>ERZ1066122.639-NODE-639-length-35470-cov-9.824283_pt1 | contig 35470 bp, 43 predicted proteins | sample MGYA00382769_ERZ1066122 | MGnify/ENA primary metagenome ERZ1066122 (study PRJEB33369, sample SAMEA5778352) | biofilm metagenome | biome: Industrial cooling water; feature: Water cooling tower basin; material: Biofilm | place: United Arab Emirates | collected... | reverse complement strand
GCCCGCCTCAGCGCGGGGCGAGCCGGGCTGAACGGCGGCAGCGTGGCGGGCGGATGGCCACGGGCCCACGGCTGCAGGACCGACGACGCGTCTCGACGCTGGACCTTACCTAGCATCGACGTTCGGTGGCTGATAGCCGTGACCGGGCAGGATTAGCGCCAGTGGATCGGCGGCCGCACCTGCCGCTAGAGCCCTCAGAAAGCGACGATCCGGGCGCTTCCGCGAAAATACAATGTTGTTGTCGATGCGGGGTGATGCCTTTTCGAGAGTGATGTCATCGGTGACATTCCTCTCGACGACTCCATCTTTAGTATTGAGGACCCGTATCCAATAACGCGCTACATCGTCAGGAGGAGACACAACGGTATTTCCCGCAATTCTGAGTTCGTCTGCTCCGTCAACCATGATGCCATGGTACTGCACTGCTGAGTATAAGAAGTTATTCTCGATGGTTACGCGCCGATATCTGAGGCCGATTTCGTTCCCGAGGAATATTCCCTGCATGCCTCCACCATGGCCTTGCAGGACTATATTGCCACGAATGACAATATCGGTCGATGGCTTCGTCTGGCGTGCCGTCCAAAATTGAATCGCGTCTGGGTGTGCGCCGTCTTTTGGCATGAAATTAGAAAACCGATTGTCTTCAATAGTTACATGCGAGGAGCCAGCGAAATCAGCGCCATCGCGCTGGATGACATGGAACCTGTTGCGGCGGATCTCCAAGCGGTCGACACTTTCCGACAGAATACCGAGAGCCAGTTCGGTGAACTCAGAGTCGAGAACCTGAATGTCGCTGGATTGGCGTATAAATAACCCCCAGCCGTCGTTTCGCGGGTCCCCATCGAGCGACCCGTGCACCCGAACATTGGCGAGGGTGATGTTGTTGGAGTTGGTGATCTCGGCGACGCGCGTCCATTCCTTGTCATCGGGACCCAGAGGGGCTCCGATATCAAGGCCTCGTGCGTTGACATTGCGACTGCCGATGACACGAAAGCGACGCATCCGGGCGGGCCGAGCTGGATCGGCGGACCGAATCGTGACTGGTGCCGCATAGTTGCGGTTGAACACCCGCACCTCACCATACTCGCCCGGGGCAAGTGAGATCGTTTCGCCACCGCGCGCGGACGCGACCGCAGCATCGAGTTCTGCAGGGGTCCGAACAGCCGGTGCTGCCGACGCGGGCGCAAAGGCCGCGAGCAGGGCCGCGCCGACGGCGAGGAGTGCGCGGACCAACCCGGGACTGGACGCTTCGATCTTCATCCCGACCGGCTTTAGGCGGAGCAGCCGGCCTTTGCCAGACGGAGCGCGAGCGTTCACTCTATTTTAAACGTGCGTCACGCGCGCTTTCGGCTATCGAGCCCCGAAGTCGAAACGTCACGGCCGGAGCGAAGATGACGGAGCTCACCTACTTCCAGAATGTGCGAAGCGATATCGGGCCCCTGCTCAAGGGGCAGCCGCGGCGGATCCTGGACGTCGGCTGCGGCGCCGGCGCGACGCTCGCCTGGCTGAAGCAGCGCTGGCCCGAGGCGGAAACCATGGGGATCGACGGCTATGCCCCCGTGCTGCCGGAGCTGGAGAAGAACGCAGACAAAGCGATGATCCTCGACCTCGAACAGCCGCTACCCGATCTCGGCACCTTCGATCTGGTGCTCGCGCTCGACGTTCTCGAGCATCTGCGCGATCCCTGGGCTGCGGCGCAGCGGCTCGCGGATCTGGTCGGTCCCAGCGGAGCCATGATCGCGTCGGTCCCGAATGTCGCAAATCAGAAGGTGTTGATGCCGCTGCTGTTGAAAGGCGAGTTCCGTTATCTCGACGCAGGGCTGTTGGATCGCACCCATTTGCGCTTCTTCGATGAACGTTCGGCAATTGAGCTGGTCGAGGGCACCGGACTGACGATCACTGGTGGAGTTGCCGTCATGGGGCGCCGCCAACGCTTCCAAGATCGGCTAACCCTCGGCTTGCTACAGCGCCATTTCATCAACCAGTATGTGATGCGCGCCGAACGGCAAGGTCGCCGCTTCTCCGGTTGGTTAAAGCTTTAGCCGCCCATGCCGGCTGCTGCCGGAACGGCAAGTCGGCCTCGCTCCGCCAGAAGCTGGAGGAGCAGCCCGGCGCGTTCCTCGCCGACGGCGCGGTACGTGAATCGCCGGGCCGAGTGGCGAGCCTGATCCCCGAGCGCCCTCCTCAAGCCGACATCGTCTACGATCCGCTGAATCGCGGCAATGAGCGCGCCGACATCGCCGGGAGGAATCACCAGCCCGTTGCGCTCATGCTCGACAATCCGGGCCAAGCCCATCGGTGTCGTGATCACCGGCAGGCCACAGCCCGCGGCTTCATAAACCACTTGCGGCGCGCCCTCTTCGTGCGAGGGGAACACGAACACGTCGGATCCTTTGTAGAAGCGCCCGACGTCTGGCGTGAACGGCACGTGGCGGACATTTGCGGGCAAGCCCCGAGCGAATCGGTCCGCGAAGCCCGGCTCGACATTGCCGACCAGGATCAGTTCGGCGTCTAGCGCCAACTGCTCCCAGGCCTGGATCAGCTCCGGAATACCCTTGCGGACACCGATTGAGCCAACGAACAGAAAGCGCAGCCGATCATCCGTGCGAGGCTCCGGAACGCTCGCGTCAAATCGGTCGGGATGCCAGCCAAAGCTACTTTGCAGAATCCGATCTTGCGGGATGCCAAGCCCGATCAATGACCGCTCGACCTCCGAACTCGGCGCGACGATGAAATCGTACAGCGCCAATTCCTCGTTCTCCAGCGAGACCTTCTCCTCAGTAACCTGATGCACCGGGGGCAGTCCTTGGCGGGCATAGGCGTCCTCCAGGATTGCCCGCGACATTGCGCATGCCGAGTTGATCATCTCCCGAACAAGAATGAAGCCCCGCTCCTTGCTGTGGCGCAACAGGCCGGGACTCGGATCTGGCCAAAAGGTCAGAACCGTCGAAGCCGGATCGGCATGGCCAATCGCGCGGCGGAAGCTGCGCTCGGTCCAGTCTGTTGCGAACTCCCGCACATACTTCCACGGCAAGTAGCGCAAGGGTGGCGGCAGACTTTGCTGGGCAACGACTCCAGCCGGCGGTTCCTTCGTTAGCCGCGGAACGAACACCGTGCTCGATAAACCTTGCGTCGGGAAATGCCGGACGATCTGCATGCACGTTTCCGCAGGACCACGCCCGTTATAGGAGAGTGGCAGAAACGTCAGACACTTGAAGTCGCGCGTGTTCATTCAAGCGCCTCGCCTACTCCGCATCGGCTGGGCAGCTAGCAGGTCAGCCCTCGGTCCGCCACCCAAGTGTTTCCTTTATGCCCGAGGCGGAGCAGGCCGGCTGGACCGTGGGTCAGCCTGGTCTGCAACGCTCGTCGCATGTCAGCGCTTCATGAAGCGCTGCATCAGCGCCCAAGCGACGGGATTGCTCCGGACGATCCGGTTGAGAATTCTTGACTTTCGCGCAGTCGCGATCAGGCCCGCGTAGCGGCTGTTGGCGAACGGCGCGCTCAGGTCCGTCATCTTCAGATCGCCGACCATCGCCGGGATCGGAGTGGACATTTCGCCGCGACGGAAAGTGACGATCCCCGGCGTGAATTCGACCGATGCGATCTCTCGCGCTCCCCAGGGGATGCGCGCCGGGTCATGGATGTGGAACCAGGCGTTCACATCGTCCGAGCGATGCTTGGCATATTCGATGAAGCTCCTCTTCTTGCGAAGCCCGCCGCCGTAGCTCGCCCAGTAGGAGGTCTGGCAGTCCTCGACCATATAGATGCCCCCGGGGCGCATCGCCTTGCGGAACAGATACTCGAAGCTGGCGATCTGGTGGCGTGGAATATGGCTGCCGTCGTCCAGAATGAAATCGAACGGCCCGGCCGCATCGATGATCGTCTGTAGGAAACCCGCATCGGCCTGATCGCCGATAAAGACTCGTATTCCTGGGGCCTCGAACTTGGCGCAATCCGGGTTGATGTCGATCCCGCACACGATCGACTCGGGGTGAAGATAGCGCTTCCACATCTGCAGCGAACCACCGTGTTGGACGCCGATCTCCAGAAAGCGGATCGGGTGGCCGCTCAGCGGGGCCAGATAGCGCTCGTAGACGTCGAAATAGACGTCTTCCTTGCGGATGAAGCGAGATCCGGGACGATCATGACTGTCGAAACTTTCGCGCACGGTCGCCGGCCGAGTATCAAGAGCTTGCCGCATGAACTCTCCGTCAATTCGTGCCCGTTGCGTCCGCAGACAGGAAATCGTGGGCAACGGCCGCCCGAGACGGCGCCTGGCCCGCTTTACTGCCGATCCTGCTCTCCACCATCCTCACTACTCCCGGGAACGAGCAGCAACAATGCTGCCGTCCCAGGCAGATCAGAAGGGGCCTGTGCCGGCCGTCCCTTTCTGGGACGATCAGATTGGAAGCGATGCGCGCTCCAGCACCAGCGGCACACGAAGCCTCGCGCAGCGTGGATCGCGGCAAACCCGCCAGAGACCAGCAGCCAGCTGCCGCGACGTGGCCAGACGAACTCGTTCGTCGGCGCGCTCCGTCGGAGCGCCGACGGCGTGGATGCATGAACCTCACCCGCACCATGGCCGGCGCCCGCCCGCATAGGGGCGGGCGAGGCCTTCGGCGATCAGTACGGTGCCGGCGTCGCGGCCGTCGGCGAGCCGGACGTGGCGGAGCTTTCGGCCATAGACATCCTCGTCACGATCAATCGGGGTCAGGGTGAAGGGCTGGGCGAGCAGCTCTTCCAGCCGTTCGGTCGCGCGGGCGCCGAGAGCGGCTTCCCGGGGGCAGCGCGGCGGGTGCGTTTCGGGCGTGTCGATCCCGGCAATGCGGATGCGGTCGCCGCGATAATCGAACGTGTCGCCATCGATGACGCGGGGCGCGCCGCGCAGCCCCGTCACGGCCAGCGAGGGCACATTGGCCACCCCGCGCGGCAGCTCCGCCAGCACCAGCCCGACCAGTGCCCCGACCAGCAGCACAAGGCGGAGTTCGCCTCCCCGCACGCCCGCCCGCACGCTTCTCCGCACGCGGGGGCGCCGCGGCAGGAGACGTGGGGGCCGGGTGCGGGGCCCGCGGGACGGAGGCAAGCGCAGGCGCGGCATGTGCGGGAGAATCGGTCGCGGGGGTGAACAACGGGTTAGCGCGCGGTCCGCCCCCTCACCGCCCCACCATCGTCTCCGGCCGCACCACGCGGTCGAAGGTCGCCGCGTCGACCAGACCGAGCGCGATGCCGGATTCCTTCAGCGTCAGGCCATTTTCATGGGCGTGCTTGGCGATCTTGGCCGCTGCGTCATAGCCGATCTCCGGCGCCAGCGCCGTCACCAGCATCAGCGAGCGGCCGAGGAGTTCGGCGATGCGGCCGTCGTTCGGCTTGAGCCCGTCGAGCGCGCGGCGGGTGAAGCTGTCCGCCCCGGTTGCCAGCAGATGGATCGCCCGCAGCACATTGGCGCCGATCAGCGGCTTGAACACGTTCAGCTCGAGATGGCCCTGCAGTCCGCCGACCGTCACCGCCAGATGGCAGCCAATCACCTGCGCGCACACCATCGTCAGCATTTCGGACTGGGTGGGATTGACCTTGCCCGGCATGATCGAACTGCCGGGCTCGTTCGCCGGCAGCTCGAGCTCGCCGAGGCCGCAGCGGGGGCCGGAGGCAAGCAGGCGGATGTCGCTCGCGATCTTGCTGAGCGCGACCGCTGCGGCATTGAGCGCGCCTGAGAGCTCGACGAGCGTGTCATGGGCGGCGAGCTCCGCGAATTTGTTGGGGGCGGAGGTGAACGGCAGGCCCGTGATCGCGGCAAGCTCGGCCGCCATCGCCGGGCCGAAGCCGGCCGGCGCATTGAGGCCGGTGCCGACGGCCGTGCCGCCCTGGGCGAGCTGGTGGAGCCGCGGGCGCAGGCTTTCCAGCCGCGCGATCGCCGCCTCCACCTGCGCGGCATAGCCGGAGAATTCCTGGCCCAGGGTCAGCGGCGTCGCATCCTGCAAATGGGTGCGGCCGATCTTGACGATGCCGTCCCACGCCGCTGCCTGGTGCGCCAGCCGGGCATGGAGCGCCGCCAGCGCCGGCAGCAGATCGTGCGCAAGCGCCAGCGCCGCTGCGACATGCATCGCGGTCGGGAAGCTGTCGTTGGAAGACTGGCCGCGATTGACATGATCGTTCGGGTGAACCGGCGCTTTGCCGCCGCGGGTGCCCGCCAGCCGCTCATTGGCGATGCCGGCGATCACTTCGTTCACGTTCATGTTCGTCTGGGTGCCCGATCCGGTCTGCCAGATCACGAGCGGAAACTGGGCGTCGAAACGGCCCGCCGCCACGTCCGCCGCCGCCGCCTCGATCGCGTCGGCAAGGTCGCCGGCAAGGCCGTGCTGCCGGTTGATCCGGGCGGCCGCCTGCTTGACCAGCGCCAGGGCACGGACGATGCCGATCGGCATCCGCTCCTCGGGCCCAAACGGAAAATTCTCGATCGAGCGCTGGGTCTGGGCGCCCCAATAGGCGTCCACCGGCACGCCGATGGCGCCGATGCTGTCCGTCTCGGTCCGCGTCTGCATCTTTCCTCCCGGGGTCAGGAGGCCGCCGGCCTCACTTCTTGCGGCCGAAATCCACGGTGACGACGTTCGATCCGTCCTCCGCCGCCGTCACGGTCGGCCCGTCATTCTCGGCCTCCTCGTGCGGTTCGGGGCCTGCCGGCTCGCTTTGCGCCTGGAACTGGAGCGCGAAATTCACCGCGGGATCGACAAAGGCCGTCACGGCCGCGAAAGGGATCACCAGCCGGGCGGGAATCTGGTTGAAGCTCAGCCCCACTTCGAACCAGGTGTCGTGCACTTTCAGGTCCCAGAATTTGTTCTGGAGGACGATCGTCATCTCGTCCGGGAAGCGCTCGGTCAGGTGGCGCGGGATATCGACGCCGGGCAGCGCCGTCTTGAAGGTGATGTAGAAATGATGGTTGCCGGGCAACCGCCCGGTCCGCTCGACTTCGCCGAGCACCCGGCCAACCACGGCGCGCAGCGCTTCCTGCACGATCTCGTCGTACGGAATCAGGCTGTCCGGCGGAGTCTCGCTCATGGCCGGACTCGTGGACGCAGTCTGGCGGCCGGTCAAGACGCGTTGCATCCGCGCCGGCTTCGCCGCATAGGCGCAGCCGACATGCGCAGCGCCGAGATCACCCGCAACACCGCCGAGACCCGCATCGCCGTCACCCTCGATCTGGACGGCAGCGGACGGTACGACATCCAGACCGGGATCGGCTTTCTCGATCACATGCTGGAGCAGCTGTCCCGCCATTCGCTGATCGATCTGACCGTTCGGATCGACGGCGATCTGCATGTCGATCAGCACCACACCACCGAGGATTCGGCGCTGGCGATCGGCGAGGCGCTGTCCCGCGCGCTCGGCGAACGGCGCGGCATCATGCGCTACGGCCATGCCTATGCGCCGATGGACGAAGCGTTGACGCGCGCGGCGATCGACATTTCCGGCCGGCCCTTTCTGGTCTGGAAGGTCGATTTCTCGCAGGCCAAGCTCGGCGAATGGGATTCGGAGCTGGTCGAGCATTGGTTCCACAGCTTCGCCCAGGCGGCCGGGCTGACGCTCCATGTCGAGAATCTGCACGGGCGGAACAATCATCATCTCGTCGAGAGCGCCTTCAAGGCCCTGGCGCGGGCGCTCCGACAGGCGATCGCCATCGACCCGCGCAAGGCGGACGACATCCCGTCGACCAAGGGCACGCTCCTTGGCTGAGACGGTCGCTCTGATCGATTACGGCGCCGGCAACCTCCATTCGGTCCACAACGCGCTGCGGGTGGCGGGCGCCGGCCGGATCGAGATCGCGGCAACCCCAGAGGCGGTGGCGGCCGCCGACCGGATCGTGCTGCCCGGCGTCGGCGCGTTCGGCGCCGCGATGGACCGGCTGCGCGCAATCCCTGGCATGATCGAGACGCTGGACGCCCGCGCCCGCGCCGCGGCCCGGCCCTTTCTCGGCGTCTGCGTCGGCATGCAGCTGATGGCGGCGAGCGGCGAGGAACATGGCGACACGCCGGGGCTCGGCTGGCTTCCCGGCCGCGTCGCGGCGTTGCCGGCCGGGGCGGTCAAGGTGCCGCATATGGGCTGGAACGACGTCCGCCCGGTCGCGCCGCATCCGGTGATTGCCGCCGGCGAAGCGTATTTCCTGCACGGCTTTGCCTATGCCGGCCCCGGCGTGCTGGCCGAGACCGATCATGGCGGCCCGCTGGCCGCCGCGATCGGCCAGGACAATCTGATCGGCGTGCAGTTCCATCCGGAGAAAAGCCAGCGCTACGGCCTGTCGCTGCTCGCGCGCTTTCTGGAGTGGCGGCCATGATCATCTTCCCCGCGATCGATCTGAAGCAGGGGCAGGTGGTGCGCCTGGCCGAAGGCGACATGTCCCGCGCCACCATCTATTCGGACGATCCGGTCGCTCAGGTGGAGGCGTTCGCGGCGGCCGGCGCCGAATGGGTCCATATCGTCGATCTGGACGGCGCCTTTGCCGGCGAGAGCGTGAACGGTCAGATCGTCCGCCGGATGGTGGCGGCGTTCCGCGGCAATGTGCAGCTGGGGGGCGGCATCCGCACCCGCGCGGCGATCGAGCGCTGGTTCGATTACGGCGTCGTCCGCGCGGTGATCGGCACCGCCGCGCTCAGCGATCCGGAGTTGGTGCGCGGCGCCGCGCGCGATTTTCCCGGCCGCATCGTCGTCGCGGTCGACGCGCGGGACGGGCGCGTCGCCACCCAGGGCTGGGCCGATGTGTCCGACGTGACGGTGGCAGAGCTCGCCGCCCGCTTCGAAGATGCCGGCGTCGCCGCGCTGCTGTTCACCGATATCGGCCGGGACGGGCTGCTGAAGGGCGTCAATGTCGAGGCGACGTCGGCGCTCGCCGCGGCGCAGCGGCTGCCGGTGATCGCGAGCGGCGGTGTCGCCGGCCTCGCGGACGTCGAGGCGCTGCGCGGTCGGCCAGGCATCGAAGGCGTGATCTGCGGCCGGGCGCTCTACGACGGGCGCCTCGATCTGGCAGCGGCGATCCGGGCCGCGGCATGACCGTCCGGGTCCGCGTCATCCCGTGTCTCGACGTCGCCGCGGGCCGCGTCGTCAAGGGCGTCAACTTCGTCGATCTCGCGGACGCCGGCGACCCCGTCGAGCAGGCGCGCGCCTATGATGCGGCCGGGGCCGACGAGTTATGCTTTCTGGACATCACCGCCAGCCACGAAGCGCGCGGCACGATGGTCGATGTCGTCCGGCGAACGGCGGAAGTCTGCTTCATGCCGCTGACGGTCGGCGGCGGCGTGCGCTCGGTCGAGGACGCCCGGGCGCTGCTGCTTGCCGGCGCCGACAAGGTCGCCGTCAACTCGGCGGCCGTCGCGCGGCCGGAACTCGTCGGCGAGCTTGCCGAGCGCTTCGGCAGCCAGTGCGTGGTTGCCTCGGTCGATGCGCGCGCGGTCGGCCCCGGCCGCTGGGAAGTCCACACCCATGGCGGCCGCCGCGCCACCGGCATCGACGCCGTCGACCATGCGGTGCGGCTGGCAGCGCTCGGCGCCGGCGAGCTGCTTGTCACCTCGATGGACCGGGACGGCACGAAAGGCGGCTATGATCTCGCGCTCACCCGGGCGATCGCGGACCGGGTCTCGGTGCCGGTGGTCGCAAGCGGCGGCGTCGGCGCGCTCGACCACCTGGTCGCCGGCGTGCGCGACGGGCATGCAAGCGCCGTGCTTGCCGCCTCGATCTTCCATTTCGGCCAGCACAGCATCGCCGACGCCCATCGCGCGCTCGCCGCGGCCGGATTTGCCGTCCGCTCGCACTGACGGGCGTCGCCCGGCTTGACAGCGGCCGCCAGGGTTAACCCCGCCGCAACCGCGGAGATGGCGGTTTTCCGCCGGCCGGCGAAACTGGCAAGGCGCTTGCGTGGAGAGCCTCCCGGAAAGGAGGTGCATGATGTCAAGCTTGCGATTTCTCGCCAATCTCGGCCTCGCCGGATTGGTGGCGGTGACCGCGCCCTGGGCGCTTCACCAGACCGAAGTCCTGATCCCGGCGCTGGCGCGGGTGGATCTGCCCAGCCTTGATTCGCCGGTGTTCATGACGCTCGCCATGGCGGCCGTCGGGCTGCTGGCGCTGCGCAGCGGATCGGGCGACAGCCGCCGCGCTTGACCGGATCGTTCCGGCGGGCGACAGGCAGGGCATGGACACGCTTGCGCGGCTCGCCGCCACCGTCCGCGCCCGGCGCGGTGCCGATCCGGATACATCCTATGTTGCCCGGCTGCTCGCCGCCGGCCCCGCGCGGATCGCCCAGAAGCTGGGCGAGGAAGCGGTGGAGACCGTGATCGCGGCGGCGCGCGACGATCGGCCCGGCGTCGTTTCCGAGGCGGCCGATCTGCTTTTCCATCTTGCGGTGCTGCTCGACAGCCTCGATCTCGATCTGGCGGCGGTGCTGGCCGAGCTGGACCGGCGCGACGGCGTCTCCGGGCTCGCCGAGAAGGCGGCGCGGACGGCGTGAAGCCGGACGCCGCGTCGCGCGTTTGGCAGGTGCAACTCGGGAGACAGGAATGATCGGCAGAGTGATCGGAGCGCTGGTGGGCCGGGAGCTGGACCGGCGCGACGGCAGCGGGGGACTGAAGGGCGCGCTGATCGGCGCCGCGACGGTCGGGCTGATGCGGCGCATGGGGCCGCTCGGCATCGCGCTCGGCGGCGCCTATATCGCCAAAAAGGCACTCGACCGGCGCCGCGGCCGGCGCTGATCCGCGCACGCCCGCATTGACGGCGGCGCGGGGGGACGTCACTAGCCGCTTCGTGCTTCGCCCGACCACGACCACTGCCCAGCGCGCCGACGATCCGCACAAATTCCGCCGCCGCGGCGTGCTGTTCGTGCTGTCGTCGCCGAGCGGCGCGGGCAAATCCACCATCTCGCGCAAGCTGCTCGAGGCAGACGACAACCTCGCCATGTCGGTGTCCGCGACGACCCGGCCGATGCGGCCGGGCGAGCGGGACGGCGTCGATTATCACTTCGTCGATCTGCCGCGCTTCAAGGACATGGTGGCGGACGGCGCCTTCCTGGAATGGGCGCATGTCTTCGGCCATCGCTACGGAACGCCGCACGCGCCCGTCGACGCGATGCTGGCCGCCGGGCGGGACGTGCTGTTCGACATCGACTGGCAGGGCGCCCAGCAGCTCCACCAGCTTGCCGGCGGCGATGTGGTGCGGGTGTTCATCCTGCCGCCTTCGATGGAAGAGCTCGAGCGCCGGCTGCGCGCGCGGGCGACCGACAGCGACGAAGTGATCACCGCGCGCATGGCCCGCGCGGCAAGCGAGATCGGCCATTGGGACGGCTATGACTATGTGCTCGTCAACGACGATGCCGAAAGCTGCTTCCGCAAGGTCCAGACCATCCTCGACGCCGAACGGCTGAAGCGCAGCCGCCAGACTGGCCTGATCGGCTTCGTCCGTGGCCTGACGCGCGCCGTCGACCGCGACTGAGCCGGGAGGGCTGGCGCCCGCAGCGCCTGCGGCCTAGTGTCGGCTCGGACAGGGGAGACCAAGGCATGATCCGTTCGCTCATCGCCGGGCTGCTCGGCGGCTTCGCGCTGTTCTTCACCGGGTTCGTCTTCTGGGGGACGCCGCTCGCCACGCTTGCTTACGCGCGCATCGACGACAGCGGCGCCGGGCGGCTGCAAATGGCCCTGGCCGAAGTGCTCGGCCCGCGCGGCACCGGCACCTATCTCATCCCCGATCCGACGACGCCCGCCGGCACCGCGCTCTACGGCCAGGGCCCAGTCGCGATGGTCCATTTCAATCGGAGCGGGTTTCCGGTGATGGATGGCGGCGCACTGCTCGCCGGCCTGATCCTTGCCCTCGCCGCAGGAGTGCTGATCGCGCTCGCGCTGCAGACACTCGCGGCGCGCGGCGCCCGGTTCGGCGAGCAGGTCCGCACGGGCCTGCTGCTCGCGATCGCGGTGACCGGCTATGGCTATCTTGGCCAGCCGATCTTCAACCACCATGGCTGGGGCCATTTCATCTACGCCTTTGTGAGCGATGCGACCGGCTTCGGCCTGGCAGTCCTCGCCGCCGCCTGGTTCCTGAACCGCCGCTCAGCCCAGTAGCGCCAGGAAGCGCGCCGCCGCGTCCCACTCCGCCCGCCGCGCCTCCCGCGCCCTGGTGGCCAGCGCGTCCTCGCCCCAGCGTTCTTCCTGCCAGCGCTCGTCCAGCGTGACGGCGTCCCACAGCGCCGGCGCGGCGGCCGCGCCATCGACCAGCGCCAGCGCCGCGACCAGCGAGCCGCCGATGGTCACGATCGGCGACAGTCCGGCCAGCACGAACGGATCGTGCGCCGCCACCGCTTCGCGCAGCCGTGCGACCGTCGCAGGCGGCTGCGCGCAGTGCATCACCCCCGCCGTCACCGAAACATGGACGTCGTAGCGGCGGCGCAGCCAATCGAGCAGCGGATCCCAGGCGGCCGCTTGCCGCGCGACAAGCTCGGCCGGGCTTTCCGCGCGATAGGCCAGCAGATCGCTTTCCCCGTAGCGGGCAAGGCCGGCCGCAAAGCCTGCCGGATCGGGGGCGACGATATCGATTGCCGCATTGGCAAGGCCGGTGAGCGGCAGCCGGCGCGGATCGACGCTGTCTTCGACCGCGCGCCACTCGGCGGCGACGGCATCGGCGAGCGCCGGCGTCGGCAGCGCAAGCGGCTGCCGGCGCGGCGTGCGCAGCGGTCGTCCGTCCAGCCGGACCTCTCCGTCCGCCACGTCAACGTCGGTCCAGAACCGCTTCACTCCGGCGGGCTCCGCCAGCGCCGGGCAAGGAGGCGCGGCGCGATCGCAAAGCCGAACGCGCCCGCCAGCGCCAGGACCAGCCCGGCCTCGCGCGGCAGCCCGGCGAACCGGCCGGACGTGGCGACCAGGCCCAGCATCAGCAGCACCGCGCCGCCGAGGCGGGTCGCCGCGAGCAGGAAGAAGCGGCCACGGGCGGGATCGGTGCTCATGCCACGCGTTCCAGCCAGCGGCCGAGCCGGTGGGCGGCATCGACAACATCGGCCGCGCCCGCCGCACGCAGCTCTTCCGGGCTGTGATAGCCCCAGCCGACGCCGAGCGCATGGGCGCCCCCCGCCACCGCCATCAGCATGTCGAAACTGGTGTCGCCGATCATCACGGTGGTCTCCGGGCGGGCGCCGGCTTCGGCAATGGCGGCGTGAAGCATCGCGGGGTGCGGCTTCGAGGGATGGCGGTCGGCGGTCTGCAGCGTCACGAACCGCGCATGGAGGCCGTGGCGCTCGAGGCACAGGCGCAGCCCCCGGTCCGACTTGCCGGTGGCGACGCCCAGCAGCCAGCCGGCCGCCTCGATCGTCTCAAGGGCTTCCAGAATCCCTTCGAACAGCGGCTCCTCGACCAGATTGGCGCTGCGATGACGCTGGAACGCCGCCTTGTAGCGTTCGGTCAGGAACAGATGCAGCTCCGGCGCGCCGTCGGGCGCCAGCACCTGCATCGCCTCGAGCAGGCTGAGGCCGACCACCCGGCGGGTGGCCGCACGGCCCGGAGAGGACAGCCCGGCGGCATCGAAGCATTCGTCCATCGCCCGGCAGATCGCGGCCTGGCTGTCGACGAGCGTCCCGTCGCAGTCGAAGAGGGCAAGGCGGTTCACCGGTCGATGCTCCGCATTGCGGCGGCCAGCCGGTGATTGCCTGCCGCCTCCAGCCCGGCGATTGCCCCGGCCCGGTCGGCCGCGGCCTTGTTCTGGCCAAGCTTCACGGTCGCGCGGACCGTGTCGACCGCCACCTCAAAGCCCAGTATCCCCTTCAGCAGGGCGGTGAACCGGCCCGGCGACATCTTGTCGCGCGTCCACGGCCGCTCGCTGAGGCCGGGCTCGTGCCGGGCCGCGAGCGCATCCAGCTGATCGGTCAGCCCATCCTCGTCGAGCCGGCGGACCGGGCCTTCGATCTCGACCGCGACATAGTTCCAGGTCGGCACCTGATCGCCGGGCGGACGGTACCAATTGGGGCTCATATAGCCATGGGCGCCGACGAGGCTCAGCAGCGCCCGGGCGCCGTCCAGATGGCGGACGATGCGGTTGCCGCGGGCGAGGTGGAAGCGCAGCGCCCGATCCCGCGCCCGCACCACCGGCGCATGGGCGACGAGCGGCCCTGCCGGTCCGGCGACGAAGATATGGGCAAGCCCGATCTCGCCCGCGAGCGCGAGCGCCGCCTCTTCGTCCGCCATGGCAAAAGCGGGGTTCGGATGGGTCATGGCCGGCGCCGCCCGGAACGATCCGCTTCAGCCCCGACCGCGGCCGCGGCGTTCGCCCTTGCGGGCGCGGCGGCGGTCCTTGGCGGCGGCGGTGGCAGCGCGGCGCTTGCCCTCCGGTGTCTCGGCGAATTTCAGCGTATCGAGCGGCAGATCACCGGCCGCGACATCGAAACCCAGCGTCTCCAGGCTCTCGGCGAAATGGGCCGGCAGCGGAGCCATGACGTCAAGCTGGCCGCCATCGGGATGATCGATGCGGATGCGGCGGGCGTGAAGGTGCATCTTGCGGCTGATCCCGCCGGTCAGGAACGCGTCCTGCCCGCCATATTTGCCGTCGCCGACGATCGGATGGCCGATGGCCGCCAGATGCACGCGCAGCTGGTGGGTGCGGCCGGTATAGGGCTGGAGCTCCACCCAGGCTGCGCGGTTGCCGGCGCGCTCGATCACGCGGTAGCGCGTCCGCGCCGGGCTGCCTTCCGCTTCGTCGACATGCATTTTTTCGCCGCCGGTGCCCGGCTGCTTGGCGATCGGCAGGTCGATGAAACCGTCTTCGATCGACGGCACGCCGGTGATCAGCGCCCAATAGACCTTGCGCGCGGTGCGGCTGGAAAAGCTCTTGGCGAAGAAGGCGGCCGCGCGGGCGGTGCGGGCCAGCAGCAGCGCGCCCGACGTGTCCTTGTCCAACCGGTGGACCAGCTTCGGCCGCCCATCGGCGTCGAACTGCAGCGCATCGAGCAGTCCGTCGACATGTTCGTGCGTCTTGGTGCCGCCCTGGGTGGCGAGGCCCGGCGGCTTGTTGATCACCAGTGCCTGCGCGTCCCGGTGCAGCAGCAGCTCGCGTGCAAAGGCGATCTGATCCTCGCTGAGCGCGGGCCGGACCTTGACCGGCTTCGCCTTGGCGGGCGCGGCGGGCTCGACCGGAGGCACCCGGATCGTCTGACCCGCCTCGATCCGGTCGCCGGGCGTCGCCCGGCGGCCGTCGACGCGCAGCTGGCCGGTGCGGGCCCAGCGCGACACCTGGGCGAAGCCGATGTCGGTCAGGTGCCGCTTGAACCAGCGGTCGAGGCGGATGCCGTCATCGTCCGGCGCGACGGTGAAGCTGCGGACCTCGCCGGTCATGCCGCCGCGCGCCCCAGCGACAGGCCGATCCAGAGCGCGGCGAGCGCGCCCACCACCGAGGCGAGAACGTAAAGGAGCGCAAGGCCGGGCTGGCCGGATTCGATCAAGGCGATGGTGTCCAGGCTGAACGCGGAAAAGGTGGTGAAGCCGCCCAGCAGGCCGACGCCCACCAGCAGCCGCCAGGGGTCGCCCGCGGCTCCGGACCGGCCGAGCAGACCGGCGAGCAGGCCCATCGCGAAACCGCCCGCCAGATTGACGGCAAGCGTCCCGACCGGGAAGCCGGCGCCGAACGCGCGCGCGGCCGCCAGCCCCAGATGGTAGCGGGCGGCGGCACCCAGGGCGCCGCCGAACATCACGAGAAGCGTCGCGCTCACGCGTTTCCTTTAGCTCCGGCGCGCGCCGGAGACGAGACCCCGGCGCGGCACCACTCCCGCGCGGGCGCAGTGGCAGGAGGCCGGCCGGATCAGCTGACGGTCGCCTTCAGGATCTTGCCGGGAGTGCGCGGCGGCTCGCCCTTGGGCAGCGCGTCGACATGCTCCATGCCTTCGACGACCTGACCCCAGACCGTGTATTGCCGATCGAGGAACGTCGCGTCGTCGAAGCAGATGAAGAACTGGCTGTTGGCGCTGTCCGGATTGTTGGTCCGCGCCATCGAGCAGACGCCGCGGACATGGGGCTCAGCGTTGAACTCGGCCTTCAGGTCAGGCTTGTCGGAGCCGCCCATGCCGGTGCCCGTCGGATCGCCGCCCTGCGCCATGAAGCCCGGGATCACCCGGTGGAAGACCACGCCGTCGTAAAATCCGTCCTGGGCCAGTTCGGTGATGCGGGCGACATGGCCGGGGGCGAGATCGGGCCGCAGCCGAATGACGACGTCGCCGCCGGTGTCGAGCGTGAGCGTCAGGGTGTCGCCGGCCATGTCTTCCTCCTTTATTGGGTGTCGGGCCTCCATATAGGGCCGGAGCGCCGGGTGGAAAGGTTGCCTTTGCCGGCGCTTGCCGCCTAATGCCGCGGCCTGGGCTCGATTTGGCGGAGGGCGGGATGAGCGACGTCGAACTCAGCAACGCGGAACCATCGCCCCAGCTCGACGCCGACGACCGGCTGAAGCCCGAGTTCGTGCGCTCCGTCATCGATCGCGTCGAAGCCGGCGACGCCGAAGGCGCGAGGACGCTGGTCGAACCGCTCCACCCGGCCGACATTGCCGATCTGTTCGAGCTCGCCCCCGCCGAATACCGCAAGCCGCTCGCGGCGGCGCTCGCCGACCTGCTCGACGCAGACGTGTTCGCCGAGATGAACGACTATGTCCGCGAAGACCTGATCGACGCGCTCGAGCCGGCGCAGGTGGCGGACATCGCCACGCAGCTCGAGACCGACGATGCGGTCGCGATCATCGAGGACATGGAGGAAGACGATCGCCGGGCGGTGCTGAGCGCGCTGGCGCCGGACGACCGCGCGGCGATCGAGGAAGCGCTCTCCTATCCGGAGGAATCGGCCGGGCGGCTGATGCAGCGCGATCTGATCGCGGTGCCCGAGCATTGGACGGTCGGCGACGTCATCGACTACCTGCGCAGCAACGAGGATCTGACCACCGATTTCTGGGAGATCTTCGTCGTCGATCCCGGCCACCATCCGGTCGGCTCGTGCCAGCTGAGCTGGGTGCTCCGCACGCCGCGCAGCGTCTCCGTCGCTGACGTCATGAAGCGGGAACAGACGCTGATCCCGGTCGACATGGACCAGGAGGAAGTGGCGCTCCGCTTCCAGAAATATGCGCTGATCTCGGCCGCGGTGGTCGATGGCGGCGGCCGGCTGGTGGGCATGATCACGGTCGACGACATCGTCCACATCATCCAGCAGGAAGCCGGCGAAGACATTCTGAAACTGTCCGGCGCCGGCGAAGGCGACATCAACGAGCCGGTCATCCAGAGCTACAGGAGCCGGGTGCGCTGGCTGATCGCCAATCTTGCGACGGCGCTGCTCGCATCGCTGGTCATCAGCCTGTTCGAAGACACGATCGAGCGGATGGTGGCGCTGGCCGCGCTGATGCCGATCGTCGCCGGCGTCGGCGGCAATGCCGGCACCCAGACGATGGCGGTCACGGTGCGCGCGCTCGCCACCAACCAGCTCACCCAATCGAACACCTGGCGCTCGATCCTGCGAGAACTGCGAATCGCGCTGCTGAACGGCAGCACGGTCGCAGCGGTGATCGGCGTCGGCGTCGCACTGGCGTTCGGCAACGGCCAGCTCGGCGCGGTGATCGCCGCGGCGATGATGACGAACATCCTGATTGCCGGGCTGGCCGGCGTGATGGTGCCGCTGCTGCTCGACCGCTGGGGGCAGGACCCGGCCGTCGCGTCCTCGGTGTTCGTGACGATGCTGACGGACTCGATGGGCTTCTTCGCCTTTCTCGGCCTCGCGACGCTCGCCGGCCTGACGGGCTGATGCTGCACCTGAGCAGAGTGGCGGTCGGCGCGGCGACTCTGGAGCTGCTCGCCGCCCGCATCGCCGAACGCGCGCGCGGCGGCGAAGTGGCGATCTCGACACGCCATCGGCCGACCCGCCATGCCGAGCTGGTCGGCGGATCGCTCTACTGGATCATCCGCCACCGGCTGGTTGCACGCCAGACCATTCTCGGTTTCGCGACGGCCGAGGACGGGCGCTGTGCGATCCGCCTTGCCCTGCCGCTGGTCCCGGTGCGGACGACCCCGCGGCGGGCGCATCAGGGCTGGCGCTATCTGGCGGCGGAAGAGGCGCCGCCGGACCGCGACGCCGGCGACGGGACCGCCGATCTGCCGCCGGCGCTGCGGCAGGAGCTGGACGCGCTCGCGCTACTTTGAGCCGCAGCGGAGCGGCCCGGTTCCGGTCTGGCGGACTTCACAGGCGGCGGTGCCGGCGACCGTCACCGGCCCGAGGCCGCTCGCGACGACCCGGGCGCTGCGGCCGGCCGCCATGGCGACCGCGCCGGCGCTCTCGCTGGTGAGGTTGAGATCGGTGACCATGAGGCCGGGCGCCGCGATCTCGGCGGCGCCGCGCGCCACCGCCGCGCCGACGCGCGCCGTGCCCGCCGCCTCGATCCGGCCGGAGCCGGCGATGGCGAGGCTGAGATTGTCGGCCTCGATGCGATCGACCGCGACACGGCCGGCCCCTTCGACCGTCACGATGACGCGCGGCGCCTTCATCCGGTCGATGGCAAGGCTGCCGCTGCCGAGCAGGATCGCGGTGTCGAGCGCGGGCGTGCTGAGCGCAAGCGTGACCGGCCCGCGGCGTGCATCGGGAAAGCCGCCCCAGCTCGCGTCGCCGCGGACCAGCAGGGTGCGGCCCTCGACGCGCAGCCGGATCCGGTCAAGCGCTGGCCCGTCGCCCGACGCCCGCGCCGAGACCGGGCGGCCCGTCGCGACTGTCACCACGAACGGGCCCTCGACCCGGATGCGGTCGAAGCTGGTGATGGTAAATCCGCGGTCGGCGGCCGCCGCGGGTGCGGCGGCGAGGCCGATCGCCAGCAGCAGCGCGCTCAGCGGCCGCAGCGCACCTGTCCCGAACCCATTTTGCTCACCCGGCACGTCGCGTTCCCCAGAATGTCGACATCGCCCGATCCGAGGATCGAGACCACTGCCTCGCTATCGACTCCGGCCCTAACATTTCCCGAACCGGCGACCGAAACATCCGCCCGCCCGGCCCGCAGGCGGGTCGCATCGACATCGCCGGACCCGGCAATGGACACGTCGAGCGCGCGGGCGCGGCCGCCGACCGTGAGATCGCCGGAGCCGGCGACGCTGAGATCAAGCGCGTCGGCCGCCAGCTCCGCGATGCTGAGATTGCCCGATCCGGCGACGCTGGCGGCAAAGCTGCGCGCCTCCGCCCGGTCGACCCGCATGTCCCCCGATCCGGCGACGGCCGCGGCGGTCAGCCGCGGCAGCGTGACGGTGAACTGGGCGGTACCCTCGCGCCAGGGGCCGCGGCCCCGCTTGCGGCCGAGGCGCAGCTCGCCGTCGCGCACCTCGACCTCCAATTGGTCGAGCAGCGCCGCTGGCCCGGTGACCGAGACCGATTCGGCCGGGCCCACGCGCACCTCGACATCGTCTGAACCGCGCAACGCGATGCGGTCGAAGCCGGACAAGGGAAAGCTGCGGCTGGCCGGCACGCTGGCGGCGGCATTTTCACTCGCGACGACCGAGCCGCAGCCGGCGGCCAGGACCAGTCCCAGGATCGGCAGGACATGACGCATGAGGCTCCTCCCTCAATCTGTATTGTCATGGCAATACACCTGGAGCGGACCGGCTGTCCAGCAGACACAGAAAAAGGGCGGCCCCGGCCGGGACCGCCCTTTTCGTTCGCGGTGGCCGCGCGGGTTATTCGGCGCTTTCCTTCGCCTTGTTGTAGACGGCGGCCGCCTTGTTCAGGATTTCGAGGAGCTTGCGCATCGCGCCGGGTTCGTCGGTCTGCTCCATCGCCGCCAGCTCGCGCGCCAGCCGGCTCGCTGCCGCCTCGAAGATCTGCCGCTCGGAATAGCTCTGCTCCGGCTGGTCGTCGGCACGGAACAGGTCGCGCACCACCTCGGCGATCGAGACCAGGTCGCCCGAGTTGATCTTCGCTTCATACTCCTGCGCGCGCCGCGACCACATGGTCCGCTTCACCCGCGGCTTGCCCTTCAGCGTATCGAGCGCCTCGCGCAGCGTCTTGTCGGAGGACAGCTTGCGCATGCCGACGCTTTCGGCCTTGTTGGTCGGCACGCGGAGGGTCATCCGCTCCTTCTCGAAGCGCAACACATAGAGCTCCAGGCTCGCGCCTGCGATTTCCTGCTTCTGCAGTTCGACGACGCGGCCGACGCCATGCTTGGGGTACACAACATAATCACCAACATCGAAGCTCAGCGCCTTGGCAGCCATGCTAGACCTTTCTGTCTTTGGTCGTCCGCGCCGATACGCCCGGGACAGCGGGCGAAAGCGACCCAATCGGTGCGAACCTCGGAGAGTGTGGACCTTTCACGCAGATGCAAGGGAACATCTGACGCCGGAAGGTTCCGGCGAAGCACCATTTAACAGATTCGCAACAAAATTTCCAGCCCGTACGAAGCCTTTCCGCAGTTCGGGCCCGGCGCCGTGCCCGCGCGGCAGGAACCGGCGCTTCCGCCGGGGGCCGCGGCGCTCAATCGCCCTCGCCCGGCTCCGGCGAGAAATACTTGTCGTACTTGCCGGCCTCGCCCTTGTGCTCGTCGGCGTCGGCAGGCGCGCCGCGGCTGCGCGTCACGTTCGGCCACTGGGCGGAGAAAGTGGCATTCAGCTCGAGCCACTTTTCGAGACCGTTCTCGGTGTCGGGCAGGATCGCCTCGGCCGGGCATTCCGGCTCGCAGACGCCGCAGTCGATGCACTCGCTGGGATTGATCACCAGCATGTTCTCGCCTTCATAGAAGCAGTCGACCGGACAGACCTCGACGCAATCCATATACTTGCACTTGATGCAGGCTTCGGTGACGACGTAGGTCATTGTGCTCCCCTTTGGCGAACGTCCGGCCAGCGCTATGTCGGCTTGCCGGGCGCGTCAACTGGGGGCGACATGTCCTGGTAGCAAAGCCGCGCTTCCGCCGGCGGTCCGCGGTGTGCGGGGAGCGCCGTCACCCGCAGGATCCGCACCCGTCCGTTGAGCGGCAGCGTGAGCACGTCCCCCACGCGCACCACGGCATGGGCGCGATCCGTCACCCGCCCGCTGATCCGCACATGGCCGGCCCCGGCGATCGCCTGGGCAAGCGTGCGGGTGCGGGCCAGCCGGACGAACCACAGATATTTGTCGAGCCGCAGCCCCGGCCCGGCGGCGGCGTCCTTTTCCCCCGCCGCGCCGGCGGCGGAGCCCGCGACGGCGCCTGTCACCGCGCGAGGCCCGCCAGCGCCGCAAACGGGCTGTTGGGATCGGGCGGCTGCGCCTCCGCCCGGCGGCGCCGGCCCTGCCAGCGCCAGGCGCGGCCGCCGGCCGGATCGCCGGGGGTCTCGCGAAAGCCGAGCGCCAGCATCAGCCGGGTGAGCGTGGGCGGCGCGAGCCCGATCGAGGTGGCGAGCACGGGATCGGGAATGAAGGGCCGCCGGCCGTCGCGCGCGTCATGCGCGGCGCGAGCGATCCGCTCGACCATATCGATCCGCACCTGCTGGCCGCCCAGCCGTCGGAACCCGGGCGCCGCCGGCCCGGCCGCCGGCAGCAGCACGGCGCCGGCCGGCGGCAGCGCCGGGAGCGGCGTCCGGGCGCGGACCGCCAGCAGCGCCGTCGTCCAGCGCAGCGGCTCGGGCTTCAGCAGCGCCGGCATGAACAGGTCGAGCGCGCCGATGGTGATCCCGAGCCGCCGCGCCGCCTGCCGTTCGGCGCGGCCGAGCACTGCCAGCACCGGCTCGAGCGGCTGGCGCGGCAGCATCCCGCCGGCATCGGCGAGCGGCGCGAGCAGCGCGCGGAGCGGCGGCGGCGTCGCCGGATCGACGGCCGCCGCGGCGGCGCGCTCGAGCGGGCCGAGCAGCGCCTCGCTGCGCGCTTCCAGCCAGCGGTGCAGCCGCGCGAAAATGATGTCGCGGCTCGCCGCGTCGAGCGCAGCCGCTGCCCGCTCCAGCCGGAGCCGTGGCCGCAGCAGCTCGCGAGTCGGCTCGAAGGTCGCGATCGCCCGGCCGTTCCAGGCGATCGCCGGCGCTTCGCCCGGCGCACCGACCAGCGCGAAGGCGGCGTCCTCGCTCGCCGCCAGCGCCCGCGCGCGCCGCGCCCGCTCGCCGGCCAGCCGGCGGTCCGCCGCGGCAAGCAGGCGCCGGGTGTCGCCATGGCGGGCGCCCGCCTCCGGCGTGAAGGCAAAGCCGTCGAGCCGGCCGATCGGCGCATCGTCGACCGCGACCGTGCCATCGTCGGCGATGCTGACCGGCAGCTGGTCGAGCCCCGCCCCGATCTCGCGCAGCAGCACGGTGGTGCGGCGATCGACGAAGCGCTGGGTCAGCGCGGTGTGGAGCGCGTCCGAAAGCCGTTCCTCGATCGCGCGGGTCCGCTCCGCCCAATGGGCGGGATCGGCGAGCCAGTCGGCGCGATGGGCGATGTAGGACCAGCTCCGGATCCCGGCGATGCGGTCGGCCAGGGTGTCGACGTCGCCCGACACGCGGTCGAGGCGGGCGATCTCGTCGGCGAACCACTGATGGGGCACATGGCCTTCGCTCAGATGCTGGAAGATGCGGCCGACCAGGCGGGCATGCTGATCGGGCCCGGTCTTGCGGAAGTCGGGAAGGCCGCAGGCCGCCCAGAGGCGCGCGACCATCGCCGGCGTCTGCACGCGATCGCGCACCCAGGGCTCCGCCGCCAGTCGCTTCAGCACGGCCAGGTCGACGGACTGGGGAGCAGCGCGCAGGACGGGCGCCGCCGGCCGCGCCTCGAGGCTGGCGACGAGCGCGTCGAGGCTCGACAGGTCGGGCGCGCCGTCGCGCCAGAACAGATGGTCGAGCGGCGGGAAATGATGCCCCTCGATCGCCTCGATCTCTTCCGGCGTGAAGGCGGCGGGACCGTCTTCCGCGCCCAGGGTGCCGAAGGTCCCGTCGCGCTGGTGGCGGCCGGCGCGGCCGGCGATCTGCGCCATTTCCGCGACCGTCAGCCGGCGGGTCCGCCGCCCGTCGAATTTGCTGAGCGACGCGAAGGCGACATGGGCGACGTCCATGTTGAGGCCCATGCCGATCGCGTCGGTTGCGACCAGATAATCGACCTCGCCCGCCTGGAACATCGCCACCTGGGCGTTGCGGGTGCGCGGGCTGAGCGCGCCCATCACCACGGCGGTGCCGCCGCGCAGCCGGCGGATCGTCTCCGCCACGGCATAGACTTCCTCGGCCGAGAAAGCGACGATCGCGGAGCGCCGCGGCAGGCGGGACAGCTTCTTCGCGCCGGCGAAGCTCAGCGTCGAGAAGCGCGGCCGGCCGACGATCTCGGCTTTCGGCAGCAGCGCCTTCACCATCGGGCGGATCGCTTCCGATCCGAGGATCAGCGTCTCTTCCCGCCCGCGTGCGCGCAACAGCCGGTCGGTGAACACATGGCCCCGCTCCGGATCGGCGCCGAGCTGCGCTTCGTCGATCGCGACAAAAGCGACGTCGCGGTCGAGCGGCATCGATTCGGCGGTGCAGAGGAACCAGCGCGCATGGCGCGGCAGAATCTTTTCCTCGCCGGTGATCAGCGCCACCTGGTCGGGCCCCTTGATCGCCACCACCCGGTCATAGACCTCGCGGGCCAGCAGGCGCAGCGGAAAGCCGATCATCCCGCTCGAATGGGCGCACATCCGCTCGACGGCGAGGTGGGTCTTGCCGGTGTTGGTCGGCCCCAACACCGCCGCGACGGGCGCGGACGCGAAACTGGCCATGGCGGCAAGATCGGGCCTCGCATGCGGCTTGGCAATGGCACGGCCGGTCATCGTCCGCCTCCGGGATCGCTGTCGGTCGCGGCGGCAACGGCCGGCGGCGGCGAAGGTGCCCGGCGGCGTGCCGGCGCGCGGGCAGCCCGTCTCGCCGCAGCCCGGACTCGCCCCGTCGCCCGTTAGTTTGACATTAACCCCGCTCTTTCACAGTGGTTTGGCCTGGCCCGGACGGCGAATACGGGCGCAGGAGGGGGCCGCCTTTGTATCAGCGCAGCGAACCGGGATTCGGCCAGGGCGGCGGCGCGGCGACCCTGGCGCTGAGCGATGCGATCGTCCGCCCCCGCATCGATCGCAGCAGCCCGGCCAGCCGCTTCGGCGGCCGCTTTGCCGACATCGATTTCGTGCCCGATCTCGGCGCCCGCATCGGATCGCGCGAATGGTGGCGCGGGCTTGCCACGCTGGTCGCACTGTGCGGGACCGCGATTGCGCTCGGCCCGCGTGCCGATCAGCGGCTGCCCGGCGCGGTGCCGGCGCCGCTGGCCGGGACCGACTGGCAGGCAGCCCGGGCGCAGGCGATCGCGCCGCTCGCCTGGGGGGCCGACACCGGCCGGCGCATGGCCGCCACCGATCTCGTCCGCCCGCTCGCCGAGACGCCCGAGCGGCCGGTGATCGAGCTCACCGCCACGCTGGGCGCCGGGGACCGCTTCGGCCGCGTGCTGGAGCGCGCGGGCGTGGCCCCCGCCGAGGCCAGCCAGATCGCAGCGCTGGTCGCCGACGCGACGCCGCTCGACGCGATCAAGCCGGGCACCCGCCTCGACATCCGGCTGGGCCGCCGGCCCAACAAGCGCGTGCCGCGGCCGCTCGAGGCGCTCGCCTTCCGTGCCCGCTTCGATCTGCGCATCGAAGCGCGCCGCGACGGCGCGGGCCTTGTCGTGACGCCGATCCCGATCGCCGTCGACGACACGCCGCTGCGCGTGCAGGGCCGCGTCGGCGACAGCCTCTACCGTGCCGCCCGCGCCGCCGGCGCGCCGCCGCGTGCCGTCGAGGCCTATCTGCGCGCGATCGCCACCAAGATGCCGGTGGGCGGGATCGGCGCCGATGCCCGCTTCGATCTGATCGTCGAGCAGCGCCGCGCCGAGACCGGCGAGGTCGAGATTGGCGACCTGCTGTTCGCGGGCCTGGAACAGGGGAAGCGGCGGCTGCGGCTTCTGAGATGGACCGTCGACGGCCGCCCCGAATGGTTCGACGCCGCCGGCGTCGGCGAGCGCACCGGCGGCATGGTTCGGCCGGTCGCCGGCCGCCAGACGTCTGGCTTTGGCATGCGCCTCCACCCGCTCCTCGGCTACAACCGGCTGCATCGGGGAGTCGATTATGGCGCCCCGCACGGCGCTCCGGTCTATGCCGTGACGGACGGGACGGTCCGCTTCGCCGGCCGCAATGGCGGCCATGGCAATCATGTCCGGCTGGAGCATGCCGGCAAGCTCGGCTCCGGCTATTCGCATCTCAGTCGCATCGCGGTGCGCGCGGGCCAGCGCGTGCGGCGCGGCCAGGTGATCGGCTATGTCGGCTCGACCGGCCTGTCGACCGGCCCGCATCTTCATTTCGAAGTCTATCGCGGCGGCGCCGCGATCAATCCGCGCCAGGTGAATTTCACCACCGTCGCGCAACTGAGCGGCAGCGAACTCCGCGCGTTCCGCAGCCGGCTTGCGAGCCTGATGGCGGTGCGCTCCACGGCAGGGGCCGTGCCGGCGGCCGCGGGCGCACTGCGCACGGCGGAATGATCCGCCGCCCGTCCGCCTGACGGTTTGACGCCCGTCAACGCCGATCGCGCGATCCTCGGCAATCATCCCGCTTTCCCATGAGGAGACGGGTGATGATCCAGATTCTGGCCGACCATGCCGTGCTGATCGCCGCCGGCACCGGCACCTTGTTCCTGCTGGTGCTGGGCGCCGCTGCAATCGAGGACGCGATCCGGCCGCACTGACCCGGCCGCGCCGCCGCGGGCCCCGCCCCGGGGCTTCCGGCGGACAGCGCGCGGAGCTAGAGGCTCGGCCATGCCCGGGCCAGGCCAGCCGTGACCGAATATGCCGCGCATCTGCGCGACGGCGTGGCCGCGTTCGATGCGGCCGCGTGGGACAGCTGCGCCGGGACCGCCAATCCCTTCGTCAGCCACGCCTTTCTCTCGATCCTGGAGGAATCGGGCAGCGCCACGCCACGCGCCGGCTGGCAGCCGCTGCCGATCGCCGTCGAAGCCGATGGCGTGCTGGCCGGCGTCGCGCCTGCCTATGCCAAGAGCCACAGCCAGGGCGAATATGTGTTCGACCATGGCTGGGCCGATGCCTATCAGCGCGCCGGCGGCCGCTATTATCCGAAGCTCCAGCTGGCCGTCCCCTTCTCGCCGGTCCCGGGGCCGCGCCTGCTGCTGCGCGAACCCGGCGCCGCCCGCGCGCTGATCGCGGCCGTCGAAGCGGTCACCCGCCAGAACGGGCTGTCTTCGGCCCATGCGACCTTCGTCGCGCCGGAGCAGGTGCCGCTGTTCGAAGCGGCGGGCTGGCTGATCCGTGCCGACAGCCAGTTCCACTGGCAGAATGACGGCTATCAGAGCTTCGACGCGTTCCTGGATGCGCTCGCTTCCCGCAAGCGCAAGGCGATTCGCAAGGAGCGGGCCGCGGCGGTCGCGGGGCTCGACATCCGCCACTTGTCCGGCGCGGAGCTGACCGAACCCGTGTGGGACGCCTTCTGGGCGTTCTACCAGGATACCGGCGCGCGCAAATGGGGGCGGCCTTATCTCACCCGGCGCTTCTTCTCGCTGCTGGGCGAGCGACTGGGCGAGCGCGTGCTGCTGATCCTCGCCTATCGGGACGGCCGGCCGATCGCGGGGGCGCTCAATCTGATCGGCGCCGATACGCTGTACGGCCGCTATTGGGGCGCGCTGGAGGAAGTGCCGTTCCTCCATTTCGAGCTCTGTTACTATCAGGCGATCGACGCCGCGATCGCGCGCGGCCTCGCCCGAGTGGAAGCGGGCGCGCAGGGGAGCCACAAGCTTGCCCGCGGCTATGTGCCGGTGCCGACCTGGTCCGCCCATTTCATCCCCGATCCGGGATTCCGCGCGGCGATCGCCGATTTCCTCGCGCGTGAGCGGGCCGCTGTCGCGCAGGAGATTGCCGGGCTGGGCGAACTGGCGCCGTTCCGGCGCGGATGTTAGAAGCACCCCATGCTGAACGCCCTGTCCATTCTGGTCGGCCTGGTCGCGCTCTTGCTCGCGATCTTCGCTTTCTTCCCCTTTCTGGGCTGGGCCTATTGGCTGATCCTGCCGATCGCGATCGTGGGTCTGGCGCTCGGCGTGCTGTCGAGCGGCACGTCGGGACGCAATCTGAACCTCGTCGTGATCGTCATCGGCGTGGTGCGGCTGGCGCTGGGCGGCGGCATCTTTTGAGCGGCGCTCCCGCGGTCCGGCGCGGGGTCGCGCTGGGGCTCGGCGCGTATCTCTGCTGGGGGTTCCTGCCGCTCTTCTTCAAGCTGCTGGGGGGTGTCGATCCGGTCGAAATCGTCGCTCAGCGAGTCGTCTGGTCGGTCGTCCTGCTGCTCGTGCTGATCGCCGCCGTCGGGCGCCTGCCGCAGCTCGCCGCGGCCTGGGCCAATCCGCGCGCCCGGCTGCTGCTGGCAGCAAGCGCGCTGCTGATCGGCACCAACTGGCTGGTCTATGTGTGGGCGATCAACGCCGCCCATGTGCTCGAGACCAGCCTTGGCTATTTCCTCAACCCGCTGGTCAACGTCGTGATGGGCGTGGTGCTGCTGAAGGAACGGCTGAGCCGGGCGCAGGGCATTGCCGTGCTGCTCGCGGCGGCCGGGGTGGCCGTGCTGGCGATCGGTGCGGCGAGCGGCCTGTGGATCAGCCTCGCGCTCGCCGGGACCTTCGCGACCTACGGCCTCATCCGGAAGATCGCGCCGGTCGAATCGCTCGAAGGCCTGGCGATCGAGACGATCCTGCTGGTGCCGGTCGCGCTCGGCTATCTCGGCTGGCTCGCGGCCGGCGGCGCGCTGGCGTTCGGCAGCGGCCTTGGCGTCTCGGCCCTGCTGGTGATGGGCGGCGCGGTGACGGCGGTGCCGCTGCTGCTGTTCGCGGCAGCCGCCCGGCTGCTCCCTTACTCGACCCTCGGCCTGCTCCAGTATCTGGCGCCGTCGATCCAGTTCCTGCTGGCGACGCTTGCGTTCGGCGAGCCGCTGACGCTGGCCCATCTGATCTGCTTCGCCTGCATCTGGAGCGGCCTCGCCATTTTCGCCGCAGACAGCGCGCGCCAGGCGCGGGCGATCAGCGTTCGGTGATCGTCACGACGCCGCGGGTGCGACCAGGCGCCTCGCCCGTCGCGAATTCGAGCCGCACCGGCGATCCGTCCGCAGTGGTGCCGACCAAAGCCGCGCCGTCCGCCTGGACGTTGAACTGCGCCCGCCGCGTTTCCTCGACGAACCAGTTGCGCACGGCGTCCGGCCCGGCCGGCGCGTCGAAGCTGATCCGCACCTGCCCCTTCGCGCCCGCCTGATCGCCGTCCCCCTGGTCCCCCTCGACCGCGATGCCGGCGATGCGGGAGCCAGGGAAAAGGCTCATGCCGTCCAGATCGAGATCCCCGGCATCGACGGCGATGCGCGGCAGCTTCAGCTCTGCCTTCAGCACCGGCGTGTCGATGCGTAGCCGGCCGTCCCGGTCCATCGCGGCGACGGTCGCGGTGCCGTTGTCGGTCGCCGCGTTGATCGTGATCGGCGTCGCTTCCTCCGCCTGACTGCAGCCGCCGAGCGCGGCCAGCACCGCCGCGAGCCCGAGCAGGATCGGGCGCCCGGGCTGAGGAAGCGGGAAAGCCGGATCGCGCATGCCACTCTCCTGCGTGTATTAGTTGTGCAATACAGCTAGGCCGCGCCCGCGCGCCCGTCAAGTCCCGGCGCGGGGACCGCCCGGCGCCGGCGGCACCGGGATCAGTTCATAGACGTCGAGGCTGCCGCCATCCTGCGGCCAGGGCACCGAAAGCCGCCAGCGAAACGGCGCCACCCGCTCGACATAGCCGGCGAGATCGCGGGCCGGATCCTCGCCATAGGCGGGCGGCGCGGCATCACCGGTCCCGCCCAGCGCGCCGAGAAAGACGAGGCGGGAGCCGCCATCCGCCCACAGCCGCCCGGCCGGCCGCTTGGTTCCGGTCTGCTTGACCATGGTGAGGAGAGCGCCTTCCGCCTCGACATAGCAGTCGAACGGCCGGAACGTCGCATAGGCGGCGCGGCGTCCGCCGAGCTTGATCACCCGGCATGAATAGGGGCCGGGCGGCAGATCGGGCCGCGGCAGCGCGACGGCCGGATCGAGCAGCTCCGCTTCCTCGCGAAGGGCGGAGCCGAAGCGGCGGGATGCGGCGGCAAGGCCGTCCGCCCAGGCAGCGTCGGCGCGCGCCAGCCGCTCGCGATCGGCGGTGGTCACCACCGCTTCCCAGTCGACCGGGACGGGATCCTCGATGATCTCGACGGCAGCGGGGGGCGGCGCCGCGGGGGCCGGGCCAGGCGGGCGGGGCGCGCAGGCGGGAAGCTGGGCCAGGGCGATCGCCACCGGGCCGAGGAAAAGACAGGTACGCGCCGACGGAGACATGGACGGCTACCCCGCTTGTGCTGTGCTTCCGCCCCCCGGACGCAACGGCAATGGCGGGGCGGGAATACCAAAAGCTGAACGCTCAAGGTTAACACAAGGTAAAGGGCGGGGCGAAGCGCGGGCGGGCGCCCTGCGCGATGACCGCCCGGGGAAACGCGGCGGGCGGCCGGGCCGAGGCCCCGCGCCACCGCCGGGCCCGCGCCTCTCCCGTCGCCCTGGCGGAGAGCCGGACCGGGCAGCGCCCGTTCAGGCGAAGCCGGTGCCGGCCTCGCGCGGGACGTGGCGGATCAGGCGGGACGTGAGGACGGCTGCCTGGCGGTGGATGACGGCCGCGCGATAAACGGGATCGGTGACCATTTCCAGGAACGCCGCGGCCGTCGGGTAGCGGGCGATGAAGGCGGCATCCCAGGCCTCGTCCGCCGGGCCGATCAGGACGAGCTCAGGCGTGCCGGACCAGAGGATGCTGCCGCCGACCCGCCGGAACACCGGCCCGCTTTCCGCGCCGTAGAGGCGATAGGCCTCGGCGCCCGTCAGCCCGGCGCCGGCGCGCTCATGCCCGTCCGGATAGGCGGCGCGCGCCCGGAAGCGGAGCAGGTTGAGCATCTCGACCGGCCGGTCCCGCGGCAGCGCCTTGAAGGCATCGAACGCCGCGCGTTCCGGATCGACATGCTGCTCCATGGCGGGAGTGTGGCGGGCGCGGGGGCCGGCAGCAAGAGGGCACGATGCCCGGGCACCAGCCCTATTCGGCGACCCCCTCCGCGACGGGCGCGAACGGGAATTCCCGCAGATGCGTGGCTTCCCCGCAGGCTTGGCAGAAGGCGTCATCATCGGCCGCGCCGAGCACCGACGCCTGCGCCGCCGCATCCCACTCCGCCCAGGCATCGCGGGTGACAAGATCGGACCCGCAGGTTTCGCGGACGAAGGTGATTGGGGTTGGGTGGCTACTCAGGATTAAGCGCCGATAGTTCGCCGCCAAGAGCACGCGCTCGTGAGACCATGATCTTTGTCATTCACAAAATTGCCCCAGCCAATCTGGTTCGTTCCTTCAAACTTATGATGATCAAGAATAAGAATCCTCAGATCACTGAAATAGCTCGTCAAGAAAGGTCAGCCTTGACTTAGCCCGGCTGCTGACCTCCCGTTCAATCGACTTAATCGCCTTCAGATAGCCGACTACGGTCGGCAACAAACCGATCTCCGTCAACCAATCTTGATCAGTCTTTTCTATTGCTATGTAACCGACGTTCTTCACTCCGTACTTACGGGCCTTCGGATCCTGTGAAAACTCAAATCTCTTATCTCCAGCCTTCAGGCGCTTCTCTCGCACCCGCGGGAACGTCTCCGGTAGGGTTGCAGGAAATGAAGACCGAACTCCTCCCGAGCCAGTAAAATGGGCCGGATAGAGACGGCGAAGAACAGCGAAGTGTCGGTTTAAAGGCCCAGCATTGAAGTACCACATGGCGAGCCGCCCATCCGAGTCAATTCCAAAGCCGATGCCGTCGTAGACCGAGAGCAGAACCTCAATATCAGATCCTCCCATGGCAGTTAGCCGCTCCAGGCACTCATCAAGTGCCTCACGAACCCATTCTTGCTCGACAAGATCTTGAGCCATATCGAAAAGCATCGGAAGGACGTTATCTCGAGCCCGAGACCAAGTCTCGTTTATAAACCTCTTTCGAGTTTGACTATCGCTGTTCGCAAGAAAGAGTGCGCAAAAATACTCTTGAAACGACCGATGGACAAAGTGGTACTCGAAACCCTCGAGCTGCAAGAGACAGACAGACTCTATCAGGTCCGTCAGGAAGTCCTCCGCCTTGCAAGGTGCCCCAGTGTATTTGATTGCCTTCTCGATCTCAGATACCACCTGCTCCCTCGTGAAAGAGTACATCGCCTCTGAGTACGATATCGCACAGAAAGCGGAGAATATTCTCCGAAACACGTCGACAGTCACGTCGGCCCGCGTGACCCGAACGTACTGCTCCTTAAGCGCGTCGTGCTTTCGAAATAGTGTCTCGAAAGCGTTATCGTAGAAAATATGTACTTTGGTCGGGATGTCTGCATACTGCTCGAAGGTCAGCAGCATAAGCGTAGCCAGCAACGGAGTCGAAAGGAAACTTTCATGAGTCTGATAGAGCGAAGTCTTGACAGCCTTCAGGAACTTAGACTTGGTTACCTTGTCATATTCTAACTTGACTATCAGGTTTTCGACCTGCTTGAGCGTCATTGGGCATATGGATACGTGCTTAAACTTCTCCCATGAATCAAAGCGCTCGTCAGGACGCCCTGAGATTATCATCGAGCAGTTCGGGTACTCGCGGCTGATTTGGAGTATCTGGGATTCCACGATTTTTCGGTCATCTGGGCTTACTTCATCAAAGCCATCGAGAATTAGCAAGAAGCTTCCGGCCTTCAAATAGCCAAGAAACCTCTCAAAGCTGAGACGGCGCGAACCTTTATAGGTTGCATGAAGAAATGCAAGCAGATCCTTTTTGCTGAGCGAGTTAAGCTGTCGAAGCTCGAGAAACAGCGGGATAGTACCCGTCGGGCTCTGATATTTACACAGAGCAATGTACTTCATTAATACGCTCTTGCCGCGGCCGGCTAGGGCAGAGATAACGAAGTGAGCGCCACGCTGACTCAAGCGTTCAACGAGAGTCGTTTCATCGAACTCCTCACGCCCAGACTTGAGCGTGACCGAAACAAAGTTGGTGTATAGGTCTACGGGAACCTGTGGGTTTATGAAGGTTTTGATTGTTGCGACGCGGCGGTAGGTCGCAACCAAGTACTCGCGATAGGTGGCGCCGAAAATGTCAGCAAGCGCAGCTGCGCTCTCGCGTAGCGCGCCTCCGGCACTCTTAGCAACGCTTTCGGCTGCTGACACGATAACGTTAGCTACAACCTTGTTTACGTCGAGCTGTAATTCTCCACCGCCTTTGGCGCTTACGTCATCGTGCAACAGTTAGCTCCTTACAGGTCTAGCAGGGGTGCCGCTGCCGCACTAGCTGGAACTCAGTAAAACTGCAAGATGCTCCCGCGCCGAGACTTAGCGCTTCTGGCGCTCGACTGATGACGAACTTCTCAAAGCTACTCCGCCGCCACGCCCGCGCGCGCGAACATGTCTTCGCCCTCGCCGTCCTCGTTCGCCGGGGCGGCGAGCTTTGCGGCCTTGCGGCGGTCGAAATTGTCCCAGACTTCGTTCCAGTTTCCGCGCGTCGCGGCCTTCGAATATTCGGTCGCCCGGGTTTCGAAGAAGTTCGCGTGCTCGACGCCGTTCAGCAGCGGGGCGAGCCAGGGCAGCGGGTGCTCGTCGATCATATAGACCGGCGCCAGGCCGAGCTGGCTGAGGCGCCAGTCCGCGATGTAGCGGATATACTTCTTGATTTCCTTCGGCGTCATGCCGGGCACCGGGCCCATTTCGAAGGCGAGGTCGATGAACGCGTCCTCGAGGCGCACGGTGCGCTGGCACACGTCGACAATGTCGTCCTTGACCGACTTGGTCAGGCAGTCCCGCTCCTTCACGAAGGCGTGGAACAGGCGGATGATGCCTTCGCAGTGCAGGCTTTCGTCCCGCACGGACCAGCTGACGATCTGCCCCATGCCCTTCATCTTGTTGAAGCGCGGGAAATTCATCAGCATCGCGAAGCTGGCGAACAGCTGCAGCCCTTCGGTGAAGCCGCCGAACATCGCCAGCGTCTTCGCAATGTCTTCGTCGGTGTCGACGCCGAAGGTGGCGAGATAATCATGCTTGTCCTTCATCTCCTTGTACTGGAGGAAGGCGCTGTATTCGCTCTCCGGCATGCCGATCGTGTCGAGCAGATGGCTGTAGGCGGCGATGTGCACCGTCTCCATGTTGGAGAAGGCGGTGAGCATCATCTTGATTTCGGTCGGCTTGAACACGCGGCCGTATTTCTCGTGGTAGCAGTCCTGCACCTCCACGTCCGCCTGGGTGAAGAAGCGGAAGATCTGGGTGAGGAGGTTGCGCTCATGGGGCGTCAGCTTCTGCGCCCAGTCCCGGCAATCTTCGCCGAGCGGCACTTCTTCCGGCATCCAGTGGATCTGCTGCTGGCGCTTCCAATATTCGAACGCCCAGGGGTATTCGAACGGCTTGTAGGACTTGGAGGCGGAGAGGAGGGGCATCGGGCTTTCCCTTTCGGCGTCAATATGGGGATGATGGGGGCGTGGCGCGAGTCGCACCGGGCGACGGGCGCGGCACCAAGGACTCAGAAGGAGGACAGGCCATGCTGGAACCGAAGCACATCCGCGAGGACATGGAAGTGGTGAGCGCCGACGGCGCCCATGTCGGCACCGTCGACGGCGTGAAGCACGACCGCATCAAGCTGAAGAAGAAGGACAGCGGGCACCCCTCGGTCGAGGGCGGCAGCCATGAGGGGCATCATCATTACCTCTCGATCGGGCTCGTCGCCGGGGTGGAGGGGGACACGGTCCGCCTGTCCGTCACCAGCGCGAACGTCGCGAACTTCCTCGAGGAGAAGGACGAGGACTGAGCCCGGCCGCCGCCGGCTGGCCGAGCCGGCCGCCCGCGCCCCGCGCCGGTCGCGCGGGCCGGGCGGCCGGCGATGCCGCGGATCACTGGCAGGCCAGAGCGGCTGGCCGGATCGCCGGTGATCTGGGGGATCACTGGCAGGCCAGGCACTCGTCGTAATCCGTCGTCTCGACCTTGATCTGGCGGAGTTCGGGCGTGTTGTCCGCCTCCACGCCGCCGGCGAAGCCTGCGCGCTGCACCGATTTGGAGCGGAGATAGTAGAGCGATTTGATGCCGAGCTCCCACGCACGGAAATGGAGCATCAGCAGATCCCATTTCTCCACATCGGCCGGGATGAACAGATTGAGGGAGGCCGACTGGTCGATATAGGGCGTGCGATCGGCGGCCAGCTCGAGCAGCCAGCGCTGATCGATCTCGAAGCTGGTCTTGTAGCAATCCTTCTCCTCCGGCGTGAGGAAATCGAGATGCTGGACGGAGCCGCCCTTCTCCAGGATCGAGCTCCACACCGCGTCCGAGTTCTTCGCCTTCTCGATCAGCAGCTTTTCGAGATAGGGATTGCGCACCGAGAAGCTGCCCGAGAGCGTCTTGTGGGTGTAGATGTTCGCCGGGATCGGCTCGATGCAGGCGGACGTGCCGCCGCAGATGATCGAGATCGATGCGGTCGGCGCGATCGCCATCTTGCACGAGAATCGCTCCATCACGCCGCGCTCGGCGGCGTCCGGGCAGGGCCCGCGCTCGGTGGCAAGGAGCATCGAGGCTTCATCCGCCTTTGCGCGGATGTGCTTGAACATCTTCAGGTTCCAGCTCTTGGCCATCGCGCTTTCGAAGGGGATGCCGCGCGCCTGGAGGAAGGAATGGAAGCCCATCACGCCGAGGCCGACCGACCGCTCGCGCTCCGCCGAATATTTGGCGCGGGCCATCTCGTCCGGCGCGCGGGCGATATAGTCGCTCAGCACATTGTCGAGGAAGCGCATCACGTCCTCGATGAACAGCTTGTCGCCGCCCCATTCGTCCCACGTCTCGAGATTGAGGGACGAGAGGCAGCAGACCGCCGTGCGGTCGTTGCCGAGATGGTCACGGCCGGTCGGCAGCGTGATTTCCGAACAGAGATTGGACGTCGAGACCTTGAGCCCGAGCTCGCGATGGTGGCGCGGCATCGCCCGGTTCACATGATCGGAAAAGACGATGTACGGCTCGCCCGTCGCCAGCCGGGTCTCGACCAGCTTCTGGAACAGCGCCCGCGCATCGACCGTCGCGCGCACGGAGCCGTCCTTCGGCGACTTGAGCTGCCATTCGGCGCCGTCCCGCACCGCCTCCATGAACGCGTCCGGGATCAGCACGCCGTGGTGGAGGTTGAGCGCCTTCCGGTTGAAATCGCCCGAAGGTTTGCGGATCTCGAGGAATTCCTCGATTTCCGGATGGCTGATGTCGAGATAGCAGGCCGCGGAGCCCCGGCGGAGCGACCCCTGGCTGATCGCGAGCGTCAGCGAATCCATCACCCGCACGAACGGGATGATGCCCGAGGTCTTGCCATTGAGGCCGACCGGCTCGCCGATGCCGCGCACCGAGCCCCAATAGGTGCCGATGCCGCCGCCCCGCGCCGCGAGCCAGACATTCTCGTTCCAGGTGTTGACGATGCCCTCCAGGCTGTCGTCGACCGA
>ERZ1066122.637-NODE-637-length-35482-cov-18.464166_pt1 | contig 35482 bp, 31 predicted proteins | sample MGYA00382769_ERZ1066122 | MGnify/ENA primary metagenome ERZ1066122 (study PRJEB33369, sample SAMEA5778352) | biofilm metagenome | biome: Industrial cooling water; feature: Water cooling tower basin; material: Biofilm | place: United Arab Emirates | collected... | reverse complement strand
CCGGCGGCAACAAGCTCGACCTCAGCGTCGGCGGCGACGACGAGCTGAAGGAAGTCGATCTGGCCCGCCGCCAGGCCACCTTCTCGTACAAGGACGGCGAGGCGTTCGTGTTCCTGGACGACGAGGACTTCACGCCCTACACGCTCGACCCGGACATGCTGGGCGATGCCGTGGGCTACATCACCGACGGCCTGACCGGCTGCTATGTGCAGATCATCGACGACGCGCCGGTGGGCCTGCAGCTGCCGCAGAGCGTGGCGCTGGACGTGGTCGAAACCCCGCCGGAACTCAAGGGCGGCACCGCCACCAAGCGCCCCAAGCCCGCGCGCCTGAACACCGGCATCGAAATCCAGGTGCCGGAATACATCGGCAATGGCGAAAAGGTCTGGGTGAACACCGTCACCGGCGAATTCGCCGGGCGCGCGGACTGATCGGGTACAGACGACTCGGGATACAGACGACTCGGGTACAGACGACTCTGGATACGGACGACACCGGCGGCCCGCCTCGTGCGGGCCGCGTTTCGGCTGCCACCCAATACCCACCATCCGTTTCCGCCACCTCCTGCCTGTCGCTCAGAGCGGAGCGAGGGGCCTACTTCCGCTTCGACGCCTTGCGCGCCTGCGAGCGCAAGCGCGATGCATCAAGCCGGCACAGTGCGAAGCAAGCCGGGTCGAACCGATGCCTGGCGCGGATTGAACGACTGCGCCCATGTCCGTCCACCTGCCTGTCTGCAGGCACGCACCCGCGTGAATCCAGCCGGGCCTGAAGGCTCTCCTGCGCAAGTGCCCCTGCAGGAGGACCGTCAGGCCCGACCGTCGCCATCACGCCGCAGGGAATGCACGCTTCGCAGCCATCGTCTTCCGGCTGCATTCCGACCGGCTTCCCGCCATCGCGGCTTGCCCACCCGACGGGCCCATGCCTGTCCTGCTCAGCCCGGCGCCTGCCGCTGCCGCCATTTGCGCGCCATGCGCACGATGGACGGGTCCATGCCGGGCTCCTCCAGCAGAGCCGCGATCGGCCGCCAGGCCAGCGCATGCGATTCGTCGCTCACCACGAAGGTCTCGTCGCTGCCCGCGTGCACGATGAAGCGCAGGTCGTAGTGCCAATGCCCCGGCACGTCCCCACGCGCGGGGATCCAGTGCCGGTCGATGTCGAAGATCTCCGGCTCCACCCGCAGCCCGCTCAGCCCCGATTCCTCCTCGGCCTCGCGCAGCGCGGTGCGGGCGATGTCGGTATCGCCGTCGGCATGGCCGCCCAGCTGCAGCCAGCGCTCCAGCTTGCGGTGATGGGTCATCAGCAGCCGCGTCCCGGTGCCGTCCACCAGCCAGGCGGAGGCGGTGAAATGCCCCTCCAGACGCTCCCGGCCGAAGGCGTGCACGCCCTCGGCGAGCAGCTTCAGGAAAGGCTGCACGTCCGCCGCTTCGTCCGGCCAGCGCTCGGCGTAGGCCTGCAGGGCATCGCGCAGACGCGGCAGGTCGTCGGAGAAAGCGGCGGGGACGGCAACGGCTGCGGGGTCGGACATCGATGGAGGCTCCGTCTTGCGATGCGGAAATGAAGGCGCGGGGCGCGGCCGGCGGGCGTGGATTCGAAGGCCGTGCCAGGGATGCGGCGGCCCGGCTGCGTGCTGCAGGCGCACGTCGCACCGGCATGCCGCACGGCCCGAACGGATGCGCCACACAGACACGGGTGGTCGCCGCGGCCGCACATCATACGGACCCAGGCAGGCGGGCACCGATGCATCACGGATTGCGGGCCATCGCGAATCTGCCTATCGTCGAGGCTTCTGCGGCGTGCAGCCGGTCACGCCCACGCCACCGCCCGACAGGAGTGCGGCACGATGAATTCAGGGTCTCTGCTCACCGTCCTGCTGCCGCTGGCGCTGGGCATCATCATGCTCGGGCTGGGCCTGTCGCTCAGCGTGGAGGATTTCCGGCGCGTGGGGAGACAGCCCAGGCCGGTGGTGGTGGCGCTGCTGTGCCAGACCGTGCTGCTGCCACTGCTGTGTTTCGCGCTGGTGAAGGCGTTCGGCCTGGCGCCGGCGCTGGCGGTGGGCATGCTGCTGCTGGCGGCCTCGCCCGGCGGCACCACCGCCAATCTCTACAGCCATCTGGCCCATGGCGATGTGGCACTCAACATCAGCCTGACCGCGGTGAATTCGCTGCTGGCCGTGGTCACCCTGCCGCTGGTGGTGAACCTGTCGCTGGCGCATTTCATGGGCGAGGGCAGCACGCTGCCGCTGCAGTTCGACAAGGTGCTGCAGGTGTTCCTGATCGTGCTGGTGCCGGTGGCGATCGGCATGGCCCTGCGCGCGCGCTTCCCGGGCTTCGCGGCGCGCATGAACCGGCCGGTGCGGCTGGTGTCGGTGCTGTTCCTGGTGGCCATCATCGCCCTGGCCGTGTTCAAGGACTGGAACACGCTCGTCGACTACGCCCCGTCCATCGGTCTGGCGGCGCTCGCGTTCAATCTGCTGAGCCTGGCGGTGGGCTACGGCGTGCCGCGGCTGCTGGGCCTGCCGGCGCGGCAGGCGATCGCCATCGGCATGGAAATCGGCATCCACAACGGCACCCTGGCGATCGCCGTGGCGCTCAGCCCCGCGCTGCTGAACAACCCGACCATGGCCATCCCCGCCGCCATCTACAGCCTGATCATGTTCGTCACCGCGGCGGTCTTCGGATGGCTCGTCAGCCGACGCGGCCCCCCGCCGGCCTGAAGCCGCGCAGCGTCTTTCAGGCCGGCCCGGGCGCCGCGCTGAACGGTTCATCCGGGATTCGATACCTCGACGACCATCATGTCGGGTCGCCACGTGACCGGACATTCCACGATGACCACGCCTTTCCCGCAGCAGCAGACGCCCTCCCCGCAGCCCGGCCGCGACCCGCGGACCGTGCTCGATGTCGAGGTGCCGATCTCCGGCAACCCCGCGCATCCGGTCAATTCCGCAGGCGCCAGCGTCTATTTCTCGCGCACGGACAATTTCGTCGGCAGCGGAATCCCACCGCTCGACGATGCCCAGCGCGCGCAGATCCTCGCCGACGCGATGCGCAGCACCGGGCCGGGCAAGGTGCTGCTGCTCGAAGCCAGCGGGCCGCGCGACGGGAACTACGTCGAGGAACTGCGGCGCGCGCTGCCGGCGGCGCTGGAGATGGTGCCGCCCGAGCAGCGGCCTGAACTCCGACTCTTCATCTCCGACGGCCGGCCGGTCGCCGGCGGCAGCCCGAACAGCCAGGGCCAGCCCTACAACGACTTCTCCACCTTCCTGCAGAGCCTCGACGCCCAGCGCGCCAACAGCGGCACCGTGCAGATCGACAATTCGCAGTCCGTGGCGCGCGCGGTGCCCAACTGGAACAACCCGGAGGTGGTGGACTTCTATCTGCGCGAGCGGGTGCAGCCGGCGATCGACCTGGCGAAGGAGCTGGGCATCGGCACGGTGGTGGTGGACGACCACATCGGCGTGCCGGCCGGCGCGAACATGAACGCCTTCAAGCGCGTGAACGGCTTCAACGACCAGCAGGCGACCAACGCCATCACCGGCGCCTACGAACGTGTGCTCGGCACGATCGAAGCGGCGGGACTGAATACCGGCCTGTCCACCGCCGCGGAGCCCGGGGTGTACGGCAGGGACGGCCCGACGGCGTCGCTGAGGATGGGCATCGACATCGCGCGGCTGGCGCCGCACGCGGACATCGTGGAAATCCAGGGCTATCGGAACTCGGGGGCTGCGGTCCAGGCCATGACCGACCGTCTTTACGACGATGTGAGCCGGAATTTCGACCGCTATCGCGGGGTCGATGAATTCAAGGTGGCGCTGGTCACGAAAGCCAATGGCGAGCCGCTCAGCCAGCAGACCCTGATCGATCAGCAGCGGGCGATCGACCGGCTGGAAGATCGCCTGGGCGACCTGTACCGCAGCCGCGGCGCCGAGCCCCCGGCGGTCACCACCTCGCTGTGGGCGCACCAGAATTTCCATGAGGATGCGACGCTCCGCCTGGGCGACGGCGTCAGGGACAATGTCGGCAGGAAAGAACGCGTGCAGGAACTGCAGGAAGCGCTGAACGCGGCGGGCATCCGGGTGGACGGCAGACCGCTGGTTCCCGACGGCGACTTCGGCGGGAATACCCTGAGCGCGGTCACCCAGTACCAGCAGCAGCAAGGCCTGCCCGCCACCGGCGTGGCCGACAAGGACACCCAGGTCGCGCTGGGCATCTATCCCGGGCTGCGCCTGCAGACGCCGGAGCAGTTGCAGGCACCGCCGGTCACGCCGCCCACCGACCAGACTTCGGCACCGACGCCCGTCGTGCCGACCACGCCCGACCAGCCCGTCGCATCGCTGCCACCGCAGCCAACCGCGCCGGCCTTGCAGGTTCCGCCCGGCCTGTACCGCGAGGGCAGTGAAGGCGAAGGCGTGCGCACCCTGCAGCAGGCGCTGAATCTCAACGGCGCGCAGCTCGCGGCCGACGGCGACTTCGGCCCGCTCACCCGTCGTGCGGTGGAGCAGTACCAGCGCGCCAACGGCCTGCAGGTGGACGGCATTGCCGGCCCGCAGACCATCGGCCATCTCAACGAAAGCCTGCAGCGCCAGCAGCAGGGCCAGACCCAGACCGCTTCGGTCGACGGCGCCGTCCCCTCCATGACGAATGTCGTCGCCGACATGGGCGGCGCGCAGAACCAGCTGGCGGCCATCACGCGCGACCCGCTGTACGCACAGGCTCAAGAGGCGCTGAAAACGCTGCCGGAAGGCACGTTCGCCGAGCGGCGCGAGCGGGACAACATGGCCGGCGCGCTGGTGTTGGCCACGCGCGAACTGTACGGCACGGCGATGACCTCGATCGCCGAAGTGCGCATGAACGCGCGTGGCGACGGCGTGCTGGCGCTGGCGACGGGCGGCGACGACGAATTCCAGATGCGCAGCCATGTGGGCCTGACCCAGGGCAAAAGCACGCCGCTGCAGGACAGTGGCGAGGCGCTGCTGCAGAAGGGCCTCGCCGTTGCGCAGCAGCAGGGCACGCAAGCGCCAGGCATGCAGCAGCAGGACGCAGCGCCGCAGCGGGTCGAGCAGCCCGCCAGCGCGGTGCTGGTCGCGCAGAATTCGCCGTCTCCCGACACGCCGGAGCAGGGCACACCCTCCCGCGGCCTGCGCGTGTAAACCCCGCGCGTCGGCGGGAGGCATGCGCCTGCCCGCGTGCGTGCCGACGGCCCCACATGCCGGTCCTGAGGGCGGTCACAACGACGACAGAGTGCGGGGCTTGTGGTCTGCGGGCAGGGGGCGCGTCGTCGAAAAGCAGTCTCCGATGATCGCTTCGCCCCGTCTGTTCTGCGCCGCCGCGCTGCCGGGGTCGCTGCCGGGTGCCTTCATCGCGCAGGCCCGCGCCGAGGTCTGTGAGCTGGGCTGATCGTATCCGCCCGACAACATGGAAGCCCGCAACCCGCGCAACCCGTCGCCGCCGTGCGATCCCACCAACAAGGCCGGGCCTGAGCGGCCGCTCCGCCTGCCGAGCTTCTGGTTCGGCGTGTCCAGCCAACTCAACCTCAACCGGCACATCGGCCTGTCCTGCCCGGTCAGCCCCACATCCTGCCACCGCGCTGGCCGCGCGCTTGATGCATCGTCGACGGGGTGCAGGCCACCGACGAATACGGCAACCGCCACTCCAAGGCCCGGCGCATGGGCATCGTCGAGATCATCTGAAAGGACAGGATCGGGTCCTCCGGCCGTGCCGACGAAGGCTTCCGCGCCTGCTCCGGCTGCGGCTGCGGGCCCACTACGACCACGTCCGATTTCAGTTTCGGCCGGGAAGGCGCGCTGAAGCAGGCCTCGCGGTTCACCGCCAACCATCATCCGGCTCGCGCCTCGTGCCGCGGTGGCACCGCGGAGGTGAAGTACTGGACCTACCCGAGCGAGTCGCGCCCGGGCCACCTTGGTCAACAAGGCCAATGCGCCGGTCATCGCACTGTACGGCGCACCGGCCTGTCTCAACAGCTGTTCCATCCCCCCTGACCCACGTCTTTCGCGACGTTGGGCGCATATTGACCGCATGTTCGCGGCAGGATGCCCAGGGACTCCGGCTGCAACGGCACGACGCCACCCGATGCGGGTGGCGTCGAAGGGGACTCGCCGGGATGCGGTGGCGCGCCTGCCGACTTGCTGATGCCGGCTACGGCCGCTCGGGGGGCACTCCACGCCACCGATCAACCCGTGCGGAGGAGTGAACATCCTGGAAACGGCATACATCGTTCGGCGATCATTCGGCAATCACGACGACAACGCGCACAACACCCTCATTCAGGCCGCGCGCGGCGTGGCCTGCTTGACCGCGTCGATCACCGCGCTGCAGAACGCAGGCAGGTCGTCCGGCTTGCGGCTGGTGATGACGTGGCCATCCACCACCACCTCGGCGTCTTCCCAGTGCGCGCCGGCATTGCGCAGGTCGGTCTGCACCGACGGCCACGACGTCACCTTGCGGCCTTTCGCGGCGCCGGCCTCGGCCAGCAGCCAGGGGCCGTGGCACACGGCAGCCAGCGGCTTGCCGGCCTGGTCGAAGCTCTTGATGAAGGCGACGGCCTCGGCGTTGGTACGCAGGCTGTCGGGGTTGATCACACCGCCCGGCAGCACCAGCGCGTCGTAATCCTGCGGCGACACTTGGGACAGCTCGACGTCCACGTCCACGTTGTCGCCCCAGTCCTTGCCCTTCCAGCCGCGGATGCTCGGCCCTTCGGGTGCCACCACCTGCACGGTGAAACCGGCGTCCTTGAGCTGCTGCAACGGCTCCATCAGCTCGGACTGCTCGAAGCCGTGGGTGGCCAGGATGGCGACGCGCTTGGGCGTGGATGCCGTCGACGTGGATGCGGTCGCTGTGGATGTCTGGGTCATGGGGAATACCTCGCATGCGGGGGAGGCATCACCGTGCACACCCGCGACACAGCCGCAGGTGAATGCCCGGGCCACCCGCCTGAAGCCGCGCGATGTGCACGAACGCACCGGTTCCGGCGGTGAAAACGCATGACTCACGCGCCCGCAGGGCCGCAGGCCGCAGCGAGGGTCCCTCGCGGCCTCGCATCGCAGGCACCGCCGCATCCGGCAACGCCGGATTCACGTACCAGCCGCGTGCCGTGCGGGCACGCGCCTGCCGCATCCACCTCACCCGCCCCCTCACCCGCATCCCTCACGGAGGAACGGTCGATGACCGACCCGGTTTCCAACGAACTGACCCAGATCGTCTACGTCAGCCGCTCCACCTTCACCACCATGCCTGCCGAACTGGGCATCGAACCCAGCGTGGCCCGCATCCTCGCCCAGTCCCGGGGCAACAACGCCCGGCGCGGGCTGGTGGGCGCCCTGTACTTCGGCGACGGCTGCTTCTTCCAGTGCCTGGAAGGGCGCACCCTCGAGGTGGACCGGCTGTACGCCACGCTGCTGCGCGACCCGCGGCACACCGATCTGCAGGTGTTGAGCCGTCGCGCCATCCCGCACACCAGTTTCTCCACCTGGGCGATGAAGTACGTGCCGCTCGACGCCGAGATGAAGGCACTGATGCGCGAACTCGGCATGGACCGCTTCGACCCCTACCGTTTCGACACCGCCACCGTGAACCGGGTGCTGGACATGCTGGCCGCCGGCGGCGACCTCAGCCTGGAGGACGCCGGCACTGCCACGCAGGCTTCCACCGGCAGGGCGCCGGCTGCGGCCGCCGGCGCATCCACCGCGCCGCGCCTTCCGGACGACTCCGGTGCCGGTTGGGTACGCCTCGCCTGGGGCGTCGGCGCAGCGGGCGTGGCGGCGATCGCCGCCGCCATCGCCTTCGGCGGGTTCGGCTGAGCACGAGTCCCGCGGCCTGCCGCGCCTGCGTGAGCACATGCCACGCAGGCGGCAGGCCTCCGCTCTGCACGGGGCACGTGCTCGGCACGCGCCGCCCGCGCACGGAACACGGGCCGGGGCGCACCTACCCCATGTATGCCCCGCCCGGCTGTGCGCCTCTGGGCTGCCCGCCTTCGTCCTCCTCCGCCCCCGCCCAGGACGCTGCGCGGTGGCGCGGTTACCGCACCGCCTCCGCCGCGTGCACCACACGCCCCGCGATGAGGGTGTAGCGCACATCGGCGAAGGCTTCGACATCGGCGGCGGGGTCACGGGACAGGATCACCAGATCCGCGTCCATGCCCTCGGCGATGCGCCCCTTGCGCGCAGCCTGGCCGAAACGCCTGACCGGCGTCGTGGTCAGGCTCGCCAGCAACCGGCGCCAGTCGAGCCCCGCGGCATGCATCAGCCGCAGCTCGTCGCGGGTGTCGTACACCTCGGCGTATCCCGCGTCGGTGCCGAACAGCACGTCGCCACCGGCCGCGGAAAATGCGCGCAGTTGGTCGGATCCATTCGCGAGCAGGCGCTCGAGGACGGCGGCAGGCGCGCCTTCCCTGCGCGCTTCCACGTTGATCAGCGCGAGCGTGGGCACCAGCGCGATGTCCGCATCCACCAGCCTGCGCACCAGCGGCTCCGGCCAGGGGTCGATGTTCGGGGTGGTATGCGCGAACACCGTCACGCCCGCCGCCATCGCGACCTCCATCCCTTCGGTATTGCTGGGATGCGCGAACGCAGGCTTGCCCACGTCGCGCGCGGCCGCGGCCACCGCGCGGGCGATGTCCAGGTCCATCGGCAACACGCCGATCTCGCCGCCCACCATCGAGCCCGCGAACATCTTCACGCCGTCGGCGCCCTGCGCCAGCTGCCGCCGTGCACGCGCGGAGGCCTCGTCCGCCGTCGCCACCTCGGCCTGCCTGAGCGACCACCCGCCCAGCGTGTCGGGCACGTAATCCGGCACACCGTCCTTCGGGAAGAACGGCTCGTCGACCGTCAGGATGGCCGGGCCACGCACCGCGCCCGCCGCGATCCGCGCGCGCAGGCCGAACGCATTGCCCGGCGCCGAGGCGATGTCGAACACCGTGGTGAACCCCCAACGCAGATAGGCCCCCGTCAGCGCATCCGACAGCACGTCATCGGCATGCCCGGCCGCATGGTCCAGCGGCGGCGCGATCAGGTGCACATGGCTGTTCCAGAAACCCGCCACCAGCGTGCCGCCACCGGCATCCAGCACCGTCATGCCCTCCGGCACCGGGACGCTGCCCGCATCGCCGAACGCGGCGATCTTGCCGTCGCGGACGATCAACGTGCCCCGCGGAATGGGCGCCGCCTCCGGGCCCGCCACGATCCGCGCATTCACCACCGCCACCGTCTGCGCACGCACACACGGCACGACGGCCACGGCCAGCAGCAGGCCCACCCACACCAGCACACGTCCGAACGTCGTCATCACGCGGTCCTGCGGGAAAACGCCATCATACGTCGGCGACCAGGGCGGCCGCGGGGCGCCCGATGCCGGGGCGTTACAGTGACCCGCCGCGTAGGCACCCCTACCGAGGCCCGGGTGTCGGGTAATTACTAAACTTGTACACGATTCCCATGGCCAAATTTCAGGACACTCAACCTTCCCAGTGACTGTTCCACACATCGCCCCCCTCCCCGACAATCCGGAGATAGCGTCGTCCCGGCCAGCAACAAAAAACGGCCGCCCTCGCGGGCGGCCGTCGTGTATTGGTCGTGCCTGAGCAACCGGCATCCAAACGCGCTCTCATGCGGGATCGTAGCGTAGCGTACCCGCCCGAACTGGTGTGCCCCCCTTCAGCGACGACCAGACGCCTGCTCTGCCCTTGGTTCCCGGCCCCCACAGCACCAGCCGTCCCGAGCGGCACGACGGCACCCAAGATCACAGCCACGATGTCCGGCGCCAGCAGAGTCAAGTTGAGGTGCTTCAGGACATCACAGTGGTCGGGGCCGTCGCGAATAGCAATCTCACGAAGCGATGACATCGAACTCATTCCAGTGTCAGTCGTCAAAACGGCAAATAGCAAGGTTACTTGCCGTCAGCTGTGGACGCCTGAACTACCAAAGTTGAGCAAACGAAGGTTCGGTTTACGGACCTGTTTCTCGATACCGTACATGGCATTCAGCTCGTCAGCATGCACATGCAACATGGCTTCAAAGTCCGCCAGGGTGTAGCCAAGCTCATCAGCGTGTACACGCAGGATGTCGCTGAAGACGGTGGAATGCTCTGGAGCGAAATCGACTTCTGGCGGCTCTTTCGTGCGGTAGCCATTGGAACTCATCTGACGCCAGAGGTACGTGCTTTGCATGTCGGTGATACAGCCCAGCGTCTTGGCCCGCACGAGGAGTGCGCCCATCGAGACCCGCCAAATGGGCTTCAGGGCAGCAAGACGGGGCAGACTGACACCACCCATCAGGTCACCGCGGACGTCCTGCGCCGGCATCAACAGCTCCGATGCGAACACATCCGCCTCACGCTCCATGTCTACACTTGGCATGCGGTGCATGATCGCGTGGCCAAGCTCATGCGCCAACGTGAAACGCTGGCGGTCGCCGGACATGGCCTTGTTGAGAAAAATGCAGGTCGGCAAGGCCGGCGGCTGCAGGGTCAGGCCGTATACGCCAATGCTCTCAAACTCACACGGCAGGACGATGCAGCCGGCGCGCTCCACCAATGCAGTCAGGTTGTGCAACGGGCCGCTGGGCACTCCCCAATGGCGGCGAACCAGTTGAGCCACGCGCACTGCATCACCATCGTACTCGTCGATGTCGAAACGCGGCAGTGACAATTCCGGCTGATAGTCCATGGACGACAACAAGCGACGCAGATGCATCAAACGCAGATTGATCTCGGCTTCCAGCTTGTCGGTGGCCTTGGAGCCAACGCTGGCGCGCTTCCGGTAATTGACGCTCACCGGCACGCCGAAGACGGGATCCGTTTCGTAGAAGAGGGACTTGGGGAAGGTGAGCGCCTTGGCCAAAGACTCGACGAACTCGGGCGCGGGTTGGAAGACCCCTGCTTCCAACTTGGAAATGGCGGCTTGGGTAACCCCAGCCGCCTTCGCCAACTGCACCTGACTCATGCCCCTCGCCTGCCGTGCCACCTTGATCAAGGCTGCATTGGCAAGCGGAGTGATCATGATTCGTTCTCTTTCTTCTCGTTGGCCTTCGATTTTACCCGAACTTTCAGTGTCTTAGGAGCGGATTCCGGCGGCTTCGGCGCTCCGGGAACCGTGAGCGGCACCACATTTCCACCCTCATCTTTGCGCAGGATCGAACTGCGCCACAGCACCCTGCCCTGATCGCGCGCTACCAGCAAGATGTCCTGTACTGCGGTCTCGAGCTTGTTCAGGACGTATGTGATTTCTAGGCGCTGGACCGAAGGGATACCCGGCAGGTCTTCCTGTGGATCGTGATAGTCCAGGGCAGCCTGTGTGGGAACATTGCTGGTATAGCCGTTGGGATCGCTCTTCTTGAAGCGGAAGGCCAGCTCACCAGCCAGAAAGAGGAAGCTCTCATTCTTGCGGACGATGCTCACGTTGTGGTTGCTGGCGAACTGGCGCTTGGCCTCAACGACCATCTGCTCCCATACATACACGGCCCGACTGCGCTTGCAGGTCCAGACCCCATTCAAACCGCTAGCCATCCAGTCCATCCATGCCTTTAATACGACCCGCTGCATGTCCAGCACATAGGGAGCCAAACGACCTTCAACTTCGGATTGGGGGAGCATGAGCGGCTCTTGCATTTTCGATTGCGGAATATAACCACATCTATAACCTCGCACGCAAGACCTGCTTCTCCGGCCCTCCACTCGCCATCCAAAACCCAACTTTGGGAGGTCACCAGCGAGAAACCATGCACTCTCCTACGCTCGCACTACCTAAGGCTTCGGGCTTGCTTTCCTCACTCGAGGAGGCGCGGGAGTCGTGCCGAGCGCCGCCCACTGCTGTTCCCACAGCGCCGGCGGGTTGATCAGCAGCGCGCTGAGCCGGACCCCGTCCGGCAGGGCATCTTCCAGGATCGCCGCCACGATGTCCGGGGCCAGCAGGGTCAAGTTGAGATGCTTGGCGACGTAGCTATGGTCGGCGCCGTCGCGCTGCGCGATCTCACGAAGGGACGAGACCTCGCCCGTCTCGATCATCCGCAGCCAGCGATGGCCACGGGCCAGCGCCAGTTGCAGCGGCGTCGCACCGGCTCGAGTCCGTTCGCCGGATTCGCACCGGGGACCGCCGACGGCGACCACCCGTCGACCGCTCCGCTGCCGCAGGGTGATCGGGACGTTCAGCACAACACTGCCGTCGCTGGCGACCACCTCCCTGGCCCGCCCTGCCACCGTCAGGGTCGGGCGGTTCATGCGAACGCCTCGGCGATCTGCCGGGCATCGGCGGCGAGGCTGCCGATACCGCCGGGGCGCAGGCGGAGTTCCAGGTTCGTCGGCGTCACGATGACCCGCTCCACCAGCAGCCGGACCAGCCGCTGCTGCTCGGCGGGAAACAACTGATCCCATACCCGGTCGACCTGCGTCATCGCGACCGTGACCTGCGCTTCATCCAGCGTTGGGTCGAGGGCGAGCGCCTGCGGGATCATCGCTTCGATCATCTCCGGCGCGCGTAGCAGTTGGCGCAGTTGCCCGACCACCGCAACCTCCAGTTCGGCCGCCGGCAGGCGTGGCAGGCCCGACGTGCCCCGCCCTTCGTGGATGTCGCGGGTGCTCAGGTAGTAGCGGTAGGTCCGCCCGTTGGCCTTGGTCGTGTGCCACGGCGACAGGGCGCGGCCGTCGGGGCCGGTCAGCAGGCCCTTCAACAGGAAGTCCACCTTGCCGCGCGAGGCGGCCGAGCGGACCCGACCGTTGATCTGCAGCAGCGCATGCGCCTCATCCCACAGGGTCTTATCGATGATCGCGGCATGGGTGCTTTCGACGTACTCGCCGCGATGCTTGAGTTCGCCCAGATAGGTTCGACAGTGGAGCATGCCGTGGATGGAGCTTTTGTCGTGGAGCTTGCCGGGTCGCACTGTGCCCGCCTTCGTCGTCCACGTCTTGTTGCACCAGCCACGCGCACGGACCTCCTGCACCACCTTCAGGATCGAGCCTAGTTCGACGAAGCGCCTGAAGATTGTTCGCACCTGTTCGGCCTCCTTCTCGTTCACCACCAGCCGGCGATCCACAACGTCGTACCCCAGCGGACAGATGCCGTGCATCCACAGGCCCTTCTTCTTGCTGGCGGCGAACTTGTCGCGGATGCGCTCGGCAGTCAACTCGCGCTCGAACTGCGCGAACGCGAGGAGGATGTTCAGCATCATCCGCCCCATCGCATCCGTGGTGTTGATCTGTTGTGTGACGGACACGAAGGTCGTGCCGTATTCCTCGAAGACCTTTATCAACTCGGCAAAGTCGAACAGCGATCGCGTCAGGCGATCGATCTTGTAGACCACGACGATGTCGATCTGGCCTGCGCGGATGTCTTCCATGAGACGCTGCAGCGCGGGACGCAGCAGGGTCCCACCGGAGTAGCCTCCGTCGTCGTAATCACCTGCGACCGGGATCCAGCCTTCCATCCGCCGGCTGGCGATGAACGCCGCGCCGGCATCGCGCTGGGCGTCGATCGAGGTATATTCGGCATCGAGCCCTTCTTCCGTGGACTTGCGGGTGTAGACCGCGCAGCGCAGCCGTTTGGTCGGAACGGCGCTCATCGGCCACCTGCCTTGCGCAGTCCGAAGAATGCCGGCCCGCTCCAGCGGGTGCCGGTGATCTCGCGGGCGATCATCGACAGGCTGGGATACCGCTTGCCGGCGTATTCGAATTCGTCGTCCGGCAGGACCCGGACCCGATGTTCGACGCCGGCATAGATGCGGATCAGTTCCGCACCCGCAATTGGCATCGCGCCGGTCTTCTGTCGCTTCAGCGTGCCGGTCGCGATCAGTTCGTCGATCCGGCGGCTGTTGCGTTCGAGCACGCTGCGGTCGGTCTTGGCGAATTCGATCTCCTGCCAGCGATAGGCGATGCGCTTCTCGACGAAGCGTCGATTGGCGATGAGCGGGTCGCCGCCGAAGAGGCGATGCCACTCCTTCATGATAGCCGGCCACGACCAATCGGCCAGGTGCGCGATGCGCGCGGCCATCGATGCGGGCGCAGCCGCTGGAGGGGATTGTTGCGTCATGCCTGTGGACTCCGGTGAGCGGGGTTGGCATGTACGCGTCGTTGGCGACCAAAGCCAAGACCAACCGGAGAGGGCGCGCCGTCAGCGGCCGTGTGCGCGTCGCCGCCGCGCAGGCGGCGCAGGCCCTGGGCCAGCAGTGCGGCGGCCTCCGTGCGCCGCTGTGCCGGCGTCATGCGTGCCGGGTCGTGAAGGTTGGAAGGCGTCAAGGGTGTCCCGCTGGAATGTCGAACCAGCGGGCAGTGTCCCAGTATTGTCGTTTTGTTGTATCGCAGAGAAGCGTAATTCTCTCGCTATAGAATCCGGGAAACGAGGTGCTTACTCCGTCGTTGGCGACCGGCGAAACTTCGAAATAATCATGCGGCGCAACGCGGGCGTCAGACGGTGTGCGTCTGGTTCAATCGGGCATTGCAGCGCGCCGCAGCGCATCGGCGATCTCCAGCACGAACTCGCAAAGGTAGGCAACGCTGCCATTGGCGCCCGTTTCGATGCTGTTGGCAAGTACGCACCGCACGGCGTGCTCCAAGTCGCTGGCCTCACGAAGCGCAGTAGCGGTTGAAACGCCCGTGCAAACCGACAACAAAGAACGTTGTTCGACCGGGACGTCGCGGAACGGGGTTTCACGAGTAGTCTCGGTCATGTTCAGCTCCCGCGGAGACAGGCAGTCGGGAGGTTTGGCTGATGTCGGGCAGCCTCATAAAGCTCTGATACAGTATTTAAAGCCATGGTCGTTCTCCTTGGGAACGGTGGTGGTCAGGGCGACCGGGGTGTTGACGCACCTCGGCCGTCCGCTTCTTACCGGCTTCCGCCAGCACACCTTTGGTGCATGGCGGCCATCTGATACTCATGGCGCCTATGCGTTGGTGAGTCTCCATACACGCATTGTTTCCGTGTAAAGGCAATAGTGCATGATGCTGCGTAGTGTCCCCGTGTTTGCGGGTTAGAACCCCAGTCCCTTCACTTGATCTTTTTCCGGCCATGAAGATTTTCTTTGGCCTCAGCACATCATGCTAAGTGACGCAGCTAAGTTTCATGAACCATCGAGACGCTAAATAACATTTTATTAACACCACGCTCCTCCGATCCGCTACGCTTTAAAGATGGCTGTTCTTTCCACACTCCTGCGTGTGATGCTGATTCTGATCCTGATATTGAATGGGGTCGGAAGTGCTTATGCGTCCACTGGAATGGAGTTGGAGGCTGCACAATCGCATTCGTTCATGAATGCGAACAAGCAGCAGGCCGTTACGCCACCATGCCCTGATCATCATGGCGCGATGGCGGTGGAACCCGAGACGCCCGAGCGCGAACAGCCTGCAAGCACGCCTTCACCGAGTGATCAGCACGGCACCCCCGACTGCTGTGATCCGTCACAGTGCAAGTGTCCCTGCATGCATGCCTGTGCCGCCCTGCCTGTCTTGGCAGTGAGAATGCCCGTTCCCTTGGGCAATGATGTTGGCGTACGTCGCCTCTCGCTTGGGCATCCTTCCCCGGCGCTTCCTCATCTGATCCGACCTCCGATCGGCTAAGCGTCTTCTCGGCGCCAACGGCGCCGACTGGCGTGCGCGCTTGTCCGTAATCCGCGGCCTAAGCGTCGCACCTTGTCATGTCCGCGCACTGCGGATCTGTTTAGACGTTCGGAGATACTCATGTCATTCAATTCTAACGCCGGCTCTGCCGGCGGCCCGCGGCATGTGTCGCGGCGCCGCTTCGTGCAGGGACTGGCCGCCGGCGGTGCGCTCGCCGGCCTGGGCCTTTGGGCCAAACCTTCCTGGGCGTTGAAATCGCCCGGCCAAACCGAAGTGCTGGTCGGCACGGATTTCCGGCTCAGCATCGGCGAAACGCCTGTCAACTTCACTGGACGGACGCGGCCGGCGATCACCGTCAACGGCAGCCTGCCTGCACCGATTCTGCGCTGGCGGGAAGGCACGACGGTCAACCTGCGGGTGGGCAACGCCTTGCCCACCGGATCGATCTACGGCGACATCACTTCGATCCATTGGCACGGGATTCTGCTCCCGTCCAACATGGATGGCGCCCCGGGTTTCAGCTTCGACGGCATCCGGCGCGACGAGGCCTATCAATACCGGTTCGATGTTCGTCAGAACGGTACCTACTGGTATCACAGCCACTCCGCGATGCAGGAGCAGGCTGGGCTCTACGGAGCGATCATCATCGACGCCGCCGAGCCGGAGCCGTTCGCCTACGATCGCGACTACGTCGTGCTGCTGTCGGACTGGACCGACCTTTCGCCGAAAGCGTTGATGAACCGTCTGAAGAAGATGTCGATGCACGACAACTACTACATGCGCACCGTCGGCGACTTCGTCCGTGATGTGCGTGAGGACGGCCTGAAGGCGACATTGGCCGACCGCCGGATGTGGGGCCAGATGCGGATGACGCCGACAGATCTGTCGGACGTGAACGCCAACACCTATACGTATCTGATGAACGGCACCACGTCGCTCGGCAACTGGACCGCACTGTTCCGCAGCGGCGAAAAGGTGCGTCTGCGCTTCATCAACGGCTCGGCGATGACCTATTTCGACGTGCGCATTCCGGGCTTGAAGATGACGGTGGTCGCTGCCGATGGCCAGTTCGTGCATCCGGTAACGGTGGATGAATTCCGCATCGCCGTCGCCGAAACCTTCGACGTCATCGTCGAGCCCAGCGGCCAGGACGCGTTCACCATTTTCGCCCAGGACATGGGGCGAACCGGCTATATCAGCGGCACGCTGGCGGTGCGCGAAGGTCTGCGCGCTCCGATACCTGCTGTCGACCCTCGCCCCATCCTCACGCTCGACGACATGGGACACGGTGGGATGGGCGGACACGGCGGACACGACATGACGAAGATGCCTCCGAGCGACGCTGCTCCCATGGCCGGGATGGACCATAGCCAGCATGGCGCAGCCTCGATGCCGGGCATGGACCATGGCGCGCAGGGAATGGCTGGCATGCCCGGGATGGACCACGGCGGGGGCATGCAATCGCACCCCGCATCCGAGCAGGGAAATCCGCTTGTGGACATGCAGACCATGTCGCCGACGTCCAAGCTCGACGATCCGGGCATTGGTCTTCGCGACAACGGTCGCAAGGTGCTGACTTACGCAGCGATGCGAACGCTGTTCGAGGATCCCGACGGTCGCGAACCCGGGCGCACTGTGGAGCTGCATCTGACCGGCCACATGGAGAAGTTCGCCTGGTCCTTCAACGGCATTTCGTTCGCGAGCGCGGAGCCGCTGCGCCTGAACTATGGCGAGCGGATGCGGATCGTGCTGGTCAACGACACGATGATGACCCACCCGATCCACCTCCACGGCTTGTGGAGCGACATCGAGGACGACTCGGGCGAGTTCCACCTGCGCAAGCACGTCGTCGACATGCCGCCGGGCAGCAAACGCGGGTTCCGTGTCCGCGCCGATGCGCTAGGCCGCTGGCCGTTCCACTGCCACCTGCTCTACCACATGGAGTCCGGAATGATGCGCGAAGTGCGGGTGGAGGAATGACGCCATGAACGCTGCCCATCGAAACCATAGAAACGCTGTGCTGGTCGTCGCCATTGGACTGGTGCTGACGGTGACATCCGCCGCAGCCCAGGAGATGGATCACAGTCAGCATCAAATGCCGCCCACGCGCACAGAGCCGGAAAAACCCAAGCAAAAGCCGAAACCCGCGTCGGATCGCAACGACCAGACGAACGCCGGAACATCGGTATCAAGCGATGACCATGCGAACATGCAACACGATCCAGCCGCTTCCCCGGACACTGAGCAGGACGCCGACGGTATGCCGGGCATGGACCACGGCGCGATGCAACACGATGCCATGCAGGGCATGGATCACGGTACGGCTCAACCCGAGAACGCATCGCAGGTTCCGCAAAACGACACCAAGCCGATGTCGGGCATGGATCATGGCGCCATGCAAGGCATGGACCACAGTGCCATGGGCGATTCCGACCCATCGCCGACCGAACCACGGCAGCCGATTCCCCCCTTGACCGATGCTGAACGCGTCGCTGCCTTTCCCGAACTCGCCGGACACGACCACGGGCAAACCATCCATTCGTTCTTCCTGCTCGACAAACTCGAAGCATTCGACGCAGACCCCGGGACCGGATTGACGTGGGAAGGGTTGGGTTGGATCGGTAGCGACACCAACCGTCTCTGGCTGCGAAGCGAAGGGGAGCGCACCGACGGCAATACCGAATCCGCCGACATCGAGGTGCTTTACGGTCGCAGCATCTCGCCCTGGTGGGACATCGTTGCCGGTGTGCGCCACGATTTCAAACCGGGCGCATCGCAGAGCTTCGCCGCTTTCGGCGTGCAGGGTCTGGCGCCGCAGAAGTTCGAGGTCGAGGCCACGGGCTATGTCGGAGAACGCGGGCAGACGGCCGCGCGCTTCGAGGTGGAATACGAATTGCCGTTTTCCGGCCGTCTGATTCTGCAGCCGATGGTCGAAGCCAATCTGTACGGCAAGACCGACCGGATGCGCGGAATCGGCTCCGGGCTGAGCAGTGCGGAAGTCGGGCTCCGCCTCCGCTACGAGTTCACGCGCAAATTCGCACCCTACGTCGGGGTGGTGTACGAGCGCGCCTTCGGCAATACCGCCGATCTGCGCCGGGACGATTTCGAGCGTGTCGACGACACGCGCATCGTCATCGGTCTTCGTACCTGGTTCTGAGGATCACGGACATGAAAACGAACAAAAAGACATTTCTCGTGGCGAGCGTTCTGATCGGACTGGCCCTCATCGGCGGTGCGGGTGCGATGTATGCGGGCGTCTACAACGTGGCTGCGGACGACCCGCACACCCGTCCGGTTTACGCGATGCTCGAAACCGCTCGGGAGCGCTCCATCGCGGTGCGTGCCGCCAAGCTGCAGGTTCCGGCGGACCTGAACGATCCGGCCCGCATCCGCCAGGGCGCCGGGAACTACAACGCGATGTGTACCGGCTGCCACCTTGCCCCGGGCATGGCACCGACAGAGCTGAGCAAGGGGCTGTATCCCGCGCCTCCGGACCTCACACGTGAGCGGGTGTCCGCTGCCGAGGCCTTCTGGGTCATCAAGCACGGCATCAAGGCCAGCGGCATGCCTGCCTGGGGCAAGAGCATGGGCGACGACTACATCTGGAACATGGCCGCGTTTCTGCAAGAGCTGCCAAAGCTCGACGAAGCGCAATACGCCGCCTTGGTCGCGAGCAGCGGCGGACATTCGCACGGCGGCGGCGAAACGGAGCCGCACGGGCATGACGACGGCGAGATGGACGATCACGGCGGTGCCATGCCGTCCGGATCGGCAGCGCATCCGCATCCCACCGGTACGCCCCCGCACGACGACAGTCCCGCGAGCGGCAGCCACGCCGGGATGGACATGGGAAGCGGTCAAGCCGCCGAAAGCAAGCCTCACGCGCACGGTCCGAACACGCCGGCCGACCATCACGCCCCGAAGCCGTCGGACAAGGCGACATCCGCCAAGACAGCGGCAAAGCCCGCCGCGGCCACCGTCGAGCACCGGCATGCCGACGGCACAGTCGAATCCCATCCAGCGCCTGCTTCCAAGCCAGCGTCCAACGATGGCCATGACGATCACCAGCATTGACCAAGGAACCCGACCATGAACACCAAAACGATGACCCGCTCCCTGCTGCTCGCTGCTCTCATCGCTCCGTTCTCGTTACAGGCTTTCGCGCAGACCAAACCTGACGCGCACGCACAGCACGCTAAACCTGGCGCGGCCGCATCTGCCATGGATGTCCCGCAGGACGCGCTGCCTGCCGTGGAGATCGTCGATCAGTTCGGCAAGGCGCTCGCGTCCGGCGATCTGAAGACCGTCGGCGACCTGCTCGATCCGGCGGTGCTGATTCTGGAGAGCGGCGGCGCCGAACGCTCGCGCGATGAATACCTCGGCCATCATGCGATCGCCGATGCGGCCTTCCTCAAAGGCGCGCATCAGCAGATCAAACGTCGCATCGCGCGCATCAGCGGAGAAACGACGTGGGTGGGCACCGAAAGCGAACTGCACGCGACCAAGGACGGTAAGGCGACGACGACGCTGAGCACGGAAACGATGGTGCTCAACCGCACCCCGAAGGGGTGGCGGATCGTCCACATTCACTGGTCTTCACGAACGAAGCGCTGAGGAAACCCCGATGCGCACGCACCGCAACTTTTTCGTCTTGAGCACGTTGGCGGCCAGCCTCGCGCTCAATGCTTGCGCACGGCCACCGGAAACGGTGGCCGTGCCATCCGCCGCTCCGCACGCGCACGAATCCGTGGCCACTCCCGCAGCGACCGCGATGCCTCGCATCCTCGTCCATAAAAGCGCGTCTTGCGGCTGCTGCGGATCATGGGTCGAACATCTGCGCCGATCCGGTTTTGCCGTCGAAGTCCGGAACGAGGACGACATCGGCCCGGTCAAGGCGCGCGTTGGCGTCCCTTACGGTAAGGGCTCGTGCCATACCGCTGAGGTCGGCGGTTATTTCATCGAAGGGCACGTTCCGGCGGAGGACATCAAGCGGCTGCTGGCGGAGCGGCCTGCGGCAAAAGGCTTGACGCTTCCGGGCATGCCAGCGGGTTCCCCAGGCATGGAAATGCCGGACGGTCGGATCGACCCCTACACCGTGGAGCTGGTGAACCCTGACGGGAGCACGGCCCCTTTTTCCCGGCACGGCAAAACGGGTTCCTGAAGAAGAAGCATCGGGACTTGACTCTGGACCATGGTCAAGGGTCGAGACTGGAGTCGGGTCACGAGGAGCAAGCGATCATGATGAAAATCGGCGATCTGGCGAAACGCGCGGGCGTGGGCATCGACACGGTGCGTTACTACGAGCGCGAAGGACTGCTGCCGCAGGCGCAGCGGCGGTCGTCCGGCTACCGGATGTACGACGAGGACGACATCCAGCGTCTGCGCTTCATTCGCCGCGCCAAGGCGTTGGGGTTCACGCTGCCCGAAGTTCGCGATCTGCTTGCATTATCGAGCCGCAAGGACGACGACATGGCCGCAATGAAGGCGGCGGCTCGGCAAAAACTGGTCGATGCCGACGCCAAGATTGCCGAATTGACCCGCATCCGCGACGGGCTCGGCGCTTTGATCGACGCCTGCCCCGGTCAAGGCGCCTTGGCCCGCTGCCCGATCCTGAATGCCATCGCAGAGGAACCCGCATGAAACCGCACGATCACACCGACCATCCCGAACATCCATCCGCCACAGCGCACGCATGCTGCGCGAAGCCCCCTCCCACCGCGACGGGCTTGGTCATCGACCCGGTGTGCGGCATGCAGGTCGACCCTGCTGCAACGCCGCATCATGCCGAACTGGAAGGCATGGCATATCACTTCTGCTCGGCCGGTTGCCGCGAGAAGTTTCTGGCCGCTCCGGAAAAGTATCGTTCGCAGACATCGGTTGCGGTCGCGGAGAAATCTCATGCGATCGAGGGTGCGATCTACACCTGTCCGATGCATCCGGAGATTCGCCAGCCCGGGCCTGGCATCTGCCCGATTTGTGGCATGGCGCTGGAACCCGAGATGCCGAGCCTGGAAGAGGACGAGAACCCGGAACTGCGGGATTTCTCGCGCCGGTTCTGGTGGACGCTGCCGCTGACCGTGATCGTGCTGACATTGGCCATGCTCGGTCACCGCATTGAGGCACTGTCGACCGGGACGCGCACGTGGCTGGAGCTCGTTCTCAGCACACCGGTGGTGCTGTGGGCGGGGTGGCCTTTCTTCGCACGCTGCGTGCAGTCGGTCCAAAACCGCAGCCCCAACATGTGGACCTTGATCGGCATCGGTGTGGCCGCGGCTTTCGGCTACAGCGTCGTGGCCACCATCGCCCCCGGCCTCTTTCCCGAATCGTTCCGCGAGCACGGCCGCGTCGGCGTGTATTTCGAGGCCGCGGCGGTCATCGTGTCGTTGACCTTGCTGGGCCAGTTGCTCGAACTGCGGGCGCGATCGAAAACCTCGGCTGCGATCAAGGCTCTCCTGGGCTTGGCGCCGAAAACCGCGCGCCGGGTCCGCGAGGACGGCGCCGAGGAGGACATTCCGCTGGAGCACGTCCATGTCGGCGATCGCCTGCGGGTGCGGCCGGGCGAAAAGGTGCCGGTCGACGGCATGGTGCTGGAGGGGCGCACGAGCATCGACGAGTCGATGCTGACCGGTGAGCCGATTCCGGTGGAAAAGGTGCCGGGCGAGCGCGTCATCGGCGCGACCATCAACGGGACCGGCAGCCTGATCGTTCGCGCCGAGAAGGTCGGATCGGGCACCGTGCTGGCGCAGATCGTGCAACTCGTCGCGCAGGCGCAACGCTCGCGGGCGCCTATGCAGCGAATGGCCGATCGGGTCGCCTATTGGTTCGTCCTTGCAGTGTTCGGCATCGCCCTCGCGACGTTCTTCGGCTGGGGGCTGTTCGGTCCGGAACCGTCGTGGACCTATGCCGTGCTCAACGCGGTCTCGGTATTGATCATCGCCTGCCCATGCGCGCTGGGGTTGGCGACGCCCATGTCGATCATGGTGGCTACTGGCCGCGCCGCCCAGGCGGGCGTGCTGTTCCGCGATGCGCAAGCGATCGAACAACTGCGCACCATCGATACCCTCATCGTCGACAAAACCGGGACACTGACCGAAGGCAAGCCCGCATTCCGCGACACCATTTCGGCCGAGGGCTTCGATTCCGACGAACTGCTGCGTCTCGCCGGGAGTCTGGAACAGGGCAGCGAACATCCCTTGGCGGAGGCGATCCTCGCCGAGGCCAGGCGTCGGGAACTGCCGCTCTCGACCGCTGCGGACTTCGATTCGATCACGGGCCAAGGCGTGCGCGGTCGCATCGACGGGCGGGATGTCGCGCTGGGCAATCAAGCGCTGATGACGTCGATCGGTGCGGACATCGCAGCCGTGCGAAGCAGCGCCGAACATCTGCGCGCACAGGGCGCCAGCGTGATGTATCTCGCGGTCGACGGGCGATTGGCGGGCGCGATCGCCGTGGCCGACTCGATCAAGCCGACAACGCTCGCCGCACTGAATGCCTTGCGCGCCGACGGCCTGCGCCTGGTGATGGCGTCTGGCGATGCGCAGGCCACGGCAGAGGCCGTCGGGCGCGAACTCGGTATCGAGGACGTCCGCGGCGGTGTGCGCCCGCAGGACAAGGCCGAACTGGTGCAGCAACTGCGCGCCCAAGGTCGTCGCGTGGCGATGGCGGGCGACGGCATCAACGACGCTCCGGCGCTCGCGGCGGCCGATGTCGGCATCGCGATGGGTACAGGTACCGATGTGGCGATGTCCAGCGCGCAGATCACGCTTGTGAAAGGCGACCTGCGTCGGATCGTTCAGGCACGAGCGATTTCCAACTCGACTGTGGCCAACATGAAACAGAACCTTGCCTTCGCCTTCATCTACAACGCCATCGGCGTTCCGATCGCCGCGGGCGTGCTTTATCCGATCTTCGGCCTGCTGCTCAGTCCCATGATCGCCGCGCTCGCCATGAGCCTGAGTTCGGTCTCCGTGGTCGCCAATGCGCTGCGATTGGCGCGAACGGCGGTGCCCGACCTTCACCCATCCGACGTCCGCCATGCCGAGCCGGTGCGCGGCGCGTCCGGGCATTGACGGCTCATTATCCTTATAGGAGATCCCCCATGAAACATCTTGCAACAGCCTCCCTGCTCGCGCTTTCCCTGTTCGCAGCTACGGCCTCGGCCGCCGGCCCGAGCACGCCGCCTTCGACCCCAAAACCCACCACCGGTCACATGGACCACGGCAAGATGGATGGCCACCATGACAAGCCGGATGACAAAGTCGGCGAGTTCGCAACGCTGGATGCCAACAAGGACGGCAAGCTGTCCAAGGCGGAACTGTCCAAGCACAAGCTCGGACCGCATTTCGGCATGCTCGACGCCGACAAGAATGGCACCTTGAGCCCGACCGAGTTCGCAGCTGGCAAGGCGATGTGACTCTCGGTTGCGAAGGGGCGCTGTATGCGCTCCTTCGCTCTCGTGATCTGATTTTCAAGGAGGTCTGAAATGTCCAAGCATTCGCATTCCATGCATAGCGGCGGTCACTACGGACGCCTGCTGGCCATGATGGCTCTTTCGTTCCTGGCGATGTATGCGTTGATGTACGCGATGGTCGATCGTTGGGCCAACGTCTACGGCAACATCAACCAGTTCTACATGGCTGGCCTGATGGCAGCGCCCATGCTGGTCATCGAGCTTCTGCTGATGGCGAAGATGTATCCGAATCGCAGATGGAACCTGCTGCTCGCGATCGGCGCCTTGATCTTCATGGCGGCCTGCTGGTTCGGAATTCGGGAGCAAGCGGCGGTGAACGACCGGCAATTCATCCGTTCCATGATCCCGCATCATGCCGGCGCGGTCTTGATGTGCGAGCAGAACCGCCTGAGCGATCCGGCATTGCAGCGCCTGTGCGACGACATCGTCCAATCTCAGCGCTCCGAAATAGCGCAAATGAAGGAACTTCTCGAGAAAGCGCCCTGAATGATCCGCAACAGTTTCGCCAAGGCGTCAAGGAAAGCACGGGTCGCTTCCGAAGTGCGTTATGCGCTCGATGCGCCTGCAGTTGCGGGACGGCCTGGCCTTTCTCCGCACAATTCCGCCATTGCGGCGCAAATGCTCGCCTGGTGCCGCCTCATACGATCTCCAACTTCTCAAGGGAACACGGTCATGCTGAAAGAATTTCTGCTGGTAACTGCGCTGTTCGCCATGCCTGCTATGGCGATCGGCGAAGTCGGCGACGACGCTGCCGTCAAGGTTGTTTTGGAAAGCTATAAGCAGGCGCTGGAACGGCGCGACCTGTCCGGCGTTGAGCGGCTGTTCGCGTCCGACAACGAAGTAGTCGAATCCGGCAAGGTCGAAGGCAGCTACGCGGACTACCGGGATCACCATATCGGTCCCGAGCTCGGACATTTCGAGTCCTTCTCGTTTTCCGACTACCGCGTTGCGGTTCGCATCGAGGGAGGGATAGCGCTGGCCACCGAGACGTATCGCTACACGATTCGCCTGAAAGGCAAGCCCGACGTCATCGAAAGACAGGGGGTGGCGACGAGCGTGCTGAAGAAGACCGATGGCGACTGGCGCATCGTTTCGATGCACAGTTCGTCGCGCACCCCAAAACCGAAACCGCCGGTGACGCCATGAGCATGTCTTCAGAATCGATAGTGGCGATTCTCCTGATATCAGCCGCCCAGGCTGGTTGCACCCCGAATCGCCCGGAATCGAATGGGTCCGGTGAAGATGCGTCGATCACGGGATGGTATATCGAGCATGCTGGGCAGGCCACGCTGCAGAGGTGTGGGCGAAACGAAACTCTGCGGATATCAGGACCGTCAAAACTGAGGGAAAAGGCGGGCGCTTTCGGACTGATCGAAGGCAATCCGGTCTATGTCCGCGTCAAAGGCGAAATTTCCGGTGCTACCCTTTCCATCAGCGATGTCGAGCAGTTCGGCTCGCCCGAGCCTGTTATGGACTGCGCGATGACAGGCGTGGTCATTCTCGACGGCAAATGAGATGGAGGCACCATGGAAGGGAACGCAATTGGATCATTGATCAAACTTTGGCGCGACGATCCAAGCGGCACCTATCGCAGTTGGTTTCTCTGGGAGGAACGGCTGAAGAATTTCCGATCGATCCGTCGGGGACTGCAGCTTGTCGTGCAGGAGATCGAGGAGGGTCGCTTCGGGAACCTGTATCGAGGATCGTCCCTTGAAACCGTCGTGGCGGCGGTTGCCGAACAGCGCCAGATTTTCCGGGGCGCGGACCATGCCTTTCTATGGAAGCCTAAGCTGCGCATTCCCGACATTTACGAGAATCTGGAGAACCAGCGCGCATTCGCGCGTTTCTTGCATGACTGTGCCTGCTGCAACCAGGAAGCCGATGTGTTGCGCGCGATTCGGCAGTTGGATTCCAGTCGGATCAAGGGGCTCGGGCCGGCCGCCGCGAACCTGCTCTACTTCCTTCATCCGACTATCGTTCCGCCTTTCAATACCGCCATCGTGAAGGGCTACAACATGCTGACGGGCGCCAAGGTCAAACTTGGGAAGTGGGACGAGTATCTCGCGATGCGTGCAGGCATGCTGACGCTCAACCAGGAGCATCGCGCACTGCTGTCGAACGACATGGGCGCGATCGCAGGTTTCCTATACGACTTGGGAAACGGACGTTATCCGGTTCCCGACATGGCGAATACCGACGATGGCAAGGCACGTTGGGAGGAGCAGTTGTCCACGATTCGCAATCTCGGCGCCTCGGAAGCTCGCGCGATGCAGCAACGTGCAGACAACGATCATACCCATACCGAAGTCCAGGGATGGCTGAGAGATCTGGGGCAAGCGCTGGGTTACGGCATCTGGATCGCAAGCAACGATCGCAGTCGGGAGTATGCCGGCGGCAGGCTCTGCGACGGGTGCCTGACGGAGTTGCCGTCGTCGATCACGGAGCATGCTGCGGAAGCGGTCCGTCTGATCGACGTCATGTGGGTGGATACCGTGAGCGGGAGAATCGCAGCGGCCTTCGAGGTCGAGCACAGCACCAGCATTTACTCTGGGATTGTTCGAATGCTCGATCTCGCTCTCGGCGTTCCGGAGCATACCGCTGGACTCTACGTGCTCGTCGCTCCGGATGCGCGCGAAGCCGAGGTGCGTTCACAGTTCTCCCGTCCGGCCTTCCTCAGAGTCGCCGAGTTGAATCTGCGTTACCTGCCCTACGGCCAACTGAAGTACCACCGTGAGGCCATCGCCCGGTTCGGGACGGGGCTGAAAGGGATCGAATCGATCGCTCACAAACTATCGCGTTGATCGATTGCACTAGTGCCGGAACCCGGTTGAGCATTGAGTGCGGGATTTCCCTCAGAACAACGCCGGGCGAAAAACGCCCGGCGTTGGTGACAATGCCATGCGGGAGAGTGCATGGCCATGTCGGGGGCAACGTTGAACCACCAGCTCAGTCGCCGAGCAGTTCCGTGTGCTCATGGCCCGGCGCAAGGATCACCTTGTGAATCCAGACACCTCCGCGGCCGTCCGGAGCGACCCAGGTTTCGTCGAACACGCCGAAGCTGATGCGCATGCCGAGCGGCTTGCCGCCGGCCATCGTCAACTGCTGGGGGCTGACCGCGGTGGACGCGAGACTGGTCGTGCTGGCGTAGCTGTCGGTGTGCCCGTAGATCGTGACCAACTGCGCGTAGTCGTTGGAATTCGGCGAGACGCTTGATGCCGATTGCGAGTAATCCATGCAGGTCGACTGTGAGGTTCCGTTCGTGCTGGTGTGATTCAGTCCGAGCAGATGACCGAGCTCCTGACACATCACGTGCCACCGCTGATTCTGGCTCGCGAAGGAGGAAGCATAGCTGTCGTTCATCTTGGACGTGCCGGTGGAGATGTGACCACGACTGTCGAGATTGATCGATGCGAGACCAAGCCAGCCATTCTGGCCGTAAGTGTAATTGCAGGAACGGATCTTTCCGGCAGGCGCGGGGCAGCTGCTGCGCGTGGCGGTCGAAGAATCCGAACTGCTCACGACCATGTCGAGCTTCGTGGATTGCGACCACTGCGAGAGCGCACGCGAAAGCTCATCGTCCCAGTCCGTGGTGTTGCTGTCGATCACCCTCAGGGTGAAGGAGCTGCCGGTGCGTGCCCAGTGGTAGTTGCTCCAACTGTGGCTTGCATACGCCGCGAACGAGGTCGTGGCGACCGCTGCAGCAATAATTCCGTTGCGCAAGATGCTTCGAGCTTTCATCGTGGTTCTTCTCCGTAATTTGTTGGATGATGTGTAATGAAAGTGATGCGGGAATGTTTGGCGATACTGTCCGTCGTGTATGGGCAGCGCGCCAAATCTAAGTTCATTCGCAGTTAATACAAGTCGCAACGCAGCAAAAGTATTGAGTCTATAGCGCGGCCTAGACTCTAGAGTTCGCCTTGCGAAAACTGATGTGGCTTGGTTAGGCGCCTGCGATGATTGGCGCGTTTGCGATTCACTGACCCTTCTCCCGAGAGTCAAGGCTGACACTTGAAGCAGCGCGGCGGCAGGCTTTAGACGTTCGCCAGCAGATATACCCTTCGAGGATGGTCCAAATACAGGACTATTCATATCAATCGAGCGCAGACCAGAGGTGCGGCATCGCGCTTGACCAAAATCAATGTGTTTCGTTTGAAGATGTACTAGACTCGCAACTATGGTGATTTCCTGCCGCCCTGGCCAGAGCGTCACGCCGAATGACTGCATGCCATTTCGGTCGAAGGGGGGCGGATGACAAAAGCACTGCTAGGAATGCGCACAAATCGCCATCGCATTCGCATGGCGTGCCTTGCTTTCTGTGCATTGCTACTGCAACAGATCGCTTTGCTCGCTTACGCCTGTCCTGCCGTCTTTCCCGCTCCCGCATCTGAGACGCCCATGGTCGGCTGCGAAGACATGCAGATGCCAGACCCGGAAGCCCCGGTGCTGTGCCAGCAGCACTGCCAGCGCGATCAGTTGACCAGTCCAGACCTCAAATCCCCCCAGGTGCCGCCGCTGGCCCTGCCGCGGCCGCATTTCGCCCTGACCGAAGCCCTGCTGCCCCCGGTTCGGTCGCAGCATTACAAAGACGTTCCCCTTTACCGGTCCGATCCTCCACCGGCGCAGCGCTTCTGTAGCCTGCAGATCTAGACCCAGACTACGACCTGTCCCGCGCTGCCGCTTGCCGGCGGCGCGTATGTCGTTACCTGTCTGGAGGTCTTATGTCCATGTTTTCAAGTCTGCGCTTGATGCGTAGCACACGCCGTTGGCCCGCATGGCTGATGGTGCTTGGCTTTCTTTCCGTTTCGCCTGGGATCGTTGCTGCCGAGGTGTCGTTCGATGACGCCCTGCGACTGGCGGTCGAGCGCGCGCCCCTGCTTCGTGCCCGTCAGTCGCAGGAGACGGCGGCCCGAGAAGAGTCCGCCCGCGCGGCGGCCTTGCCCGATCCCACGTTGACGTTTGGCCTGAGCAACTGGCCGGTCACTGGTTCCGATGCGTTCGACCTGCGGGCCGACGACATGACCATGCAGCAGATCGGTGTGATGCAGACGTTTCCCGCGCGCGCGAAACGGCAAGCGCGCCAATCGGTTGCGAATCGCACGGTCGAACTGGCGCAGGCACAGTCGAACGCCGAGCGGTTGGCGGTTCGCCAATCGGCCGCGCTGGCATGGCTCGATCAATGGGCGGCCCAGCGCGAGGTCGTTGCGCTGCAGGGACTTCGGGAGCCGGCCACGCTCGCTGCCAGAACCGCGAAGGCGCGACTGGCGGGCGGGACGGGGAGCGCGACCGACGCGTTGGCGGCGCAAGCGGCGACGCTGGAGTTGGAGCGCCGACTCGATGCCGCCGAAGCCGGATTGCACGCTTCGCGCGCCGGCTTGGCGCGCTGGCTTGGATCGGGTGCGGATGTGCGGGTGTTCGGCGATCCACCGGATGTCCGTGTGCTGCCGATCGATCCCGCCGCGATACTCGCTTCGATTGATCGCCAGGGCCCGCTGCTGGCCTGGCAGGCACGGGAAGCGATGGCCGATAGCGCCATCGATGCCGCCATCGCCGAGAAGCGTCCCGACTGGAGCCTCGGCACGACCTACGGGCGTCGCGAACGGATGCCCAGCGGCGGACAGCGCAGCGACATGCTGATGGTCGAGGTTTCCATCGATCTCCCCCTGTTCGCGCGGGATCGGCAGGACCGGGGCGTCGCCGCGCGTCGGGCCGAACGGGAGGCCGTTGCGGCCGAGCATGAAGATGCGCGCCGGGCGCAGACCGAGGCGGTCCGTCGCGCATTGGCCCAGTGGCAGGGGCTGCAACGTCAGGTCGCTCGCCTGGAGACCGACACCCTGCCGCTCGCGCGCGACCGCAGCCGAACGGCGCTGGCGGCTTACGCCGGGGGCGGCGATCTGCAGCCGTGGCTGGACGCGCGCCGCGACGAACTCGAATCGCACCTGGAACACGCCCGACGCCTGGGCGAACTCGGCCGCGCCTGGGCGGCGCTGGCCTATCTGCTGCCCGATGAGGAGACCCGGCCATGACCCGCACCACAATCCGATTGACGCTGCTCGTGTGCGGCATCGTGCTCTTCGCTGTTGGGCTGGCCGGCGGCACCTGGTGGGCGCGACGAAGCGCAGGCCACGGAGCTGACATGGCGGACACCCCGACAGCGGCCACGCCGGAACGGAAGGCCCTGTACTGGTACGACCCAATGGTGCCGGATCAGCACTTCGACAAACCGGGCAAGTCGCCGTTCATGGACATGGCACTGGTCCCGAAATATGCCGATGAGACGCTCGACGGCGGCGTGCGCATCGATCCGGGCCTGCAGCAGAACGTGGGCATCCGCACCGCGCAGGTCGAAACAGGTCGTTTGGCGGCGGGCGTCCGCGTGCCAGGCACATTGACTTGGGATCTGCGCTTGGAGTCGGTGGTAAGCGCCCGTGTCGAAGGCGTCGTCACCCGTGTGCAGGTCAAGGCACCTTACACGCCGGTGCGCCGCGGTCAGCCGCTGGTGTCGTTACTGGCGCCGGGCTGGCGCAGCGCGATCGCCGAAGCGGAGGCGCTGCAGCACGCGCAGTCCGTCTCCGCGCGGGAACTGCGGTCGGCCGCTCAGCAACGGTTGCGCGTGCTCGGTGTTCCGCCAGGCGGCGTCGCGCGCGACGGTAGCGTGACGCTGGGCGCGACGGACGATGGCATCGTGACCGAGGTGCTGGTCCGCGAAGGCCAGACTGTCGTGCCGGGGACGCCATTGTTTCGTATCAACGGCACCGCCACGGTGTGGCTGGAGGCGGCGATCCCGCAGGCCAGTGCGCTGCGGATGCTCCCAGGCACACCCGTCGAAGCCACGATCAACGCGGTGCCGGGCCAGACGTTCATGGGCGAGGTCGAGACGCTGTTGCCCGTGGTCGATGCCGTCAGCAGGACGCAACCTGCGCGCATCGTGTTGCGCAATCCCGACGGCGTTCTCGCGCCGGGGATGTTCGCCGACGTGGTGCTGCAAGCGGATGCTGGTGCGCCGGTGCCGTTGATCCCGAACGAGGCGTTGATCGCGACCGGCGACGACAGCCGGGTGATCGTGCAGACGGCGACGGGCGGGTTCCGCCCGGTCCGCGTGCGCACCGGCCGCAGCGGCGGTGGGCGCACCGAGGTCCTCGCCGGGCTGGATGGCGGCGAACGCGTGGTCGTCTCCGGCCAGTTTCTGATCGACTCCGAGGCCAGCCTGTCCGGCGCGTTGGCGCGCATGGGTGAGGCGCCGGCACCACCTGCCCAAGCCGCGATGCCGAAGAGGGAAACCGCCGTGCAGGCATCCCCGCATCCGCAAGCCACGTCCGAACCGATGTCGGACATGCGCACCAAGCCAGATGCGCGCTCAACGATGCCGAAACCCCGCCACGCGCAGCCCACAGCGAACAAGCCGCCAGCACGCACATGCCCGGTGGCGTACTGGTACGACCCGATGGTGCCGGAGCAGAAGTTCGACAAGCCGGGCAAGTCGCCCTTCATGGACATGCAACTGGTCCCTAAATTCGCGCCCGGAGCGGCGACGGACTGCACCATCCGCGACGTGAAGGCGGATGGCGGGGAGGTGCAGCCATGATCGCCCGCCTCATTCAAGCCTGTATCGCCAACCGCGTGCTGGTGCTCATCGCGGCCGCGCTGCTTGCCGTCGCTGGCGTGTGGTCCGTCAGTCGGACGCCGCTGGACGCACTGCCGGACCTGTCCGATACGCAGGTGATCATTCGCACCCAATGGCCTGGACAGACGCCGCGCATCGTCGAGGATCAGGTGACCTATCCGCTCGCCACGACCATGCTGTCCGTGCCTGGCGTGAAGGCAGTGCGGGGGTTTTCGTTCTTCGGCGATTCCTTCGTCTACATCCTGTTCGACGATGACACCGATCTGTATTGGGCGCGTTCGCGGGTGCTGGAATATCTGAGTCAGGTCCGCGAGCGGTTGCCGCAAGGTGTCAACCCGGCACTGGGGCCGGACGCGACTGGCTTGGGCTGGATTTACCAGTACGCACTCGTCGATCGTACCGGGCAACACGATGTCGGCGAACTGCGCGCGCTGCAGGACTGGTTCCTGCGCTACGAGCTGAAAACCATTCCCGATGTCGCCGAAGTCGCCAGCGTTGGCGGTGCAGTGCGCGCCTGGCAGATCGTGCCGGACCCGCAGGCGCTCGCCGCCCAGGGCCTCTCCGTCGCACAACTGATCGATGCCGTCCGTGCCGCCAACGGCGCCACCGGCGGCTCGGTGATCGAACAGGGCGAAGCCGAACTGATGGTGCGCAGCGAAGGCTATCTGCGCAGTGCGGAGGATTTCGAGCGGGTGCCGGTCGCATCGGCCGATGGCGTGCCGGTGCTGCTGGGCGAAGTCGCGACCATCTCGCGTGGACCCACCTTCCGTCGTGGTATCGCCGAACTCGACGGCGAAGGGGAAGTGGCCGGCGGTGTGATCGTGCTGCGCACCGGCAAGGATGCGCTCAGCGCCATCGAGAACGTCAAGGCGCGACTGAAGGAACTGCAGGCCAGCTTGCCGGAAGGCGTGGAAATCGTGCCGGTCTACGACCGTTCCGAACTGATCCACGACGCCGTACGCAATCTCACGCACAAGCTCGGCGAGGAATTCCTGGTCGTGGCCCTGGTGTGCGCGCTGTTCCTGTGGCACCTGCGTTCGGCGCTGGTGGCGGTGATCACCCTGCCGCTCGGCGTGCTGGCTGCCTTCGTCGTGATGCACGCGCAGGGCATCACCGCTAACCTGCTGTCGCTGGGCGGCATCGCCATCGCCATCGGCGCGATGGTGGATGCGGCGATCGTCATGATCGAGAACGCGCACAAGCATCTGGAGCACTGGCGCGAGGCGCATGGTCGCGAGCCGGAGGGTGAGGCCCGATGGCAGTTGATGGCACAGGCCGCCGCCGAGGTCGGCCCGGCGCTGTTCGCCAGCCTGCTGGTGATCACCCTGTCGTTCGTGCCGGTGTTCGCGCTGGAGGCGCAGGAAGGTCGACTGTTTTCGCCGCTGGCTTACACCAAGACCTACGCGATGGCAGCGGCAGCGGGCTTGTCGGTCACGTTGATCCCGGTGCTGATGGGCTACCTGATCCGGGGGCGCATCCGGCCCGAACGCGACAATCCGATCAACCGGGTGCTGATCGCCGGCTATCGGCCGGTCCTGGATGCGGTGTTGCGGCATCCACGCCTCACCCTGGCATTGAGTGGCGCGCTGCTTGCGTTGACTGTCATTCCTTACGTCCGCATCGGCAGCGAATTTATGCCGCCAATGGAAGAAGGTTCGCTGCTGTACATGCCCACGGCGCTGCCGGGTCTCTCGGCAGACAAGGCCCGGCAACTGCTGCAGCTCAGCAACCGGATGATCAAGACCGTGCCCGAAGTCGCACACGTCTTCGGCAAGGCGGGCCGTGCCGAGACTGCGACCGACCCGGCGCCGGTCGAGATGTTCGAGACGACCGTGACCTTCAAGCCGCGCGACCAGTGGCGCGCGGGCATGACCCCTGAAAAACTGCGTGCCGAACTGGACGCCGCGGTGAAGATTCCCGGACTCACGAATCTGTGGGTACCGCCGATCCGCAACCGTATCGACATGCTCGCCACCGGCATCAAGAGCCCGATCGGCATCAAGGTGACAGGGCCGCAGATCGATGTCATCGCGCGATTGAGCGCCGAGGTCGAGCGTGTCGCCAAGACGGTGCCAGGCGTGAATTCCGCGCTGGCCGAACGTGTCGCTGGCGGACGCTACGTGGATGTGCGGATTCGTCCGGAGATGGCGGCACGCTATGGGATGAATCAGGCCGAGTTGCAGAGATTGATCGCGACCGTGATCGGTGGCGATCCCATCGGCGAAACCATCGAGGGCCGCGAACGCTATCCCATCGTCCTGCGCTACCCGCGCGGACAACGCGACTCGTTGTCCGCGCTGATGCAACTGCCTGTGGTCGCTCCGGGCGGGGCGCAATTGACCCTGGGGCAAGTGGCGGATATCTCGCTCAGCCCGGGGCCGCCGATGCTCAGAAGCGATGACGGCCGTCTGGTCGGCTACGTCTACGTCGATGTGGCGGGTCGCGATCTGGGCTCGGTCGTCGAAGATCTGCAGCGCGCGGTGGCCTCGCAAGTGAAACTGCCTCCTGGCTACGGGATCGCCTGGTCCGGGCAATACGAGCATCTCCAGCGCGCGCTGGCCCGGCTGCAATGGGTCATTCCGGCAGCGCTGGCGATCATCTTCCTGGTGATCTGGCTGGTATTCCGCCGTTTTGGCGAGGTCGCCATCATTCTGCTCAGCCTGCCGCTGGCGCTGGTCGGCGGGCTCTGGCTGATCTGGACACTGGGCCATGCGGTGTCGATCGCGACGATGATCGGCTTCATCGCGCTCGGCGGCGTCGCCGCCGAGTTCGGCGTGATCATGCTGCTCTACCTGCGACAGGCCTGGGAACGCCGTCTGGCGGCGGGCGAGCCGGCGACCGTCGCGACGCTGGAGGCCGCGATCCGCGAAGGCGCGGTGCTGCGCGTGCGCCCCAAGGCGATGACCGTGGCCGTGATCCTCGCCGGCCTGTTCCCATTGTTCATTGGTTCCGGTGCCGGCTCGGAAGTGATGCAGCGCATCGCCGCGCCGATGCTCGGCGGCATGGTCACCGCGCCGTTGCTGTCCATGCTGGTGATTCCCGCGGCGTATCGCTTGCTGCGCGGGCGAGACTTATCCCGTACTTCGCCCACCGCATCGTTGGCGGGAACCGCGACGTGAGCGGCGCGTTGGTCCGCTCACCTCAACACCACACAACACAGGAGGCCAATCATGAAACGCATCTCCCTGATTGTGGCCTTGGCGACCCTGATCGGGACGCTGAGCGTTTCCGGCACGCTGTCGGCAAGGGAACGCCTCGGCCATGTCACCGAAGCGTCTGGCGACACCTTGCAACTGTGCTTCGATTCACAGGCCGCACAGCCGGCGGCTGGCGAAGCAGTGCGCATTGTCCACCGCATGCACTCGGGCAGCCAAAAATCCGGCCCGATGTTCCGCAGGCGCACCGTCGGTGTGGCGCGGATTGGCGACGATCGATCCGGCCCCTGCGTCGCGGCCACGCTGATCAAAGGAAAAGCGCGTCGTCAGGACGAAGTTCGCAAGTGAAATCGCCGTCTGCCGATGGCGGCAGCGCGGAAGGCGCTGTCGTCATTCCCGTTGTCTCTACTTCAACCCACTCAAGGAAACCCACATGAAACCGACATTCATTCCCTGCGTTCTTGCCGCGCTGCTGCTGGCGGCCTGTTCGCAAACACCAGGCAACGAGGCCGCTGCCGCCAAGGACGCGACCACCGCCAGCGAAATGGCGATGCCTGCTGCCGAACACGCGGCGATGGCAGCACCGCCAAAAACCGCGCCGGATGCGATGGCACAAACAGTCAAGGTCGCGTCCGCAACCGGCATGGTCGAATCCGTCGATGCCGCTGCCGGCAAGATCGTC
>ERZ1066122.635-NODE-635-length-35499-cov-18.233777_pt1 | contig 35499 bp, 35 predicted proteins | sample MGYA00382769_ERZ1066122 | MGnify/ENA primary metagenome ERZ1066122 (study PRJEB33369, sample SAMEA5778352) | biofilm metagenome | biome: Industrial cooling water; feature: Water cooling tower basin; material: Biofilm | place: United Arab Emirates | collected... | reverse complement strand
GGAAAGAGCGCAGGACTGAGACATCAACCTGTCCACGAAAGCGGGTCAACTCCATGACACGCCTGTACTGATCGACGGACTGCCGATCATGGTCGAAGCGAGCATCGGCGTGGCGCTCGCACCGCAGCACGCGCCCGATGCCGGCCGCCTGCTGCAGCGGGCAGACGTGGCCATGTACCACGCAAAGAGTACCGGCAGCATCCACGCACTCTACGATCCCGAGTTCGACTCGCACAGCCCCGAACGCTTGGCGTTGCTAGGCGAGCTACGCCATGCGATCGACGTCGGCGAGCTGGTACTGCACTATCAGCCCAAGATCGACCTGCAAACCGGTCGTGTCGTGGGTGCTGAGGCGTTGGTGCGCTGGCACCACCCGAAGCGCGGCATGATCCCGCCCGACCATTTCATCCTGATCGCTGAACGCACCGGCCTCATCAAACCGCTCACTCACTGGGTTCTCAATACGGCGCTTCGCCAATGCCTTGAATGGCGAAACAATGGCGGTCCGCAATGCGTGGCAGTGAACCTCTCGGGACGCTCACTCTACGATCCGCATCTGCCACTGCAGATCGCCGAAATCCTGCGCTCCAGTGCGGTGCCCGCCGAGGCGCTGGTAGTCGAGATCACCGAAAGCGCCATCATCGTCGACCCAACCCGAGCGATCGACACGTTGCGGCGCATCGTGGCGATGGGCGTCAGGGTTTCCATCGACGACTTCGGTACCGGCTACACCTCGCTCGGGGCCATCCGAAAACTTCCGGCTCATGAGATCAAGATCGACAAGTCCTTCGTGCTCGGAATGAGTGGGGACAAGAGTGAAGAGGTCATCGCGCGGGTCATCCTCGATCTCGGGCGCAACCTGGGCTTCAAGGTGGTCGCGGAAGGCGTTGAGACCCAGTCGGTCGCACGCCGCCTCGCAGTGCTGGGCTGCGATTTCGCCCAGGGGTACTTGATCAGCAAGCCGCTTCCTGCAGACCAGTTCGCCGCCTGGCTTGCCGATTACCAGCCGCATTCGTTCGCCTGAGGGTAGACGGTCTAGGGCTCAGTTTCCAGAATCTGGCCATCCCTCGTGACAAGCGCACGAAATCTACGATCCTTGAAATAGAACGTCACACGATTCAGGCCGGCGTCTTCCCCGGTGCCTCGTTCGCATAGCACTGAGACTTTGCCGTCGTGCATTAGCTGGCGAAAGACCTCGACCTCAAGCCCCAACCTTGCAGCAACCAGGGAGCCATCGATTTCGATCTCCGATCCAGGCGTGGAATCAGCATTCATCAGTCGCAGCGGAATTCCCTTCACAGGCAAAGTCCCGCCGCGACCTCCGCCCCAATCGATTCATAGTCGCTGAATGCGCCGACCACTTCTTCGATCAGTACGGACTCGACCGAACGTCTCTCGTCTTGCGCGGCGGCAAAATCATTCAGCTCGATCATGGTCACCACCTCGTTCCGTGGACTCCATGATCTGTAACTGGGTGAGGTTCCGCCTTGATCCAGGTCACACGGCGGATAGGTGACGTCAAATAAAGACGAATCCGCACCATCGAGCCACACGCCTGCCGACAACATGTCGTTCTACGCCAGTTGAATTGGTCACCGGATCAAGCGGAGCGGATGGACGAATCAGCCTGCATCACGTTGGAAAACCAGGCTGGCGTTGGTACCGCCGAATCCAAAGCTATTCGACATCACCGTTTCGAGCAGGGCAGCGCGGCTCTCGCGAAGGATCGGGAAACCTTCCGCCCCAGGGTCGATGCGGTCGATATTGGCCGAGCCGGCGATGAATCCGTCGCGCATCATCAGCAGGCAGTAGATCGCCTCGTGGACGCTGGCGGCCCCCAGCGAATGCCCGGACAGTGCCTTGGTAGACGACAGCGGCGGTATCGCGTCGCCGAACGCTTCACGGACTGCGGACAGCTCCACCAAATCACCCAATGGCGTCGAAGTCCCATGGGTATTGAGATAGTCGATGGGCGCATTGATGCCCTCCATCGCCATGCGCATGCAGCGAAGCGCGCCTTCGCCCGATGGCGCCACCATGTCGGCGCCATCGGAACTGATGCCGTAGCCGCCAAGGACCGCGTAGATTCGGGCGCCTCGGGCACGGGCGTGGGCATAGTCCTCAAGCACCAGCATGCCGGCGCCGCCCGCGATGACAAAACCGTCGCGGCCGGCGTCATAGGGGCGAGACGCCCGCCCGGGATCCTCGTTGTGCTTGGTGGACAAAGCGCCCATCGCATCGAACTGCAGGCTCATGGTCCAGTGGATTTCCTCGCCACCGCCGGCGAACACGACATCCTGCCGCCCGCTGCGAATCATGTCGGCGGCAGCGCCGATACAGTGCGCCGATGTCGCGCAAGCGGCGCCGATGGAATAGCTGGCGCCGCGGATGCCGAATGCCGTGGCGAGGTTGGCGGATACTGTCGAGCACATGGTGCGCGGCACCATATACGGACCGACCTTTCGCACGCCGCGTGCACGCAGTATGTCCGCGGCGTCAACTTGCCACTGGGCCGAGCCACCTCCGGAGCCGGCCACCAGGCCGGTGCGCCGGTCGCGGACCTGTGTCTCATCCAGGCCCGAATCGGTGATCGCAGACTGCATCGCCACATACGCGTATGCCGCGGCATCGCCCATGAACCGCAAGGCCTTACGGTCGATGCGCGCCGACAGGTCGATCTCCGGCGCCCCACCCACCTGGCTGCGCAGTCCCTGCGCAGCGGCGTCCGGGAGATGGCGGATGCCGCTGCGACCCAGGCGCAGCGCGGACGAAACCTCATCGAGTTCGTTACCGAGGCAGGAAACAATGCCCATGCCCGTGACGGCGACCTTGCGCATGCTCAGAGGCCCTCGGTCGAGGTGAAAAGACCGACGCGCAGGCCTTCGGCGGTGTAGATCTCGCGCCCGTCCACCAGGGTGCGGCCGTCTGCGATCACCAGGCACAGGCGGCCGCGCAGGACGCGACGGATGTCGATTTCGTATTCGACCCGCTTCGCAGACGGCAGCACCTGGCCGGTGAACTTGACTTCGCCGACGCCGAGCGCGCGGCCGCGGCCGGGCTCGCCGAGCCAGGGAAGGTAGAAGCCGGCCAGCTGCCACATGGCGTCGAGCCCGAGGCAGCCGGGCATTACCGGGTCACCGGTGAAATGGCAGTCAAAGAACCAAAGGTCGGGGCGGATGTCGAGCTCTGCCCGGATCACGCCCTTACCGTGGCGCCCGCCCTCGCTGCTGATTTCGGTGATGCGGTCGAACATCAGCATCGGGTCCTTCGGCAGCCGCGCGCCATCGGCACCGAACATCGCACCGTTCGCGCAGTCAAGCAGTTGGTTTCGATCGAAGGAATGGATGCTGGATACGGCTTGGTTCATGGGAAAACCCGGGTTGGAAAGCGCGATGCTTTCATCCGTCCTCTTTCCGGTCATTGATTCGAATCAAGCGTTCTCGCCGTACGCATGCGTAGCGATTCGCGGCGGTATGGAGTCGGGATTCCGCCGATCCGGCGAAGTCGATCTCCCGCGGCTCGGGGCACGCGCCTGCAGGATGGCGCCATCCGCCAGGACACCGAACGGTTCTAAACCGCCGCTGCGGGCTAACGACCAAGCTCCGGCTGCAGGTGGAATGGATCCACTGAAGGGGATTTGGGCCTGGGAGTGATCTAGGTCATGGCGGCGCCCCGGCCTCCGGACAAGGATGTGCGCTCCAAAGGCCGCCCCCCCACCCGTCATGTCCGTGATGTTTGCCTCCTCCGACCTGCCTGACCGCTGCCGACCAGGAGCCCCAGTGACGGCTTTGGCGCTGCCGCCCGCCAAGAGAAAACTGCAATGACCGCCGTCGACCCCGCGACACTCCACCCTTGCTTCCTGGGGCCGTATGGAGAAAACGACGCGCTGCTTGAATCGCTGACGGTTGAGTTCCTGCGCGACCACGTCTACTGGCGGCGCAACCTGCACCCCGAGGACATGCCGGTCATCCCGACCGGAGCCAACCGCAGCCCGGCCTTCCTGGACTTCGAGGCGCGGATGCGTCGCGAACTCCACCAGCTGTCGGCTGCACTCAAGCGCAGCGTGCCCTTTCATTCGCCACGCTACATCGGCCACATGGTGTCGGACCTGTTGCTCCCTGGCCTGGCTGCACAGATGCTGGCCCTGCCCTACAACCCCAACAATGTCAGCGCCGACGCCGCGCCGGTGACCATCGGCATGGAGCTCAAGGCCGGCCTGCAGCTGGCTGCGATGGTGGGCTATCCCGCCGATCCCGCGGACCCGGCCTGCGCGTTCGGCCACCTCACGTCCGGGGGAACGCTAGCCAACGCGCAGGGCCTGCGGCTCGCCCTCGCGATGAAGGGCTTCCCGGTCGCTCTCGTACGGGCCGGCGCCCCACTTCCGAACTTGCCCGAAGGCGTGCACGAGGCTTACGGACTCCCACCGGCGCGCCAACGCGAGTTGGTCGTCGCCTGGCAGGCGCTGCTGGCGGAAATGCCGGCAGCGGATCGGCGTCACTGGTCGGCGGCGGTGGAGCGCGAACGGATCGAGTCCCGGGGAATCGCGGCCTTCCACGCTCGTGACGACCTGCAGGTGCCGGTTGTCCTCGCCCCGTCCACCGCCCACTACTCGTGGAGCAAGGGCGTAAAAATGCTGGGACTCGGGCGCGACCAGCTCATCCTTGTGCCCGGCCGATCCATGCGCCTGGACATCGACGCCCTGGCCGACGCGCTCACCGGCTTGCGCCAGCGCCAGGTACCGGTGCTGATGGCCGTGGGCGTGCTCGGCAGTACCGAATTCGGAACGATCGATCCGCTGGACCGCCTCGCCGACCTGCGCGATGCCAGTGCCAGCCAGGGCCAAGGCTTCGCGATCCATGCCGATGCGGCCTGGGGCGGCTACCTTGCGACCCTCTTACGCAATACCGATGGCTCAGATCGAAGCTGGGCCATGGTGCGCAGCGAGTTCCAGGCGTTTCCTTCCCGCGAAGTGCATGCGGCGGTGCTGGCCCTCGCCCGGATGGACTCGATCACTATCGACCCACACAAGCTCGGCTACCTGCCATACGGGTCGGGCGCGTTCCTGTGCCGTGACCAGCGCATGATGAGCCTGCTCGCCGAAAGCGCGGACTACGTGTTCGACGGCGCGGCGGAAGGCGACTACTTCAAACGGCACCGCAACCTCGGCCGCTACATCCCCGAGGGCTCCAAGCCCGGCGCCAACGCCGCGGCAGTCTACGTCACGCACCGGGTGTTGCCTCTGGACAGCCAGCATTTCGGGCGACTTCAAGCGGCCAGCATGCAGGCCGCGGAGGCGTTCCTTGACGAGGCCCGGGCCTTCATCGACCGAATCGCGCCCCATGCGAGGGCCTGTGTGCCCTTCCTGCCCGACAGCAACCTCGTATGCCTGGCGATCAACCCCCGTGGAAACACCAGCCTCCTGCGCATGAACCGTTTCATGCGCGGCCTGCATGCGTCATTGAGCGCGGACCCCACCCGGACCCTGCAGCAGGGCGAGTACTTTGGTTCGATCACCACCCTGCGCCGCGACGCCATGGGCGAAGAGGACACCCGGCGCGTCATGCAGGCGATCGACCTGCCATTGGAAGCCATGGTGGAAGGCGACGAGTCGCTCGACCGCCTGGTGGTGCTGCGCCACACGTTGATGAATCCGTTCCTGCTCGACGAGGGCAATGGCAGCAGCTATCTCGCAGGGTACTTCGGCTTTCTGGAGCGGCTCGTCCTGCGCGCCATCGCCGAACCGGATGCCGCCGATGCATGATCTTCGAGCCTTTCTCGATCGACTTCGGGCACGCGGGGACTTGATGTATGTCCATGCGCCGGTCGACCCGGCGCTTGAGGCGACGGCTCTCTCGCTCGCCGCACTCAAGGCCGACGGACCCGCCTTGCTGATGCACCGGCCGGTGGGTAGCCGGCATCCCATGCTGGGGAATCTCTTTGGGCACCGGCGCAGGATTGAACTGGCCTTGGGCGACCGGCCCGTGGGTTCATTGCGCGAGTTGGGCCGACTGTTGGCATCGATCCGGGAGCCGCGCTGGCCCGGCTCGCTCAAGGACGCACTGTCGCAGTGGCCCGAACTCGCCCAGCTTGCACACGTGGCGCCTCGCGAGGTTCACGACGCGGCGTTCAACGATGAGGTCATCGAGGGCGACGCAATAGACCTCGGGCGCTTGCCGATTCAGACCTGCTGGCCCGGGGACGCCGGGCCCCTGATCACCTTCGGCCTCGTGGTCACCCGCGGGCCGACCAAGCGGCGGGAAAATGTCGCCATCTACCGCCAGCAGCCGATCGGCCCTCGCCGGGTGATCATGCGCTGGCTCGCTCACCGCGGCGGCGCGCTCGACTACCAGGACCATTTGCGGGTTCATCCCGACCAGCCCTTCCCTGTCGTGGTGGCGATCGGGGTGGACCCGGCGACGGCGCTGGCTGCGGTCGCGCCGATCCCGGATACGCTCTCGGAGTTCGAGTTTGCCGGACTGCTGCGCGGCAGCCGAAGCCGGGTCTGGCGCAGCGCGCTGACCGGCCTGCATGCGCCGGCGGGTGCCGAGATAGTGATGGAGGGGTTCATCCACCCCGGCGATACGGCGCTCGAGGGACCCTTCGGCGACCATACCGGGCACACCAATGCGCAGGGGACGTACCCCGTACTCACCGTCGAGCGCCTGAGAATCCGGCGAGACGCGCTGTACCACGGCAGCTACATGGGACGGCCGCCCTGGGACGAGCCATCGGTGCTGGCCGAGGCCCTCAACGACGTGTTCGTGCCGCTGCTGCAGAAGGTCTTCCCGGAGATCGTCGACTTCTACCTGCCACCGGCCGCCTGCAGTTACCGCATCGCGCTGGTCTCGATCCGAAAGCAGTACCCCGGCCACGCACGGCGGATCATGCTCGGCATCTGGAGCTACCTGCGCCAATTCACCTACACAAAGGCCGTGGCGGTGTTCGACGACGACATCGACCTGCGCAATGGCCACGACGTGCTCTGGGCGCTGTCCACGCGGGTCGATCCTGCCCGCGACAGCCTCGTGATGGATCGCACGCCCGTTGATGTCCTGGACTTCTCAAGCCCCGAGCCCAACCTCGGCGGAAAAATCGGCATCGACGCCACCCGCAAGACCCGCGAGGAAACCGGTCGCGCCTGGAGCCCGGTGCTTCGGCCAAATCCCGCTGTCCAGGCGCGGATGGACGCGCTCTACCGCTCGCTTCGCGCCCCCAACCCCTGAAAGGAGCCCCGACAATGGAACTCGTCTGCCCCGCTGGCAACCTGCCCGCTCTGGAGGCCGCACTGGAAGCGGGAGCGGATGCCGTCTACACCGGCTTCCGCGACCAGACCAATGCGCGCGCTTTCCCGGGCCTGAATTTCACCGATGCGGAGCTTGAGCGTGGACTCAGCCGCGCACACGCCCTTGGGCGCAAGGTGTTCATCGCCCTGAACACCTACGCAGAGGCCTCGAAACTGGCGGAGTGGAGGCGGGCCGTTGACCGCGCTGCGGACCTTGGCGCCGATGCCATCATCGCGGCGGACATGGCCGTCCTGGATTACGCGTCCAGCCGCCATCCTGGATTGCCCCGGCACCTTTCGGTGCAGGGTTCCGCCACCACCGCGCCGGCGCTGGCCTATATGCATGAGCGCTTCGGAATCGCTCGCGCCGTGCTGCCCCGCGTCCTGTCGATACAGCAGGTGGAAAGGGTCTGCGACGCGGCGCCCGTGCCACTCGAAGTCTTCGGGTTCGGCAGCCTCTGCATCATGGTCGAAGGGCGATGCCAGCTTTCCAGCTATGTCACCGGGGCCTCGCCAAACCGTCACGGCGTGTGCTCGCCGGCGTCATTCGTACGCTGGGAAGAACAGGCCGACGGCGGCCGCAGTGTGCGTCTCAACGGCGTGCTGATCGACCGGTTCGCGCCAAGCGAAGCGGCCGGCTATCCGACCGTCTGCAAGGGCCGCTATGAGGTGCGCGGCGAGGTCTTCCACGCCCTGGAGGAGCCCACCAGCCTCAATACGATCGACCTGCTGCCACGGCTAAGGGCGGCCGGCGTCGTGGCCGTTAAGATAGAAGGACGCCAGCGCGGCGCGGCATACGTACGCCAGGTCGCCAGCACGTGGCGGGCGGCCATCGACAGCCTGCGCGGCGCAGGCCCCGAGTGGGCGCCTCGGCCAGCGTGGCAGCAGGCCCTGGCGGCGCACGCCGAAGGCCACCAGACCACGCTCGGTCCCTACCACCGCGCCTGGCACTGACGATGCGCCTTTCCCTCGCTCCCAATCCCTGGTTCTGGCCGCGTGAGCGCACCCTCGCGTTCTATCGTGATGTTGCATCGTGGCCGGTCGACATCGTCCATCTTGGCGAAACCGTGTGCAGCAAGCGTCGCGAACTGAGTACCCGCGACTGGATCGTCGTCGCGGAATCGCTCGCCGAGGCCGGCAAAGAGGTGGTGCTTTCCACCCTGGCGCTGGTCGAAGCAGAGTCCGAGGTCGGCGCCATGCGCCGCCTGGTCGGGCACGGTGGATTCATCATCGAGGCGAACGACCTCACTGCGGTCCAGCTCTGCCGCAAGGCTGGGCGCCCCTTCGTCGGTGGCCCGGGACTGAACGTCTACAACCACCAGAGCCTGAAGTTGCTCCAGGAGGACGGTCTGGTGCGCTGGGTGCCGGGTACCGAACAAGGCGAACTTCTCGTCCGGGAACTGCTGGAGGCGCTCGAGGCCGACGGCGGAACGCGGCCAGAGCTCGAGGTGCAGGTCTGGGGCCGCCAGGCCCTGTCGTGGTCCGCGCGCTGCTTCACCGCGCGGGCGCTCGACGTTCCGAAGGACGCGTGCGGCTTCCGTTGCATCGAGCATCCCGAAGGCCTGCCGCTGGCGACCCGCGAGGGCGACCCGTTCCTGCGCATCAACGGCGTACAGGTGATGGGTGAGGAAGTGGTCGATCTGGGGCCCGAACTGGGGGCGCTTCGCTCCCTCGGGGTCGACATCCTCCGCCTCGTTCCCCAGCCGGAGGGGCTGGAGGCGGTGGTGCAACGGTTCCACGACGGTCTGCGGACGGGCGTCGCGCCCGAACGGGTCGGCGCAGCCAGTGGTTACTGGTCGGGGACCGCCGGCTCGTCCCGCATCGCCGGTACCTGACGGCGGGCGTGCCACGCGGTACGCGCGGCCGCCGCGTGCCGGGCCGCGCGATGCATCAGTATTCGCGGGCCCAACGGAAGGTCTTCCCACTCCAGGCGGTCGAGTGTGTTGCGAGCGTGCAGCCCGAGGTCGGTGTCTCCGGTCAGCACCAGCCTGCGTTGGAAGAAGAGCGTATCGGCGTCTTCAAGGCGACTTGCCAGCAGCAGCAGGTCGGTCGCAGTGCCGCGCACCTCCGCCTCCGGGGCATCAGCTACGACGACAAGACGGCCTTCGCGGAGGCCGAATGACCAGCGCAAGCCGAGATCGGTCACGGTGATGCCGATCGTGCGCCCTTCCAGAAAAGCGAACTCTCCCGTCACTGTCGGGATCTGCATGGCCTTGGCGGCCAGGTGCTCGAACGCGGCGTCGTGCAGCCTCCGTGGCAGGCCCGCCAGGAGCGGTTGCAGCACGGAGGGATGGGGGAGGCGCGCGGCGAGGCGGTGTGGCCACTGGGTTTCCATGGGGCGAGGCTCCGGGTTGAAGTGGTTTTGCGGCATAGCCGGTGGGGACAGGCCCTGCTGTGCGCAGGCATCGGCGATCAAAACTTCCAGAAGGCCGCCGGCTGTGGGCCCCGGCAGCCCCAGGTCGCGGGCGACAGCGAGGGCGTGTCGATGTACCTGGGCCTCGCGTTGGGGGTCGCGCCCCAGGCCTGGAGGTTTGGCCCGTGCCGCGAGGACGACCGCGCGGCGACGCGCTGCGGCCAGCGCCACGATGCCGGCGTCGAGCCGGTCGATGAGACCGCGCGCAAACGCCAAGCGGGGATCAGCTGGCATCGGCGATCTTCCCCGGCAGAGCCAGCGCGCCAAGGGCGAGCGCCGCAGGACGCACGACCCTCGCGTACAGCGAGTCAAATTGGGCCGCGTCTACATCGACGTACGGGCGCTTCTTCACGCCGAACGATGACAGCAGTACGTGGTGATCTGGCTGGACGCCCGCACGCGCGAGACAGGCGGTGACGCAGGACATTGCGCAGCCATCCAGCGCCAGGATAGGGCGACCGCTGCGTGCGGTTTTAACCAGTCCAGGCACCCCGCCTCCTACGCCAGCAATACATGACATTTCGGCAAGGCGCTCCCGGTCAAGGCGCAGCGCCATTTGGTTCGCCATCTGGGCGGCGCTGGAGCAGCCAGAACAGGAGTAGACGAGGGGCGGCTTGGTTCGCGTCATGCCAGGCTCCTTTGGAGCTGGAAGGTGCGTGTCGCGCGCCGCGGGCTACTCATTGCGAGTGCCAATAGAACGAATGCGAAGCTCCAGCACGCGGCGACTGCGAGGGCGAGCGCCAATGAGGGATGCGCCGCGAGCCAGGCCAGCCCGCCTGTCGCAAGGGTCTGGGCGCCCAGCCAGCGCCATTTCGCCCGGTCAGGCAGCAGCAAGTGGACGCCTGGCAGCTGCTGGCCGCGTTTGCACCCACGGTGCAGCTCAATCCAGCCGATGAACGCCCCAATCTCGAGCATCATGGACAGCACGAGCAGCGGCAGGCTGCCGCCAAGCAGCATCGCCGCCGGCACCAGCCCGGCAGACGCGCCCTTGGCGACCCAGATCATCCCGGCCATGCCGGCGAGTCCAAGACCCAAACACCACGACGCAACCAGCGGCGCGTTCCGCCGATGCGGCCGCCGGGCCAGCGCGAGCAGTGCAACTGCGGCCAGCGCGGCCAGCGCGATGCCCATGAGTAATGTCGCCATTTCGTTGTCCGCGAACCGCGCAATCAAGATTGACAGCGTCGCCATCGCCGGCGCGAATCCGAGCCAGCGCAACAACCGGCCGGGACGGCCTGTACCCATCAGCATCGGCATCACCACCAGCGAGACGCTGGCGAGCAAGGCCGTGAAGACCAGGCCGACCCCGGCAATGGCATGAATATCTGTCCAGCGCGCAAGATCCAGCTCCAACCGCCCGATCATGGCCGCGACGAGCACCGCGCCAAGCGCAGCGACAAGCGGCCAGGCAACGAGCGGGATGGCCAACCCGGCGCGCAACCATGCCGGACCATTGGATCGCGCGAGGCCAAGCAGCATCGCGCCACAAACGGCACACAGGCACAGTGTCAGCACGACGCCGCCAATCTGCAGGGCGACGGGCTGCACCCAGATGAAGCCGGAAACCAGGACGGCGACACCAACGTTCCATGCCGCATGCAGGAGCCTCCATGCCCGCGGCGTGCCCGCAGGAGGCGAGGAGGCGGCCGCTGCGAGGAACTGCAGCAGCGCGCCCAGGCACGCCTGCCCGATGACGCCGAGCACCACCAGATGGACCAGCGCGAGCAGATCCGGGTGCCAACGCGTAGCCCAAAGCGCAGGGTCGAGCCAAGCCATCAGAAGCCCCGCAGCCAGCCCCCAGGCGATCGCGCCGCCGAAGAAACGCAGCGGACGATCGACAGGCGGCGAACGCTGGACATCAAGGCCCGACATCGGGCCTGCGGATATCAACCCGAGCCCCGCCGCAAGGCAGGTGGCTGGCCTTCCACTCGAAACCGGCGTCGCTCAATGCAGAGAACAGTGGCAGAGGCCACAACGGGGTGAGGACCGCCTGGCTGTCACCGGGCCGAAGCAATTTGGCGGCGTCCATGCTGCGCATCAGCGGCATGGGTGGAGCGAGCTCGCGAAAGTCGAGCGGATCCGCCGGACCGTGATTGGGGCCATGCATGGGTATGACTACGGAGGCTGGGTGCCGCCAGTTTCGGGGTTTGCGGCCGGTGGCGACCTTGATCCGGGTCAAGCCCGGCGCATTGGCCGTCAACTTGATCCGCATCAACACCTGTTGTATCCAGCTACACGTAAAGTGCGCCAATCCCCGGGGCGACCCGGGGCCTCCGAGTCGTTCCCCCTTCGCTGCGGCATGGTGGACGACCCGTGGCCTGCGGGCCGCACGGGTGTCGCTGGAAACGGCGCTGCCTCCCGGTATTGGAAAGGAGCGACATCGTGACAATGACCCTCGGCGATCGTTTCGGCCGAAGCTTTCCCTACTTGCGCCTGTCGGTCATCGACGCGTGCAACTATTCATGCACCTACTGCCTGCCCTCGGGTTTCCGTGCCACGTCCTGCCGTCCGCCTCAATTGGCCACCGACGAGATTCGGCGACTTCTGGCGGCCTTCGCGCTGGCCGGCATGCGCAAGGTGCGCATCACCGGCGGAGAGCCGTCGCTAAGACGCGATCTTGATGAGATCCTGGCCATAGCCGCCGCCCAGCCGGGGATCGAAAAGGTGGCGATGACCACCAACGGCTGCCTGCTGCTGCGTCGCGTTTCCGCATGGAAGGACGCTGGCCTGACCCATCTCAACGTCAGCGTCGACGCCCTTGAGCGCGAGCGTTTCGCGGCGATCACCGGCCACGACCGCCTGCCCGATCTGCTGGCCGGGATCGATCGCGCGCTCGGCCTCGGCTTCGGGGCGGTCAAGCTCAACGCAGTGCTGCTCAAGGGCCTCAACGACGACCAGCTCCCAGCTTGGTTGGACTATCTGCGCGACCGACGGGTTTCGCTGCGCTTCATCGAGCTGATGCGTACCGGCGACAACCTCGAATACTTCCAGCGCCACCACCTGCGGGCGGGCGTGGTTGAAGAAAAGCTTCGCGCCGGCGGCTGGCGCGAACTGCCGCGAGCGGCGGACGCCGGCCCGGCCCGGGAGTACGCCCACCCCGAGTTCCTCGGCCGGATCGGCATCATCGCGCCCTACTCAAAGGACTTCTGCGCTGGATGCAACCGCCTGCGCGTCACGTCCACGGGAGACCTGCGCCTGTGCCTCTTCGGCGAAGCGGGCATTCCGCTCCGGCCGCTGCTGCAGGACGATGCCCAGCGCGACCAGCTGCTGGCCACGCTGGGCATCCAACTGGGCGAGAAGGACGCAGGGCATCGCCTCCACGAGGGCGAAACCGGCCTGACCAGCAACCTTTCCACGATCGGAGGCTGACGCGTGGACACCCCTGCCCCAGAAGGCTTCCACATGGCCGACGTACGACGCAAACGGCCGACGCCGCGCCGTGCCGTCGCGGTCGGTGAACTGCACGCCGGCCCGGTCGGGTTCGCCGCCCTGCGTGACCGCCGCCTGCCCAAGGGAGATGCCCTGGCGATGGCTGAAGTCGCCGGCATCCAGGGTGCCAAGCAAGCCTCGATGCTGATGCCGCTGTGCCATCCGCTCAATCTTGAGTACGTCGATATCCGCTGCGTGCTGGTGCCTGAGCGCCACGCGGTTCGCGTGTACTGCGAGGTTGGCCTCGAGGCGCGGACAGGGGTCGAGATGGAGGCTCTGGCCGGCCTCAACGCGGCGCTGCTGACACTTTACGACCTGACCAAGCCAGTCGAGCCGGCCCTGGCCTTGGCGGGAATGCGCCTGCTGTTCAAGGAGGGTGGCAAGAAAGGGCTGTGGCTTCACCCTGAAGGGCTGGACGACGCCGAGCGTGCGCATTACCGCCCGCGCGCGGCCCCCCGCCTCGACGGCGTCCCGGTTCTCGTGGTCACGCTCAGCGATCGCGCCAGCGCGGGAGCCTACGACGACCTCTCCGGCCCCGCAGCAGTGCGGGTACTTGAAGGACTCGGCGCCAGCGTACGGCAGGCGCTGCTTCCCGATGGCATCGAGCCCTTGGCCACGACGCTCGCCACCGCGGCCGCCGAGGGTGTCCGCTTGGTCCTGTGCACCGGGGGCACCGGCCTCGGGCCGCGCGATCTCGCGCCGGAGGCACTGGCCCGGGTAGCGTCCCGCCGCGTGCCCGGGCTCGGCGACCTGTTCCGCGCGGCCAGCAGCGCCCACACCCCGTTGGCCTGGCTGAGCCGCGCCGACGCCGCCCTGGTCGGGGAGTCCACGCTCGTCATCCTGCTGCCGGGCAGCCCCAAGGCGGTGACGCAGGGTATGGCCATACTGGCGCCGCTGCTCGCGCATGCGCTGGCGATGGTGGCCGGGGAGGCCCACCCGTGATGCCTCTTGAGCAAGCGCGGGCCTTAGTCCGCGAAGCCGTGAAGCCACTCGGCACCGAGCGCGTGGCGCTGGCGAATGCCGATGGGCGGGTGACGGCCGCGCCGGTGATCAGCCCGATGGACCTGCCGCCGTTCGACAACGCCGCCATGGACGGCTTCGCGCTCGCCCATGCCGGGGAGCTCGACGGCGGCTTCGTCCTCGACGTTACCGGCGAGCAGGCGGCAGGTGACCTCGCAAGCACAGCGGGGTTGGGGGCCTGGGAAATCATGACCGGGGCCCGGGTTCCGGACGGGTTCGATACGGTGGTGCCGGTGGAGGACGTGGCGGTGCTTGCCCGTCATCCGGCCGGCCAACCCTCCCGAATCGCCCTCGGATCCGCGCCCCGGCGCGGCCAGCACGTGCGCCTGCGCGGCCAGGACATCGCCGCAGGAGACTGCGCGGTGCCGGCCGGGATTTGGGTGGACCCCTCGGTTGCGATGCTGCTCGGCGGCATCGGCGTCTCCGAACTCGAGGTACGCCGGCGCCCCCGAGTCGCGCTGCTGTGCACGGGCCGCGAGCTGATCGATACGCCCGGCGCGGGCCTCGCCAGCGGACAGATTTACAACACCAACGGGCCCTTCCTCGCCCGCCGCCTGGCGCTCGCTGGCGCCGAGGTCATCATCAACCACACGATCCACGACGACCCGGCCGTCTTCCGTGACGCCGTGCTTGCAGCGCAGTCCGCAGGCGCCGATGTGGTGGTCAGCACCGGTGCGGTCTCGATGGGTAGATACGACTTCGTGCCCGAGGTGTTGAGCGGACTGGGAGCCTCCCTGCTTTTCCACAAGGTGCGCATGCGCCCGGGCAAGCCGCTGCTTGCGGCTACCCTGCCCTCCGGGGTTCTTTGCGTTGGCCTCCCCGGCAATCCGGTTTCCAGCGCAGTGGGTCAACGCTTTTTCGTCGAAGGCGCCCTTCGCCGCATGCTCGGGATGCCCGATGAGCGTCCCTGGCGCCTGCCGCTCGCCGCCGACGTCAGCAAGAAGCCTGGCTTTGCGATGCTTCAGAAGGCGTCGCTCGAACTGGACGGCGACGGACGAGTCCGGGTCCGCCTGCTGCAAGGCCAGGAATCCTTCCGTACCCGTCCCCTGCTCGATTCTCGCGCCTGGGCCATCCTGCCGGAGGATGCCGAACTGGTGGCCGCCGGCTGCCTGGTGGACGTCCTGCCGCTCGGACACATCCATTCCAACCTTTTTTGCGAGGCCTGAACCATGCAAGTGACCCTCCAGCTGTACGGCGTCTACCGGCGCTTCCAGGAAAGCGGCGCCATCGAACTGACTTGCGCGGACGGCGCCACCATTGGCGACGTGAAAACAGCGCTTGGCGCGTATGCGGCAAGCCATTGGGATGGCTGGCACGAGCGGATCCTGCGCAGCACGGTGCTCGCCTCAAAGGAAGCCGTGCTGCGGAATGACGACCCCGTTCCGCCCGATGGCCATCTCGCCATCCTGCCGCCCGTGAGCGGGGGTTGACCATGGCCGCCAACCCCACCGTCATACAGACCGTCGTGCGCGATATTGGCAATGCGGCGCTCGACCCCGCCGAGGCGCTGGCTTTCGTATCGGACGACGCGTTTGGCGGCATCGACATGTTTATCGGTCGAGTCCGCCGCCAGTCGCATGGGCGCGCCGTGACCGGCATCCACTACGACATGTTCGACCCACTGGCCCTGACGGTGTTCACCCGTGCGGCGCAAGCCGCCGTGGCATCGTTCGGGCCCGCACTCAAAGTCTACGTCGGCCATGCAAAGGGCCGGCTGGCGATAGGCGACCTCGCCGTGGTGATCGCGGTGGGCAGCCCGCACCGGGACGAGGCGTTCCGCGCCTGCCGCGAGGTGATCGAGACGGTCAAGCACCAGGCGCCCATCTGGAAGCAGGAACACTTCGTGGACGGCGCCAGCGAGTGGAGCGAGGGCTGCACCTTGTGTGGCGATGACCACGTGGCGATCTCGCCGACGGCCGCCCCATCACCGCTGCGGCGTGACGCGCGCGGGGTCGGCACCGCATGAAACTCCAACTTGAAGGTCAATCCGCCCGCGTCCGGCTCGCCGAAGCGGAGCTCGACCGCCTGTTGGCCGGTGATGCCTTGCGCGGGCTTGTGAAGACTCCACTGGGCGCATGGGCATGGAGCCTGGTGTTGGGTGGCGAGGCCAGCCTGGCGCGCCCCGTGCCCGGCGAATGGCGCCTCACGGCCCCCGAGGCGGACTTTCGCGCCTTCACATCCGAGCGCCCCCGGCGCGACGGCTTCACGCTAGAGCTGGCGGTCCCGGACTCGGCGCCGCTGCAGGTCCGACTCGAGGTGGACGTCCGGGACAGCCGGCGACGCCAGGTCGCCTCCGCCGGGTCGGGCTGACTTGACGCATGTCAGAAAAGCGCCTGAATTTGTCGGGCATACTTTGGCCCATTCCGTCAGTGTGCTGCCGCACCCAGCCACCCGGGACAGGCGCTTGGCGCCGGCCGCATCCGGTCTACGGACCGCGGTTGATGACTTCCCAGCCCGCTGCAAGCGATTTCCGCCAGGAGCATACGCATGAGTTACTTCCTTGATCGGCTCAACTTCCTGAAACCGGCGGCTGAGCCGTTCTCGGATGGCCATGGAACCACCAAGCAGGAGGACCGGAGCTGGGAGGACGGTTACCGGAAGCGCTGGCAGTACGACAAGATCGTGCGCTCGACGCACGGCGTGAACTGCACCGGATCATGCAGTTGGAAGGTCTACGTCAAGAACGGGCTGGTCACCTGGGAAACCCAGCAGACCGACTATCCGCGCACCCGCCCCGACCTGCCGAACCACGAGCCGCGAGGCTGCCCGCGCGGCGCCAGCTACTCCTGGTACCTCTACAGCGCCAACCGCGTGAAGTACCCGCTGATGCGCTCGGCCCTGCTCAAGCTCTGGCGGGAGGCGCGCAAGACGATGGCGCCGGTCGATGCCTGGGCCTCGATCATCAGCGACCCCACCAAGGCCAAGAGCTACAAGAGCAAGCGCGGCATGGGCGGCTTCGTGCGCGTGGAGTGGGACGAGGCGAACGAGATGATCGCCGCCGCAAACCTCCACACCACCAAAGAGTTCGGCCCGGACCGCGTGGTCGGCTTCTCGCCCATCCCGGCGATGTCGATGGTCAGCTATGCCGCAGGCGCACGCTACCTTTCGCTGCTTGGCGGCGCCTGCCTGAGCTTCTACGACTGGTACTGCGACCTGCCGCCGGCCTCGCCGCAAGTCTGGGGCGAACAGACCGACGTGCCCGAGTCGGCGGACTGGTACAACAGCCGTTACATCATCGCCTGGGGCTCGAACGTGCCGCAGACGCGCACACCCGACGCCCACTTCTTCACCGAAGCCCGCTACAACGGCACCAAGACGGTCGCGATCACCCCGGACTATTCCGAGGTCGCCAAGCTGACCGACCACTGGCTGCACCCCAAGCAGGGCACCGACGCCGCCCTCGCCTTCGCCTTCGGCCACGTGATCCTGCGCGAGTTCCACGTCGACAACCCGTCGAAGTACTTCACCGATTATTGCCGCCAGTACAGCGACATGCCGCTGCTGGTGCGGCTGGAAAAGCGCGCCGACGGACGACTGGTCCCCGAACGCTTCCTGCGGGCGTCCGACCTCGGGGGCCTCGGCGAGGCCAACAACCCCGAGTGGAAGACCCTCGCCTTCGACGAGATTTCCGGTGATATCACCGTGCCCAATGGCTCGGTCGGGTTCCGCTGGGGCGAAAAGGGCCGCTGGAACATCGAAGAGAAGGACGGCCAGGGCCGCGAAACGCGCCTGCGCCTGTCGCTCAAGGACCACCACGACGCCATCGAGTCGGTCAGCTTCCCCTACTTCGGCGGCGTGGAGAACGACTACTGGACCGAGTCCAAGTTCTCCGACGTGCTCGACCGCAACATCCCGGTCAAGCGGGTCGTCCTGGCGGACGGCAAGGAATGGGCGGTCGCCAGCGTGTATGACCTGATGCTGGCGCAGTACGGCGTCGACCGCGGCTTCGGCGGCGGTAACGTCGCCTCCAGCTTCGACGACAACGTCCCCGGAACGCCGGCCTGGCAGGAGAAGATCACGGGGGTGCCGCGCCTGGACGTCATCCAGGTCGCGCGGGAGTTCGCGCGCACCGCGGACAAGACCCACGGGCGCTCGATGATCATCGTCGGCGCCGCGATGAATCACTGGTACCACAACGACATGAACTACCGCGGGCTGATCAACATGCTCGTGATGTGCGGCTGCGTCGGCCAGACTGGCGGCGGCTGGGCCCACTACGTGGGCCAGGAAAAACTGCGCCCGCAGTCCGGCTGGACGCCGATCGCCTTCGGGCTGGACTGGAGCAAGCCGCCGCGCCAGATGAACGGCACGTCGTTCTTCTACTTCAACTCCAGCCAGTATCGCTACGAGAAGCTGGATGTGAGCGAGATTCTTTCGCCACTCGCGGACCCGTCGAAGTTCACCGGCTCCCTCGCCGACTACAACCTTCGCGCCGTGCGAATGGGCTGGCTCCCGTCGATCCCCCAGCTCAACACCAACCCGCTGAAGCTGGTCCGGGAAGCCGAGGCGGCCGGCGTTGCGCCTGTCGACTACGCGGTCGGCAAGCTCAAGGACGGCAGCCTGGACTTCGCGTTCTCCGACCCGGATGCGCCCGAGAATTTCCCACGCAACCTATTCATCTGGCGATCGAACCTGCTTGGCAGTTCCGGCAAGGGCCATGAATACATGCTCAAGCACCTGCTGGGCACCCGGCACGGCCTCCAGGGCAAGGACCTCGGCGAACGCGGCGCGACCAAGCCCGAGGAGGTCAAGTGGCGTGAAGAGGGCCCGGAAGGAAAGCTCGACCTGCTTGTGACCCTCGACTTCCGGATGTGCACCACGGCGCTTTACAGCGACATCGTCCTGCCGACGGCCACCTGGTACGAGAAAGACGACCTCAACACGTCCGACATGCATCCCTTCATCCATCCCCTGTCGAAGGCAGTGGATCCGGCTTGGGAAGCGCGTAGCGACTGGGACATATTCAAGGGCATCGCCCGCACAGTCAGCGCGATGGCGCCCGGCGTGCTTGGGGTGGAAAAGGACCTGGTACTGGTTCCTACCCTGCACGACACCCCGGGCGAGATCGCCATGCCGTTCGGCGTTACCGACTGGAAAAAGGGCGAGTGCGAGCTCATTCCAGGCCGGACAGCGCCCAACATGGTGGTGGTCGAGCGCGACTACCCCAACCTCTATCGCAAGTTCACCTCCATCGGCCCCCTGCTGGACAAGCAGGGCAACGGCGGCAAGGGCATGAGCTGGGACACCAAGCACGAAGTCGATTTCCTCGCCAAGCTCAACCACGCGGTTGTCGAGGACGGCATCAGCCTGGGACGTCCGCAGTTGGAGACCGCGATCGACGCCGCCGAGGCGATCCTGCACCTGGCGCCGGAGACGAACGGTCACGTTGCGGTCAAGGCGTGGGCTTCGCTTGAAACCTTCACCGGCCGTGAGCACACACACCTGGCCGTCGGCAAGGAACACGAGGCGATCCGCTTCCGTGACATCCAGGCACAACCGCGCAAGATCATCAGCTCGCCGATCTGGTCCGGCCTGGAAGACGACAACGTCAGCTACAACGCCGGTTACACCAACGTCCACGAACTCATACCGTGGCGCACGTTGACCGGCCGCCAGCAGTTCTACCAGGACCACGAGTGGATGATCGCCTTCGGCGAGGGCCTGATGGGCTACCGACCGCCGATCGACACAAAGACCATCAAGCCGATCCTTGGCAAGAAGCCCAACGGCCAAAAGGAAATCGTCCTCAACTGGATCACGCCGCACCAGAAATGGGGCATCCACAGCACCTACAGCGACAATCTGCTGATGCAGACCCTGTCGCGTGGTGGTCCGATCGTGTGGCTGTCCGAGGACGACGCGAAATCGGCCGGCATCGAAGACAATGACTGGATCGAGCTGTTCAACGTCAATGGCGCAATCGCTGCACGCGCAGTGGTCAGTCAACGCATGATGAATGGCATCGCGATGATGTACCACGCACAGGAACGCATCATCAACACGCCGGGCAGCGAAATCACCGGGACCCGCGGCGGCATCCACAACTCGGTCACCCGCGTGGTCGTGAAGCCAACCCACATGATTGGCGGCTACGCGCAGCTGTCGTACGGTTTCAACTATTACGGAACGGTGGGCACCAACCGCGACGAACTGGTCGTGGTCCGAAAGATGAACAAGGTCGACTGGCTCGATGGCGAGCCGGTGCCGGCCACCGAGGAGGTTGCCCGATGAAAGTCCGTGCCCAGATCGCTATGGTGCTCAACCTCGACAAGTGCATCGGGTGCCACACCTGCTCGATCACCTGCAAGAACGTCTGGACGAGCCGCGAAGGCGTCGAGTACGCCTGGTTCAACAACGTCGAGACCAAGCCCGGCATCGGCTATCCCAAGGAGTGGGAGAACCAGCAGAAGTGGAACGGTGGCTGGGTCCGGGGCCGCACCGGCCGCATCACGCTCAAGGCGGGCGGGCGCCTGCGGATGCTCGCCAAAATCTTCGCCAACCCCGACCTGCCGCAGATCGACGACTACTACGAACCGTTCGACTTCGACTACCACCACCTCCACCAAGCGCCGGAGGGCCAGCACCAGCCGACGGCCCGCCCACGTTCGCTGATCACCGGCCAGCGCATGCAGAAGATCCACTGGGGCCCGAACTGGGAGGAGATCCTCGGCACCGAGTTCGCCAAGCGCAGCAAGGACAGCAATTTCGAAGGCGTCCAGCGCGAGATCTACGGCGCGTTCGAGAAGACCTTCATGATGTACCTGCCCCGCCTGTGCGAGCACTGCCTGAACCCGGCGTGCGTCGCGGCCTGCCCCAGCGGCGCGATCTACAAGCGCGAGGAAGACGGCATCGTCCTGATCGACCAGGACAAGTGCCGTGGATGGCGCATGTGCGTCTCGGCCTGCCCGTACAAGAAGATCTATTACAACTGGAAGTCGGGCAAGTCCGAGAAGTGCATCTTCTGCTACCCGCGCATCGAGATGGGCGAGCCGACGGTTTGCTCTGAAACCTGCGTGGGCCGCATCCGCTACCTCGGCGTGATGCTGTACGACGCCGACCGCATCCAGGAGGCCGCGTCGGTGCCTTCCGAGAAGGACCTCTACCAGGCGCACCTGGACATCTTCCTCGACCCCAACGACCCTGAAGTGATTCGCGCGGCGAAGGCCGAGGGCATCACCGACAACTGGCTGGAGGCCGCCAAGGCCTCACCGGTCTACAAGCTGGCGATCGACTGGAAGCTGGCGCTGCCGCTGCACCCCGAATACCGGACGCTGCCCATGGTCTGGTACGTGCCGCCGCTGTCGCCGATCCAGTCCGCGGCCGACGCCGGCCGCGTGGGCCTCAATGGCGAGATCCCCGACGTCAAGTCCCTGCGCATCCCGGTGCGCTACCTGGCCAACATGCTCACCGCCGGCGACGAGCGCCCGGTCGTGCACGCGATGGAGCGGATGCTGGCCATGCGCGCCTGGCGCCGCGCGATGCACGTCGACGGCGTCGAAGACCTCGACGTGCTCAAGCAGGTCGGCCTCAGCGTCAAGCAAGCCGAGGAGATGTACCGCTACCTCGCGATCGCCAACTACGAGGATCGCTTCGTCATCCCCACTGCCCACCGCGAGTACGCCAATGACGCCTTCGGCGAGCGTGGCGGCTGCGGCTTCACCTTCGGCGACGGCTGCTCGCCGGCGTCCCCGGCCGAAGCGCTGTTTGGCGGCAAGCCCCAGACCACCTACCACGTGCCGCCGGCGCGCCAGTCGAACTCGCGGGAGAAGGCATGAAAAGCCTCAAGCTGCTGGGAGTTCTGATGGACTACCCAAGGGCGGAACTCCAAGCCCATGGGGACGAGCTGCGGGCAGTGCTGCCGCTGGTCGAGGTCTCGGAAGCGAGGCGCGAGCGCCTCGCCGCCCTGCTCGAGCGCATGCTCGGCCAGGATCTGCTGGCCGCGCAGGAAACCTGGCTCGGCCTGTTCGACCGGGGGCGGGCCATGAGTCTGCTTTTGTTCGAACACATCCACGGTGAGTCACGCGACCGCGGCCAGGCGATGGTCGACCTGGTGGAAACCTACCGAAAGCACGGCTTCGACATCGCAGTCAGGGAACTGCCCGACTATCTGCCGCTGGTGCTCGAGTTCCTTTCGACCCGACCGGCCGAGGAAGTCCATGACTGGCTGTCGCATTTCGCCCACATCCTCGAACTGCTCGCGGCCCGGGCGCAGGAGCGCGAGAGCGACTATGCGGTTGTGTTCGAGTGCCTGGTCGAGATGGCCCAGGGCTCGGTCGACCTCTCGCTGATGCGCAGCCGTGTTTCAAGCGAACCCAGAGATGACACCCCCGAGGCGATGGACAAGGTCTGGGAGGAGGAAGCCGTGCGCTTCGGCGTCGAAGCACCCTCCGCCGATTGCGACCCTCCGCGCCGCCTGCCCGCCGGGATCAAGCGCCAAGAAACCAAGGTGATGCCATGAGCGACTACCTCAATACCTTCCTGTTCCAGTTCTATCCTTACATCGCCTTCGCCGTCTTCGCGATCGGATGCTGGGCCCGCTACGACAACGCGGCCTACACGTGGCGCACCGGATCGAGCCAGCTGCTCTCGGGCAAGTGGATGCGGCTGGGCAGCAACTGGTTCCATATCGGCATCCTTGCCATCCTGGGCGGTCACTTCGTCGGCCTGTTGACGCCGCACTGGGTCTATGAGCCCTTCATCACCTCCGGACAGAAGCAACTTATTGCCATCGTGGTGGGCGGATTCTTCGGCGTCATCTGCTTCGTGGGCCTCAGCATCCTCCTTGCCCGCCGCCTGTTCAATCCGCGCATCCGCGCTACCAGCAGCGGGCGCGACATCCTGGTGCTGGTGCTTCTGTACACCCAGCTCATCCTCGGCATGTCCTCGATCTTCGTCTCCGTCGGCCATCTCGATGGCGCCCAGATGGTGAAACTGGGCGAATGGGCACAGCACATCGTGACATTCCGCCCGGGCGCCGCCGACTACATTGCCGATGCCCACTGGATATTCAAGGCTCACGTGGCCCTGGGTATCACTCTGGTGCTCATCTTCCCGTTCACACGCCTTGTCCACATCTGGTCGATCCCGGTCGGCTACCTGACGCGCCCCTACCAGGTCGTGCGCAAGCGGCAGGCGCCCGTCAATTACCGGGGGCAGTGATCATGCAGCCACGCACGATACCGATCGTGATGGACCCGGGCGCGCTGTCCGACGCCGCAGCGAAAGCGGCGGCCGAGGGCCACTCGCACGACAACGACCCCAGCCAGCCGCTGCCCGGGCCAGCGCCGGTGATGTTGATCGTCGCCGGGCATCCGATCAGCGAAGCCGATGTCGCCCGTGAGATGCAGTTCCACCGCGCCGAGGACCCGCACGCCTCGCGCCGCATGGCGGCGCGCACGCTGCTGATCCGCGAACTGGTGCGACTGGAGTGTCAGCGACTGGGCATCGAAGCGGCGCCCGAGAGCGGGGAAACGCCCGAGGAGGCGCTGGTTCGCCAACTAATCGAACACGAAGTCGAGACCCCGGTCCCCGACGAAGCGGCCTGCCGGCAGTATTTCGAGGCCAATCGCGATCGCCTGCACCATCCCGACCGGGTGCAAGCCCGCCACATCCTGCTGGCGGCCCCGCCGGCCGACGTGGCCGCCCGCGGGCGCGCCATGCAGCAGGGCGAGGGATTGATAGAGGCCCTTCGCGCCGAGCCCGACCGGTTCGGCGAGTTCGCGATGCGCCACTCGGCCTGCCCTTCGCGTGATCAAGGCGGTGAGCTCGGCTGGCTGGAACGCGGAGACACCGTCCCGGAGTTCGACCGCCAGCTGTTCATGCTTCGCGAGGGCCCTGCCGGCCTGACGGTCGAGACGCGCTACGGGCATCACGTGGTGGTGATCGACCGGATCGAGCGCGGGAGCCCACTCACCTGGGAAGAGGCCTCGCCCAGGATCGCCGCGTACCTTGAGACGCAAGTCACCCAGAACGCAGTGCACCAGTATCTCGGCATCCTCGCGGAGCGCTACGAGGTCATCGGCCTCGAAGCGCTGGATGAGGCGGCCTGAAGACTGCGCCAAAACAGGTCCTGCAGGCCAGCGAACATTCATCATCAGGAAAAAGTGCTATGAGTACGGCGCACCAGCCGCCCACGGGGACAGTCAACCGGGCCCATCAGCAGATGGCGCTGTGGATGGGCACGTTCGCGTTCACCATCAGTTTCGCCGTCTGGACGATCTTTTCGATCATTGGCATTCAGATCAAGGATGACCTGGGGCTCAACGACACCCAGTTCGGTCTTTTGGTCGCGATGCCCATTCTCACCGGTTCACTGAGCCGGATATTCCTGGGGGTCTGGACGGAACAATATGGCGGCCGGATCGTTTTCACCGGCGTGATGCTCGCCGGTGCAGTCTCGACCTGGCTGCTCGCATCCGCGACCACCTACCCGATGTTCCTCGTCGCAGCTTTCGTCTTGGGTATCGCGGGTGGCTCGTTCACGGTAGTGATCACCTACGTTTCCAAGTGGTTTCCAAAGGAGCGGCAGGGCACCGCGCTAGGCATTGTCGGGGCCGGCAATATCGGCGCCGCTTTCACCAAGCTCCTCGCGCCAGTCGTGATGGTGGCCATCGGCTGGACCGGCGTCGCCCAAGTGTGGGCGGTGGCGCTTGCGACGGTGGCCTTGCTTTACTACTTCAGCACAAAGGATGAACCCGACCTCGTCAAGCGAAAGGCGGAGGGAGTGGCACCCGTGCCATTCCTCACCCAGATGGCGCCCCTGCGCAGCCTGCGCGTATGGCGTTTCTCGCTCTATTATTTCTTTGTGTTCGGTGCTTTCGTCGCGCTCGCACTTTGGCTCCCACGCTACCTGGTCGGCGCCTACGGGCTTGACCTCAAGACGGCGGGCATGATCGCTGCCGCCTACTCGATCCCGGCCAGCCTGTTCCGGATCGTCGGCGGCTGGGCTTCGGACAAGTACGGTGCGCGAAAGGTCATGTACTGGACCTTCATCGGATCCGTCGTCTGCACCTTCCTGCTCTCCTATCCGTCAACGACTTACGTCCTCGACGGCATCCGCGGACCGGTGGAGTTCCGCCTCGCCATGGGCGTCGTCCCGTTCACGGTGCTTGTCTTCGTCCTTGGTTTCTTCATGAGCCTGGGCAAGGCGGCGGTCTACAAGCACATCCCGGAGTACTACCCCAACAACGTAGGTTCCGTGGCCGGCGTGGTCGGCATGATCGGAGGATTGGGCGGCTTCATACTTCCGATCCTCTTCGGCATCCTGAACGACTGGCTCGGCGTCTGGACAAGCTGCTTCATGCTGCTCTTCGTGCTGGTGTCGGTCGCCCTGGCCTGGATGCACTTCGCGATCCGGAGGATGGAACTGGACCGTCATCCCGACATTGGGCGCGATACAGATCTCCCCGAGATCATGCAGGGCCAGCCCGCGAAGTCCTCCTGACGACGCTGCATCTCGGTCCCGGGGCGGATGCCCCGGGGCCGTCGCGTCTAGTGCCGGTCCAGCTCAACGAGACGGCCGTCACCGTCCACGGCGACGAAGCTGGCGATTCGCCCGCCCTTGATCTGCTCAACCATCATCCGCAGTGGCTGTGCCGCTTCATCGCTGTTGGGTGCATGGCCGCCACGCCCGTCCATCGCCGATACAAACAGGATGTCCCAGCGAGGCAGTGCTGCCAGGGACTCGGCCTTCAAAGCGGCGAACGACTCTACTTCAGCGGGAAGTTTGTCCACGCAGACCGTGGGTGCGAGAGCTCCACCGTGGCCAGCCTCGAACAACTTGCGCTCCTCCTCGGTTGCATCACGTGGGAGCTCGGCGGAGGCAAACACGAAAAGAAGCCGCTGGGGCTCGGGCTGCTGGCGCGCCGCCAGCAGCAGGTCGTCGAAGGTCTGCATGGGTCGTTGCCTGTGTGAAAGGAAGCATGGTGCCCCATTTTATGCGGTGCGTCATTGACCGGCGTCAGGCCATCAACATCGCCCTGCTTGATCTTGATCAATGCCCGGCCCCGCCGCCACATAGGAGCATTTGGCCTTGTAGACAGCCGTCCCCGGATGGCGTCCGACCCTTGTCCGCCAATGGAGAACGCCATGAAGTTCCAGATGCAAGCCAATGAGGGGCAAATCGACGCTCTTGCCATCCAGCGCGCCCTTCTGGCGGTCGACGCAGGCTTGCTGATAGATCTCGATCTGTTTGCCGGCCGGCTGAGCGTTAACGGGAGCATCGCGGAAGAGAAGGTTCTCCAGACCTTGAAGGGTCTCGGCTATCGGGCCGAACCGGTCAGTCCGGGCGACTGCTGCGGTGGCTGCAGCTGAGCGCACACCCTATGCATCCCTTCCCTCACCATTACCGCATCACCGCTCGCGCCGAACTGAAAGGCGACGTACTCCTTGAGGCCGAGGGGCTTCCTACGCTGATATCGGCACCGCCGGAAAGCTTCGGCGGCCCGGGGGATCGCTGGTCGCCTGAGGATTTGCTCGTCGCCGCGGTTGCCGACTGCTTCATTCTCAGCTTCCGCGCAGTCGCAAGAGCAGCCCACCTGTCCTGGAGCGACCTTGGCGTCCACGCCACAGGGGAGTTGGATCGCGTGGACGGCGTCACACGCTTCACAGCGGTTGATCTGGATGTAGTCCTGGTGCTTCCGTCAGTCACATCCGCAGATGCTGCCAACCAAGCCCTGCTGCGAGCTGAGCATGCCTGCCTGATATCAGCCTCACTGGTCTGCCCCGTTCGCCTTCGATCCGACCTGCAGTTTCTGAGCCGATGATGGCCGGCACGGCTTCCCTCGACCTGCACGCCTATGTTGCAGCACTCAACAGCCAACCGCGCGGTGAAGCGCGGGGGACGGGCGCCGCGCTTCGAACGGCACAGGGACGAGTGCTCGTCGGCTGCGGGATCCGCGTGAAGGGCGGCCCGGAAAGCTGCGCAATCCGCAATGCCATCGCGGCAGCCCTTGTAGAGGAGGGTTCCGAATTGGTCATTGAAGCGGTGGTGCTGGTTGCGGTGGATGCCCACGGCGACGGCCTGCCGGCAGTGCCCTGCGAGGGCTGCATCCGGTGGCTGTTGGCGTTCGGGTCTGAAGTCCCGGTTTCGTACCTGCACCCACGCGAAGGATGGTCTGAGCGCCACGCGGGGGCAATGGACCCCGGGCACGAGGCACTGGCATGACCTCCGCGCGCACAGTTCGCGTGGAGTGGCGCGAAGGGTTGGTCGAGGAGTACGCCTGGCTCGCCGAGCGCACGCGCGGCACGGTCTCGTGTATTGATCTGGAACTCCAGCTTCCTTGGATCGACGCCATCCGCACGCTGAAGGCGGAAGTCGGCGCAACGATACTCGCCCATAACTATCAGCCGCCTGAGATATTCCACGGGGTCGCCGACATCACCGGCGACTCGCTTGCCCTCGCGGATGCAGCTGGACGCTGCGACTCGGACACGCTGATCGTCTGCGGCGTGGCGTTCATGGCCGAGACGGTCAAGCTCCTGGCGCCAGCGAAGCAGGTGCTGACACCAGCACCTAACGCTGGCTGCTCGCTGGCTTCCTCCATCACGGCCGCCGACGTGCGCGCGCTTCGTGAAGCCAACCCTGGCGTGCCAGTGGTTGCTTACATCAACACCACCGCCGCAGTGAAGGCCGAGGTGGACATCTGCTGTACCTCCGCCAACGCTGCTCAGGTCGTCGCTTCGCTGGGTGTGCCCAGAGTGATCTTCGTTCCGGACCGCCACCTTGCGGCCCAGGTTGCCCGAGATGTCGACGTCGAGCTGGTCGTCTGGCCCGGAGCCTGCGAGGTGCACGAACGCTTTTCCGCCGCCGACGTACGAGCCCTGCGTGCCGACGACGGAATCCGGATCATCGCGCACCCCGAGTGCCGGGACGAGGTCTGCGAACTCGCCGATTTCGTTGGGTCAACCGCTGCCATGGGGCGGTGGATCCAGGTGCATGAGCCGGACCGCGTGGCATTGATCACCGAGTGCTCCATGGGCGACAACCTCCGATCGAGCTTCCCGGACGTGGAGTTCGTCCGTAGCTGCCAGCTCTGCCCGCACATGAAGAAGATCGATTTGCCCTCCATCCACACCTGTCTCGTGCACGGACTCCATGAAGTCCATATCCCGGAAGACATCGCCCGCCGCGCACGCCTTCCCATCGAGCGGATGCTTTCCATTGGCCGCCAGGATCGCGTATGAGCCTGCGGGCGGCCGGTCCCTTGATCATCGTCGGCGGAGGAATCGCGGGGATGGTGGCGGCACTGGAATTGGCGCCCTTGCCGGTTGTCCTCCTTCTGCGCGGCCGTCTCGGAGAGGACGGGGCCACAGCCCTTGCCCAAGGCGGCCTTGCGGCCGCCCTGGGTCCCGGCGATCACCCCCGGCAGCACGCGGCAGATACCCTGGTCGCGGGCGCCGGACGCTGCGACACCGACGCGGTCCGCCACCTCACCAGAGCCGCCCCCGCAGCAATCCGCTGGCTGGCCGCAAAAGGCGTTGATTTCGATCGCGAAGGGGCGCTGTGGGCGCTGGGGCGGGAAGGCGGACATCGTCGTTCGCGAATCGTTCATGCAGGCGGAGACGCGACTGGCGTTCACGTGTCGCGCGCGCTTTCCGCCGCGTTGCGCCGCGCCGGCCACGTGGTCGTTGTGCAGAACGCGGAGGTAGACGCCCTACTCGTAGGCTACGACCGCCGTGTCGCTGGCGTTCGAGTGCGAGAAGTCGGTGGGCACGCCTACCGCCTTCCGGGTGCCGGGGTCTTGCTGGCCACGGGTGGCATCGGGGGGCTGTTCGCGTCCTCGACCGGGCCCCGCGATCTTGACGGCTGCGGTCTCGCGCTGGCATTGGCCGCGGGCGCCCAATTGCGCGACCTGGAGTATGTCCAATTCCACCCCACGGCACTGCGTTTGGGGTCAGGCCACCAGGCGCCGCTTCCCCTGGTAACCGAGGCGCTGCGTGGCGCCGGCGCGGTGCTCCGTGGTGCCGATGGCGAACCGTTGATGTCCGGTCGCCATCCAAGCGGCGACCTGGCCCCGCGCGATGTCGTCGCCCGCGTCGTTGCATCTACTGACAGCGCCTGGCTCGATGCTACGGGGCTGGAATTGGAATGGAAAGCTCGGTTTCCTACGGTCTTGGCGATCGCCGCCAAGTATGGTTTGGACCCTTCCAAGGACTGGCTGCCCGTGGAGGTAGCGCCGCATTTCCACATGGGCGGCATTGCCGCCAATCTCGACGGCGCAACCTCGGTGCCAGGCCTGTCGGCCATTGGCGAAGTTGCCTGCACCAGAATCCATGGCGCCAACCGGCTTGCGAGCAACTCTCTGCTCGAAGGCATCGTTGCGGGTCGCATGGCCGCAGCGAGACTAATGCGGGAGTCGCGGTCGACGGGTGGGCCGACTAGGCTGGCGCCCGCGGGCGATCCGGTGAGCGGTTCGTCGAAGCAGTCACTAAGGCAGGCACTTTCCGAAGCGCTTGGTCCCGAACGCGAGCCTGAAGTCGTCTCGACGGCTCTTGAGAAAATCGATGCCGACAGCCGCCAAGGGCGGGTCGCAAGGGCACTCCTGACGGCTGCTGCAGCGAACACACATCGCATCGGGGCGCATTGGCCCCGCATCGAAGCCATCCGCGCGTTCTCATAATTTGCGTTCATGCCCGCATATTTTACCGAGCCCAAGGTGTTGACCATGGATACGATGCCATCGCTCAGTCCGAGTCGCCTCGCCGGCCTCCTCGACCAACCTGCCGGCCGCTATGCGTGCTACCCAGGAATGGCGCAGTTCTCGCCGTCCTTCAACGACGATACGTTTCTCGCGGCCGTCGCGACCAGTAACGGGGACCTGATCCCGAGACGACTTTCCCTGCATTTCACTGCGCCCGACATGTATCAGCCCTGCCTGTGCGGCGAGTGTGGGCCACCGCCGGCGGTCGGGCCCGCACGTGCAAGCGCCTACCTGAATCGAATCGTTCGGGAACTAGCCTTGGTTGGAACCCTGTTCGATCGCGATCGGGATGTCGTGCAGGTCAGCCTGGATCCGGGCCTGACGAGCCTGTTCGGCCCAGATGACCTCGCGGAACTTTTCGACAGCGCGTCCCGGCATTTCCATGTGCTCGGGGCCGGCAAGCGGGACGTCGTGGTGACCCTGGACCCCTTCGCCTGCGATCCGGGTTTACTTGCAGCTTACGCCGCACTTGGAGTCAACCGGGCGGGTTTCGCGTTGCAATCCACGCCCAGCGACGACGGGGCGACGGTGGATCCCATGGTCCGGGTCGAAGCGTGCCGGGCGGCCGGCATTGGCAACGTCCGGATCGATTTGGTCTACGGAGCGCCGCGGCAGGACCGAGCAGTCGTTCTTTCTCAACTTGCCTCGGCCCTCCGGGCCAGGCCGGACCGGGTTGGCCTAAGGGATTGCGCCCATCTCCCCGACAGTTTCCGCCAACCCCCGATGGCGGGGCAGGCTATTCCGGATCCACTGGCGCGGGCGACCACCCTGCTCGCCTGTGACCGCTACCTGCGCGACGCCGGATACCATCATCTTGGAATGGATCTGTACGTGCTCGAGCACGATCCGCTGCTTCTGGCTCGTGACAAGGGCCGTCTGCATCGCGACGCGCTTGGCTTCGGCGCCCACGGCGAGACGGACCTGGTGGGGTTCGGCGTCGGCGCGATCAGCCAGATAGGGGCCACGTATGCCCAGTCGGCCACCCATCTGCGTCGTTGGGAGGCCGCAATTGACGCCGGCCACCGCGCGATCCAGCGCGGGACGGTCCTCGACGAGGACGATCTTGCGCGCAGCGAGGTCATCCAATCATTGCTCTGCAGCGGCGTCCTGTTCCTGAAGCCATTCGAGGACCGACATCTGCTCGACTTCCCCGTTTACTTCGCCGATGCCCTCGCGCGCCTCGAGCCCTTGGCTGACGCGGGACTACTCCAGCTCGGGCCGGATGTGCTTCGCCTCACCTCCTCGGGAGCACTGGTTGCGCGGATAGTGGCAGCGTGCTTTGACCGCTATCTCCATGCGCCGCATGCATCCCGCTATCCCTGTGACGCCGTGGTACTCGACACCACGATGCTGTGCCGTTTCTCCTTCCCGAAGATGGCGCTTCTGGCCACTCGAATGCCCGGCCTGCAGCAGCAACTCTTCCGGCTGCTCAGTCAAGACATCGGAAAGGCCTCCCTGCTGGCGGCGCACTTCAGCGCCGATGAGCGGATGGCGGCCTTCTTGGTTTCGTTGTCCCGGCGCTACGCGTCACGGGGCTTCTCCGCGACACGTTTCCAACTTGCCATGACCCGCACCGACATCGCGAACTACCTGCGGCTGGCTCCGGAGACCGTCAGCCGGGTCCTGAAAAGGCTGAACCGAGACGGCTTGGTGGAGGCGAAGCAGAGGGAAATATGCCTCCTGGAGCCCGAGCGGATAGAGGCGCTCGCCCGCCCACTGTTGCGCGACTAGGATGGACGGTACGGCGCTTCTTCTGGTGTCGCTCGGCCTGCTCGCCGTGGCTGTGGCCTATTCCTCGGTGGGCCACGCGGGCGCAAGCGGTTACATCGCCGTGCTGACGCTGGCAGGCATCGCCTCGCCCGAGATCCGTCCCACCGCCCTGGCGCTCAACCTCGTGGTCGGCGGCATCGGGCTGGCCCGTTTCGCCGGGGCTGGGCACGTGGCGTGGCGCGCGGTTGCTCCGCTCGTCCTGACCTCGGCTCCTATGGCCTGGGTCGGCGCCCGCCTGCGCCTGCCTGAGGGCGTGCATGATCTTGCGCTGTCGGCAGTGCTGACAATCTCCGCCCTGGCGCTGTTCCGCACGGCCTCTCTGGCCCCCACGAGCGATGCGCGGGTGCCCGCGGCACGCGTGCCTTGGCTGGCCGGCCTTCCGGTTGGGGCCGCGATTGGCCTGCTTTCCGGAATCACCGGGACCGGCGGCGCGATCTTCCTGACGCCAATCCTGCTGGTGATGGGGTGGGCGGCAACTCGGGACGCCTCCGGCCTGTCCGTGGCCTTCGTGTGGGCCAATTCCCTGCTCGGCCTCATTGGCTTGGCGCAGGCGGGCTTCATCCTGCCAAGCACCTTTCCCTGGTGGCTGCTGGCGGTCCTCATTGGCGCCCTGGTGGGCACCCAGTTGGGACTGAAAGTGCTTCCAGTCCCAACGTTGCGGCGGGTGCTCGGATGCGTCCTGCTCGTAGCATCCGCCAAGCTCGCGTTCTTGTGAACGCGGCCCTTGACGGTCATCCCGGGCACGCCTCCCGCTTGGCATGAGGGCGCAGCGGGAAACCCGGCCTCAGCAGGGAGATGCGGCACCCTTTCGTGCGTACATCCACCAGTTGAGCGCCACGTTGAAGGCGAAGAAAACGGCAAGACCATGGAAAATGGGCGTAGCCGACTCCATGCTCGAGAACGCCCATGCGAACAGCATGCCCAGCATGAAGGGCCCATAGGCGGCGATCGCAGCCGTGAAGCCGATGACACCTCCGGCTTGGCGGGGTTCAAAGAGCATCGGCATCTGCTTGAAGGTAGACGCGTTGCCAACTCCGGCGAAGAAGAACAGCGCAAGCATGGCGGCCACGAAGCCGCCGAATCCGTCCAACGACGTGGGCTGTGTGGTCGTGGCCAGGAGGATTGCGCAGATCACCATGCCGACGCCAGACCATTGAGTCACACGCGCGCCGCCAAGTCTGTCGCTGAGCGGGCCAGCGCCAACCCGGGCGACCGATCCCACCAAAGGACCCCAGAACGCCCATGCCAGCGGGTCCGGCGCGCCCTCAAAGCCACCGTACACTTCGCGGATCAACAGCGGGAAGGTCGCTGCCAGGCCCGAGAACACGCCAAAGGTCATGATGTACAGCGAGGTCATCGACCAGGTATGGCGCGAGCGGAAAATGTCGAACTGCTGGGCGAAGTTCGCCTTTACCGGCACGGATTTGAGCATCAGCCACGCGGTGATCCCGAAGACCGCCACGAAAGGCACCATCACGGCCGGGGCGTTCTGCAGCCAGACCTGGCTCTCCACGCCCGCGCGAGTAAGGGTTTGGGATTCACCCATGAAGGCAGCGCTGCCCGCGAGCGCGAACCCGATGATCCACGGCGTCACGAACTGCACCACCGACACGCCCAGGTTGCCGATTCCGGCCTGGATTGCCAGCGCCGTACCCTGCAGCCGCTTGGGGAAGAACAGGCTGGTGGAGGGCATGAAAGAGGAGAAGTTGCCGCCGCCGAGGCCGGCGAGGAAGGCCAGCGCCAGCAGCACCCAGTAAGGCGTCGAAAGGTCCTGCACCGCGAAGAACCAGCCCAGAAGCGGCAGCAGCAACGACAGCGTGGACAGGCTGACGACGTGGCGGGTGCCAAACATCGGGGTGAGGAACATGTGCACCAGCCGCAGCGTGCCGCCAGCGAGCCCAGGCATCGCCGCCAGCCAGAAAAGCTGGCTCGGCGTGAACAGGAAGCCGGCCTGGGGAAGGCGGACGACGAGAGCCGAGACCATGAACCAGGCCGCGAACGCCATCATCAGGTTCAGGGTGGTGATCGACAGGGTCCGCCAGGCGAGGCCGGAGCCGCCTTGGGCCCAGGCGGTGGCATCTTCGGGGTCCCAGCGTTGAAGCCAGGTGTGTGATGCGGAGCGGGAGGAGTTCGGATCGGCAGACATGGAAGCCTCGGCTGATGGGGATTCGGAGCAGTTGTAGCCGGCCCGCGGCCGACGATGCCCACATTTTCCCTCCGGCCCGGCGGACGGACCCTGACATCGATCAAGTCGCTATCGGGATTGCCGGGGGACTGCCTCCCCGGACCTCAGCTCCAGAACTGGAGTGGCTGGTTGTCCCATTTGGCGAGCGTGAGGAACAGGCACACCACGACGGCGTTGATCGTCCAGCCGATCGTCAGCACTCGCGCCATCGAGCCCCATTCCGCCCGGTCAACATTGCCCGCGTTCAACCAGATGGACCGCATGATCCAAGCGGTGTAACAAAGGAAAAGGACTGCAAAGGCCGCGAACGCGGGCGCAGGCAGGTAGCCATACGTGCCAAGAAGGGCTGCGAAGAGCAAATGGCTCACCAATACGCCGTCGCGCCAGAACACGGTCGCAAGCCGGCGCCGGCCAGGGGTGCTGTCATCGAAGAATGCCTGGATCATCACAAACCTCCTGAATCGGACAGGGCCCGTCGACGGGTTGGCGGCGAGTTGATGGCATTCCCACTCTACGCCCGGGGCCACCCAGCTGCCACTGTCAGTCGGCGACGGCCTTCCTTGACCCCCGATAAGCTGCCCAAATCGGCGAATCCCCCGCCGCGCACCCTCTGCCACATCCCTGTTCTCAGATGTTTAGGAGCCCGGGCATGTCAACCCAGCCAGGCGAGAGGGTCGCGTCGAGGCCAGGAATCGAGTGCCAGGCGACGATCCACAACGCCGCCCGGCGCTCGCAGGGATCCACCAGCTGTCGAAACCCCTCCCAGCCGTCTGCCTCCCGCAGCTCCCGATAGTGGCGGGGCCCGTGGACGAAGCCTGCGAGAGCCGGGGTCGGCGATAGGTTTGCGGTCAGCGGTGGGCCGCGCGTCGCACCGAGGCTAAAGCTCACTTCGCAGAGCCGCTCACGCACTGAAGGAGGGTTGCTGCGCCAGGTGGCAGGCCAAGGGGCGCCGCGGAACAAGCTGGCTTCGAGCGCGGTGCCGAAGCTCTCGATCATGTTCAGAATTTCGCGATCGTAATCAGTGAGCGCCTTTTGTGCGGCGAGGGCCGCGGCCAAGTCCGGCTTGAATCGATCCCGTGGGATGATCAGGGGCGCATGGTGAATCGGACACGTCGTGCGCAAAACATGGGTCCAACTACGCCGGTAACCTCGAGGCCGCTCGGCCGCGTCATCATCCAGCCAGCACGCCGGACAGATTGCCATCCGTGCGTGCGGGGCCAGCTGCGACGGCGAATCAGGCAGCCGATTGGGTCGCAGTGACGCGCCCGGAACGCCCAAGGCATCTCCCAAGCGAAGCAATGCAGCGCAGGAAGGAGCATCAATGGTCCCAATCGGTAGTGGATCGTCAGCATTCAGCTGAACCCACAATTCGCCGGGGTCGGCTTCGTAAAGATCAGCCGCCCGGGCCAGGCACGAGCGCAGTGACTCGTCGGGCCCGGGCGGTGAGATCCACCAACGGGGGGTGGCTTGTTCCATGGTCACGCTGCCTTGGCCGGTTCGTTCGCGCGTTCCCGCGCCAGCCTGACAGCGGCCGTGGGCATTTCCACCCTCGCCCGCTCCAGCAACTGGGGCGTGATCTGCTCCGTCCCAGACTCGACCGCATGGGCTGCCGCATAGGTAATCAGTCGCATCATGGGATCGAGGACGCCGTCAGACAGCCGAAGCAGCGCGGTCGTGATCGGCAGCGACGAGAGCTGCG
>ERZ1066122.634-NODE-634-length-35526-cov-9.654309_pt1 | contig 35526 bp, 31 predicted proteins | sample MGYA00382769_ERZ1066122 | MGnify/ENA primary metagenome ERZ1066122 (study PRJEB33369, sample SAMEA5778352) | biofilm metagenome | biome: Industrial cooling water; feature: Water cooling tower basin; material: Biofilm | place: United Arab Emirates | collected... | reverse complement strand
CCGCAACAGTGGCGGGTCAATCGACGGGGCGTGTGCAGTATCATGAACCGGCCATGAAGCTGTAACAGAAGTGTCACAAAACCCCGGCAAGGCCCGGCGCAGTCGAGCGGGTGCGGAAGTGATTCCGTCCGTTCCAACACCTTCTGCGTCCATCCAGCAGCTTCGGCACAACCAGGGGACCTCACATGCGTCATCTTCGTCTTGGTGTTGCGCTTGTCGCACTCGCCGTTCCGGCCATTGTTGCCGCCCAGGAAACCACGTCGGCCATCCGCGGCGACATCCTGAACGAGCAGAGCGCGGCGATCGCCGGCGCCACCGTGACCATCATCCACGTCCCTTCGGGCACCCGCGTGGTGCAGACCTCGGGCGCCAATGGTGAGTTCAACGCCACCGGCCTGCGCCTGGGCGGCCCCTACAGCATCACCGTGGAAGCCCCGGGCTATGATGCCGTGACCGAAACCGTGGATGGCCTCATCGCCGGCACGCCGCAGCGCCTTTCGGTGTTCCTGGCCTCGGCCGGCAAGACCATCGTGGTCACCGGCACCCGCCAGCGCAGCGCCATCACCATCGCTTCGGGCCCCGCCACCGTGCTCACCGCGCGCGACATCGCCGGGATCGCCACGGTCAGCCGCGACATCCGCAACCTCGCTGCCCGTTCGCCGTTCGTCAGCCTGGATCCCACCAACGGCCGCGGCGCCATCAGCATCCTGGGCCAGAACAACCGCTTCAACCGCATCACGGTGGATGGCATCCAGTTCGGCGACCCGTTCGGCCTGGAAGCCGGCGGCCTGGCGTCGGCACGCGGCCCGGTGCCGCTCGACGCGATCAGCGAGTTCACCGTTGAAGTGGCGCCCGTTGATATTCAGCAGGGCTTCTTCCAGGGCGGCGCCATCAACACCCAGCTCAAGTCTGGCACGAACCGGTTCCATGCCACTGGCTTCTACACGGCCATCCCGGGCGGTTTCACCGGCACCCGTGCGCGCGGCACGACCTTCCAGACCGGCCAGTCGCGCAACTTCGGTGTGTCGGTTGACGGGCCGATCATCAAGGACAAGCTGTTCTTCGCGGTGACCTGGGAGCGTCTGCGCGATCAGATCCCGGCGATCGTTGGCGCCAATGAAGTGGGGGTGAGCGCCGCCGAGATCCAGCGCGTTCAGGATATCGCCCGCACGGTTTATGGTTATGATGCCGGCGGCGTTGCCGATCAGATTGGCGAGCGTGACGACAAGGTGGTCGCCAAGCTCGACTGGAACATCGCCGATGGTCACCGCGCGGCCTTCACCTACATCTACAACGAAGGCAACATCCTCGCTGGCCAGACCGGCGCCAACGAGCGCCCGGGCCAGACGGCCAACCCGACGCTGTCCCTGCTGTCCAACAACTACAACCAGGGCACCATCAACCACTATGGCGTGTTCCAGTTGAACGACCAGTGGTCCGACAATTTCTCCACGCAGCTGCGTATCAGCTACAATGACTACAAGCGCATCCAGGAGCCGTTCAACGGTCGCAGCTTTGGCCAGTTCCAGGTCTGCCTTGCTGAAGGTCCGACCGTGGCCGCCGGCAACCCAGCCTGCCCCAACGGTGAGCAGCGCATCCAGTTCGGCCCTGACATCAGCCGCCAGGCCAACGAGCTGTTCGCCAAGACGCTGGGCATCGAATTCCAGGCCCAGCTGAAGATGAACAGCCACACGGTGAAGTTCATCGCCGAGCGTCGCAGCCAGGATTTCAACAACCTGTTTGCGCAGAATGTCTCGGGCAACTTCCGCTTCGATTCGATCCAGGACCTGATCAACCGCACGCCCAACCAGCTGACCCTGGCCGTGCCGCTGCAGGGCAATATCGACACGGTGCGGGCGCGTTTCAACAGCACGGTCAACACCATCGGCCTGCAGGACACCTGGGACGTGACCGACAATCTCACGGTCACCGCCGGCTTCCGCTGGGATCTGTTCGAAACCGATGATCAGCCGGTGTTCAACCCGAATTTCCTCGCCCGCACTGGGCTGCCCAACAACGCCACGCTCAATGGCCGCACCCTGTTCCAGCCGCGCGCCTCGTTCGTGTGGCGTGCCGATGATCGCCTGACGGTGCGCGCCTCGGGTGGCCTGTTCGGCGGTGGCAACCCCAACGTCTGGATTTCGAACAACTATTCGAACCCCGGCGTGCTGCTTGCCCAGGCCAACTTCATCCGTGATTTCAGCTCGGGCGGCGCCGTGCAGTTGCGCACCACCGATCTGGCGCTGACCTCGGCGCAGCAGGCCACTGTGGTCCAGCAGGCGCTGACCGGCGTCACCGGCGGCACGGGTGTCCCCGACAGCGTGCGCCAGGCGCTGATCACCGGCGGTTCCACGTTGTCGGTGACCAACGCGCTTGATCCCGACTTCCGCATTCCCTCACAGTGGCGCATCGCATCCAGCATCGACTATGTCGCCAACCTTGGCTTCCTGGGCGATGAATGGCGCTTCGGTGCCGATGTCATCTGGTCGCGCGTGAAGGATGGCATCCAGTATACCGATCTGCGCAGCGTGCGGAACGTGGTGAACGCCACCCTGCCCGATGGCCGTCCGCGTTATCAGCAGCTGGCGGGTCTGGTCGGCGGCTTCAGTGTCAACCCTGATCTGCTGCTCACCAACGATTCGCGGGGTTACAGCTGGAACATCGTCGCCCGGGTCGACAAGCGCTGGAGCAGCGGCGTGTTCTTCAACGCGGCCTATACGTTCCAGCGCGCCAAGGACACCAACTCCGGCACCTCGTCGGTCGCGGCATCCAACTATGGCCAGACGGCGGCAGCCGATCCCAACTTCTCGGCTTATGGCACGTCGATCTACCAGGTTGATGATGCCTATCGCATCAATGTGGGTATCGATCGCAAGATCTTCGGCGACAACAACACCCGGATCGAGCTGTTCTTCAACAGCCGCGCCGGCCAGCGCTTCAGCTACACCTTTGCTGATACCACGCCGAACCGTTCGGCCGTGTTCGGCACGGTGGGCACCAACAACCGCTATCTGATGTATGTCCCGGTGGTGGGCGGCGATCCGCGTGTCAGCTATCTCACCAGCAGCATCCTGAACTCGGCGGGCACCGCCGTTTCGGTGACCGGCATCGATCAGCAGGGCTTCCTGAACTTCATCCAGAACAGCGAACTGAATGCCTATCAGGGCCAGATCGCGCCGAAGAACATCGGCCGCAGCCCTCGCTTCAACAAGCTTGATCTGTCGGTGCGTCAGGAAATACCGTTCGTGTTCGGTGGCAAGATGGAAGTCTTTGCCGATATCGAAAACGTGCTCAACCTGATCAACAGCGATTGGGGCACGCTGCGCCAGCCGGGCTTCCCCTATATGGTGAACATCGCCAACGTGCGCTGCGCCGGCTTCCCGACCACCGGTGCCAGCCCGTCGACGCCCTGCACCCAGTATCAGCTGGTCGGCGCGCGCGCCGGCACGGTTGCCAACCCGGTGCCGGCGTTCCAGGCACCGCAGCTGACCACGTTCAACGCATCGCTGTGGGGCATCCGCATCGGCGCCCGCGTGAAGTTCTAAGCGCCGCATGGCCGGCGGTATCGCAGCGCGATACCGCCGGACTCATGCCAGCTCGGACGGCGAACAAGAAAGGCGGCCCGATCAGGCCGCCTTTCTTGATTCGTCCGACGGCGCGGCTTTGCCGCGCCGCTTTTCACCTTCCTGCCACGTCGCCAGCAGCGCTCTCGGCAGCGAAGCCAGCCCTCAGGCTTGCGTCGCGGCAAAGCCGCGACGTCGAACGTGTCGAAGCCGGCCGGCAAGGGGCCGTCCGTTTCGCACGCCGGCCGGGCTGGCGCTGTTCAGCGCGCGGCTGGCGCGCCCGCCTCGCTGCGCCTCATTCCACCGTCACGTCCGGCGTCGTGTTGTCCATGTCGCGCCACAGTTTCCAGCCGCCGCCCTGCCATTTGTAGATGAGCAGCGAGCGGCCGGCGGTGCGGATCGGCGGGGCGCCGTTCGGCAGCTGGGCGGTCATCCAGTATTTCGCCGTCACGAAGCCGAAGGGCTTCTTCGCCACCACGTCCTCCGGCGCGAAGCGGAAGCGCACGGTGGCGCCGCGATCGCGGAAGCGCCGCAGATAGGCGATGATGGCGTCAGCCCCCTTCGCGGCCGGCGCCTTGTCGGTCATCAGCCAGGCATCATCGGCATAGAGCGCGCGCAAGGCTGCCCAGTCGCCGGCGTTGTAGGCGGCGTTCCACCTGTCGCCTTGCGCCTTCAGGGCATCCTCGGCCTTGCCGGCCAGTGCCGGGGTGGCGGCAAACAGGGGCGCGGCGAACAGGGCGAGCGCGATCAGGGCAGCGTTCATTGTCGGTCCTTTCAGGGGATCAGCAGGCTGGAACCGGTGGTGGCGCGGCCTTCCAGCGCCACATGCGCCGCCGCCGCTTCGCGCAGCGGCCAGCGCTGGCCGATGCTGATGCTGATGCGGCCAGATGCGATCATGTCCCACACGCGCGCGGCGCCGGCGGCGCGCTCTTCGGGCGTGTGATAATAATCGAACAAGGTGGGCCGGGTGTTCACCAGGCTGCCCTTCTGCGCCAGCACCGCCAGCTCGACCGGGCCCACCGCGGCATCGGCATTGCCATAGTTGACGATCAGGCCGCGCCGCCCGGTGGCATCGAGGCTGGCTGCCCAGGTGGAACGGCCAACGCCATCATAGGTGACCCGCACCCCGGCCCCGCCAGTCAAGGCCCGCACCGCCGGGGCGACATCGGCCTCGCTGTAGTTGATGACGGAATCGCAGCCGGCGGCGCGCGCGGCCTCAGCCTTCGCAGCGCTGGAGACAGTGCCGATCACCGTGGCGCCCACCGCCTTCAGCCACTGCACCAGGATCAGGCCCACCCCGCCGGCGGCGGCATGCACCAGCACCGGCCAGCCTGGCTGCACACGGGCGCAGCGTTCGACAAGGAACTCGGCGGTGGCGGCCTTGAGGAAGCCGGCGGCGGCGGTGTCGTCATCGATGGCGTCGGGCAGCGGGAACAGGCTGCTGGCAGCGATGGTGCGTGCCGTTGCATAGGCGCCGCGTTCAGGGCCGAAGCTCACCACGCGGTCACCTTCCTTGAAGTCGGTCACGCCCGGCCCCAGCGCCACCACGCGGCCAGCGGCTTCCAGCCCCAGCCCGCCGGGCAAGGGCATCGGATAGATGCCGCGGCGATAATAAGTGTCGATGAAGTTGATGCCGATGCTGGCGTGCTGCACCGTCACCTCGCCCGGGCCGGGCGGCGGCAGCTCGGCCTCCAGCCATTCGATCACCTCGGGCCCGCCGGTCTGGCGGACAATGGCGGCAAGGGCCTTCATCGCGTGCCTTTCGTGCAGCTGCCCTGCACCCAGCGCAGGTTGATGCCGATCAGTTTTGCCGCCGGATCGGCCCAGCTGTAGCTGACGGCGCGGTTGGGCTCGTCGGGCCGGTGGACATAGAGCACCAGGCTGGGCCGGTTGCTGGCCGGCGGCGGCCACACCACGTTGCGCAGCCGAAGCTCGACCGCCGGGGCGCCCTCGCTGCGGCTCGTCACGCGGCCGCCCTGATCGTGGGTGACGAGGTTGGCCACAAATGTCCAGTCGTCCTTGCCGTCTGCCTTCTTCGCGTGCTTGAGGGTCGAGATCCAGCAGGTGAAGACCTCGCCCTTCTTCACCATGGTGGGCTGGCCACTGGCGCTGTGCAGCGTCACCCGGCCATCGGCTTCCTTCAGGCCGGGCGGATCGCCGGCCGCCCAGTCGGTCAGCGGCTGGCCGTGCCAGTCCACCCGGCGCCAGCGGCCATCGCTGCCCACCTCGATGCCGGTCCAGGCCGGGATGGCGGCATCGCCGCGCTCGCGGGCGAAATAATGATCATCCTCGTTGGTCCAGATGCCGGGCGCGAGGGCGGCGAGCAGGGCAATGGCAGTGAGCATGTGCCAAGTATTGCCACTTTGTCCGGACAAATCCATAGTGCCGCTGCAAAGGGGAGAGGTGATGCTGCACCGGGTTGCCGCGTTCATGCTGGTTGCCGCGCCGGCCGCTGCCGAGGAGACACCCCGCGCCATCATCGAGCAGGCGGTGGCGGTGGCCGGCGGCGCGCTGTGGCTCAACCCGCAGACGCTGATCCTCGAAGGCAGCGCCGATTTCTTCAGCCCTGCCGCCGCCGGACCGGTGCGGCATGTCGATGATTATCGCATGTGGCGGGCGATGGACCCCAATCGCAGTGCCGCCCATGCCGCCGACGGCAAGGTGCGCATCACCGCGAAGATGCAGGGGAAATTGCTGTTCGACGTGGGCTTTGACGGCGCCACCACCTGGAACGAGAAGGGCATCGTGCCACGCGCGGAAGCGGACAAGTTCTGGGCGGAGAATTTCGGCTTCGGCATCATCCGGCAGGCGCTGAAGGGCGGCTTCCGGCTGGAGCGCGCGCCCGATCGCGACATCAGTGGCCATGCGCTGAAGATGGTGCGGGTGATCGATCCGGGCGGGGTGGCGACGCTGTTCGGCATCGATGCGGCCAGCCACTTCATCCGCTACATGGGCTTTGCGACGCCGCGCGGCTGGCATGAGCGGGTCTATGATGATTTCGTGATGGGGCAGAACCCCAGGTGGCTGCAGGCCCGCGAGGTGACGCTCTATTACAACGGGGTGAAGCAGAACGTGGTGCACTGGCGGCGCTTCAGCGTGGGCAGCGCCATCCCCGACAGCCAGTTCAGCCCGCCGCGCGCCTTCACCAACATCATGGAGGCGAAATGACCGCCTGGATGATCATCACCGCCCGCATCCATGACCGGGAGGCGTTCATCAGCGGCTATGGCCCGGCGGCGGCGAAGTTGGTGGAGAAGTTCGGCGGCAAATACATGGTGCGCGCGCCCGGCGCGATGCTGTTGGAGGGCGATGGCATGGACGGCGCCTCGGTCGTCGTCTCGGAATGGCCGAGCCGGGCGGCGGCGCTGGCCTTCTGGCAGTCACCCGAATATGCCGAGGTGCGCAAATTGCGCGACGGGCTGGCGGATGTGCAGGTGATGCTGGTGGGGGCGTGAGCGTCGCGGCTCAATACACGTCCCGCCGCTCCAGATTGGCTTCCACCTCGGCTTTCGTCAGCCACAGCTGGCGGAAGCGCTTTTCGCCGAGCAGTTGCAGCTGGTCGCTGCGGTGCCTGGTGCCCGGCTGGCTGCTGTTGCCATAGCTCATGGTGGCGATGGCGCGCATCGGCGTGGTGAACTGCACCAGGTTCACCCAGGTCTCCCCGGCCTGCGGCACGCGGCTGCCATCCTTCCACGGGCCCCATGTGATGGTGCGGAACAGGCCGAGGCCACCGCTGCCACCATGGCCCGGCACCGCCACATTCTCGCCGGCAGCAAAGCGCGAGACGTCGCCATAGCGCGGATCGATGCGGCCATGGCGGGCGGTCACGGCGGCAGCGGCAGCCTTGAGCATGGCGGCGGCGGCGGCCGGATCGCCGATGCCGGCGGGGGTGCCCACCGGATCATCCAGCGTCCACGCCCGCACATAGTTGGACTGGTCATCAAGGCCCGGCCCGGCGAAGCGCTTTGCCCACTCCTCGAACAGGATGGCGGCGCGGCTGTCCGCTTCGAAGCGATTGTCCCAGCCGGCGAGCAGATCGGCGGCGGCGCGCAGCTGCGGGTCGTTGCTGCCGGCTACGGCAGCGAGCAGGGCGGGCTTCAGCCGTTCGGCCATCAGGCTGGTGGTGGTCAGCTTGCGGCGCTGGAACTCGGCGAAGCTCAGGCGGTCAGTGCCGGCCAGCAGCCGGGCCGACATCTGGGCGCGCAGGCCCATCGGCTCGGGCGGCGCGACATGGGCGGGATAATCCTTCGGGTCGATCACCCGCGGCAGGCTGTTCACCCACGGCGGATCGTTGGCGTTCTGGACGAAGCCGCCGGGTGGATCGAGGGCCTTGGGCAGGCTTTCATAGGGTTCGATCTCGGTGGAGATCAGATCTGCCCGGTTGCCGGGGACGAGACCGGACCAGAAGGCGTGATCGCCCCCCGTCCTGTGCTTGGGCAGGATGCCATTGGAAATATGGAACACATGGCCGGCGCGATCGGCATAGACGATGTTGAAGCTGGGGATCTGCAGGCGCTTCAGCGCGACTTCGAAGCCGGCGAAATCCTGCGCCTTGCCCATGTCGAGATAAGCGGCAAGCACGCCCGGCCGATCCAGCCCGGCCACGCGCACCGCCACCGCTTCGCCGGCCACATCGAACACCGGGCCGTGGACGCTGTGGCGCACAAGGAACGTCTCGCGCGTCAGCGTGCCATCCGGCTGGCGCACCTGCAGCGACTTCGTCACGCGGCGGAAGGGCACGGTCTTGCCATCAAGGACATAGCCGCCGGGCGCCAGTTCCAGCCGGTAGCGGGTGGCGCCCAGCATGTTGTTCACCGTGTTGGTGAAGCCCAGGTTGTTGTTGAAGGCAAAGCGCAGCACCGGCAGGCCCACCTGGGTGGCGCCATAGACGCTGTAGCCCGGCGCGGTGATCTGCGCCTCGTAATAGGTGAGCAGCGACGGCGCCCACGGCAGGTGCGGATTGGCCAGCAGCATGGCGGCGCCATCTTCGGTGCGCTGCGGGGCCAGCGCCCAGCCGTTGGAGCCGCCAGCATCCTCATTGGCGGCATCGCCATCTCCGGCACCGCCGAAAGCCGTGGGGCCGGGCTTTGCCGGCGGCGAGAGCATGCGCGCCATCGGCGCGACATAGAGAAACTGCATCAGCCGGTGGGCATGGCCGATCACGTCCACACCGGTGATCGGCAGCACGCGCTTCAAATCGGCCGGCACGGCATCCGGGTGGGCGGCTACATAGGCGTTGATGCCGGCGGCAAAGGCATCAAGGTTGGCGCGCATCTGGGGCGTTTGCGCCTTGTACCAGGCCTGGGCGCGCGCCGGCACATCATGGGCGATCAGGTAACGATCGAGCGCCGCGTATTCCGCCCCCCAATATTCCGCCGCCCGCGCCCGGCTTTCGCCATATATCTTCAAGAGGATATTGCCATGGCTCGCCGCCTGCGCCCAGCCGAAGCCCTTGAAGGCGCCGGCTTCCGTGTCGGCATGAATGTGGGGGACGCCGTAACGGTCCCACAGCACCTTGTCGGCAAGCGCCGGGCTGGCGCCGGCCAGCAGCAGGGCGAAGACGGCAGCTTTCATGGGTGCCTCACTTCTTCAGATAACGATTATACCAATCGATCACCGCGAGATTGGATTGCAGCCATTGCGATGGCCGGCCCATGCCGTGATTGGCTTCGGGCAGGCGCACCATCATGGCATCGACGCCGCGCACCTTGAGCGCCTGATAATAGGCCTCGGTCTGGGCGATGGGGGTGCGATAATCGGCCTCCCCGGTGATCAGCAGGGTTGGGGTCTTCACCCTGCCAACAAGGCTGAAGGTGGAGCGCCGCCAGTAGAGGTCCTGGTTGTCCCACGGGTTGCCCACCACCCAGTTGGACAGGGTGACGGCGCTGATGTCGCTGGTGAGGGCCTGGATCGACCAGTCGGTGACCGGGCGCAGCGCGGCGGCCGCGTTGAAGCGGTCGGTCTTGCCGATGGCGAAGGTGGTGAGCACGCCGCCGCCCGAACCGCCGCCGATGAACTGGTTCCTGGCATCGGCCCACGGGCGCTTCAGCACCTCGTCCACCCCGGCCATCAGATCGTCGTGATCGGGGCCGGGATATTCGCCGCTATATTCAGGCGTGATGCCGTTGGCGAAGCGCTCACCATAGCCGGTGGAGCCGCGCGGGTTGGACCACAGCACGACATAGCCGGCGGCGGCGTAAAGCTGATGGGTGATGGAAAAATAGGGGCCATAATCGCCATTCGGTCCGCCATGGATTTCCAGCGCGACGGGGTATTTCTTCGCCGGATCGAAATTGGGCGGATACTGGATCCAGCCTTCGATCGTCAGGCCATCGGGGGCCTTCCAGGTGAGGCGCTCCATGGCACCGATGGTCTTTTCGGCGCGCCATTTCTCGTTGAAATCGATTTTGCCGATCAGCTTGCCGGCCTTCATCACGCCCAGCGCCGCCGGGCGGTCGGCTTCCACCGTGGTAAAGGCGTGGATACCGCTCCCCTCATCCCAGGCGCCGCCGGAGGAGGGCAGGTAAAGCCGCGTGCCGCCGATGGCCGGGACCGCGATCTTCGGCGCGCCGCCATTTGCCGGGATGGTGGCAACGCGGGTGAGGCCGACATCGCCATAGAAGATATTCAGCGCCTTGCCGTCCTTCGTCCAGCGGAAGGCCTGCACCGGCCGGTCGAGCGCGGCGGTGAGGTTGACCGGCTCGCCGCCGGCCAGCGGGCGCACCCACAGAGACGGCTGGCAATAGAATTTCGTTGTTTTCGGGCAGCCCACCCAGGCGAGGATGCGGCCATCAGGCGAGATCTGCGCCCCGCGCTCGCTGCCGTCGATGGCAGTGAGGCGTTCTGGCGTGCCGCCAGCAGCCGCGATGCGATAGAGGTCGCTTTCGCCTGCCAGCCGCTCGTTGCCGGGGCGTAACGCAGCGGCATAGATGAGGGATTGGCCATCCGGCGCCCATTCGGCGCCGCCCTCGATCTGGTCTTCATTGCCCTTGGTCAGCTGGGTCGGCACGCCGCCGCTTGCGTTCACGACAAAAAGATGATCGGCGCCAGGCCTGATATAGCCGCCGTCATTGGTGCGATACTGCCAGTCGCTGATGACGCGCGGTTCGGGCGCCCAGGTCGCGCCGGCCGGCTTTTCCGGCATGCCGGGCACGCCGGGTGCCTTGGCGTCCACCCGCGCCGTGAAGGCGATGCGGGTGCCATCCGGGCTCCACACCGGGCCACGCGGTGCCATACTGCCGCTGGTGATCGGCCGGCCGATGCCTTCGGCCACATCCATCACCCACAGCTGCGGCTTGCCCAGATACGGCGCGACATAGGCAATGCGCTTGCCATCGGGCGCCCAGGCGAGGCCCGAAGCGCCCGCCTGCGCCGGGATCAGCAGGCGCCTGTCCAAGCCCTGTTTTCCGAGGCCGTTCTTCTCCACCCTGGCCAGCCACCATTCGGTGGTGCGCCGGTCCGTTTGGATATCGAACTGCATCCGGGTGAAGGCCACGTGGCTGCCATCCGGGCTCACCGCCACGGCATCGGTCATGCTGATCCGGTAGAGATCGGCGGGCTCCACCGGGGTGGCGGCGTTGAGAGCGCTGCCAGCAAGCAGGGCTGCGGCGAAGAAGGCGATTTTCATGGACGTCCTGTCGTTTTCCCAAGGCTGATTGCCAAGGCTAGCGCGCGCAATGTGGCCTGACCAGAGACAGGAACCCTCTCATGAGCATAAGCTTCGACGCCTGGCGCGCGCGTTCGCCCTTCTATGATGAAACCCACGAGGCCGTGGCGCAGTCCGTCCGCAAGTTCATGGTGGCCGAGGTGCTGCCCAACATCGACCGCTGGGAAGCGGAAGGCGAGCTGCCGCGCGAACTGCACCGGAAGGCCGCGGCCGCCGGGATACTGGGCCTCAACTATCCGGAGGAGTATGGCGGGCACTCGGAAGGCTTCAACGTCTTCCACGGCCTGACGCAGTCCGAAGAGCTGGCGGCGGCCGGAGCGGGCGGGCTGGGCGCCAGCCTGATGACCCACGGCATCGGCCTGCCGCCGATCCTGGCGCTGGGCAGCGAGGAGATGAAGCGCCGCATCGCGCCAGAGGTGCTGGCCGGCGACAAGATCATTTCGCTGGCCATCACCGAGCCGTCGGGCGGATCGGACGTGGCGCAGCTGAAGACCCGCGCGGAGAAAGTGGGCAACAAATATGTGGTGAACGGCAGCAAGATGTTCATCACCAGCGGCATGCGCGCTGATTACATGACGGTGGCGGTGCGCACCGGCGATGCGGGCATGAAGGGCATCTCGCTGATGCTGATCGAGACGGACCGGCCGGGCGTGTCGCGCACGCGGCTGGACAAGATGGGCTGGCGCTGTTCGGACACCGCGGCGATCTATTTCGACAATGTCGAGGTGCCGCCGGAAAATCTCATCGGCCCTGAGAACGGCGGCTTCATCGGCATCATGCGCAACTTCAACTCGGAGCGGCTGGGCATGGCGCATGGCTGCTGCGCGATGGCGCGCGTGGCGCTGAAGGAGGCGATGGACTGGGCGCAGGAGCGCGAGACGTTCGGCAAGAAGCTGGGCGCCCACCAGTCGATCCGCATCAAGCTCGCCGATTGCGCGCGGCAGATCCAGGCGACGCAGGCCTGGGTGGACCTGTGCGCGCACCAGCACACGCAAGGCAAGGGCGTGCCGGCCGATTATGCGATGCTGAAAGTTCAGGCCACCCGCATGCTGGAGCATGTGGTGCGCGAGGCGGCGCAGGTGCTTGGCGGCGCTTCCTACATCACCGGTTCGAAGATCGAGCGCATCTATCGCGAGGTGCGGGTGAACGCCATTGGCGGCGGCAGCGAGGAGATCATGCTCGATCTGGCGGGCCGGCAGATGGGGCTGGGGTGAGCGTTTGTCCCACTCCCGACCCCTCCCGCTTGCGGGAGGGGTCGGGAGTGGGGTCTAGGGATTGCACCAGTCGCAGGATGCCGGGCTGGCCGCCGTCACGCCGTCCGGCCGGGCGCGACTCTCGCGGTGGCCACAGGCGGTGCAGCCATCAACCAGTGCCAGCACGCCCTGGGTTGGCTGGCTGCACGAAGAGCAGGGCAGGCCGCGCTGCATGTCCACCTGCCCGAAACCCGGGCAACCGCAGGCGGGGCACAGGGTGGCGAGGCGGGCGGCCAGCCGGCCGGCCAGGCTGCGGATCGCCGCCATGCGAGTGGGATTGAGGTGGGCGCGCATGTCGGTTTCGAGGCGGTGGCCCGGCCAGGCCAAGGGTGCCAGCGTCGCCATGTCCTGAATACCGCTGGCCAGCACGCTGCCATCGGCGCCCTTCACCACCAGCGCGTGGGACGGAAAGCCGATGCGAGCGAGGAAGGCTGCGATGTCGGCGCCATCGGTCACCTCCTGATGGGCGAAGTTGGTGCGGCGCGAAACGGCGGAGAGCGTCAGTTCCAGGCCGCGCACCGCATCGATGAAGGCCAGCGTCTCCACTCCGCCGGCGCCGAACGGCAGCCAGGGATGCGGGCCGAAACTGCCTTCGCTGGCCAGGCCCAGCGGCACGCCAGAAGCCTCCATGCCGGCACGCGCCTTGGCCAGCGCCGCCTCTGCCGCCGTTCCGGCGCGCGCCACCGTGCCGGTGAAGGTGCCGAACCGGTCGGTATCGATGGCGACCGACGCGACGATCAGCCCGGGGCGGCGGGCCAGCGGCGGTGCAAGCGCCCGCTCCTTGCCGTGCTGCGTCGCCAGTGCAACGCGGCTCCCCCGGTAGGGGTGATCAGCCAAGGAACCGCCATTCCAGCGTTTCGCCGGCATGGAAGGGCACGATCTCGGTGCCGGCAGCGGGCAGGCGAGCCGGCACCGGGGTGGGCACGCGCTCCAGCGTGATCGTTCCCTCGTTCAGGGGCAGGCCATAGAAGCGCGGGCCATGTTCGCTGGCAAAGGCTTCGAGGCGGGCGAGGGCGCCTTCCTCCTCGAACACGCGCGCATAGCTCTCGATGGCAAAGGGCGCGTTGTAGATACCGGCGCAGCCGCAATCGCTTTCCTTGGCTTCCACGGCATGGGGTGCGCTGTCGGTGCCCAGGAAGAACTTCGGGTTGCCGCTGGTGGCCGCCTGGCGAAGGGCCTGGCGGTGCAGTTCGCGCTTGGCCACCGGCAGGCAATAGAAATGCGGGCGGATGCCGCCTTCGAACATGGCGTTCCTGTTGATGGCGAGGTGATGGGGCGTGATGGTGGCGGCGATGTTGGGGCCGCTCGCTGCCACGAAATCGGCTGCGTCCTTCGTGGTGATATGCTCGAAGACGATTCTAAGGGCGGGGAAATCGGCCACCACGCCCTTCAGGATGCGGTCGATGAACACCGCCTCGCGGTCGAAGATGTCCACCGTGTGATCGGTCACCTCGCCGTGGATGAGGAGGGGCATACCAATGCGCTGCATGGCCTCCAGCGCCGGATAGATGTGGCGCACGTCCGTCACGCCGGCGGCGCTGTTGGTGGTGGCATGCGCCGGGTAGAGCTTGGCGGCGGTGAACACGCCCTCGCCGTGGCCGCGCACCAGCTCGTCGGGGTCGATGCCATCCACCAGATAGCAGGTCATCAGCGGTTCGAAGCTGATGCCGGGCGACACGGCGGCGCGGATGCGCTCGCGATAGGCGGCGGCCGCCGCCGCCGTGGTCACCGGCGGCTTCAGATTGGGCATCACGATGGCGCGGGCGAACTGGCGCGCGGTGGCATCGGCCACCGCCGCCAGCATCTCGCCATCGCGCAGGTGCACGTGCCAGTCGTCAGGGCGGCGGATGGTCAGTCGGGTTGCGCTCATGGGGCAGCCGATACGCCACCCCGGGCGGCGCGAAAAGCCCCCGTCAGGCGCCTATGGCAAATCCCGCTCCGGGGATTTGCGTAAAGCCATGCGCCGGGGCTGGCGGCATAAGCGACAAGAGGGATGGCATGGGGCCGAGTTGTGGCCAGACGGGTTGGCACATGAAGAATATCCTGCTGCACATTCACGATGATGACGAACAGGCCAGCCGGCTCGATGTTGCCCTGGACGTGACGCGGCAGCTGGAAGGCCATCTGAGCTGCGTGCAGGTGACGCCGGTGGAAGCCTATGCCGGCGATCCCTATGGCGGGCTGTTCGGCATGGCCGCGCTGATCGACACCATCCACGACAGCGACAAGGCGCTGCGACTGGCCACCGAGCGTCGGCTCGCGGCGGCTGGCGTGCCGTGGGACTGGCGTTGCTTCGATGGCAATGTGGTGGAAACGCTGATCGACCAGTCGCTGCTGGCCGATCTGGTGATCCTCAGCCAGCCCAACAGCGTGCGCCATGTGCGGCCGCCTTCTGCGATCATCGGTGATGTGGTGCTCTATGCGCGCTGCCCGGTGCTGATGGTGCCGCATGGCCAGCGCCGGCTCGATCTCGGCGGCCCGGCGCTGGTGGCGTGGAACGGATCGTCGGAAGCGGCGCATGCGCTGCGCCTGGCGCTGCCGCTGCTCAAGGGGGCTGGCGCCGTTCACATCGTCGAGGTGAGCGACGATCTGACCGGCCTGCCGGCCAGCGATGCGGCGCTGTGGCTCTCCCGCCATGGGGTGGCTGCCGATGTCCACGAATGGCCGGCCAAAGGGCGCCGGGCCTCGGTGGCGCTGCTGCATGCCGCCACCGAGCTGGGCGCGGCCTGGCTGGTGATGGGCGCCTATGGCCACAGCCGGCTGCGCGAAACGGTGCTGGGCGGGGTGACGCGCGAACTCATCGCTTCGGCCAGCCTGCCGCTGCTGATGGCGCATTGAGCGGGCCGAACCTGCCAAAACTTGCGTTGAAATCCCGCCGCGTTCCGGCAGTATCGCTGCACCATGTGCCCCTATCTGGAACGCCAGTCCGCCAGCCGCGCGGCCCTGATCGACAGCGGTGAATCGCTGCAGCGCACCATCCTGGCCACCGTGCCGGATGCGCTGATCGTCATCGATGAAAGCGGCACCATCCGCCTGTTCAGCGACGCGGCGCGGCGCATGTTCGGCTATGCCGAGGACGAGGCGATCGGAGAGAATGTGAAGATGTTGATGCCGAACCCCGATCGGGACCGGCACGATGATTACATGCGCCATTACATGGAAACCGGCGAGGCGCACATCATCGGCATCGGCCGGGTGACCACCGCGCGGCGGCGCGATGGCAGCACCTTCCCCATCGAGCTGGCGATCGGGGAATCGCACACCGATCAGGGCCGGCTGTTCACCGGCTTCATCCGCGATCTCACCGAAATCCAGCGCGCCGAACGCCGGCTGAACGATCTGCAGACCGAACTTTCCCACATCAGCCGTGTGTCGGCGATGGGCAGCCTGGCCAGTGCGCTCGCGCACGAGCTGAACCAGCCGCTGACCGCCATCGCCAGCTATGCTGAAGGCGCGCGCAGCCTGCTGGGCGATGATGGCACGCCGCCAAGCGAGAATATCGCCATGGTGCGCGAAGCGCTGGCCGAAGCCGGGGCGCAGGCCCTGCGCGCCGGCCACATCGTGCGGCGGCTGCGCGAATTCATCAGCCGCGGCGAAAGCGAGAAGCGGGTGGAGAAGCTGCGCCGGCTGGTGACCGAGGCGGCAGCGCTGGCGATGACCGGCACCGGCCAGACCGGCATCGATTTCGAGATCCGCCTCGATCCCTCGGTGGACCTTGTCATCTGCGATCGCATCCAGGTGCAGCAGGTGCTGCTCAACCTCATCCGCAACGCTGTCGAGGCGATGCAGCGCTCGCCGCGCCAGCAACTGGAGATCCGCAGCCGGCCGGCGCGCAGTGGCCGCGACGGGCCAGGGCTGGTGGAGGTTGTGGTGTCCGACAGCGGGCCGGGCCTGTCGCCGGAAATTGCCGCCGTGCTGTTCCAGCCCTTCAACACCTCCAAGGAAAAGGGCATGGGGCTCGGCCTGTCAATCAGCCGCACCATCGTGGAGGCCCATGGCGGGCGCATCTGGGCCGAGCCGTCGGATTTCGGCGGCACCGCCTTTCATTTCACCCTGGAACTTGCCGAGGAGCCGCAGGATGGCTGACCCCCATATGTCGCAGCGAGTCTATCTGGTTGACGACGAAGCGGCGGTGCGCCGCTCGGTCGGCTTCATGCTCAAGACATCGGGCTATGATGTCGAAGCCTTTGAATCCGGTGAGGCGTTCCTGAAGGTGGCGGCGCATCTGCCGCCGGGCTGCGTGCTGCTGGATGTGCGCCTTGGCGGCCTGGATGGCCTGGAGGTGCAGCAGGCGCTGAAGGATCGCGGCATCATGCTGCCGGTGGTGATCATCACCGGCCATGGCGATGTGGCGCTGGCGGTGCGAGCGATGAAGGCCGGTGCGGTCGATTTCCTTGAAAAGCCGTTTGAAAAGGCGGCGCTGGTGACCAGCATCGCCAATGCCCAGCGCCGCAACGACGGTCGTGAGGAGCTGGCGCGGCTGGCCGAACAGGCGCGCGCCCAGCTGAATGCGCTCACCCCGCGCGAACGCGATGTGCTGAACGGGCTGGTGGAAGGCCAGTCCAACAAGGTGATCGCCTATGATCTGGGGATTTCGCCGCGCACCGTGGAGATCCACCGCGCCAATCTGATGTCGAAGCTGGGGGTGAACTCGCTGTCGGACGCGCTGAAGATCGCTTTTACCGCGCGCATGGCGGAACTGGCCGGCGCCGCGCCCTCAGAGCCGGCCTGAAAGTTTCTTCGTCCGCGTGCAGCCAATATGGCAGGCCTGATCGCACTCCCGCGCCGGGGTGCGGGTGGGCAGGCTGCCGCCGCTGCACAGGCTGACCAGCCGCGTTTGCGCCCGCGCCGGCAGGCTTGAGGCCGCCAGCGCCAGCGCGATCAGCGCCGGCAGGTGGAAGAGGGGATCATGCCGGCGCATCATCATCCCCATCGATGAAGAGGCGCGCCTTTGGTTCAGCCGCATCTTCGATGAAGATGCGAAGGGCGGCGCCATCCAGATCATCGAACTGGCCGCGCCCCACCGCCCAGAAGAAGGCAAACAGGCCCAGCAGGCCAAGGCCGAGCGCGATCGGGATCAGGAACAAGATGCCGCTCATCGCGCCGCCCCCTTCAGCCTGAGGGCATTGGCGACCACGATGATCGAGGAGCCCGACATCGCCAGCGCCGCGATCAGCGGCGTGACCAGCCCGGCGATGGCCAGCGGCACCGCGATGACATTGTAGCCGATGGCCAGCGTGAAATTCTGTTTGACGATGCGCTGGGTGGCACGGGCGACCCGGATGGCCGTGGCCACCGGCGCCAGGCTGGCGCCCAGGAACACCGCATCGGCGGCATTGCGGCTGGCATCGGCGGCCGAGCCGGGCGCCATCGAGACATGGCCGGCGGCCAGCGCCGGGCCATCGTTGAGGCCATCGCCCACCATCAGCACCTTGCGCCCGTCGGCAGCCAGCGCCTTGATGGCGGCCATCTTGTCGGCCGGGGCAAGGCCGCCGCCGGCCGGCAGGCCGAGCGCAGCGCCGGCCGCCGCCACCGGGCCGGGGCGATCGCCGGACAGGATGCGGGCGGGCAGGCCCAGAGCGGCCAGCGCGGCAACGGTTTCGGTGGCGTTGGGGCGCAGCGGATCAGCAAAGCGGATCAGACGCTCGGGCGCATCGCCGATGGTCAGCGAGGCGGCCATGGCCTCGCCGGTATCGACGGTGGGCCGGCCCAGCCGCACCACTTGCCCATTCCACTGACCGGTGAGGCCCTCGCCCGGCGTTTCCGTGACCAGGGTCACCCGCGCCGGCAGCGTGCCGGCGGCGGCGAGGGCGGTGCGCAGCGCTTCGGACAGCGGGTGGCGGCTGCACTGGGCCAGCGCCAGCGCAACGCCGGCCTGGGTGGCGTCCAGCGCCTCCAGATCGACCGGCACGGGCTGGCCCAGTGTCAAGGTGCCGGTCTTGTCGAACACCGCTGCATCGGCTTCGGCCAGCCGTTCCAGCGCGCTGCCATCCTTCACCAGCACGCCCTGTTTCATCAGCGCGCCGGCCGCCACGATCTGCGCCGCCGGCACGGCAAGGCCGAGCGCGCAGGGGCAGGTGATGATCAGCACCGCTACGGCGATGAGCAGGCTTTCGTGCCAGCCGGCCCCGGCCAGCATCCAGCCGATGAACGACAGCAGCGCCAGCGTGTGCACGGCCGGCGCATAGAGCCGGGCGGCGCGATCGGCGATGCGCACATAGCGGGAGCGGCCTTGCGCGGCATCCTGCATCAGCCGTGCGATGTCGGCGATGCCGGTATCGGCGCCGGCGGCCGTGACCGCCACGGTGACGGCATCGCCGCTGTTCAGCGTGCCGGCCAGCACCCGGCCGCCGGGGCCGATGGCCACCGGCATGGCTTCCCCGGTGAGCAGCGACTGGTCGAAATGGCTGCGGCCTTCAAGGATCACGCCATCGGCGGCGAGGCGCTCGCCGGCGGCGACCAGCATTTTCATGCCGGGCTTAAGCTCGCCGGCCGCCAGCCAGCGGCTCTGCCCCTCATCGCCGATCACCAGCGCGCCGGCCGCCATGTGCTTCAGCAGCGCCGTCACGCCATCACGGGCGCGATCGCGCATTACAGCGTCCAGCCAGCGCCCGGCCAGCAGGAAGAACAGCAGCATCACCGCGCTGTCGAAATAGGCATGGGCACCATGGCTGATGGTTTCGAACAGGGAGAGGGCCGTGGCGAGGATCACGCCGATCGAGATCGGCACATCCATGTTGGTGTGCCCGGCCTTCAGCGCGCTCCACGCCGAGCGGAAGAAGGGCTGGCCGGCATAGGCGACCGTGGGCATGGCGATCAGCGCCGACAGCCAGTGGAAGAGATCGCGGGTGAGCCCGCCGGCGCCCGACCACACCGAGACCGACAGCAGCATGATGTTCATGGCGGCAAAGCCCGCCACCGCCAGCGCCTTCACCAGCGCGCGGGCTTCGCCATCACGCGCCTCCAGCCCATCGCCCAGCGGGCTGGCGTCGAAGCCCAGCGCGGCAATCGCCTGCACCAGATCGGGCACGGCAAGGCCGGGGCCATGGCTGACCTCGATCTGTTTCGCCGTGAAGTTCACCCGCGCCGCCGCGACGCCGGGCACGGCCATCAGCCCCTGTTCCAGCTTGGCGATGCAGCCGGCGCAGCGGATGCCGGGCACGGCAAAGCGGCTGCTGGCCAGCGCCGCATCAGCCGCCAGCGGAGCAGCGGGCCGGTTCATGACAGGGTTTCCGCCAGGCGCTTCACGTCGCGACCCTGCCGCACCGTCAGCCGCAGCTGCCAGCGCCCGGCCGGCAGCGGCGTGGTGGCGATCAGCCGGCCCGCGCCGTCTGACGCGAAGGCCAGCGGCACATCGGGCGCGCGGCCGAGCGGGTGATGGGCCGTGCCACTGGCGGCAAAGCCGACACCGGGTACGGCAATCACCACCCGGCGTGCGCCGTCCAGCGTCACCGGCGTGGCCCAGCCCAGCCGTTCCTGCGCGCGGGCGCTGGCCAGCCAGCCATTGTATTTCTGGCTGGCGACGTAGCTGTTGTCGACCACGGTGCCGCCAAAGCTGCTGCTGGCCAGGCTGGCCATGGTGATGTTGACTGCCACCACGACGCCGAAGAAGCCGATCAGGATCGCGCTCATGTGGCGCCCCGTGAAGGGTCGGCGGCTGTGGGCGGGGTTGGTCATGCCGGTGTCTCCCTCACTGGCGGACGAACTTGACATCGCGGGCGGCCTCCCGCGCGTCCTTGCTGCCGGGCGCGGCATCGAGCGGGCGGGCGATCAGCGTGAAGCCGGTTTCGCCGGCCAGCCCGGCGGGCGCTGCCACATAGAGATGCAGCTTCGTGGTGGCATCGGCGGCGAGGCTGAGCCGCACGCTGCGGGCGGCATCCCGCCGGTCCATGGCATCGGTCCACAGCCGGCCGTCGGGCAGGCCGGCCATGCTCAGCTCCACCTGGCGCGGGCGGCTTTCCATGTTGCGCATCTTGATCGTCCAGCCATTGCGCACCTGCCCGTCAGACAGTTGCACCAGCACCGGGTTGCGATCCTGCGCGGCATCGATGGCCAGCCGCGTGCGCTCGCCGAGCATGAACAGCATGGCCAGGCCGATGGCGCACCACACGGCGAAATAGACCAGCGTGCGCGGCCGCAGCAGCGTCTTCAGCACGGGCGTAGCGGTGTCGCCGGCCAGTTCGCGCTTGTGATCATCGAGGTTCAGATAGTCGATCAGGCCGCGCGGCCGGTTGAGCCTGGCCATCACCTCGTCGCAGGCATCGATGCACAGCGCGCAGTTGATGCAGCCCAGCTGCGGCCCGTTGCGGATGTCCACGCCGGTGGGGCAGACGGACACGCAGGCGGTGCAGTCGATGCAGTCACCCACTTTCTCGCCGGCGGCAGCAGCCTTCTTCAACCCTCCCGTGCGCGGTTCGCCGCGCCAGTCGCGATAGGTGACGATCAGCGATTTCTCATCGAGCATCGCCGTCTGGATGCGCGGCCATGGGCACATGTAGATGCACACCTGCTCGCGCATGAAGCCGCCCAGGCTGAAGGTGGTGAAGGTGAGGACAGCCACCGTGGCATAGGCGACGAACGGCGCCTCGCCGGCGAGGAACTGGCTGGCGAGCGTGGGGGCATCGGCGAAATAGAAGATCCAGGCGCCGCCGGTGGCCATGGCAATGAGCAGCCAGATGCTCCACTTGCCAAGGCGGCGGCCCAGCTTGGCGGCGGTCCACGGCGCATTGTTCAGCTTCATCTGCGCGTTGCGGTCGCCATCGATCCAGCGTTCGACATGCTGGAAAAGATCGGTCCACACCGTCTGCGGGCAGGCATAGCCGCACCAGGCGCGGCCCACGGCCGAGGTGACGAGGAACAGGCCGATGCCGGCCATGATGAGCAGGCCGGCAACATAATAGAATTCCTGCGGCCAGATTTCGATATCGAACATGAAGAAGCGGCGACCGGCCAGATCAACGAGCACCGCCTGGTTCGGCGCCCATGGCCCGCGATCCCAGCGCAGCCACGGGGTGATGTAGTAGACCGCCAGACAGAAGACCATCACCGCCCATTTCAGGCGGCGGAACCGGCCGTTCACGACACGGGGAAAGACCGGCTCGCGCTTGCGGTAAAGACCGCTTGACGGGTTGATGAGATCAAGGGCCGACATTGGCTTGGCCTGCTGCGGCCGCTGTCGCGACGGGCGTCGCAGCGGTCGCCGGGGGGGAGGCGATAGTGGGTGCGGGATTGGCTTCACCGCCGCCCAGCGCGTGGACATAGGCGGCCAGCATCTTGATGGTGACCGGATCGAGCTTGGCCGACCAGTGCGGCATCACGCCGAAGCGGGCCTTGGCGATGGTCTGCGTGAGGCTGGCGCGATCGCCGCCATAGAGCCAGATGCGGTCGGTGAGGTTGGGCGCGCCCTGTTCGCGGAGCCCCAAGCCCTCCGGCCCATGGCAGCTGGCGCAATTCTCGGCAAACAGCGCGGCACCCGCCGGCGACGGCTTGCCCTGGCCCGAGATCGCCTGCACGTGGGAGACCAGCCGGGCGATCTGCCCCTTGTCGAGGATTTCGGCAAAGGCCGGCATCTGGCTGAAGCGCGCCTCGTCCGAACCCGGGCTGCGGATGCCGTGGGTGATACTGGTGTGGATGGCGGCGATGTCGCCACCCCACAGCCAGTCATCGTCGTTCAGGTTGGGATAGCCCGGCGAGCCGGCGGCGCCGGCGCCATGGCACTGCACACAGTTCACCTTGAAGGCGGCGCGACCGCCTTCGATGGCGCTGCGCATCAGTTGCGGATTGGCGGCCAGTTGGTCGATCGGCGTTTCGGCAATCGCCTTGAGCAGTGGCGCGCGCTCCTGTGCCTCCACCTCGAGCGCGGTGGCGAGCTGGCCGCGGCTCGACCAGCCCAGCATGCCGTTGTTGTCGGGAATGGTGGGATAGGCCACCACATAGAAGGCGGCGAACACCACGGTGGCGCCGAAGATATAGACCCACCAGCGTGGCAGCGGCGTGTCCAGTTCCTCGATGCCATCCCATTCATGGCCCACCAGGTTGGTGCCAGTGGCTTCATCAACACGCTTCTTGTCATCAGTCATCGCTGTCGCTCCCGACTGGTTCGGGCCCGAAGATCATCCGGGCCGCATCATCATGGTGGCGGCGGGCGCCGGGCCGCAGCGCCCAGCCAACAAGCCCCAGGAACAACAGGCACATGCCCAGCAGCGCCCAGCTGTCGGCGAAATGGCGCAGCAGTTCATAGCGGCTCATTTCGGCTGCTCCTGCGCCTCGGCCGCCTTGAAATCGACCAGCGTGCCGAGCATCTGCAGATAGGCGACCAGCGCATCCATCTCGGTCACCTGGCCGGGGTTGCCGTCATAATCGCGCCCCTGCGCCTTGGGATAACGCGCCTGCAGATCGGCGATGTCGGCATCGGGCGTGGCCTGCGCGGTGAGATCGGCGTTGGCCTGTTCGACGTCCTTGTCGGTATAGGGCACGCCCACGGCGCGCAGCGCCTTCAGATGGGCGGCCATGTCGCCGGCCTTCAGCGGCTTTTCGGCCAGGAAGGCATAGGGCGGCATGATCGATTCCGGCACCGCCTGGCGCGGATCTTTCAGGTGGCCGACATGCCATTCATCGGAATAGCGGCCGCCCACGCGCGCCAGATCGGGCCCGGTGCGCTTCGATCCCCACTGGAAGGGGTGATCATACATGCTCTCGGCCGCCAGGCTGTAGTGGCCATAGCGTTCCACCTCGTCCTTGAACGGGCGCACCATCTGGCTGTGGCAGACATAGCAGCCCTCGCGCATGTAGATGTTGCGCCCGGCCAGTTCGAGCGGCGTGTAGGGGCGCACGCCCTCCACCTTCTCGATGGTGGAGTCGACCCAGAACAGCGGGGCGATCTCGACAATGCCGCCAATGGCCACCGCCACCAGGGAGAAGAGGCCAAGCAGGCTGATGTTGCGTTCCAGCGTGCGGTGGGAAAAGCCCGTTTCGCTGCCGGTATCGGGGTTCGAAGCCATGGGTGTTGCTCCCTTATTCGGCGGGCTGGAGGCTGGCGGCCGGCCGCTGTTGTGGCAGCGGGCGATCCGTCGCGGCGTCGTAGGGCGTTTCGGTCATCGGCTTTTCGGCGCGGATGCGCCCGGCGATCGTCATCGCGATGTTCCAGGCGAAGACCAGCGCGCCCGACAGGTAGAGCAGGCCGCCCAGCGCGCGCAGCAGGAACATCGGGCGGATGGCCGCGATGGTTTCGGCAAAGCTGTTCACCAGATAGCCATCGGCGCCATATTCGCGCCACATCAACCCTTGCGTGATGCCGGCCACCCACATCGAGGCGGTGTAGAAGACGATGCCGGCGGTCGCGAGCCAGAAGTGGGCGTTGATGAGCCTGAGGCTGTAAAGCCGCTCCCGCTTCCACAGGCGCGGGGCGAGATAATAGAGGCAGGCGAAGGTGATCATGCCGTTCCAGCCCAGCGCGCCGGAGTGGACATGGCCGATCGTCCAGTCGGTATAGTGCGACAGGGCGTTGACCGACTTGATCGACATCATCGGCCCTTCAAAGGTGCTCATGCCATAGAAGGCCAGCGCCAGCACCATCATGCGCACGATGGGATCGGTGCGGATCTTCTCCCAGGCGCCGTTCAGCGTCATCAGGCCGTTGATCATGCCGCCCCACGACGGCATCCACAGCATCACCGAGAACACCATGCCCAGGCTCTGCGCCCAGTCGGGCAGCGAGGTATAGTGCAGGTGGTGCGGGCCAGCCCAGATGTAGAGGAAGATCAGCGACCAGAAGTGGATGATCGACAGGCGGTAGCTGTAGACCGGCCGTTCCGCCTGCTTTGGCACGAAATAGTACATCATGGCCAGGAAGCCGGCGGTGAGGAAGAAGCCCACCGCATTGTGGCCATACCACCACTGGGTCAGCGCATCCTGCACCCCGGCAAAGGCCGAATAGCTCTTGGAACCTGCGAGGCTGACCGGCAGCGACAGGTTGTTGACCAGGTGCAGCATCGCCACCGTGATGATGAACGCGAGGTAGAACCAGTTGGCGACATAGATGTGCGGTTCGCGGCGCTTGACGATGGTCGCGACGAACACCGCCAGATAGGCCACCCACACGATCGTCAGCCACAGATCGACATACCATTCCGGCTCGGCATATTCGCGCGCTTCGGTGACCCCCAGCACATAGCCGGTGGCCGCCAGCACGATGAACAGCTGGTAGCCCCAGAACACGAAGCGGGCGAGGCCCGGGAAGGCCAGCCGCGCCCGGCAGGTGCGCTGCACCACATAGAAGCTGGTGCACAGCAGCGCATTGCCGCCAAAGGCGAAGATCACCGCCGAGGTGTGCAGCGGCCGCAGCCGGCCGAAGGTGGTGTATTCGAAGCCGAAGTTCAGCACCGGCCAGGCAAGCTGCAAGGCAATGAACAAGCCCGCCGAAAGGCCCACCACGCCCCAGAAGGTGGTGGCGATCACGCCCCAGCGCACCGGGGCATCATCATATTGACCCTCGTCCAGCGCCATCCTCTGGGTCACGTCGGCGCTGGCCATCACGGCCAGCGCGGCAACCAGCGCGGCCAGCGCCATGATGGCCATGTGGATGGCGAACGCCATGTCCTGCGCCTGGGCCATGCCGAACAGCGCGACCACCATGGCAAGGAACAAGGCTCCTGATTTCACCAGCGTTGCAGGCATGGCACGCGGCCCCTTTTTTTTAACTGAGCTGCGGCCTTTCTGGCGTCTTGCGCTGCACTGCGGGAATACGGGCTTGCCCTATTAGGTATTGCTCCTGAGGAGGCTTTGCGCGCTGGCGCGGTTACATGAATGCGGGGTGGTTCGCGCGGGGGCGCACACGTGCATCAACTTGCCATCGTTCATGATCATCCGCACTGGTTCCAGCCGCTGTTCCATGCGCTGGACCGGGCCGGTATCGATTATCTTGCGGTTTCCACCGACGGCCATGGCTTCGATCCGATTGGCGGGCAGCCGCCGGCGCCGGTGATCTTCAACCGCGTGGCGATGAGCGCGACGCAGCGCAGCCGCCGTCACCCGGTCTATTACACCATGGCGCTGCTCGATCACTGGGCGGGACAGGGGGCGCTGGTGCTGAACGGCGCCGATGCCATGGCCATCGATGCCAGCAAGGCCCGGCAACTGGCGCTGATCCACCGGCTTGGCCTCGCAGCGCCCGCCACCCGCGTGGTGCACGATGAAGCGGCCCTGCTGATCGCGGCGCGCAGCATCGGCTTTCCGCTGGTGGTGAAGGCCGATATCGGCGGGCAGGGGTCTGGCATCGCCCGCTTCGATGATGCCCGTGAACTGGCCCATGCCATCGCCGCCGGCCTGCTGCCGCCGTCGGCCAACGGGGTGTGGCTGTGCCAGGCGTTGGTGCGCCCGCGCGGGCAGGTGATCACCCGGATCGAGATATTGGGCGGCCGCATGCTCTATGCGCTCGATGTCAGCCAGGCCGATGATGCGCTCACGCTCGCCAATGCCGAACAACGCTCCGAACGGCTGCTGCGCCGCCGCCGGGTGCGCGCCGAGCCGCCGCCGGGGCTGGTCTCTGCCGCCGAGATGCTGGCGCGCGAGGCCGGCATGGAAGCCTGCGGCATCGAATATATGATCGACGATGCCTGCGGCACGCCGCGCTTTCACGACATCAACGGCCTGTCGCTGTTCGTGGACAGCCCGCAGGACGTGCTGGGCTGGGACCCGCACGACCGGCTGGTGGAGCGGCTGTGGCATCATATCCGCCGCATGGGGGGATAGGCAGCGCCGGCTGCTGCCGGTAACGGCGGGGCCATGCTCGATCCCGCCCGGCCTTTCGTGCTGCTCGATGATGCCGCCAGCGGCCGCGCCCGGCTGTTCAGCGACCTCACCGAGGCGCTTGAGCTGACCGAGCATGCCGCCGTGCCCGCCGCCATCGCCCGGCTGGCCGAGCCGGGGCCATGGGCGGGCTTCATCGGGTTCGAGGCCGGCCATGCCCTGGAACCCCGCCTGGCGCACCGCCCGCCACCAGAAGGCCAGCCGCTGGCCTGGCTGGGGCGCTTCCAGCACGAGACGCCAGTCGAGGCCGATGCGCTGCTGGCCGAATGGGCGCCGCGCCCGGCGAGTATTGGCCCGCTGCGCCCGGCGATGACCGCCGATGCCCATGCCGCCGCCGTTGCCCGGCTGCAGGCGCTGATCGCCGCGGGTGACATCTACCAGGCCAATCTCACCTTTCCGGCCGAAGTGACAGTCTCGGGCCACCCATTGAGTCTCTATGCCCGGCTGCGTGCCGGCAGCGCTGCGCCCTTTGGCGCCATCGTCTTCACCGGTGCGCAGTGGCTGCTGTCCTTCTCGCCGGAGCTGTTCTTCCAGCTGGAGGGGCGGCGGCTGACGGCGCGGCCGATGAAGGGCACCGCGCGGCGCGGGCGCTTTTCGGGCGAGGATCAGGCGCGCCGTGCCGCTCTGGCCGCCAGCGCCAAGGACCGGGCCGAGAATCTGATGATTACCGATCTGATCCGCAATGATCTGTCACGGGTGGCCAGTGATGTGCGCGTGCCGGCGCTGTTCGACGTGGAGGCCTATCCCACCGTCTGGCAGATGACCTCCACCGTCACCGCCAGCGCCCGGCCGGGTATCACCGCCGCCGATGTGCTGGCGGCGATGTTTCCCTGCGGCTCGGTGACAGGTGCGCCGAAGCTGCGCAGCATGGAGGTGCTGGCCGAGATTGAAACCGCTCCGCGCGGCGCCTATTGCGGGGCGATCGGTGCCATTTCCGGCAATGGCGACGCGCTGTTCAATGTCGCCATTCGCACGCTGGCATTGCCGGCGGGCAGTACTACGGCGCGCCTTGGCCTCGGCAGTGGCATCGTGGCCGACAGCGTGGCCGCCGACGAGTGGGACGAGTGCCTTGCCAAGGCCGCCTTCCTCACCCGCCGGCCGCTGCCCGATCTGATCGAGACGATGCGGGTGGAGGATGGCTATCTGCGCGATCTGTCGCTGCACCTCGATCGGCTGGCGGCCAGTGCCGCGCATCTTGGGCACCGGCTTGACCGCGCGGCGCTGGAACAGGCGCTGCGCGATGCGGTGCGGGGCCACAATGGCCGCGCCCGGCTGCTGCTGGCGCCGTCTGGTGCGTGGAGCCTGCAGCTTTCACCTCCGCCGCCAGCCCTGATGGAGCCGCTGCCGGTCGCGCTGATGCCGCTGCCAGTGCCGGCAGAAGACTGGCGCCTGTGCCACAAGACCAGCGACCGCGCCTTCTATGAAGATGCCCGGCGCGCCAGCGGGGCAGGGGAGGTGATCTTCGAGCGCCCGGACGGGCTGGTGACCGAAGGCAGCTTCACCAACATCTTCGTCGAGCGGAACGGCCGCCTGCTCACCCCGCCGGCCGAACTGGGCCTGCTGCCCGGCATCATGCGCGCCCGGCTGCTGGCCGAGCGCGGGGCCGAGGAAGCGCTGCTCAGCGTGGCCGATCTGGCCGATGGCTTCTTCATCGGCAATGCCCTGCGCGGGCTGATCCGCGCCGTGCTGGCCTGATCGCTCAGGCCATCTGCGGCCGCCGCCGGCGCGCCGCTGCGCCAACAAGTCCGAAACCTGCGATCATCATCGCCCAGCTGCCCGGCTCGGGCACCGTCAGCCGGCCGATGCCGCCAACGCCGCAGCAGAAACCGACCCCGGCATTGAACACGAAGAAGGTCAGTGGCGGCTGCTCGGGGACAAAGAAGGTGACGCCGGTTTCCAGCGCGGTGTTGCTGGCGTTGGTGCCGGTGAACCGCACCTCCAGGCCTGCGGGGCCGGAGTAGGCAAAGGGTGCCGGCGCCTGCAGTGGTTCATAATCGGCCAGCGACCAGCTCTGGCTGCCGATCTGCATGTCAAACTGCGTGATGGCCAGCTGACCGGGGGCGATTTCCGCGCCTGTGGTAAATGACCAGATGATGGGATCGCTGGCGGACCAGGTGCTGAACCCGGGGTTGATCAGGGTCCAGCTGCCGATCCCCGAATAGGTTGTCGCACTCGCGGCAGTGGGGACGATGGCCAGGGCTGCAGACAGGATCAACGTCTTGAACATGCACATATCTCCTCGCATCATGGTCACAGTAAACGAAACATCTGGCCGTTCAAGTCGAGGATTTCTCCGAGCCGCGTTTGTTGCCGGAATAGATGATTGCGCGGGTTCGTTCAGGGCATTATCCGCAGCAACGTGAAAGGAAACGCCCCATGCCCCGCCTGTCCGCCGCCATCAACCGCATCCAGCCGTCGCCCACCATCGCGGTGACCAATAAGGCGGCCGAGCTGAAGCGGCAGGGGCGTGATGTGATCGGCCTGGGTGCCGGCGAACCGGATTTCGACACCCCGGATTTCGTGAAGGAAGCGGCCATTGCCGCGATCCGCGCCGGCCAGACCAAATATACCGGGGTGGATGGCACGCCCGAATGCAAGGCCGCGGTCCAGGCCAAGTTCAAGCGCGACAACAATCTGGACTATGGCCTCGATCAGATCAGCATCAACAGCGGCGGCAAGCACAGCATCTTCAATGCGCTGCTGGCAACACTTGATCCGGGTGATGAAGTCATCCTCCCGGCGCCCTATTGGGTGTCCTATCCCGATATCGTGCTGCTGGCCGGGGCGACACCGGTGGTGATCGAATGCGGCGTGGCGCAGGGCTTCAAGCTCACCCCGGCGCAGCTGGAAGCCGCGATCACGCCGCGCACCCGCTGGTTCATCTTCAATTCGCCGTCCAACCCCACCGGCGCCGCCTACACGCGCGCCGAGGTGAAGGCGCTGGCCGACGTGCTGATGCGCCACCCGCACGTACTGGTGCTGGCCGACGACATGTATGAGCATATCGTCTATGACGATTTCGATTTCGGTAGCATCGCCGAGGTGGAGCCCGGCCTTTATGACCGCACGCTCACCGTGAACGGCGCCTCCAAGGCCTATGCCATGACCGGCTGGCGCATCGGCTTTGCCGGCGGCCCGGCCTGGATCATCAAGGCGATGGCCAAGCTGCAATCGCAATCCACCTCCAACCCCTGCTCGATCTCCATGGCCGCCACGGTGGCAGCGCTGAACGGGGACCAGAGCTTCCTGAAGGAGCGCAACGCCGCCTTCCAGCGCCGGCGCGACCTGGTGGTGTCCATGCTCAACCAGACGCCCGGCCTGATCTGCCCGCGGCCAGAAGGCGCCTTCTATGTCTATCCCGACTGCTCGGGCCTGATCGGCAAGCGCACGCCGGCCGGCGCGGCGCTCAACACCGATGAGGACGTCGCTGCCTATCTGCTCGAAGCCGAAGGCGTGGCGGTGGTGCACGGCGCGGCCTTCGGCGGCTCGCCGGCCTTCCGCATCAGCTACGCCACTTCCGATGCCGTGCTGGAGGAAGCCTGCAAGCGCATCCAGCGGGCGGTGAACACGCTGAACTGATGCGGCTGGCGCTCTACGAGCCCGAGATCGCCGGCAATGTCGGCGCCGTGCTGCGGCTGGGGGCCTGCCTGGGCGTGGCGGTCGACCTGATCGAGCCGCTCGGCTTCCTGTGGGACGATGCCCGCGTGCGCCGCACGGCGATGGACTATATCGATCATGTCGAGGTGCGGCGGCACCGCGACTGGGCGGCGTTCCGCGCGACCGTGGGAGCGGCGCGCCTGCTGCTGTTCACCACGAAGGGCAGCAGCAACGCCTATGACTTCGCCTTCCGCAGTGATGACATATTGCTGTTCGGCAAGGAGAGCGCCGGCGCGCCAGACCATGTCCATGCCGCTGCCAGCGCCCGCCTGAAGCTGCCGATGCGGCCGCAGGTGCGCTCCATGAACCTCGCCATGTCGGCCGGCCTGGCGGCGGCGGAGGCGCTGCGGCAGACGGGCAGATTGCCCGGGTAGACGCGGCGCGTGGCCGATCTTCACCGCTTTACTTACATAATACAGCTGCTATCAAGTGACAGTTCAACGGGAGGAATCTCGCATCATGCTGCAATTGTCGGGCGTGTCCCATGTCTATCCCAACGGCACCCGCGCCCTTGATGATGTAAGCCTGACCATCCCGACCGGCATGTTCGGGCTGCTGGGACCGAACGGCGCCGGCAAGTCGACGCTGATGCGCACCGTGGCAACGCTGCAGACGCCGACTGCCGGCCGCATCCTGTTTGGCGACATCGACGTGATCGCCAGCCCCGAGAAATTGCGCGAGACGCTGGGCTATCTGCCGCAGGATTTCGGCGTCTATCCGCGCGTTTCGGCCTATGCGATGCTGGAGCACATGTGCGTCCTGAAGGGCATTGCCAGTGCCGGCGAACGCAAGGCGACGGTGGAAACCTTGCTCAATCAGACGAACCTGTGGGCAGTGCGCAACAAGGCCATCGCCGGCTTTTCCGGCGGGATGCGGCAGCGCTTCGGCATTGCCCAGGCGCTGATCGGCAACCCCAGGCTGATCATCGTCGATGAACCCACCGCCGGGCTTGATCCGGAAGAGCGCAACCGCTTCCTCAACCTGCTGGCCGAGATTGGCGAGAATGTGGTGGTGATCCTTTCGACCCATATCGTCGAGGACGTGTCTGATCTGTGCCCGCGCATGGCGGTGCTGGCCGCCGGGCGCATCCAGCTGGAAGGCGCGCCGCTTGATCTGATTGCGCAGGCACGCGGCAGCGTGTGGGCCAAGACGATCGGGCGTGACGAGCTGGAGGCCGTTCGGGGTGCCCATGAGGTGATTTCGACGCGGCTGTTTGCGGGCCGCACCATCGTGCATGTGCTGTCGGATCGCGATCCCGGGCAGGGCTTTGCGCCGGTCGAAGGCGGGCTGGAGGATGTCTATTTCGCCACGCTGGCCCGGAGCCGGCGTGTGGCGCAAGCGGCTTGAGGCGCGCATCCATGTTCGCTTCCATCGCGCTGTTCGAGCTGAGGTACCAGCTGAAGAACCCGGTGTTCTGGGTCGTTTCGGTGCTGTTCTTCCTGTTGACCTTTGGCGCTGTCACCGTGGACGAGATCCAGATCGGTTCGGGCGGCAATGTGCATGTCAACAGCCCGGCAGCGATCACCCAGATTCACCTGATCCTGTCCCTGTTCTTCATGTTCGTCACCACGGCCTTTGTCGCCAATGTGGTGGTGCGCGATGATGAAAGCGGCTTTGGCCCGATGGTGCGGGCCACGCGGGTGACCAAGTTCGATTATCTGATCGCGCGTTTCACCGGCGCGTTCATCACGGCAGCGCTGGCCTTCCTGTTCGTGCCGCTGGCAATCTTCATCGGGTCGCTGATGCCGTGGCTTGATCCGGAAACCATCGGGCCGAACCGGCTGGAGTATTACGCCAAGGCCTGGGCCTTCCTGGCGCTGCCCAACATCTTCCTCTCCGCGGCGATCTTCTTTGCGGTGGCCACGGTCACGCGGTCGATGATGGGCAGCTATGTCGGCGTGGTGGTGTTCTTGGTCGCCTATCTGGTGACCAACGGCATCGTGGGCCAAAAGCCCGAATATCGCGAGATCATGGCCTGGGCCGAGCCCTTTGGCCTCGCTGCCAATGCGGTGGCCACCCAATATTGGACAGCGGCGGAATCCAACAGCCGGATGGTGGCGCTGGAAGGGGCGCTGCTGGGCAATCGCCTGATCATGATCGCACTGGGCCTGGTGGCGCTGGGCTTTGCGTTGTGGCGTTTCTCCTTCACGCAGAAGGCGCTTTCGGCGAAGGCCGCGGCGCGGGCGGCGGCGCGTGTCGAGAAGCTGGCCGCTGTCAAGCCGGTCATGGTCAGCATGCTGCCGACGCCGCGTCAGGATGCTGTGGCCGGCGCCCGCCTTCTGGGCCGCACCCGCTTCGAAATGGTGCAGGTGCTGCGCAGCCCGGCCTTTGTGGTGCTGCTGGTCATCGGCCTGTTCAACGCGCTGGGGGCGCTGTGGTTCAACGGCGATCTTTATGGCACGCCGTCACGGCCGGCAACCTTCTCGCTGATCGGGCTGCTGCTTGGCACCTTCGGGCTGATCCCGATCATCATCGCCATCTATTATGCCGGTGAACTGGTGTGGCGCGATCGCCAGGTGAAGTTCCACGAGATCATCGATGCGACGCCGCTGCCCGGCTGGGCCTATCTGGTGCCCAAGGTGCTGGCGCTGTCGACCGTGCTGCTGGCGGTGATGCTGGTGTCGGTGCTGGCCGCTGTTCTGCTGCAACTGGGCCGCGGTTTTGCCGATGTGCAGCCCGGCCAGTATCTGATGTGGTATGCCCTGCCGATCACGGTGGACATGATCCTGCTCGCCGTGCTGGCGGTGTTCGTGCAGGCCTTGAGCCCCAACAAATATGTCGGCTGGGCGGTGATGACCATTTATATGGTCGGCACCATCGTGTTGATCCAGATGGGTTTTGAACATCCGCTGTATCTCTATGGCCAGACGCCGAACGTGCGCTTTTCCGACATGAACGGCGACAATCTGGGTGGTGCAGGGGCCTGGTGGCTGCGCGCCTATTGGTCGGGCTGGGCGCTGCTGCTGGCGGTGCTGGCGCACCTCTTGTGGCGCCGCGGCAACGACGTGGCGCTGGCCCCGCGCCTGCGCCGGCTGCCATCGCGGTTGCGGGGCGTGCCGCTGGCGCTGATCGGCGGCGGCGTGGTCGCGTCGGCGGCAACCGGTGCCTTTGTCTATCAGAACACCAATGTGCTGAACACCTATCGCAATTTAGACGCGCGCGAGATCTGGCAGGCCGATCTGGAGCGCGCCTATCTGCGCTATGAACGCCTGCCGCAGCCGCGCATCACCGATATCGTGATGACGGTCGATCTGAAGCCGTCCATCCGCCGGCTCGACGCGACCGGGCGTTACACGTTGCGCAACGATACCGGGGCACCCGTCGAAACGCTGCATGTGCGGTTGCTCGATCGCGATATGCAGATGCTGGCAATCAACGTGCCGGGCACGCGGGTGGAGCGGGATGACCGGGCGTTCAACTATCGCATCCTGCGCTTTGAGCGCCCCCTGGCCCCGGGTGCCAGCGTGACCATGGATTTCCACACGCGCCGCTGGAACCGCGGCTTCCGCGCCCGCGGCTCCGATCGCACGCTGGTGGAAAACGGCACCTTCCTGGACAATGGTGCCTTTGCGCCGCTGATCGGCATGAACCGCTTCGGCCTGCTGGAAGATCGCATCACCCGGCGCAAGCGCGGCCTGTCGGGCGAGTTGCGTGGCCTGCCGCTGGGCGATCCCTTCGGCCAGACCCGCAATCCCATCGGCGGGGCGCCCTGGGTGACAACCGACATCACGATCGTCACCGATGCCCAGCAGACGCCGATCGCCCCCGGCAACAAGCTGGCGGACAGCGTGTCGGGCGGTCGGCGCACCGCCCGCTTTGTCTCGAAAACCCCGATCCTGGCCTTCTTCTCGGTGCAGTCCGCCCGCTATGCCGAAACCCGTGGCGAGGCGAAGCTGGCCGATGGCCGGCGCATCCCGCTCACCGTTTATCACCACCCGGGCCATGCCTGGAACGCGCCGCGCATGATCAAGGCCATGCAGGACAGCCTGGCCTATTTTACCGCCAATTTCGGCCCCTACCAGTTCGATTATGCCCGCATCATCGAATTCCCGGCCTATGCCGAATTCGCGCAGGCCTTTGCCGGCACCATCCCCTATTCCGAAGGCATCGGCTTCCTCGCCAACACCGCCGATCCCGACAAGATCGACTATGTCACCTATATCACCGCGCACGAACTGGGGCATCAATATTGGGGCCACCAGATCGTGCCGGCCGACACGCTGGGCAGCGCCTTCGTGGTGGAGACCATGGCGCAATATTCGGCGCTGATGGTGATGAAGCGCGTCTATGGCGAAGACAAGATCCGCCGCTTCCTGAAATACGAGCTGGATTCCTATCTGAGAGGGCGCGGTGCCGAGGCGATCGAGGAGCAGCCGCTGCTCAAGGTCGATAACCAGGGCTATATCCATTATCGCAAGGGCAGCCTGGCGCTGTATCTTCTGCAGGATCGGCTGGGCGAGGATCGCGTCAATGCCATGCTGGCCGATCTCATCCGCCGCTATCGCTTCAGCGGCCCGCCCTACATGTCGCCGCAGGTGCTGGCCGATGGCTTCATGGGCCTTGCCCGCAATGAGCAGGAACGGGAACTGGTGCGCGACCTCTTGGAACGCATCACCGTCTTTGACCTGAAGGCGACCAGCGCCACCACGCGCAAGCTGCCCGATGGCCGCTGGGAAACCAGGCTCACGGTTGCGGCATCCAAATATCATGCCGATGGCAAGGGGGTCGAAACCCCCGCCGTGCTGGCCGATAGCATCGATGTCGGCCTGTTCACCGCCAAGCCGGGGCAGGGGGCGTTCGACCGGAAGGACGTGCTGCTGATGACGCGACTGCCCATCAAGTCTGGCACGCAGACGCTGGTACTGATCAGCAAAGCAAAGCCCAGCGTGGCCGGCATCGACCCCTACAGCAAATATGTCGACCGCAATGCCGACGACAATCTGGCGGATATCAGCTGATCCGCCTCAGCTGATCCGCGTCAGCTGAGGCGCTGGGCCCAGAGCGGCGCCAGCGGGCCGGCAGCAAAGCCGGCGCGGTCGATGCTGTAGAAGAGATGGGTGACCGGCCCGGTGGAGAGCTGTGCGGTCATTTGCCGGTCGGTCAGGGTGGCGCCCACGCGCTCGATGGCCGTGCGGGAGCGGATGTTGGTCTCGCCGATCAGGAAGATCACGCGGTCCATCGCTTGCAACGCATGGCCGACCATCAGCGCCTTCATGATGTGATTGCTGCGCCCGCCCCAGTGGCGGCGGACCAGGAAGGTCCAGCCCACCTCCACTTCGCCCGGCTCGGCGCGCCCGAAATCGAAGCGGGAGGAGCCGATGACGCCGCCGCCTGGCTCTTCGGCAACCAGCATGCCGCCGCTGGCCAGGCCATCCTCGAAGAACGCGCGGAACACCGGTTCCTGCCAGCGATCATGCGCCGGATGGCCGGCCCAGATGCCGGGGTCGCTGGCGGCGACGAACAGCGCCGGCCAGTCGTCCGCTGTTGCCGGGCGCAATTGCAGGGCGGGGTGGGCGAGGGTGGGCTGGCGAACAAGCATCGGTCAGTGCGGCAGCAGGATGAAGCGGGCAGAGGCATAGAT
>ERZ1066122.633-NODE-633-length-35526-cov-22.148713_pt1 | contig 35526 bp, 55 predicted proteins | sample MGYA00382769_ERZ1066122 | MGnify/ENA primary metagenome ERZ1066122 (study PRJEB33369, sample SAMEA5778352) | biofilm metagenome | biome: Industrial cooling water; feature: Water cooling tower basin; material: Biofilm | place: United Arab Emirates | collected... | reverse complement strand
CACTACAACATCGAAACCATCAGCCTTCAGGGCGGTGTAGCCAAACCGCGGATCTTTAAAGACGGAAGCAACAATTATACTTTTTGGGACAACAAAGGACCGACAACTGAGAGTCAGGTTAATTTTAAACTCAAATCCGTCCGGCTGAAAGATTTCAGAATGGTGTACCATGACCAGGCATCTAAGTTCAAAACAGATTTCAGGATCAACAAGCTTGGACTGCACGGCGATTTTTCAAACAAACGGTATGAGCTTGCTTCGGATGGCGAATTTTTTCTCGCGGAGATCGTCAGCGGCCAACACAATTTTTTACGGCAGAAAAACCTGGCATTTATAATCGCAAAAACCAATTGTACAAATTTATAAATCAAATTGTACCCTGACTTTTTTTATTTATCGATTCTGATCGATACCTTCATACTTCCTAAACAGGGTAAAATAACGCACAAAAGCCACTCACATGGACAAAAAAGAAGCCAGGACACTCTCCTGGCTTTTTGATTTAAAGATCGTTTAAAAGGCTATTATGGAGCCAGTCTCAATCGGACTGGATTCAGGTACATGTTCTTCGCTGTTCCATACGAAGGGACAGCCAGCTGGATCGATCCGTTCGTGAGCACCCTGATCAACATGACAGCTGGATTGCCTGCCTCCTTGCCGGACACCACAAGCTCCATGTCGATGCTCGGACGATACCCGACCGGCAAGATGGCGACCTGCTCGTTCCCGACATTCAGATTCAGATTCTCGGCATTCCCAAAAAACTCCAGCTCGCCGAACCTGTTCAGCTTGAACTTCAGAGTGCCGAACCATCCTGTTGAATACGCAGGAGCTCCTCCACCTGACCCGATTGTGATCCACGCTCCTTCTGTGAGCGCTGTGATGAGAGCTTCATTGTATCGGAGGCAATCATTCAGCAGAGTTCCCGCGCTTCCTCGCTTAATCCGCGCAAAGTCTTCCACCCATACCTCAGCCGGAGAGTTATCTTCACATAATCGGAGTCCTCCAGGGAGATTCTTCGATGCAAATTCGACAATGTAGTTCGTGCCTCCAGCGAGCGGCTGTCCAGCAACAGCTGCGACATAGTAGAGATCGCTGTTGTAATATATCCAGCCTTCCGTGTGACTGTACAAGCCACCTCCCTCAGTGACTACTATTCCACTAATTATGACAGGATCAGTGATCTGCTTCATCCAGGAGCACGATCCGAGAAGTCCCTCCCTAAGTGAATTATAAATATATTGAACATCATTGATGAAGAGCTCAAGTCCTCCTGGGTTTGTAAAATCGATTTTTTTCATTGTGTTTTAGTATTTTTTAATTAAATAAGTCAGTCCAGCCATCCTGTATGTGTTCATGATTGAGATGAACTCATACTCGTCATATACCAGGGAGGCAGGGATGAAGACCATATACCTCGCGTTCCCATCCTTCTGTGATCTCAACACCAACCTCCTGCGGGTGTGCCTTCTCCAGTATGTGAAACCGGCCTCAATGGACTCCTTCGGCTTCACATCAATATTCGTGTCGACGACCTCGAACAGATACCTATCCTCGACAGCAAACTGCCCAGGATTGAAGTCCGTCAAATTATCCCATTTTGTATAAATGCGATTCTCACCTGTTGGAGCAGTATTCTCATAAAGAAAATTCCTCCTTTCATTTGTGTCAACTACATGGATTCGCCTGAGCGCATTGTCGAATCGGATGTTCAGAATCTCCTGGAGATAACACGCCTGCCCATTAAAACGAACTTTAAAAATGTATTCCTGACGAAGCGCTTTAAATTCTTGGTACATCTCGCGCACAGGCTTCGTGAAGGCTCTATTCCATTGCATAGCGATTCGCTGCTGAAGCATGGCAGGAAAATTGTCACGAATGACTCTGACAAAATTTATCGAAGTATTAAACATCAGGCGTGTATGTTATTGTTGTTGTTAAAGGATAGGCAGAATCGATCTTCAAATATCCAGCGACAGAAGTGTATGACTGAGGGAATGCTGCGCCATAGACTCCACCGTTAGCTTTGCCCTTTGTGCTGATTGTATATGCGCTCTTAACTCCGTGAGCCTTCTGAACAAAGTCGATCATCTTGTCATTCTCAAACTTTCCTTTAAAACCTGTATTAACGCTTGACAGGTATGCGTTCACAGCATCAGCAGCCGGATATGTTCCAGGAGACGCGATGGACTCTCCTGTTGCCTTCAGGAGTATCGGATCATAATTGACAGACAGCTGGAGCCACATCAGATCAGGAGGCAACGAGACAGTTGTCAGGTTTATTCCTTTAGGCTTTTGAAAGTTCATGTATGCCGTGAATGCTTGCAATTGAGCAGCGTCCAGCTCCTGCTGAACACCTCCCACAACGCGAGCCACCTTGAGAGTGAGTGCATCACCTGTCTCCTGAAGAGCAGCGAACGCGATGATCTTCTTTGCCGCAAGAGCATCGGCAGCGGTCTGCTCAGGATATTTCCACTCATTGTCGATGTTCACAAGATTGTCACCATACTGGAACGCCTTCGCAACATTGATGTATGACAGATCAGTGCCAAAGCGCGATTTTTTGGAGATTGCCTCCAGGTCGATCTTGAACAGATCGAATACATCATTCAATGTGCCAGCTGCTGAAGCCAGCACCCATGAGAAGCGCTCCCAGTATGACACCTTGCTCTTGTTGTTTATCTTCTCCAGGAAGGAGTCTGCTCCATCTGAATCAGCGATCCACGCATTGAGATCGGTCATGGTTGACTTCTCAGCGAGAATCTTGTCAAAGTATTTTTTAGTGTTATTCATTTTTTCAGTTTTGAAGTCCTTGTTCAAGTTGAGCACCTATGCTCTGCCATGTGCTGACATTGCGAAGCCGATCAGCCATCGGATGATCAGCGCCTTCTATGGCATTTAGTAAATCGAGAGCAGTGAGCATCGCTGTGCCTGTTGTGTGATCCACTTCAACGCCAAGAGACACAGCCGCCGGTGGAGGGACTTTGCATGTGCCTGTCATAGTTCCATTCTTGTATGTGACACCGTTGCGCACATTATTGACTGAAGGGAAGTCCTGTGAAGATGCTGGATCAGTTAACACCACAACAGCGCCACTCTCCAGGTAAATTTTCATTGTCGGGTTTGGCAAAAAAGCAATGGAGCCGGTAAAGGGTGAGAGTTTCGATGTTACATGAAATTCAGCTCCTTTTATATAACTGTTTTGACCACTACCATCAAAACCAGCTTGTAAGGAGCTTGCAATCGCTATACCATGTAAATAGTAGGAACCGATGACAGAATCTTTCGCTCCCGCGCTTCCCGTACCACCAGTAGCATTCCCATAGTGGTTAACGCGGCCAGTACTGTTATTCAGAACTCCGTTACCTACGGTAGAGACACCTCCTGTCGCGTTTCCGGTATATTCAAGAACTCCTGTACTGTTAAATAATACACCATGAGAACCTGTACCACCGCCTCCGAAACTGTCTCCTATAACAGTAGTTACACTGCCTGAAACATCAATTTGAAGTGCTCTATAGGAGGTGCCACTTCCAGCATAAAAATTACCGATAAACGTAGTACCGATCTGTGTAGTGTATAAACAGATACCGCCTTCTGCGTAAGAATTACCTGTAATGACGCGATTGGCAGCAGCGTCAAAACGTCCCCCTGATGCAGCGCCAATCGTAGCGTTCGGGCCATTATGAAAACTGGCGACAGTGACATCGACATCCATAATCACTGTAAAGTTATTGCTAAATACACGGTCAGCAGCTGTCGCACCATTCAGTCCGACCGTTGGGTCAGACCAGTTCCCTGATTTAAGAGCTTTTAAATCTGCCATTATTCAGGAAGTTTGATGATGTTTAATTCATTGGCTAGAGTAACGATGATCTCGCTGACTTGCGCATACGCAGCAAGAGTCTTCTCACTTGACGGCTGAGTCTTGATGTTGGCCGTCATCTCGATCCTGATTGCTTCAGAATAGAGAACCTTCATTTCGTTCTCCTTCCTGCATGCAGGAATCACCTGGAGGTTCACAGCTGTGCTGTAGTCTCCCTCTCGCACAACGGGCGCAGAAGATAAATGGAACAGAGCGATGTCATATGTGTCGCCTTCGTGTACAATTGGATTTTTTAGAATATAGTCCATGTCTTTTATAAATAATTAGCGGTTAAACGTTCAGACCATCTCACGTTGATGGCCTTCAATATTGTCACGGTTCCATCCAGGTGCATCTCGATCCTGGAGATGTTCCAGTATGGCTCATTCTCGGCGACACCTGGAGCAGCCTTCGCGATATAGTGATGCAGAGCCAGCACCTGCTGTCTGAACTGCTTCTTGTTCTCAAGTGTGTCAATGAGTAGAGTGATCTCCTCACTGTGATCATCGATGTCGAGATCAACATCTTCATCAAATTCTACTATGTCGAGAGTGACCTGTTCCATTTTACTTGTTCGTCACGTTTTGAGTCACCGGCAAAGTTCCCCACACATAAATCTTGTCACGGTTCGTCACCGGCCATGTGAATAGTATGTCATAGTGATAAAGAGCAGGCTCCAGCTCGATCTTGAATGCGTCGATCTTAAACTTGCCAGCAGCTGCGTCCGTGATGGTGATGCCGTTGCCGATCGTTAATGTCTTTGCAGAAATTCCAGTCTTCACCTTCTTAAACTCACACTTCAGCTGGAAGCCAGCAAGTGACTGCACAACGCCATTGATCTTGAAGGTGAACTCAGCACCATCGAACGTTGTGCCTTTAAACTGCTCTTTAAAATTCTTATTAATCATCGTTAAACAGTCTGATAAATTTTGTATGTGACATGTGTATTCGAGTGATACTGTGCCTCGATGTAGTTGTCCTGCCCCACTTGATACCCTCCCCCAGCTCCATCAGTCCTCTCCTTAAATGCTGCCGGGAATGTCGGAGGAGCTCCATCATTGTGAACCATCAACGAGGTTACTCCGAGTTTAGCGCCTGTGAAGTCAACAGTCACATTGCCTGTGCGTGGAGCTGTTTTGCTTCCATGAAGTGTCGGTCTGTCAAATTTGAACTGGGTGCTCGCGACCGCTGTCATACCGTACTGGAGAGAGCTTGATTCAAGTGTGTCCACTCTCACATCAAGAGCTGAGATGTCTGTGGTGTGTCCATTCACAACTAGGACGAGTGCATCGAGAGCGGCGTCAAGAGCTGCATTGTTGCCGTATAACTTTTGTAAAGCTGCGAGCACAGTGTTCGTGTCATCGATCACTCCAGTGTCACTCACGAATCCTGTGAGCACTGCGCTGAGAACCTGAGCAGCGTTGATGTAGTTTGACGGATTGCTTGTCGAGTACTTGCCAGCCAACAGAGTGAGCACAGCGTTGCTCGCTGGCTTGTCCATGTCTGCCGTGTTCTCAGCGTTGCCGAGTCCGACCTGCTGCTTCGTTACTCCGTGAGGATTGCCTGTGTTCACTGCATGCGCATTGTACTCCTGCACAAATGCGTTGATGATTGCTCTGATGACTGCTGCGTCTGCGTTGTCGTTAAATTCTTGTGCCATGTTTATTGTTTGATTAGTCGAACCATATCTCACTGTCGAGCCACACTCCACCGTCATTCCATACGCCGTAGGCAAGACACCAGTTGTTTAAATTCAAGTATGTTGATGCAGGAGGGAGAGCCTCTTCTCCTGCGAAGTATGCCACAACCTTCTTGTCGATGATCTTCTCATCGTCGATGATCAGTTCTGTGCCTGCCGCGATCCTGTCATAATAGTTCACCTTGTCAGGATTGTCGAGGATGAGCTGCTTCACTCCATCGTTCGCTCCATAGTATTGAACAGCGAGATCGTACACGCTTTGTCCATCCACCACTGTGATTGTTCTCTTCGCCATTTTTTACAGATAGGGTGCGTCTACGTTAATTTTTCCCAGTGCATTAGCGCTGAGGGTTCTCACTGTCATCTCATCATTCACAAACTCCTTCCTCGTCTCACGAAGAAGGTCATCGATGTTCTCATCCTCCAGGAAGGTCAACGAGCCGACACAGATGGTCGGGTGCTTCTTGATCTCTCCCTTGTTGCATACGAGCAGAATCTTCTGATTTTGCTTCGTTGCATCACCGATGTTGAAGTCTCCATCTTTGGCCTCCACATCATTCGTCTCCAGGTTTATCAGTATGTCTGTTGTCATGTTCTTGCTGATGCTGATGCTAATACTCTGACCATTGCTTCCTCCATCATCCTGTCCATCTGTGCGACCATCTCCTTCGTTCCGTTTTGCAGCACATAGGTCGGATGGTCAAACATCTTCCCGACAGTCACAGTGATGTTCTTCACTCCACCTCCGCTCACTGCGTTGATGCCTTCCTTTGCTTTCTCTTTGTCTGCCCTGAGCTTGCGCTCCATGTCGAGCGCCTTCTTCTCTCTTGCTGCTCTCTGCGCATCAGTTTCACCTGTGCCGTTCACAGCCTGGATGCTTGCGCTGTTCGCGTCTTCCTTCTCAGCTTGAGACTTCGCCCATGATGCAGCTCCCTTCGCTGCTCCTTTGGCATATGCTTCACCAACATTGTTGAAGCCTCCCTCCTTGCTGAACTCGACAACATTCTTCACAATACCAACAGGCGAGAGATTGAACACGAGCTTGCCTGCTGCCTTTGCTGCGTCCATATATCGACCGTCCTTGAAGGCTGCGATCGCTTCGCCGATTGGCGAGAATATTTTTTTAAACAGATTCGCGATGCTAGTGAACACGCTCTTCACTGTCTCCCAAAGTCCATACATGAACTTCCTGAATCCCTCGAACTTGTTCCATGCGATCATGATCCCAGCAACAAGTCCACCGATGAGCCCGATCACAATGCCGATCGGATTCGCAAGCATCACAGCGTTGAGCGCTGCCTGCACTGTTGTCACAGCTGATGTCACAGCTGCCCAGGCAGTCTTTGCAAGTGTCACAGCTTTGATCGCGATCATCACTCCACCGATCGCTCCACCGAACACCATGAGCATGTCAGCGTTGTCCTTGCCCCACTTGAGCAGTGGCTGAAGCCAGTCGATCACCAGGGAGATGCCTCCCACAACAGCATCGAAGCCAGTGATCAGGAAGTCGATTGCAGGAACAACAACAGGAATGAGTCCTTCGCCGATCGTGGTTGCAACAGTGCTGATCTTCTCTGTGAGCGTGTTCCATGCTCCTTGTGGAGAGTTCGCGATCTTCTCAAGATTACCATAGAACTGGCCTCCTGGCTTTGTTGCTGCTTCCAGTGCTTTGCCGATCTCTGTGGCCGATACCTTGCCTTCTTCAAAGCGCTTCACAACATGCGCGACACTCTCGCCGGTCTTTTGACTGATCGAGACAAGAGGATCGAATCCGTTCGCCTTCATGTTGTTCAGGATGGACTCTGTGAGCTTCCCTTCCTTCTGTAGTTCAGCGAATGAGTTCGTGAGTCCTGAGAGCTTTGTTGCGTCTCCCTTTGCCACTTCGCCGAGCTGAGTGATCCTGGGAACGATTTGATCAACAGCAACGCCTGAGACCTTGAGCTGTTTGCCCATGTCGAAGACTCCCTCTCCGAGGAGTCCCTTCATTCTTTTGAGGTTTGTGAATAGTGACTCGCCTGCGTCCTTGCCCATCAGCATCTCGAAGTCGAGACGCTGCTGCGAAGACTTCATTCCTTTGTTGATGGTTCCAGCGAGTCCGGCTCCGAGTAGTGTCAGCGGGTTCGTAAATACTGGAGGGATAGAGGATGCAAGATTCTTGAACATTCCTGTGATGCCGCTCGGCTTCGTTCCTTCCAGCCTGTCCAGGTTCTTCTGAAGACTCTTGATCTCAGCGTTCACCATCTTCATGTGTTTTGTGGCGCTCGCTGGGAGCAGCTCCTTCATCTCGTTGAGCTTGCTGATCCTGGTCTTGAGATCAGAGATGGAGCCGGACGATTTACCGGCTGCCTCTCTGAGTTTTTTGTTTGCCTCAGTTAGTTGATCAGTAGTGATGCGAGCGCCAGTGGTCTCCTTCGAGACACCCTGGAGCGGGTTCGACATCCCGTCCTGAAGCTGTAGTATAAATTCAACTATGTTCGGCATTCTGTTTATTCCGGTTTACTTCGTTTTTTTTCTTCAGTGCGAATCCACACAAGGTTGTTCCATTTCATTGCCCACTCTTCGTCTGTCAATGTCAGCGGATCGCGATTGAGATAGTACTCGATTTGTGCGTCCACCATGCGGATCAGGCACAGGTCAGTTCCGTCATCCTTGAGTTCGTACTGACTTAGAACTCCTTTAAGTTTCCCAGCTTAACGTGGATGAGTGACTTCAATTGATTTACTGCTCCGAGGAAGTACTCGTCATCAGTCTTGAGGCGCTCATCACCTTCGAGCCACAAGTTCTCCAGGAGAACCTCTGCCTGTTCGATCGGATCGGTGATGGCTGCGATCATGCTCATCAGTTTGCGATCAACGCTCCTGAGCCATGCTCTCGCGTCATCCACTTCGATCAGGAACACTTTGCGACCTCCGATGGCCTTGTAGTGCTTCTCCTTGATCTTTGCAGACTCAGCGAGGTCTGCACGTTTCCTCTCGGCTGCTTTCTGTTCAGCGAGTAGCTGCAAATATTTTTCCGATGGGAGAGCTTGCTGCTCTGCCTCACTCATTTTGTTGAACTGCTCCAGTGTGATCTCCTGGTCATTTTTTTTCTTGCTCATTGTATTTGTTTTTGAATTAGACTTCTTGTCACCTCAAAAGCCCGCACCTGTGAAGGCAGCGGGCTGATGATGGTTAGTGTGTTTTTAGTTGTGCTTCAAGCGAAGGAACATCAGAGGAAGTCCGACCTCCTGCTTCTTGTCTCCCTGCATCATGCCGATCTCGAACTCAGTGAACTCAGTCTCGATCAGTGTGTAGGTCTGAAGCATTCGGTTGCCTTTAGCTCTGAAGTTGCAAACGATCTGAACACGGATATCCAGGAGATCATCAGCACCGGCAGCGATCGCAGCCTTGTTGACATCTTCAACAGCTCCCTTCAGCATCGAGAGTGTTCCGTCATACTTCTTGTTCCCGCGCTGTATGTCGAGCGGCTCGTTGCCTGCGGCATAGATGTGCTCCTTCTCCTGGCTCTTCTTGAACTTCAGTCCAGTTGCTTTCGCAGCCTTCACTCCGTTCACCAGGATGTCGAGATCACTCCACTCGCATTCTTTGGTATCGAAAAAATTCATTTTTAAATGGTCTTTAAATGGTTAAACAATTAAGAGATCGCAGGATTGTCGAAGCCGAGCTCAACATCGATCGCTTCGTTGTACCCTACAGGCACAATCTTGAGGACAACCTTTGTCTTGTTCGCTGAGAGTACATTCTGCGCAGGGTTGATGTAAGCAGTCACGGAGCTGATCTCCTTGTTCGCGGTCATGAGCAGGTTGATCTGATTCTCGATCTTCCCCTCCAGGTATTTCACAACACCATCGTCAAGTGTGCCATCTTCCTTGATGAGCACCTCGTCATCAACTTCCTCAACGTATGTCGAGTATGCGATGACAGCCGCCTTGTTGATCACGCGACGACGAGCGAGCTTGCTGAAGTCACTGGATGCTCCAGCGGCAAGGCGATCGCTGCTGAAGTAATATCCTCCCAGTGTTGGGAACTTCCTGATCGTGATGAACCCCTTGTCATGGATCAGACCGATGCTCGCGTATGTGTCCACTTTAGCAGTGCCCACATAAGCCGACGAGATCGGGAGTGATCCGTTCTTCACCCTGCTGATCTTCCTCTGAACAGGTAGAGCAGCAGCTGCTCCGATAACAAGACCAACACAAGAAGATGCACCCGACACATCATCACCGATCACAATGCCGACATAGTCATTTGTCAACGCACTGATGTCAGTGAGGTTCGCAGCGTTGCCGGTGAAGGCTCTGCCTTCGATGATGATCGCAAGCGGCATCTGAGCGTCTGCGTACGCTTTTGCAAGCACGTTCGCGTTCGTCATAGCAGTATAACAATCGGCATCGATGCCCGCTGTGGTTGTTAACGTGTAGCCTCCAGGAGGGAGGAACGATGTGCCCAGGAGACGGATGCGACCGCCAGCGAAGTCGAGGAGCTTCTTCACTCCGTTCGCATTCGTGTTGTCGAGCATCTCTGTCTGTTCCATTGTGTCAGCAACAATCATGATGTAACATTCTGCGCCTGTGCCAGCTCTCTTGTAGAACTGCTTCAGGACTTTATACATTGTAGGGTTGCCAGCGAGAGTGATCCCGATGGTCTCAGCCTCTTCGAGACTGAAGACAACACGAGGGTCAGCGATCTGAATCTTGTCAGTCACCGCGACACCTGTTGTGCAAAAAGCGGCCACACCATCGGCAAAAGCTGCAACGCTTCCGAGGGCTCCGTTCTGAATTAAAATCCTTACGTTAGGTAGCATTATTTCTTACCGTTTTTGTTTTTGCTTTTGCCTGAAGGGTCTCCTGTGCCTTCAGCGCTTTCGTTGCCAGTGTTCTCTGACGAGTTTGACTCACTTCCCTGGCTTGAGTTTTTTGCAGCTTCAGCAGCAGCTTCGTCAGCAAGACGCTTCTCTTCAGCAGCAGCTTCATCAGCGATGCGCTTTGCTTCAGCTTCAGCAGCTGCTTCCTCCTCTGCGATCTTCTCCTCAAGCTCAGCCTCTTCAGCTGCGAGCGCTTCCCACTCAGGCTTGTACTGTTCCAGGATCGTCTCGAGCTGCTCGATGCGAGTGCGAACTGACTCCAGCCTCTCGGCATTTGACTCGTCCTTCATTGCATCCTCCCTGGTCACAGTTTCAACAGCAGCATCAGGAAGAGTCTTCCCGTGATTCACTGCATGCGAGCGGTCAAAGAACTTGTGCCCATCAGAGGTCACATGTATCTCGTTTTTTTCTGTGTTGCTCGCGAACACTTTTCTGATCTCAATCTTTGTGATTTTCATCGCTTAAAAAATTTTTGGTTTAATGGTTTTGATAAAAACTCCGAGCAGGAACAGAATCCAAAAGACTCCACCACTCCAGGCGAGAAAGTTCACGAAGGCAGGGACATACTTCTTCTCCACGATCCTGGTGGAGACTTCTGTCCTGCTGTGTTCTTTTTTTGTGTGTGTGTCGAAGAGCTTTGCTGCGATGGCTGCTGTGTCACATTTACAGTCAACCTGCAAAGAATCACCGCGAACCTTCATCTCCAGTGTGGCATGTTTAAATTGCTTTTTAACTGGAGTGAATTGCTTCAGCTCAGGACAAGGAACTTGCACAGCATATGTCACAGCTGCTGGCGCAGCTTTGAGGATCGTGTCCCGAACAGTGACAGTGCGCTCGATGAATGTTGTGTCATGCACTACCTTCTCGCGGGCTGACCGTAGTAAACTACATCCAGCCGTTGAGAATATGGTGGAGCAAGTCACCACGATCACAAAACATAAAACGATTTTTTTAAATGCTTGCATATTCTTTTTTTGCGTCAAAGCATGGACACTGCTTGATGTACTCGAACCAATCAATGACACCATTGTGATTCTTGTCAGGCGAGAAGTCGCGATGCCCTTGTATGACGGCTTTTTTAAATTGTAGTTTTAATTCGATCACTAGCTTCAGCATTGCAGCTTTTTGCGCTGGAGTTCTATTGTCCACTGCCTTCCCTTTAGCGTCAACACCTCCGATGTATGAGATCGCAACAATGTGCTTGTTGTAACCCGCCACACTGTTGGTGATGTTATCTAAATGAGCCAGCTGAACGATTGCTCCATCAGGCTTCACTATGTAGTGATAGCCTGGACTCTTCCACTTCATCACTTCTCGCCAGTACCGTTGAATCTGTTCAATGGTTGAGTTTTGTGGAGTCGCAGTGCAGTGAATTGCTATGTACTTGATCTCTCTCACTGTCTTAGTTCAGCTGCATTGTGCTCACATGCACATAAGTTGCACCGTCGAACTCATAGGTCAAGTTGTATGACTTGTTCGCGGTCAACACAACCGCAAGACCTGTCATCCCTGTTCCTGGAGTTAATGTGCGATTTGTGCCATCAGCGCTCGCGCGAATCACTAACTGTGATCCCACAGGCATCTCTGCATTCGGGGTCAGGTTGAGTGTCGCGTTGCCAGTCATGGCAAGTGTGAGGTGAGTGTACGTGTTGTCGATAGCCTGAGCGATTATCGCTGCGAAGACTAAAACGATTTTTGTGGCTAAGCCAAAAGGATATTTTATCAGTTGCATGATTTTTTTGTTTTAATGGTTTTTAATTTTTTAATTTTCTTGCATCAGCCAGCATCCCTTGAACCCGATCAAGCTCTGTCTCCAGGATTTTGATTTTCTCATGCAGATCGTGGATGATGCTGCGATAAATCACAAGCGCCTTCTCGACGTTCTCAAGTTCATTTGTCGATGCTTCTGCGTTGTTTTTCTTCCTGGTGAAGTACCAAGTCGCTGCCGATGATGCTATCATTGGCAGGACTTGTGTGAGCAGTACGTTGATGAGTTGGTTCACTGTTTAGCTTTTTTTATTCCTTAATCAATTGAATTAAACTCCTGTTGCCTGGATGATCATTCCCACTCCGAGATCGTCTGAGCGACGACGACGACCGCCTGCGCGGAGGTAGCTCGAATAGATGTCTGCCTGATATTCTGCACGCTCCAGGTTCTCAAAGAATTTCACTTCTCCAAGTGCGCGAGCAACAGCGTCCTTCTGCCAAATTAGAGCAGCTTCAGAGTCAGCTCCAGCAGCAGCTCCACCGAACGGGATCACCGAAGCAGCAGCGTCAACATTAGTCGCATACGCAACAGATGAGCGCATCATCACATCGAATCCGTACAGCTTGCCCAGGACACCTGTCTCAGCATTAAAAAATTGATTGAAGGCATTGAACTGTTGATCATTCAAGCTCGTGGTCAACTCGTCCATCATGTTCGCAGTTAACAGAGCTTTGCGATCTGTGAGAGGAACATTGCCCGCATTAAATTTGCGTTGCCATTTTTTCAGATCAAGATGAGTGAACACTTTGCGGTTCCCAGTTAAGCCTTCAGCAAGCTCGCCGGTATTTGCTCCAGTGGTCTTCGTGATGGAAGCCTGTGGGATGCCTGTCAGCCATTTGATGATTAAGTCTTCAGCAACAGATTGAGAGATCACTCCAGCGTGGTCGCCATAAACAGAATTTATCTTGTCATAGCTAAGCTCGATTTTTTCAGCTTCGTGGATTGCAGTCGGGTCTGTCGAGTACTCATCAAGCAAGTACACAACATCAGTGTCAGCACGTTTGACGATTGCCATCGGGTACTGTGTGCGGTTCTTCGTTACTTTAGGCACAGCGCCAGGATTCGGGATGTGTACGATCTTACCGGCAAGAACTTTGTCATCGTCATTGAAGGCATGCGCAAGGAATTGGTTGTCCTTCCAGAAGCGCTCGATGATGTAGTTCGCCCACACCTCGATCTCCAGGCCGTTCAGCTGGAAGCCGTGATTCTGTGAGGGAGAGATCACTGCGTATGCGAATGCTCCCACAACGAGAGCGCCGGTCACAGCGAAAGGATTCAGATTGAAGTCATGTGCTGCTGGCGTGGCGATCATCGACACGAGCCCCACAAAGGCCGCGAAGGGCAACAAAAATTTAGTTAGGAACTTTTTCATTGTTTATGGTTTTAGTTTTTAATTTGATTGTTTGATTGTTGACTTTGATTGATTTTTAAAAAGGGTTTAAACGTTGCGCGGGTCTTTGCCGAACTTCGCCTTGTAGATTTTTTTATACGCTTCGGGAGCATTCAGCTTCACCTCGTTCACCTTGCCGAGCTTGAACAGCTCATCAAAGGACTTCTGTGACAGCTTCACGATCTCATCATTCGCATGGTCTTCCTTCGAGGAGTTCTCGATCACTCCCTTCACTGATGGAAGCACAGGCAGTCCAGCAACAAACTCCTCAGCTTTTTTCATGTTCGCCTTCGCGAGCGTGATGATCCCATCCTTGCCGGACAGCTTGATCTTGCGCTGATTGTACGCCTTGTCAGCGAGTGCTGTTGCTTTTTTGTCCTCTTCTGCTTCTTCAGCAAGTTTCGCGTCCTCATGGAGTTTAGCGAGCTGCGCCTGTGTATCAGCGAGCGTCTTCTTCAACTCTTCGATCTTCGCGTCCTTGTCCTCGTCAGACAGTTCTTCGGTTTCTTCTGCACCTTCTGAGAGTTGCGTCTTCTCTTCTTCGCTGGTCTCTTCGTCAGCTAGTGCGATGCTGATCTTTGATTGAGCCAGTTTAATCGCGTCAGCAGCGGTCTTCTTCGCTTCCTGCGCTTTTTTCAACGCAGACAACGCCTCGCCTGCTGTGGTTGTTTTTTTTGACATGGTTGTTATTTTTGGTATAAAGTTTTCGATGGAGGTCTCCGACAGCTTGATGAGCCTGTCGCTGCTGTCATACAGAGCCACATCAAGAGCATCAGGATTCGCTCCGATGTCGCAGATGCTTGCTTCTTTTAAAATCCACTTTGATACTGATGCGAGCTTCTGACCAGGAAGGAGATCACTCTTCTTCTTGCTTGTCTCGATCGGCTCAGCTCCTGCTGAGCACATGCGAATGTGTCCACCTTCAACCTTGTGGAAGATTGTCATCGCAAACTCATCCTTGTCATCGAAGTATGGAACACCGCTGATCTCATCACCATTCACTTCGATGTCCTGCCAGTGACCAATTGGTAAAATTTGGTTTTTGAGATTACCTTCGGGACGAATATGGTTGAACAACATCAAGGGATTTTTTTTGAATGGCTCCAGGATTGCGCCTGTAGTCAGCATTCTGAAGCCTTGACTGTTCAAGTTGCTTGTCGAGATAATGAACCTTTTTGATGAGAGTGGCATGAATTTTTCTGTGTGATATGAAGCAAAACTCCTCCAAAAAAAAGCCGCAAAAAAATCACGATCTCATATGATAGCGATCCGCGCTACATATTGTATTTACAGGTGATTCAATAAGAATCACACTCCGAAAAAAACTCCTTTTTAATTTGAATTTTGCCATGTAACGATGGCAAATAATTCAACGAACAAACAGAAGAGAGAGCATGCGTATATGCTCTATGTCAAGGAAGGCATCACCGTGTTCAAGGTGCTTGCTGAGCGTGTAGGTGTAACTCCCAAAACGATCAGCGCCTGGGCAGAAGAGGACAAGTGGGAGAAGCGCAGACAGAACATGCTGCTCACTCGTGAAGAGCAGATGCAGAACCTTCTCATCGAGCTTGAAGAACTCAACAATTTCATCAAGACAAAGAAAGAAGGCAGACGCTTCGCTGATGCGAAGGAGGCTGACATCAGGCGCAAGCTCATCAAGGACATCAAAGAGCTTGAGACGAAGGCGAGCATCTCTGAAGTGATTGAGACAGCGAGGAAGGTTGTGCAGTGGCTCTCTGCAATTGACTTCGAGAAGAGCAAAGACATCGCGAACATCTTCAATGCGTTCATCAAGGACAACCTCAAATAAATGACGAACCAGGACAAGCAAAGCATAAAACAATGGGAGGAGTTCCATGCCGCGCACATCAGGGCGTTGAGCATCGATGACCTGGAGAGCGGTCTTGCGAAGAGCATGCGCATCAAGCGCCTGGAGGAGAACTTCGAGGAGTGGTGCAAATATTATTTTCCGAACTATTGCAAGAGCGAGCCTGCTGACTTTCACAGAGCTTCTGCTGCTCGCCTGTTGCCAGCTCGCAGACACTTCGAGGTTCGTGCATGGTCACGAGAACTCGCGAAGAGTACTGTGTCTATGTTGCAATATCTCTACAAAGTTTTAGTTCAGAAGCAGCTCAAAAATATTTTAATGGTCTCAAACTCTGAAGACAATGCAGAGAGGTTGCTGCTTCCATTCAAGATGAACCTGGAGCACAACAAGAGGATCATCAATGACTATGGTGTGCAAGAGAACAATGGAGCGTGGACGAGCTTCGAGTTCATCACCAGGGGAGGCACATCGTTCAGAGCTGTGGGAGCCGGACAGAGTCCTCGTGGGACAAGGTTCGAGAACCATCGCGTTGATGGGATCATCATCGACGACATCGACACTGATGAAGAGTGTCGCAACGAGAAGATCGTGAATGACAAGTTCAAGTGGATTCAGGAAGCACTGATCCCAACGATCTCCATCTCAGGTGACTACATCATCGTTGTGAATGGCAACATCATCGCAAAACATTGCTGTGTCACGTTGCTGATGAAGCTCGCGAAGCACGTTGACATCGTGAACATTCGCAACGCAGACGGAGTCAGCTCGTGGCCACAAAAAAATAGTGAGGCAGACATTGACTCAATTCTTGCAATGATCAGCTATGCCTCAGCACAAAAAGAATATTTTAATAATCCTATAAGTGAGGGGACTGTGTTTAAAGCAATGGCATACAAGGCTACACGCCCATTGATAGAATACAAATTCTTAGTATGCTACACAGACCCCTCATTCAAGGATTCAAAGAAAAACGATTTTAAAGCGACAGTACTTGTCGGTCGATGGCGTGATGAGTACCATGTGATCAAGGCGTATGTTGATCAAACAACAACAGCCAGGATGATCGAGTGGCACTATGACATCGAGAAGTTTGTCGGGAACAGAGTTCCTGTTTATTACTTCATGGAGGCGAACTTCATCCAGGACACGATCCTGAAGGAGTTCTACTTCGAGGGCTCTCGTCGCGGCAAGGTGATACCGATCAGAGGTGATGAGCGCAAGAAGGTGGAGAAGTTCACCAGGATCGAGGCTCTGCTTGAGCCGCTCAATCGCAACAGCAAGCTCTTCCTGAACGCAGCAGAGAAGGACAACAAAGGCATGCAGGTACTGGAGGAGCAGTTCATTGCACTGGAGCCAGGGAGCAAGGCTCATGACGATGCACCCGATGCCGTTGAGGGTGCAGTGCATATCATCAACAGCAAGGGATCACTAGCAGGGACAAAGGTTGTCGCTCGCAACCCATTCAACAAGCAACAAAAAAAGTTTTAATACATGGAGTTTTTAACCATCGAACAGATGAAGACGCACATCTTCCCAGGCGTGCGCAACGCGATCAGCAACCAGGATGATGAACATATGCAGGCCGCTATCGATGCGGCCATCGCAGAAGCAAAGGGCTACTGTTCCAGGTATGACATCAGTGCGTTATTCGTCAATATGTCGAAGCCTGATCCTATGCTTCATAATTGGGTGAAGTCGATTGCAAAGTGGCATTTTATCGGACTCGCGAATCCGAGCATTGACTATGACGATGCGCTCAATCGTTATGAGCAGGCAACAAAAAAGCTCACAGAAATTCAGGCCGGTCGGCTTGTGCCTGCTGGATGGCCTCCAGCAACACCACAGAACAGATCACAGCTGTTCCAGGTTCACAGCACAAACAAAAAGAGGAACAACCACTTCAATGGAGGGAACAGTTCTGATCCGTACAATTTAAACAGTCTTTAAAAATGACAGCATATAAATCAAATTCGGTCGGATTCAAGACCCAGGCACAGATCGACGCAGAAGGCAAAGAGCGTCCGTTCTTAATTCAACAGTTAACACTCCGGCCACTCACCAGGAGGAGTCATGACATCGGCACGATGCTCAGAGCCATCAGAGCAGCTGAGCAGACGATCCCTCGCAGACTCGACCTCTATGACTTATACGAGGACTTCCTGAGCACTGATGCCCACCTGCGCTCCGTGTACGACAAGTATGTGATGGCCGTGACAAATATTGACTGGCAGTATCTTGATGCTAACGGTCAAGAGGTGCAGAAGATGAAGGAGTGGATTGACTCTCCTGACTTCGAGCTCACCATCGCGGAGATACTGAAGAGTAAGCTGTGGGGCTATACGATGATCGAGTATGAGTTCTATGGGGACGGAACCTTCAAAGCGTTTTTAATACCGCGCAAGCACATGCGTCCGAAGCTCGGAGTTGTGGCTTCGCAGCAGACCGGCGACGAAGGCATCAACATCAGAGAGGGCATCTATGCCGACACGATACTCGAAGCCGGTGACGAGACCGATCTCGGACTCTTAATGGTTGCTGCTCAGTATGTAATTTTTAAACGTGCGAGCCTTACTGACTGGAGTGAGTTCGCTGAAGTCTTTGGCAGACCTATCATCGACGCTGTGTGGGATGGCTTCGATGAAGATCAGAAGATCGCTCTCACTGAAGCTCTCGACAAAATGGGAGGAGGAGGTCAGCTGATCCGTCCAGCTGGAACCACTGTGACTCTGCTTCCTGGTGCTTCAAACAATCCCACAGGCGAGCTATACAAGGGCATATGGGATGTTTGCAACGCAGAGATCAGCAAGCTCTTCAGAGGGCAAACTGAGACCACTGAGAGCAGTGATTCAAGTGGCTATGCTCAAGCAGCTGTTCACGCAGGCACAGAGAGCGACATCGACCGCATGAACATCAAATTCGTTCGACGCATTCTCAACAGAAGGCTTCTGAGGATTCTTGAAGTCAATGGAGTTGTTCCTCCTGGAGGATCATTCTCTGTGAAGGGAGAGAACGAGGAGCACATGAGCAAAGTGGCGAAGCTCGACATGGATGTGAAGCTGAAGACTGTGATCGGTCTTCCTATGAATGACGATCACTTCTATGAGAACTATGGAGTTGAGAAGCCTGCAAACTATGACGAGATGAAGGCGAAGCAGGAAGCGCAGAAAGTAGCGCAGGAGATGGGAGGAGGCTTCAACATGACGAGCATGGCTGAAGCGATGATCAAATTGCGGGACGCAGGTTTTTTCGACGAAGCCCGTTGAAGAGCGGGCATGACATAAAACTATTTTACAGTCAGTGCTGCTCAGGCGAGATCAGTGCAGAGGAGTCGAAGGAATGGGTGAAGCTCTCTGCGATGGACGATGTGAACGATGACTTCATCAAGAAGATTTTTGATGGTGAGCTCAGGAGTGGACAAATACATGCAGACTACTATCTGAACGTTGCGAACAAGCTCACTGATGCGATCAGCGCAGGCATGAAGATCAAAGGACTCGCGTCCGACAGTCCTCAGACCAGGATGTTCGAGAAGTTCAGGAGCAACATCTTCGCGTTCAGTGCAGCGAAGAGTCTCACAATGTTGCAAGAGTACAGCAGAGCTCTTGTCGATGAGAAAGGTCAGCGCCGCTCATACAGTGGCTTCAGGAATAAAGCTGTCGAGATCGGTCAAGTGTTCAATGACGATCACTTCAGAACCGAATACAACAGCGCCATCGCGAAGGCTCAGATGGGTGCGAAGTGGGACAGACTGAAGAACTACAGCATGCTTGAGTATCGCACAGTCGGAGATCAGCGTGTTCGCAAAAAACACGCAGAGCTTGACGGACTTCGTCTGCCTCCTGATCATCCACTGTGGGCGAAGATTTATCCTCCTAATGACTGGGGCTGTCGATGCACAGTGATCCCTGTGGAGGGTAAGGAGCAGACGAACTCAGAGATCGCTCAGCAGTATGCTGATGGTCCCGCTCTAAAGCCTTATTTCAAACAGAACTCCGGCATCGAGCACGTTGCCTTCAATGAAGATCAGCACCCATACTTCGAGAGGATCAAGCAATTCAGAACAGGTGTGATGAAGCAGGTGGAGCTCCTTGCAGAGGAGAACTACAACATGCACCCTGTCGAGAAGATCGTGAGCAGACACGGACTGCCACAGTTAAACCTTGCACAGACGAAGGAAGAAGCGATGCAACAATGGGCAAGCTCACAGAAGTCAGCGAAGGCTGTTGATGGAGTTGAGTGGAACATCGGTGATCGCTGGGATCATGTGGTGGAGCATCATGCAGCTGATGACCGCTGGAAGTATATCAACCACACAAGAGAGCTGCTGGAGAAGGCTGACGAGGTATGGGTGAGCAAGGAGAAGCTCCCCGATGGCAACGTAGGCACATTTAAACGCTATGTAAAGTATTATAAAGGACAGCCGATGGTTCTCAGCTATCCTGTGGAGCATCCTGATCAGTGGACGATGTATGCCGCAGACCTGGACTCGACCGGCAAGTTCAAGAAGATGCGTGATCAGGTGAGAAGAGGTGTGCTGATCCACCGCAAATGAGAGAGAGCCGATCCTCGATCCTGTGCCCATGTGCATACGCACACCACAAGAAAGAAGACCGGCTCTCCGATAGTACAAATATACAAATTTTAGGCCAATGTTAAACGAGTACAACCTACGGGAGATTTTTGCGAAGCAGTTCGGCTATGCGCCGATGGAGATCGAAGTGAAGGATGAAGACCTTCAAAATAAAAGGATGGACGAGAGCGGCCAATATGGGCCGTATTACGGCAAGGACGCGAACGGGAGAGAAGTCTTCATGCCGGTCACTATCGGTGGAGTGACACTTCCATATGTGTGGATGAGTGTCAACACTTCGATGACGATCGTGGAGACAGCGCTCACAGAGATACCACAGGGAGAGGTCATCGAGCAGATAAACCTCCAGCCCTGGAGATTTAGCCTCAAGGGTCTGCTCATCGGCAAGAATGGACGCTTCCCTGAGAAGGACATCGAGCAGCTGCGTGACCTAGTTGTGAGAGGAAGCAAGGAGGCGCTCGTGATCAAGAGTGTGCTCACTGACATTCACCTGCTTCACAAGGACAGCAAGACGGACAAGGTGATCATCACTGACTACAACCTCGCCGAGAATCCTGGAGTGATCAACGTGAGAGGATTCACAATGGAGTTGAAGAGTACAAGAGAATTTTCACTTGAGATCGAATAAGCATGTACCTGGTTTTAAATAGCGAGATAAAGATCGGCAACGTGAAGATGCGCGGAGTCAATGACGTTGTGATTCGTGAGAGCATTCACGAATATAAAAACACATGCAACATCAAGATTCCGACATCAGCTGTGCTCAAGAGAACTGGACAGTCAGATCAGTCGAGCGTTCAAACTGCGAACCAATTTAAAAAAGGCGAGAAGGTGATCGTGAAGCTCGGCTACAACGGAGAGCTCAAGCAGGAGTTCATCGGATTCGTTAACAGGATAAATCGCACAACACCTGTGGAGATCGAGTGCGAAGGCTACTCATACCAATTAAGAAACAAGAAGAACATCAAGAAGAGCTGGGCAAGCACCACGCTCAAGGAAGTTCTGAAGGAGGTTGTGAGTGGCACTGACATCAAGCTGCACGACAAGATTCCTGACATACCTCTCAAGAACTTACTCCTGAACAACGCGAGTGGGACTCAGGTCATTGACTATTTAAAAGACCTTTTAAAGAACACCATCACCGCCTTCTTCATTGACGATGTTCTGTATGTTGGCCTCACATACGTTGATGTCACAGAGCAGACAGTGAAGTACGCACAAGGCAAGAACGTGATCAGTGATGACTCGCTGAAGTATCACGAGGCTGATGAGATCGATGTGAAGATCGAGTTCAAGCACAAGAAGCCTGATGGTGTGAAGACAACGAATGACAATGTCGGGACAGGCAATGGCATCGTTCGCACTGAAGTTGTGAGCGCAGTTGATGACTCAGCATGGCTCACGAAGATGGCACAGGCGAAGCTCGAACAGGAGAGCTTTGACGGATATGAAGGAGAGATCACTGCGTTCCTTGTTCCATACTGTCGCGCAGGGTATCGCATCGATTATAAATCAGAGCGCTATCCTGAAAAAAATGGAGTGTACTTCGCAGAAGGTATCACAATACAATTCGGGAGCGGAGGAGGCAGGCGCATCCCTGAACTCGGATTAAAATTGAGTTAAGACTATGAGTGGCAAGAGACGCAAAAAGATACACGATGTAATTCGTGAGCTCGGCAAAGCTGACAAGTATGAAGTCTTCAACGGCAAAGTGAAGGCCGTGAGTGAAGAGGATGCGACATGCGATGTGGACATCGATGATGATCTCACTGTGTTCGCTGTTCGTCTTCGCTCTGTTGTTACTGATAACAAGGGAGTATGGGCGCTCCCGAAGGTTGACAGTGATGTGCAGATCGCGCAGATCGAAGGAGGCACTGACTTCATCGTGATCAAGACTTCAGAAGTTGACAAGGTCTTCATCGTGATCGGTGACACTTCAATTGAAGTGACAGACACACAGATCAAGGTCAACGAGGATGTGATCGTGATTGAAGAGGATGAGATCACAATCAACGGAGGGAGCAATGATGGAGTTCCAAAGGTTGCAGCTGTCAAAACAAAATTGAACAACCTGGAGAACAAGATGAACGCTCTCATCACCGCCATGACAACACTGCTCGCCACTCCAGTCGCTGAGCCTGGGAACGGAGCGCCGAGCGCCTTCCAGGTTGCAATGAACACAGCGCTCACAACCTGGAAGTCAACACAGCTCACAGCAACCACACAGGCCGACCTGGAGAACGCAAAATTCAAGCACTGATGGACTTTAAAAAATTTGAGCATACGGTCATCAAGATGGCGCAGGAAGTGAAGGAGGCGCAAGGCATGCACCTGCCTCAGCTGATCGAGAGCGCTGCACTGGAGTTCGTTGATGATAACTTCAGGAGCCAAAGCTGGGAAGGTCAGGCATGGCAACCAAGCACAGGGACGATCCTGGTGAAGAGCGGAGCTCTGCGCAGAGGCTTCGAGTCTGTGGTCACTCCTGGTCAGGTGAAGATCATCAACGAGATACCATATGCGAGAGCTCACAACGAAGGCATCGACCAGGAGGTTGACATCCCTGAGCATGAGCGTGGCAAGTATGAGAAGGTCGGATCAGGAGTGTTCACGAAAAAAGGCAAGGAGCGCCTCGTGACGAAGAGAACTGGATCAGGAAGAGTGAAGGCTCACACAAAACACATGAAGCTCCCGAAGCGCCAGTATGCGCCTACAGAAGGCAGTCCGAGTCCTACATTGAACAAGACTGTCATCACCATCATCAACAGTGAAATGCTAAAAATTTTAAAACCATGAGTACATTAAATTCAAAATTTTCAATAGGCTTCAACGCATTGATGAAGCGCATCGAGGAGACTCTCACAGAGATCAAGCACATCGATCAGAACATGGGACAGCTGGAAGGCAACAGCTCCAGGCCGGATGTGGCATTCCCTTGCACACTCATTGACTTCACGAACTGGACATTCACGAACATGACACAGAACTCCCAGGTCGGAGAGGGTCTCGTGGAGGTCTCTCTCGGCTTCGCACAGTTCACTCCGAGCGCAAACATTGTCGAGGCTGTATATCGCGATCAGGCGCTGGAGTTCTATGAGATAGAGCACAGGCTCAATGCAGCTCTTCACGGATGGAGTCCTGGAGATGACTTCGGGACGCTCACCAGGATCGGCACAAACACAGCGAACAAGATGAAGGGCATCAGGATCAGGACGCTCATATACAAGCTCGAATTTGAAGATCACAGCACAAAGGTTGTGACCAGGAGCATTCCGAAGCCTCCACTGGAGACAACCTCGGAGTTGATCTAAATAAAAAAGCCAGGGGATGCGTCCTGGCTTTTTTGTTTTTCTTTCGTTGAGTGTTTAATCAAGCATCCTGTCTTCTATCGTTTCGGGGGGGTTTAATCGTGTTTTTAAAGGTTCCAGTTTAACCAGGGATATGCCTTCTCCATCTGCTTCACAGTGGGACGGTTCTCGTTGATCTCGCGAAGGATTCCCTGGATCGATCCGAGGATCACCTCCAGGCGAGCAGTGGTCAGGAAGAACTCACACTCCAGCTCCTTCATACAGCGTGGCATGTTGTAGTCTTTAATCACTGCATAATAATACCAACGATGTGCGAGCACCATGTTGCGCTCAGGCATGAAGAAGTTGCGCGGCCTCTCCTGCTTTACAACTGGAGACGCAGGTTGCGCAAAAAACATCTGATAAAAAGAGAGTTGTCCTCGCATAGTGTTGAAGTGGTTAACGCAAATTTAATCAAGCATTTACAGAATGTTTTAACACTGTTTAAACAATAAAAAAAACCTCCCGATTAGGAGGCTCTTGCTTTAGAGTTCTTTGTTGAATCCGATGCTGACATCAACGTTGAGTGGGTATCGATCAGGGATCACTCTCTTCCTGATGGTGATGGTCTTATCATCGATGCTCCACATGATCACAGGCTCGTCATTGATGAAGTACTCTGCTGATCCAAAGCTGTACAATCCTGGAGCGATCTCCTGTGTGCCTATTGATATTCTATACCGAACACCATATACATCGACAGTGAATGATGACTCAGGCTCGCCGATATTGCTACCGAAATTAAGACCGAGCTCCATGCAAGTGCGGCCTAATTTTCTATACATTTTTATAATGTCCATCAGTTAGGATCATTAATAGTACTATCGGCAACAGCGCCACTCTTCTCGAAACGAAGCAAAGCAATGTTTTTGCCGTTCAGATATACCCAGGCTTTGTGAGGTTCTCCTGTCTCATAGTATCGGATAATTTGTCGGCCATCTCTTACTCCATTTATAAAATGCTCCTCCTTGTCTCTCATGCCACGAGAGTCAGTGAACAGGATCGTCCCTGTGAATGGAATTGAATCTCCACGCAGGTGAGTTCTTTTAACTGCTTTTGGTTTTGAATAATCGACGATGACTCCAGGCTGTTCCTCGTTCCATTTTATCTCCACAGTCCTGCTGGCTGTGGTCTGTGCTTGTGCAAGTGCTGTGACTAAACACAAGACGGTGATGATGCTTGCTCTTCTCATTTTCGTTTTGTTTGATGCTAAGTTAGTAATTTACAGATGAACATTCAAGAGCGATGTCGCCGATCGTCCTGTGTTTAATCATATCGAAGTCTTCAGCGCGAAGGCCACTGAGCTTGCCGTGTTCAGCAGCGAGCGCATAGATGTCCTTTGCGGCTCTCTTGTCAGGAGGCGCTGTGATCGCGAATGCGAACGCGAGTGTCAGTGCTCTGATCTTCTCTGCGTCTGTGTAGTTGTCAAATTTTCTCATTTTAGTTCTTGCTTACTTTGTTCGCTTCAAATTTAGTCACTGCTGCGTTATAAACTTGCACAAGACTGACAAAGTGATTCGCTGTGATTTGCGCAACATGCGCAGTGCCATCAGGCTGACGAAGCACGAACATCACAACAGGCTGACCGAGTGATGTCCCATTCTCCAGGATGCCGATCGTCAGGTCTTTTGTCTCGATGATCTGATCCTTTGTTAAACCTTCACAGATGCCTCTGCCTGCTTTTGCATCTTCTTCGCTGTTGATTACAATTTTTAATACTTCCATGTTTGCTTTTTTAATTGTTTATGTTTAATTGATTAGGTTCTCCGTAGTGCCTTTGGATAATACTGACTTGATAATCGATCCAGGGGTCAGCGGCATCTTCGGGTGATCTCGTGAATTTCGCGAGCCTGATTGCTTGTGCTCGCTGTTCAGGTTGAACATCATCTTCGATGTCCTGGTCTGTTGTTAATATTGCCTTGCTCATTTTTAAACTGTTTTTAAATTGTTGTTACTTCCATACACCACTGTCATCAACTCTGTTCCTGGTTGCAGTCGTCCATGTGTCCTCTGCGCCATCCTTGTGGATCGTCACCCATCCGTTCACATAGCGTTGAACATTTGCATACCACTCGGCTTGTGAGTCCTGGACAGGTATCTGACCATTGCTGTTGATGGCTGCGTCCTTCATGTACTCCTTGATCTCTCCAGTGGCTCGAACCATCGGGAGATATAACCATGCAGGAGTGAGAACGATCGCGAGCTTGTCAGCAACACACAGACGAGAGAACTGCTTCCCTTCCTTCTTTGCTAAAAAACGGCTGTGATAAAGCGTGAAGTCATGCCACTCTTGTCCGAACAAGAACTTCATGATCTTCGCTCCTGTGCGTGGATGTTGCTCACCTTCTTCACCGTCCATGTTCGGCTTGCCGAGATACCCGATGTCATGCAGGAAGAATGCACACCACAGGCGAGGATCGAATGGGAAGCCGTAGAGCTTGCGCCATGCAGCCGCTACAAAAAAAGGATGCAAGATGAAGCAGTGCGCTCCGAATAAAACTGACTTTGTTCCTATTCTCATGATCTTCTCCTCCCTTCTGCCTTTTCTTGCAGGCGCTCCTCGAATGATGCTCTCTTCTTGTTAGTAGTCTGTTGCTGGAAGCAGCTGATCGCTACGCCGATTAATAATATGATGAAGAGGATTGCAAGAACTATCGCCAACGGAGCCCATAGTGGCGCTGTAACCCACCACCAACTCCAGGAGGCAACAGTCCCGATCTGCGCGAGTTTAAGGATTAAAAAAATGAAGAACAGTGTTGTGCCGAATCCGATCGTCACCTTCGTTGTTTTTGTGTTTGTGTTTGTGCTCATTGTTTTGTGTGTTCAGATACCTGTCCCCGTTTTTAATTGTAAGATGATACTGAGATCGGCTCTCTCCAGGACTCGTGAACTGAAGCCACTCGATCGATGTGCCTGCTGATGCGATCCTTTGCGATCGCCATACACATGTCTGTGGCGAGCATTAGTCCTCCATCGTTTTGCGATGCAGTTTTAAATATGAAGCCATACAGATCGCCGACGATCAGCTGACGCGATTCCTTCAACGCGATCATGTTATTCTTCCCGATGAAGGGATTCTCATATACTGTCACATCGTCCTGTGGGAAGTGAGCCCAGTGTGTTGATCTTTCCATAGTTTTAAAATAAATTTGTTTGACTGTCCTGAATCACTGCTTTAGTTATTAGCTCCAGCTGCGCGGAGTGATCGAGCACATAGGTGCTCCTCCCTCTGCCATACTTCACTTTATAATAAAGATTAGGCTCAACCTTTTCAATGATCCCCTTCCTTCCATTACACCTATTTTTAACAATATCACCGCGCTTTAATTTTTGACGGTGTGCGCTGTCACACTCTGCCCAGGTTTTGAAGGGATGACAGTTGCATCCGTGTTGTCCTGTGATTGCTATGCTGTTAACTTGATTCATGTCTTTAAGTTGTTTTTTAAGTTTAATGAGCTGGCCGTGATAGCCATCACGCTGATGCTTGACATGCTCCAGCTCTTCTTGAAGACGAACGATCTCTTGCAGGAGATGTCCTTCCTTCGCTTTGCGAATCGGTTCGCCGAGATCGAGCTGGAGCGGGTTTGTCATGCTGTTATTTTTTTGTACCCCCGAATTGAATCCAGTGCTGTCTCTTCGATTGCCTCAAGCACATAGTTGATCGTCATCTCATGGTTGTTCTTCCCGATCTCCACGCGACCTCCGACCTTCAGCTTGTCGAAATTATACACGAGATACTTGCACCATATGCCGCTCTGTGCTGGCTCACAGTCCAGTACTTTACCATCAGGAGCGACGAGCCACTGAAGGAAGTCCTGTCCATGATCCTTGAAGGTGATGAGCTTGTTCGGCTGTGAAGCCGTGCTCTGACATTGTTTTTTAAATCTCTCAAGCACAGCGATCGTGTGTGCTTTGTTTGCTGACCAGTCTCCGGGATGAAGTTGGTCGAGGATTTCATTTGCGAATTTTTCTGTGTTCATGCTCTATGTTTTTTTATTGGTTTATTTGTTATCGTTCCAGCGTTCCTTTTTAAGGTATCGCAGAGGGTCAACCTTGTTCCTCGCGTATGGCGAGCGCTTCAGCATTGCCTCGTATATCGGTATATGATCGAAGGCTTCGATCTGATCATCTTTGCTCAGGCTGTTCCATTTTGCGAGAGCTTCCTTCTTGTCAACCTTGTGAGCATAGCGATTCCAAAACATGTCAAATGTGATCTTGCGATCCACTTCAGTCACTTTCATGTTGTGTGTCTTCATTAGCGCAAGGAACTCGATCTCCAAAACGGAGAGCCTGATGTTCGTCCCTGATGGCACTGTTGCAAGCTCTTCGCCTATCACTTGATAGCCGATGAGAATGCCGTTCTGATTAAATGTGAGTTGCACATCTGCTCCGAACGTAGTGGAGTGTACTTGGTAAATTCTCATATTACTTTGTCTATTGTTTCAAAAATCTGTTGAGAGGTCAGGTGATAAGGAATCCACTTGTATTTGTATGCACAATGAAACGCGAGAGCCTCCTCCTTCTTGATAAAGAATGACACTGTGCTGCTGTAGTCATACAGCTTCGCGTCGAGTCTCTTTGCGAACGGCTTGATGATTGAGCACAGGAGAAGCTCCAGGGACTTGCCTTCAGGTCTCGTGTGTGGATGAATGACAGCTCTTGCTTGCACTGCCTTCAAGTGTGCGAGCATGATTGCGAGCTCGTCATATTCGCCGGTAAATTTATATTTCTCCTTTAGCATCGTAGTCCTCCTTCATTTTTACAAACTGAGTCACTAGCTTCGGGAGCTCATCCTTCGTGTATCTGTTGAGTCCCTTGTGCAGGTAGCCTGACTTCTTCAGCCAGCTATTGAGATGATCCCAGTCGATTTTTCCGTCCTTGCGCCAGTTCAGATCATGGCAGATTGAGAGTATCTTCTTGCGCATGCGATCAGAGGCAACACACACAGAAGCAGCTCCTGGCTTCGCCTGTTGGTTGTCGAGCTTGCGCAGATAGTCGAGCAGGTTCTCGCATTCCTTCCAGGTCATTTTTGCGCTGCTTGTTTCGCGTTCCTTAGTATACTGATACACGAGCTCCTTCTTCGTGTCTTCATCGATCTTGAGGCGATCGAGAAGCCGATGGAGTAGAATGTTCTGATACCTGTTGCGAGTTTGGTCGTATTTTCTTTGTGCTTCCATTTTTAAAAGTGGTTTAAACGGTCTTTTTAATCTTCTCTTTGTATTTGTCGATCGTTGTCTTGTTGGCAACAACTCCGACCTTCACATATGCTCTGCGCCGCACCATCTCCTTCGCATCCTTTTTGCTTTGTGCATTCACGAGAGCGATGAACGATCCTGTGAGCTCTGTGTTCTCATCGAGCATCACCTTCATCTGAACAGCGAAGGGATAAAGCATCACTGTTGTTGTTTCTTTTTTTTTACCTCCGAAGAGTCTTGTCAGCATTTTAAACATGTATTTTTTTTAATTGGTTTGAGCCAGTGGACGGAGTCGAACCGTCACCTCCTTGAAAACCTCTTAACAAGGAGTGTCCACCTGTTGAACCCACTGACTGAAGAACTAGCTCTCGACGAGTTCCTCTGCTTTTGTTTCTACATAGAAGCTCTCCTCCTGGATCACTTCAACTCCGATCAGCGGCATGAGCTTCGCAATCTTCTTGTCATCACGATCAGCGATCAGCTTCGCTTTGTCAACCTCTGTCTTGATTCTCAGATACGTTTTTGCTTTTGCCTTCATCAAGTTGATCACAGCGTCCCAGGTGAATCCCTTCAATGTCTTCAGCTGATGCTTGCCGGTTCTGAATCCGATCGAGCCATGTACGAGGTCAACACTCCTGGAGTCTTTGAACAGTTCCTTCTCGTTGCTCTGTGCATAGTCCTGGAGCGCTTCAAAGTTTTTGCTCATTGTTGCTTCGTGCTTCTGAATGTCTTCAGAGTACTGCTCACGAATTTTTTGACACTTCTCATCGATCGTCGCGTTGATCTTCTTGAGCTTCGCTTCTGCTTGTGAGTAGTCTGCGAGTGCTGTCTGCGCCTGCTCCTGTGATTCGATCACGAGCTCTGGCCTTTTTACTTTTGCTTTTTGTTTCATGGTTTTTATGTTGTTTTAATGGTCTCACTTGTTTCAAGGTTCTTGAGTTCGTTCTCAAGCTCCCTCACATCCTCCTGAACTTTTGCTCTGTAGGGATTCTCAGGATGTGTCTTCAGCCACTCGTTCAGCGTGTCAATGCGATCAGTGGTCAGCTTCATTGCTTTGGTTTTTTCGTCTATGCTCATAGGTATATTTATTGAGGGTAGTGTTTTGCCGATCTTTAGAACCATGCGCCTGAACATTTTATCTGTGAGCATGTAGTCTTTAGTCACTCTCTTGCTGTGCAACACGGTCGCGTGATCACGATTGAGGAAGTTGCCGAGTTCAGAGAGTGTGAAGCTGTGATCACGGCTGAGTGTCACGAGATAAAAAAAAGCATGACGAGCGTCTGAGACAGGTCTTGTGCGATCGTTGCTCTTGATCTTGTATTCACTGATCCCAGTTGCTTCGCATACAGCAGAGAGCACCTGATTCATGACGATGTGCTTCGCTTCTAGCTGCTGGAGCTGTTGTGTGAGTTTGTCTTTTACGTTGCTATTCATTTAAACTGATTTTTTGTGTGCGTTAATTTTTTAGAGCTCTCATTCAGGACAAGCTGCTTGAGTTCATTCACAACGAAGTGATTCGGCTGTATATCGAGACGAGACACAAGATGCTTTTTGACATAGAGCTCCAGTGCAAGCTCCAGCTCATATCCGTCAAGTGGCTCGTCCAGGAAGCGAAGTGATGTCTCCCATAAGTAGTCACCATCCCTGATGAACCACTCGTCTGTCCACCATTGCCAAAACGAGTGACAACGGCTGAGAAGCTCGATCTGTTGATCATTAAACATCTGAAGGCGCATCCAGGTGAATGCGGAGCCGTACACCATAGATGTGAGCTCGTTGCTGCCCCATCCGAGTACAATTGATATGCGTTGCTGGTTGTTCATGATTTTTTGACTTGTGTTGTGCCCCAGTATTTTTTTGCAGCTGCTTCCCATATGATGAACTCGCCACCTTTATTGTATCGACCTTGACTGATTGCTTTGTGACCTTCAACCCATATCTTCAGATCAGCGAGATACAGTGCTGCGAGCGCTGGCTTGCCCATCGGCTTCTTGCCTTCTGCCTGACTGATGATGATGATGAGATAGTTCTTCTTGTGCTTACTTAAAAATGCCTTGAGATCATCAGTGCGAACATCCACCATCTGAATACTGTCAATCACAATCACATGTGGAGCTCGACCGTTCGAGAGATACTCGTCAAGCTCCTCCAGTGTCTTCTCGCCGATGATCAGGTATCTGCCCAGTCCTCCCATCCCGAAGAGAACAAGCATCTTCTGAATAGTTGGCCCGGTTCCTTCCTCCAGGGAGTCCACATACACTCGCATTTTTTTGCGGATGAACTCCTTCACCATCTGAAGCCAAAAGCTGCTTTTTCCGTTGCCGCTGTTGCCCCATATGAACCACACACCTGTGGTCGTGGGCTCATCGAATGCCTTCTTCCAAAGGTCTCCCCATCCGATGAGCTTGTGCTTTAATTTGATTATTGTGTCTCCAGTACTCCCCATATTTATAACCTCCTTTAGGCTGCTTTATTCATTAGTATCTCGCGTTTAATTAAACGCATGAGCAGTCTGAAGTCATCAGCGAATGGCATCATCGCGTTCTTCTTGCCTGTCGGTGTTTTTATCTCAACATTCCTGTCAACCTTTGGAAGATCACCCCACACTTGAGCCTGTGCGTTGCGATCAGTCACTCCGTTCGCTGCACATATCTCATACACTTCCTTCTCAGAAGCTCCACGCATGTGGATGTATGTGCGACCGAATCGGCTCTCCAGTTCATCGAATCCCTTCTTGTGAAGACGGACTCCTGACTTGATCTCCTTCTCCAGGTTCTCAGTGCCACTCAGGATCACTCCGAGTCTGTTCTCTGTTCTGTTGTATATCGGGATCAGTGTGCGCAGAGCTGTCGGCCTGAGCTTGTCTGCTTCATCAATGAGCAACACTGGACGCTCCAGGCTCATGTCATTGAAGTAATTTGCAACCATGTCAGTGAGCTTTGCAACGGATAAATATCCTTTGCCTTGAAGAGCTGACTCACCTTGAGTCTGTGTGATGAGCTTTGAGAGGAACTGTCTGCCACTCCACTCTTCAGCCTGGATGAACACCACTGTGCCGGTTGTGTCGCGATTGAACAAGTCCTCCATTGTTTTGGTCTTGCCGCTGCCTGCTTTGTTGCTGACTGCGAACCACATGCTGTCACTCTTCGCGTCATTGTACACTTGCTCAATCTTGCGATAGTTCGAGATAGTGCGAACGAGCTTCCAGCTGCTCTCCTGGTAGTTCAGAGCCTTCGCGATCGTCTGAAGCATCTGCGCTTCATTAGCGCCATACTTGCCATTCATGATCGAGCTGAGTGCTCCTGGGTTGATGTTACACTTGCGAGCTACTGCTGAATAGCTTCCTAGTTTTGACTTGTGGAGTTCGATGTGTTTGATTAAGCTGTTGCGATTCATGTTGTTATTTTTTTGAGGTTTATAAATTGGTTTTTAGTAGTCTGTTGCTGCTCCGTACTCTCTGCGCACATCATCGTCGAGGATTTCAAAGTCCTCGCTCTCGATCTTTGCAGGAGGCAGAGTGATTGTCTTCTTCGTGTTGATCTTGCGCTGATTGTTGCGAGGGTCTTTGTGTTGACCTTTGCTGTCAGTGAGCACCATCTTCACGAGCGTGTCATTCAGTTGAGGCTGCTCAATGAACAGGCGCTCCACTTCTTTGCGCTCCTTCGATGCGCGATCGATAACTGACTGCTCAAGCTGCTTGTTGTAGTTGAAGACCTGATGCAGAGCTGCTGCATCTCCTTCCTTGCGATCGTACAATGCCATCGGCTGCTCGTGCTTCATTGTGAGCTCGAAGCGATGTGTCCCGATCACTTCCTTCAGCTTGCTTGTCGAGCGGTCTGCTTTTGCATTCAACACCAGGATCGATGTGAGATCAGTCGGGTCATACTTCACAGCCCAGTCCATGAAGGACATCTCTCTGAAGCGTTGATCAAATGTGTCGAAGGTGTATGTTGAACCCTGGAGTGTCGGAGTGAATCCTTCACCGCGCAGTCTGTTGGTGTGTGAGTGTGTTTGACCGAATAAATACAGATAGTCAGCTGTTGACAATGGAAGGCGATCCTGTGCAGGAAGAGCATCCCAGCGCTCTCTGTACTCTGCCACTTTTGCGTGTCTCTCCATCTGAATGAGACGCTCGATCTGTGCGCGACATCCTTGCTCATCAGGGAACTGATGGCGAACCTTGTTGAGATAGTCAGCATTCGGCTGATGTTCCTTGTCAGCAGTAACTCCGAAGCCGCTCCAGTTTGCAAAGTACTTCTGACACTGCTTGTTTAAGTGGAGGAAGTATCTCTCCACAACTTTGGTCTTCGAGTTGCGAACGCGACCAGGAGTGAAGTGCTTTGTCATTGCTTCATACAGTGGGCTCAGAGTCTTAATCGCATAGCGGTCGGACTGGAGCTGAAGTGGCCTGAAGCGTTCACCGAAGAGCTCGCGTGTATGGTTCGCAGCATCACGAAGAGCTTCAGTGATCAGGGCAGGAGTCTCGTGATCTCCGATCGCATATCCCACAGGGTACTTGTTCACGGGATCAAGAACCACAACCACAGTGAGCCTGTTGTGATACGTTGTGCGACCGTCTTCAAACTTCTGATACAAGAGCTCTGCATCCCATCCGTCGAGTGTCCAGTATGCCATCGCAACGGTCGGAGCTTTACGCTTCACCTGCATGGCTCTGTTGTTCCTGAAGTTCGTCTCTCCTCTGCTTCCAGCGTACACATAGAGTCCGAGCTTTGCGCGATGGTTCGCCACTGTTGCTCCAGTGATGAACTTCCAGCTGAGCTTTGACGCAGCCATGTTGTAGAACTCAGCGATCTGCTCATTGTCGAAGTTGCTGTGCTTGCGAAGGAGTTCGCCGAGAAGCGCCTGCTGTGCGTCATCCTTGATCTTCGCTGCATTTTTGTTGCGGCTTCTGTTGTCGATGAGATAAGCGTATGACTGCGCCTGATATGCTGTGAGAGCTTCGCGAAGTCTGCGCTCGTTTTGAGGAAGGTTGTGAGCAGCTCTGTGCTTCACTCTGAGTACATTCACAAAACCGAATGGATTGCCTTCTTTGTCAATACCTCCGAGGTCTTCGACACAGCTCGGCCACACATTGCGTCTTGATCCTGACATCTTGCTCATCACCTCTCTCTTCTGCTTTAGCATGCCGAGAGCATTGAGCACAGATGCGTTGATGGTGTACTGCTGAATCTGTTCAGGAGAGAGATGACTGTTATCGTCTTCGTATGTGAAGGCTTCAAAGTGAAGGCGAGCACGTTCGTCAATCCTGAAGTACTCCTCCAGTGGATTCACATCTTGCACTGGATGTCCGAACTTCTCGATGAGCTGCTTCTGCACAATGAGCGGAAGAGCTCCAAAGCGAATGAGCGCTTCATTGCCTGTGCCTCTGCCTTCTTTCAGACGGAGGTCAGGTCTTTTATGTGCTTGCTGCTGATAGGCTTGATATGTGAAATAATCAATACTATCACTGTACCGCCTGAGTTCCGGCTTCTCAGGGTCAGTCGATTCCTTTAGTAGGTAACCGAGACGGACTCCGATTTCATTGTTGTGGGATTCGTAAGGGATCATGCTTGAGGTTTTAGGATGATTTACTTGTTGAATAGTTTGTCCAGCTTCTTGTCTGCTGTCTCCAGTGCTGTCTCGATGATTTCAGCAGCCTTCACAATCTTCTTCGCGACATCAGTGTTCGCTTCACGTTCACCTTTAGTGAGCTTCTGCACATACTCCCTGCTCACCTCTGCTTTGTGAGCGACTTCTGCGATTAAATGACCTTTAAAGTGTTTGTTTTCCATTTTTTGTGTACGTTTGTTGTTACTTTGGTACAAATATAGTTAACAAAAAGAGAGTGAAAACAGCTAATTATTAACATAAAGCGAGCGAAATCTTAAGTAGCTTAAAATCAAGCATAAAGGTTGATAGTGACGCAGAGCTTTGCAGACTTATGAACATACCCACAAACACCTTCTCGAACTGGAAAACGCGAGATCAACTCAACGAGAAGCCAATCATCGCTTTTTGTGTACAGAGAGACATTGACCTAAACTTCATTTTTACTGGCGAGAAGATGAAGACTATGACTGTGCAGGAGCCTCCTGAGTCATACAACAACGATCTCCTGGTTCAGACACTCATGAAGAATGTCAAACTCTTGGAGGATAGGCTTGCGAGGTCAGAGGAGACTCTGAATAGAGCGCGAGAGATGGAGGAGAAGCTGATGGATGCACAAAGGGAACTGTTAAAAGTTCAGGCTGAACTCCTGGACAGCCAAAAAAAACTTCGAGCAGCACTGGACACCATCTCCGAATTGAAGAAGAAGAAGGCCGCATAATTGAACTATTTGTCCAGGAACAATCGGAATCAAATTGTACATTCTCATCACCCCCCCCTCAAAATCTTGATTTACTGGCACAGATTTCGCTTGATGACCTATACAGACAGCCTGAAGATCGTCTCTTAATCCCTTAAAGGATGCGGCATCTGCAACAGCATCGCGTTTTTAACATAAAACGCCAGTTTGACTCTCAATAAGTGGGAATTGTAGCGTATTATCCACACTTTAAAATGTTAAAAAGCTCAACCTAAAGCTCAACCTAAAGCTCAACCTAAATCAATTTTAACACTTTTCAGCTACTCCCAGGGAGCCGATTTCGAGATGTTGATCCTGTATCGGTTGAAACCCACACAGGCAGGCTGCTACAGCGATTTTTTGATGCAGGAGGCTTCTGACGCCTTTGGGCATAAAAAAACCCCGTGAGGGGTCGATTTTGCGAGGGATTGAGCCGATTCGGTATGGAGGAGAAGTGAATCGGTAAATTTACGAGGTCAGACTGGAAGCAAAATGGCTATTAATGTACAATTGGTTTTTTATTAAATTTTCGGGCTTTTTGGGCTGTGTCCCTTTATTTTCGGGCTTTTTCGGGCTTTTTGGGATAATAGTATCTTTGTACAATTGGTTCTATCCCCTATACTTATTATTATTAGTG
>ERZ1066122.632-NODE-632-length-35560-cov-10.244670_pt1 | contig 35560 bp, 35 predicted proteins | sample MGYA00382769_ERZ1066122 | MGnify/ENA primary metagenome ERZ1066122 (study PRJEB33369, sample SAMEA5778352) | biofilm metagenome | biome: Industrial cooling water; feature: Water cooling tower basin; material: Biofilm | place: United Arab Emirates | collected... | reverse complement strand
CTAGAGAGCAGAGCGGGTGGGCCGGGGCCTCACCCGACGCGGGTTCCGAGTGCAAGTTAGTCGCCGACAGGACGCCATCCGGCGCGAAGTTCTCGATCCATTCGATAGGAAATTTCATGCGACCGCTCGTCGTGACCCTCGTGCTCGCCATCAGCGCCGCGCTCACCCCGGCGGCGGCCCAGCCCGGACCGCTCTATCTCGTGGGCGGTGGTCCGCAGACCGACGCCATGGTGCGCGAGTTCGTGGAGCTCGCCGGCGGCGCCGGTCGGGCGCGCATCGTGGTGATGGCCATGGCCTCGGCCAGCGGCGAACGTAGCGGTGAATCGAAGGCCGACGATCTGCGGGCGCTGGGCGCGCAGGCGCGCAACCTGTGGGTGACGCGGGCGCAGGCCGATTCGGCGCGCTACGTGGCGATGCTCGATTCCGCCACCGGCATCTGGTTCGGTGGTGGTGATCAGAATCGGCTGGCCGACGTCGTGCGCGGCACGGCGCTGGAGCGTGCGATTCGCGCGCGACACGCCGCCGGCGCGGTTGTGGGCGGCACGAGCGCAGGGGCGGCGGTGATGTCGGCCGTCATGCTCACGGGAGACGAGAAGCGCCCCGGTGGTAGCCGTCCTCCGAGCAACACGAGCGATGTGAACCTCACGATCGAGCGCGACAATGTCGTGGTGGCCGAGGGCTTCGGCTTTCTCAACAACGCCATCGTCGATCAGCACTTCCTGCGGCGTCGCCGGCACAATCGCCTCATGAGTCTCGTCCTCGAGCGCGAACCGCATCTCGGAGCCGGTATCGATGAATCGACGGCGCTCGTGGTCGAGCGCGATGGCACGTGGCGCGTGTCGGGCGAGAGCGCGGTGATCGTGTACGACGCGCGACAGGCGACGCGCACACCGGGCGCCGCCAAGGTGCTCGGCGCGCTCGACATGAAACTGCATGTATTGCCGCCCGGCGCGCGTTTCGATCCGCGCACCGCGACCGCACGACTCCCCTGACGCGACTCAGCTCAGGGCGTCGCCCACCGCGCGCTCGGCGAACACGGCGCACGTGTTGTGGCCGCCAAAGCCGAACGCGTTGCTGATCGCGACGCGCACCGGCCGCGCCTCGGGCGCATTGGCCGCGATGCGCAACGTGCATTGCGGATCGCGCTGTTCGAGATTGATCACCGGCGGCACGATGTCGTGCACGATGCTGAGGATGGAGAAGATCCCCTCCACGGCGCCGGCGGCACCCAGCATGTGACCGGTCATGCTCTTCGTGGCCGTCGATGTGCACACAGCGGCGTGATCGCCGAAGATGGCGCGAACAGCCGCGCACTCGGCCACGTCGCCAAGGCCCGTGCTGGTGGCGTGCATGTTGATGCTGTCGATGTCCTGCGGACGCAGTCGCGCTTCGCGCAGCGCGCCTTCCATCGCAAGCCGCGCCCCGATGCCCTCCGGGTGCGGCGCCGTGAGGTGGTAGGCATCACACGCAGCGCCAACGGCGAGCAGTTCCGCGTGAATGGTCGCGCCGCGCGCCTCGGCCGACTCGAGCGATTCCAGCACGATGACACCCGCGCCTTCACCCAGCACGAAGCCGTCACGATCCACGTCGAACGGACGACTCGCGCGCGTCGGTTCGTCGTTACGCGTGGACAACGCACGTGCCGCACCGAAGCCACCCACGCCGAGCGGCGTGATCGCGCACTCGGCGCCGCCGGCGAGCACGATGTCGGCGCGACCGGCGCGAATCGAGTCGAGCGCGCTCATGAGGTTGTCGTTCCCGGTGGCGCACGCCGACACCACGCAGTGGTTGGGGCCGCGCAGCCCGTGCTGCATCGCCACCCACGCGCCGGCGATGTCGCAGATGATCATGGGCACGAAGAAGGGCGACAACCGCCCCGGGCCGCTCGTGTGCCACGTCACGGCCTGCTGCTGGAACGTTTCCATGCCGCCCTGACCGCTGCCGATCATCACGCCGATGCGCGCGCGCTGTGCGTCGCTCAGCGTGGTCGTGTCGAGTCCGGCGTGCGCGATCGCTTCGTTCGCGGCGGCCACCGCGTAATGCGCAAACACATCCATGCGCTTGGCCAGCTTGCGATCGACGTGCTGCAGCGGATCGAAGCCCTTGAGCTCACACGCGAAGCGTGTGTCGTGCTGCGAGGCGTCGAAGCGCGTGATCGGCGCAGCGCCACTCTCTCCGCGCAACGCGGCGTTCCACGAGGTGGCGGCGGACAAGCCGAGCGGCGTGACGGCCCCGAAGCCGGTGACCACGACGCGGCGCGAGGCAGGGAACGACGGTGACATGCAGAGGGGGCAGAGATCACGGCGTGCACAACGTTCGGCGAGCAGTCCACCAACACGTTCGGCGCGCCGTCAACGACGGGCGAGATGGGGGCGGTGGGGCTCGAACCCACGCCTTCCAGTTTATGAGACCGGCGCTCTAACCACCTGAGCTACACCCCCGCGAATCGTTGGAATCTATCGCGTCCCGGGACCGTCGGTCGCAAGGGCCAGCGGGATCGTGTCGCAACGCGCGTCAGCGCCCACCCAGCAGCAGCGACACGCCGAGGTATTGCGAACGTGACTTGACCGTCGCGTTTTGCAGATCGCGGCGGAGGTCGGTGAGTCCTTCCTCGTGTCGCATCACGAGTGCGAACTGCGGCCAGCGACGCGCCGCGAGTCGCACACCGGCGACGGCCGAGATTTCGGTCAGTGCCACATCCGTCGTGCCGACGATGCGACGCGACCCGGGCTCGCGCAGTGTGGCGTCGCGTCGCCGCGCCGCACCCGCGCCGACGTCCACGCTTGGACAGACAGGGCCAAGACAGCGCAGCGCGACGTTCGCGCCCGCGATCAGCTCCCATCGGTTCACGCGAATGTCGAACGCGTCTTCCCCATTGAGCTGCACGCCGGACCCACGCTCACTCTGTCCCCCTTCCAGCCACACGCTTGTGGCGCCGAGGAGGTGGTATGACGCACGTACGTGAAAGGCACTGCGTCCGCGGACCGTCGTGTACGTCTGTCCCTCGACCGTCGGTGTCTCGCGAAAGCTTGTGAACGGAAGCCCCAGTTGAATCGCCAGCTGCAGTCCCGCGCGTGGCGCGCCTTCGTCCGGCAACGCGAGCGGGTCCTGCGCGGCAAGCGGTGCGGCGAGCAGCGAGCCGGAGACGATCGCCGCGACGGCGCGGCGGAGGATGCGACGTGAGACAGGCATGGCGGAGGTCAGAGGTCGTCGAAGTGCGCGTCGTAGGCGGCCAGCACTTCGTCGGCCGTGACGGTTGCCGCGCCGAGCTTTCCTACCTCGACACCGGCGGCAAAGTTCGCGATGATCGCTGCTTCGAGCGCGGTCGCGCCCGCGCCGAGCATCGCGGCGAGATACGCGGTGACCGTGTCACCGGCGCCCACCACGTCGTACACTTCGCGCGCGGTGGTGGGTACCCGATGCACGGCCCCCTCGGCGTCCACCAGCGCCATGCCGTGTTCGCCGAGGGTGAGCAGGAGGTACTGCACGCCCAGCCGCTCGAACGTCGCGGGGAGCGCGGCCGGATCGTCGAGATTCACCGCCGCGCCCAAGGCCGACTCGAGCTCGCGACGATTGGGCTTGAACACGGTCGCCCCGCGATACGCGAAGAAGTTCTTGTACTTCGGGTCGACCACCACCGGCAGACCACGCGCGGTCGCGAGGCGAACCGCTTCCTCGATCACCGCCGGTACGAGCACACCCTTGTTGTAGTCCTCGAACACGAGCGCGGTGGCGTGCGGCAGCGCCGCGGCAATCGCGTCGAGCACGCGGTCCACATCGGGGCCGGTGAGGTCGCGGTCGTCCTCCTCGTCGAAACGCACCAGCTGCTGCGATCGCGCCATCACGCGTGTCTTCGTCGTGGTGGGACGCGGCGTTGTCACGAGGGACCGATCGGGCATGCCGCCCTCGGCGAGCATGGCGCGCAGTGTTTCGCCCGCGCGATCGTCACCCACCACCGCGACAAGGTCGCAGCCAGCGCCGAGGGCGGCCACGTTCTGCGCGACGTTGGCGGCGCCGCCGAGGGCCTGTCGCCGTTCGCGCACGCGCACCACCGGCACGGGTGCTTCGGGGGAGATGCGGTCGACATCGCCGCGCAGGTACAGATCGAGCATCGCGTCGCCCACGATGCACACGTGCTGCGACGCGGCGGCCGCGAGCAGCGTCTCGAGGCGTGCCCGTGCGATCAGCGGGCGCGGGGCCCCGGTGAGGTTGGAAGGCATGGCGCGAAAGGTAGCGCGGGCCGGTCGGGGCGCACATTCTCCCCGCCGTGTCTTCTCCGTCGCCGATCCTCGTGCTTGCCGGTGCGCTGCTCGGCATCTCGCTCGCCGCGCCGCTCATTCGCCTGAGCGACGCGCACCCCATCACGATCGCGACCTGGCGTCTCGCCATCGCGCTCGTGCCCATCGCCGTGCTGGCCTGGCGCGCCGGCAGTCTCCGTGCCTACCGCACGCTGTCGCGCCGCCATCTGTTCTCGGCACTGGGCGCGGGCGTGCTGCTCGCCCTGCATTTCTGGAGCTGGAACGCCTCGCTGCGCTACACGAGCGTGGCGGCCTCGGTCACGCTGGTGAATCTGCAACCGGTGCTGATTGCCGCGATCTCCGCGCGTTGGCTCGGTGAGCCCCCGTCGCGTCGGCAGTGGGTGGGCATCGTGATTGCGATGCTCGGCGCGATCGGCGTGGCGTGGGTGGACGCACCGGCCTCTGCGAACGGAACGGGGCTGGCCACCCGCTCGGCGCTTTTCGGCGACGCGCTGGCCGTGCTCGGCGCGATCACGGCGGCGGGCTATTACCTGCTCGGTCGCACCGTGCGACAGGTGCTCGACACGTGGGGCTATGTGCTGCTCGCCTACGGGGCGGCGCTGTGCACGCTGCTGCTGCTCGCCACGCCCGCCGGGGCGACGCTCTGGCCGCAGCCGCCGCGCGAATGGGCGGTGTTCGCCGCGCTCGCGGTCGGGCCGATGCTGCTCGGGCACACGGGCATGAACTACGCGCTCGGTCGGCTGCCGGCGTATCTCGTGAATCTCACGGTGCTTGGTGAACCTGTGGGGGCCACGTTGCTCGCGGCGGTGCTGCCATTCATCGGCGAGGTGCCGAGCGTAGGCACGGTGGCGTGCGGGGCCGTGGTGCTCGTGGGTGTGGTGGTCGCGGCGCGACGCTGAGGGCGGGCGGCTCGGTTAGCTTTCCGTGATGCCGTCCTCCAAGCCCCTGTCCGAGTCGGCGCCGATGCCATCTCGGTCGCCATCCACCGCTCGGGTTCCAGAACAGCTCTCCCTCGACGTCGTCGTCACCCGGGGCGGTCTGGCTGAATCGCGTCATCGGGTGCACGCCGCCGTCGTTTCGCACAACGGTGTGCGGCTCGCGGAAGCGCGCGATCCGGAACTCGTGACCTGGTGGCGCTCGTGCGCCAAGCCGTTCCAGATCATGCCCATGCTGCGCGACGGTACGTTCGACGCGCTCGGCTGGGGCGACGAAGAGCTGGCGCTCGCCTGCGCATCGCACGGCAGCGAACCCGAACACGTGGCCGTCGCCGAACTCATGCTGGCGGCCGTGGGGCTCACGGAGGAGGCGCTCGCCTGCGGACCGCACGAGCCGCTCAGCGCGCGCGGCGCCGCGCTCCTCCGTGAAGCGGGCGCGGTGCCTGGTCGCCTGCACTCGAACTGCTCCGGCAAGCACGCGGCCATGCTCGCGCGTGCCGCGCAGCACCGCTGGGCGACCGGCTCGTACGCCGAGCCGTCGCATCCGGTGCAGACGGACGTTGTGGCCATGATCGCCGAGTGGACCGACGTGCCGGCCGACCAGATCCCGCGCAGCGTGGACGGCTGTGGCGTGCCGGTGTTTGCGCTGTCGCTGCACGCCATGGCGTTCGCCTACGCACGGCTCGCCGCGCAGGCCCACGCGGGCGATCCGATCGCTTCGCGCATTGCGCACGCCATGACCACGCACGCGCATCTCGTGGGCGGCACCGACCGCTTCGACACGCTGCTCATGCGCGCTGGCGGCGGCCGCCTCGTGGCCAAGATCGGCGCCGAAGGGGTGCACAGTGTGGGGGTGCTCGATCGCGGCATCGGGCTCGCGCTCAAGGTGGAGGACGGCAGTGCGCGCGCGCAGTTTCCGGCCGTGCTGGCGGCGCTGCAGGCGATCGGCGTCCTGCCGGCCACGCTGCCGGAGCCGTTGCTGCCGCTGGCGTACACACCGCTGCACAACACGCGCGAGCAGATCACCGGCGCCGTGTTTGTGCCGGGGCACGAGGTGCTCGCGTGACGCTGCGGGCGCAGGATGATGTGGGCGACGGAACGGTGATGGCGAACGCGACCAACGGTGACATGTTGTCGGCAGCGGCGCACGACGCACTGTCTGCGCATCCGGAGCGGCTCGACGTTCCCACCATCAGGCTGGTGCGGCTCGCGGCGATTCTCGCGGGGGGCAGCGAAGCGCAGGTGCGGCAGGTGCTCACCGACGTGTTGCCGGTTGTGCCGCCGGTGTGGGTCGAAGAGGTGATTCTGCAGACGTATCTGTTCGCGGGGTTCCCGCGGTCGCTCAATGCGGCGCGCGAGTGGCGTCGCATTTCCGGGCGGGACGCGCCGTCGCACGACGAAGGGACCACGTTCGATCCGGTCGCACTCACGGCGCGCGGTGAGGCCACCTGTGCCACGGTGTACGGGCCGTTCTACGAGCGGCTGCGGCACAACATCGCGGCGCTGCATCCGGCGCTCGACGCGTGGATGATCGTGGAAGGGTACGGGAAGGTGCTCGGCCGACCGCAGCTCGATCTGGCGCGGCGCGAGTTGTGTGTGGTGGCCGCCTGCGCCATCGCGCGACAGGATCGGCAGTTGCATTCACATCTGCACGGCGCGTTGCACGCGGGCGCGTCGCCCGCGCAGGTCGACGCGGCGCTGCTCAGTCTCGCGGATCTGCTCGATCCCGACGACGTGCGGCGATACATCGGCCTCTGGGCCCGGGTTCAAGGGAAATAGGCATGTTCATCGATCGCGTCGTGGTGAAGGTCGAAGCGGGGACGGGTGGGTCGGGCGCCAGCTCGTTCCGCCGCGAGAAGTACTACCCCATGGGGGGGCCCGACGGCGGGGATGGTGGACGCGGCGGCGACGTGATCGTGCGCGGTGATTCCAACCTGTCCACGCTGCTCGACTTCACGTATCGCGATCGCTGGGTCGCCGAACGGGGCGAGCACGGCATGGGCTCGAACATGACGGGGCGTTCCGGCAAGGACGTCGTGCTGCCCGTGCCCCCCGGGACGGTGGTGCGCGACGCCGAGTCGGGCGAGTTCGTCTGCGAGGTCATGACCGATGGCGAAACGCACACCGTCGCGCGTGGTGGTCGCGGCGGCAAGGGCAACGCGTTCTTCGTCACGTCCACGCAGCAGGCACCACGCAAGTGGCAGCCCGGCGAAGAAGGCGAGATCCGACAGCTCGAGCTCGAACTCAAGCTCATCGCCGACATCGGTCTCGTCGGGCAGCCCAACGCCGGCAAGAGCACACTGCTCTCCGTCGTCTCCGCCGCGCGTCCCAAGATCGCCGACTATCCGTTTACCACGTTGCAGCCCAATCTCGGCGTCGTCGCCCTCAGCGACCATCGCACGTTCGTGGTGGCCGACATCCCCGGCATCATCGAGGGAGCGCACGAGGGCCGGGGACTCGGGCTGCAGTTCCTGCGGCACATCGAGCGGACGCGCATTCTCGCGTTCCTGATCTCCATCGAATCCGAAGATTGGCAGGCGGAGTACGATCAGCTGCGCCACGAAGTTGCGGCCTACAGCGCCGAGCTCGCCGCCAAGCCGCATTGCGTCGTGTTCACGAAGTGCGACCTGCTCGGTGAACTCTACGCTCCCGAGATCAACACGCCGGGCGCCTTCGGTCGCTTCGCGATCAGCGCCCCGGGTCGTCTCGGGCTCGACGGCCTCATCGACGCGTGGTGGCGACAGTTGCTCACGCTGCGCAAGGCCGAAGCGGCCGCCGTGTCAGCCGGACCCACCGAGCCGTGATCCGAGACGCGCTCGCCCTCTCGCTGGTGCCCGGCGTCGGTTCCGTCGAGTGGCATCGGCGGGTGGCCGAGCACGGCACGGCGTCGTCGGCATTAGCCGAGGTGACTGCGGCCGAGCAGGTGCGAGCGCTCGACGCGGCCGACGCGGCGCTCGCGCGCGGCGCGCGGGTCGGGGCTGTGTGTCTCGCGGCCGGCGAGCCGGAGTATCCCGCCGCGTTCGTGGGCACACGACACGCGCCGCCGGTCATCTGGGCGCGCGGGCGCCCCGCGCTTGCCGCCGGACGGCACGTCGCGATCGTGGGGACACGCACCGCGTCCACCACCGGCGTGCGTGTCGCGCAGCAGCTCGCCACGACCTGTATCGACGCTGGCGTTGGCGTGGTCAGTGGGCTCGCGCTCGGGATCGATGGGGCGGCCCATCGCGGCGCCCTCGACGCGGGCGGCGTCACCATCGCCGTGCTCGGCACGGGCGTCGATGTGCCGTACCCCCCGCGCCATCGTGCCCTGCAGGAACGCATTGCGCACGAAGGCCTGCTGCTGAGCGAAGTGCTCCCCGGCGAACGCGGACACGCCGGAACCTTCCCGCAACGCAATCGACTGATTGCGGCGCTGGCCGAACTCACCATCGTGGTGGAAGCGGGGCATGGCAGCGGCGCGCTCATCACCGCCGATGTGGCCGCGTCGCTCGGTCGGACGGTGGCCGCCGTCCCGGGTTCGGTGCTCGCGCCGGAGTGTGCCGGTTCGAACGCGCTGCTGCGTGACGGCGCGCTCGTACTCTGTGGGCTCGACGATCTGCGGCTCGCACTCGGTGCACCAACTCGCAATGCGACGCGCACGGCGCCCGCGCTCGAAGGTGACGCCGCCAGCTGCTGGGATGCCCTGCAGCGAGGCGCCGCCGATGTGGCCACGCTCGCCCACCGCGCACAGCTCGATGTGCGGCGCGCATCGGTGGCGCTGTCGGCGCTCGAACTGCACGGGCTCGTCGCGATCGATGCGGCCGGCCACGTGCGTCCGCTGCTCACCACGCACTGACGTGTCCGCCGAGTTCGTGTATGTGCACGTCCCGTTCTGCGCGCGGCGCTGCAGTTACTGTGACTTCGCCATCGCGGTGCGGCGCGAGGTCCCGGCGCGTGCGTTTGCCGAGCAGATCGGTCGCGAGTTGCGCCTTCGTGCCGAAGCGCCGCGCACCGTGCAGACGCTCTACTTCGGCGGTGGCACACCATCGCATCTGGGCGCGGACGGTGTGTCGCGGCTGCTCGATGAAGTGCGCGCGGTGTGTACGCCGGCACCCGGCGCCGAGATCACGCTCGAGGCCAACCCCGAAGATGTGAGCGCCGACGCGGTGCGCGCCTGGATCGCAGCGGGTGTGAACCGCGTGTCGCTCGGCGTGCAATCGTTTCACGATGACGTGCTCCGCTGGATGCACCGCGTGCACGATGCGTCCGAGGCGCTGCGGGCCGTGGCCACGCTGCGTGACGCAGGACTCGACGCGCTGTCCATCGATCTCATCTTCGCCGTGCCCGCATCGCTCGGTCGCGATTGGGGACGAGACCTCGAACAGGCGCTCGCCCTTCAGCCGACGCACATCTCGTTGTACGGCCTGACGGTCGAGGCCGGCACCCCACTCGGTCGCTGGACCGAACGTGGCGATGTCTCCGAAGCGCCCGACGAGCATTACGAAGCGCAGTTCCTGCGGGCGCACAGCGAGCTCACGGGGGCGGGGTTCGAGCACTACGAGGTGTCCAACTACGCGCAGCCGGGGCACCGCGCGCGGCACAACTCGGCCTACTGGCATGGCGTCCCGTACCTCGGACTCGGGCCGTCCGCGCACGGGTTCGATGGTACGGTGCGTCGGTGGAACACGCCGGCCTTCGCGGCCTGGTCGGCCGCGCTGCGCGCCGGGGAGGATCCGGTGGGCGGCACCGACCCGCTCGACGATGCAGCGCGCCTCGCCGAAGGTGTGTATCTCGGGTTGCGCACGCGCGACGGGCTCGTTGTGGAGCCCGAGGAGCAGCACCTGGTCGACCAATGGTACGCCGCAGGGTGGGTCGAACCGCTCGGCGGGCAGCGCTGGCGGTGTACGCCGTTGGGCTGGTTGCGACTCGACGCCTTGGCGGCGGCGTTGACATCGCGCCGAAGTCGTTAGTACACTTAAGGTTATGGCATTGTCGGAGCTTACCGAGCGGGAACGGCAGGTCCTCGAGGCCGTCATTCAGGCGTATGTCGCGACCGCCGAACCGGCCGGCTCGCGGGTGCTCTCGCGTCGCTTCGATCTCGGCGTGTCGCCGGCCACGATTCGCAATACGATGAGCGACCTCGAAGAGAAGGGGTTTCTCTATCACCCGCACACATCGGCTGGCCGCATTCCCACCGACAAGGCGTATCGCGTCTACGTCGATTCGCTCATGCGCCTCGAGTCGGTCTCGGCCGAACAGCGCTCGCAACTTGCGGCGCAGATCGCGGCGGGTGGCTCGGCCATCGAGGCCATCCTGCGCGCCGCCGCGCAATCGCTCGGCGTGCTGACGCAGGAGCTCGGGATCGCGCTCGGTCCGCGCTTTGACAAGGCCGTGCTGCAGAAGCTCGAGCTCGTGCGCGTATCCTCGGAACGGCTGCTCATGGTGCTCACACTCGGCGGCGGTGCCGTGCGCACGATCTTCGTCGAAGTGCCCGGCACCATCGCCGACGAAGCGCTCGTCGAAGTCACCATCGTGCTCAACGAACGGCTCGCGGGGCTCACGCTCGAGGCCGTGCGCACGTCGCTCGCGTCGCGGTTGCGTGACGTGCCCGGCTCGCCCAACGCCACGGCGCTGCTCAACATCTTCCTGCAGGAAGGGGAGCAGGTCTTCGCGCGTGTCTCCGAGCCGAGCGAGAGCATCGTGCTCGGGCAGGCGTCGGTGCTCGCGGAGCAGCCCGAGTTCGCCACGGGTGAGCGCATGCGCCAACTCATCGAACTCACCGAACGCCGCCATGAGCTCGCCGCGCTGTTGCAGGCGCGCTCGGGCGCCCAGGGACTCAGCATCACCATCGGCAACGAGCACGGGGATCCCGGGCTCGGGGCGTTCACGGTGGTCACCGCCGAGTACCAGGCGGGCGCGCTGTCGGGCGTGATCGGCGTCATCGGTCCAACCCGCATGCCGTATCACAAGGTCGTCGCGCTCGTCTCCCATACGTCGCAGCTCGTCTCCGATCTGCTCTGCTAGGCCCCTACTTCACAACCCATGGCTGACTTCTACGCGACGCTGGGCGTGGCCCGCGATGCGTCCGACGACGACATCAAGAAGGCGTATCGCAAGCTGGCGATGCAGTGGCACCCCGACCGCAACGGCGGGTCGAAGGAGGCCGAAGAGAAGTTCAAGACGATCACCGAAGCGTACGATGTGCTGCGCGACCCGCAGAAGCGCGCCGCGTACGATCGCTACGGTGAGGCCGGCCTGCGCGGTGGTGGCGGGGGCGGCGGCTTCGAGCACGTCGATCTCTCCGAAGCGCTCAACATCTTCATGCGCGATTTCGGCGGCTTCGGCGATCTCTTCGGTGGCGGCGGTGGCCGTCGCGGCGGTGGCCCGCGCGCGGGGAGTGATCTCAAGCTGCCGCTGCCGCTCACGCTGCAGGAGGTGGCGACCGGCGTCGAGAAGACCGTGGTGATGAAGGTGCTCGATCCGTGCGAGAAGTGCACGGGCACCGGCGCCGAACCCGGCTCCAAGCCCACCACGTGCAACACGTGTGCGGGTGCGGGCGAAGTGCGTCGCGCGCAGCGCTCGTTCTTCGGACAGTTCGTGAGCGTGGCGCCGTGCCCCACGTGTGCGGGCGAAGGCGTGGTGGTCGCGAGCCCGTGCAAGGCGTGCCGTGGCGAAGGGCGCGTGCGTGGCGAGAAGACGCTCAAGATCCAGGTGCCCGCCGGTGTGGCCACCGGGCAGTACATGACGCTGCGCGGCGCCGGCAACGTCGGTGCACGCAGTGGTCCGCGCGGTGATGTGCTCGTGGTGTTCGATGTGCAGGAAGACGAGCGCTTCGAACGCGACGGCGAAGACCTCTTCTGCGAAGTGCTGGTCACGTATCCGCAGCTCGTCTTCGGGGCCGACGTCACGGTACCGGGCGTGGTGGGCGACCTGTCGCTGCGTGTCCCCGAGGGCACGCAGAGCGGCACGGTGTTTCACCTGCGCGGCCGCGGGTTGCCGCGCGTGAACGCCAGTGGCGTGGGCGACTTGCACGTGCGCGTGCAGCTGTGGACGCCGCAGAGCCCCAGCGGCGAAGAAGCAGCGCTCATCAAGCAGCTCGGGTCGCTGCAGGGCGCGCGCCCCGAGCCGCGCGAGAAGAGCCTCTGGTCGAAGATGAAGGAAGCGCTCGGTGCTTGAACCTGCGTGGATCGCGGTCCGCGCGCGCGCCAGTGCGTCGGCCGACGGGTCCGTCGATTCGCGGCGCGCGTCGCTCATGCAGGCCTTCTTCGACGCCGGCGCCATGGGCGTGCACGAAGACGGCGATGCACTCGTCACGCACTTCCCGCCCGGCACCGACATCGCGGCGGTCGAGGCGCACCTGCGTGCGGCCGATCCGGCCGTGGCGCTCGACGTGTCCGACGTGCCGCCCGTGGATTGGTCGGAAGCGTGGAAGGGTGCGCTCGACGCGCACACGCTCGGCACGCTCACCGTGACGCCGCCGTGGCTGGCGGATCAGTACGATCCTGCGCGCACGATTGTGATCGATCCGGGGATGGCGTTCGGCACCGGTGAACACGGAACCACGCGCGGTGTGATTCGTCTGCTCGACGGTGTGCTGCGCGCGGGCGATACGGTGGCCGATCTTGGCGCTGGCAGTGCGGTGCTGGCGATCGCCGCGGCCAAGCTTGGTGCCGCACGGGTCTTCGCGATCGAACTCGATCCGGAAGCGATTCCGAACGCCGAAGAGAACGTGGCGCGCAACGGTGTCGCCGAGTGCGTGCACGTCTTCGAAGGCGATGCGGCCGCGCTGCTGCCGCTTGTCGCGCCGGTGCGCGTTGTGCTCGCCAACATCATCTCGAGTGTGCTCGAAGGGCTGTTGCCGCTCATCGCGGAATCACTGACCGCCGATGGCGCGGTGATTCTGAGCGGCATTCTTCGCGACGAACGGGCGCACATGCTCACCGTACTCGAGGCCGGTGGCTGGCGCGTCACCGCCGAGGATGAGGAGGACATCTGGTGGAGCGTGGCGATCACGCGTCGGTGAGCGCCGTGCACGCCGTCTTCGTATGCGACGAGACGCCCGTGCCTGGTGCCACCGTGACGCTGGGCGACGACGCGGCGCACCACATGCGCGTGCGTCGACTCGACGTCGGCACCGTCGTGGGACTGCGAGACGGGCAGGGCACCGTGGCCGAGGGGACGCTGGTGCGGCTTGCCAAGTCGGCCGCGCACGTGGAGGTGAGCAGCAGCGCCCGTGTGGCCGCGCCCTCGCCGGTGCATCTGCTCGTGCCGGTGGCCGATCGCGATCGCATGCTCTGGCTGGCCGAGAAGGCCGCCGAACTCGGTGCCACCAGCTGGCGCCCCGTCCTCTGGAAGCGCTCGCGCAGCGTGTCACCGCGTGGCGAAGGGGTAACCTTCACCGGCAAGGTGCAGGCGCGCTTTCGCGCGGCGTTGGCGCAATCGCATGGCGCGTGGTTGCCGCAGCTCTTCCCGGAGGCCACCCCGGAGCGCGCGGTGCAGGCGGCCCCCGAGGGGACGCGACTCGTGCTCGATGCGGCCGGCGTGCCGCTCGCCGGTGGGTCCGCCCCCGCGGTGACAGGCCCCGTGACGATTGCCGTCGGCCCCGAAGGTGGCTTCGAGCCCGACGAGCAGGCCGCCCTGCTGGCGGCGGGCTTCGTGCCGGTGTCCCTCGGCGGCACCATTCTGCGGTTCGAGACCGCCGCAGTCGTCGCGCTCGGCGTGATGCGCGCGTCCGGCCGGTAGGCTACACTCCGGCGGGCGGCCGAGGCCGGTCGCCCCTGTCCCCCTGCATCGAGCGCGTCGCATGTCCGCTTGCCTCTTCTGTCGCATCGTCGCCGGTGAGATTCCGGCCCAGCTCGTGGCCGAGACGCCGGAGGCGATCGCCTTCCGGGACATCGCGCCCAAGGCACCGGTCCATATCCTCGTCATCCCGCGCCGACATGTGGACTCGCTGACCGACGCGGCCGATGCGGCCGAGCTGGGAGCCGTTGCGCAGCTCGCTGCGCGGGTGGCGGTGCAGGAGGGGATCGCCGCGTCGGGCTACCGGGTGGTGACCAACGTGGGTGAGGACGGGGGGCAATCGGTGGGGCACCTGCATTTCCACGTGCTGGGCGGACGGGCGCTGGGGTGGCCACCGGGGTGACCCGTTTGGCGGCGGCCAGCTGCTCGCTGCACCCTCGGGACGGGCGGCTTGACCCCCCGGTCGGCAGGTGGTATGCTACATGGCTGTCAGTGCACCACTTACGTCGGCTACCCCGTTCTGGCGGCGGTCGACTCCACGCGACGCGACGCGTCGCTCCACGGCCCCACGGGAGAGTTCGGTTTGTCGGAGATCATCATCCACGAGGACGAGAACTTCGAGCGCGCGCTCAAGCGCTTCAAGAAGAAGGTCGAGAAGGCCGGTATTCTCTCGGACCTGCGCAAGCATCGGCACTATGAGAAGCCGAGCGAGCGTCGCAAGCGCAAGCTGAACGCCGCGATCCGCAAGAATCGTCGCACGCGCGTCTGAGGACGCGCGACCGTGGCTGACGTCGCGCCGCTGTACGAACGCATTCAGACCGACCTGACCGCGGCGCGCCGCGCGCAGGACAAGGACGCGCTGCTCGTACTCGGCACGTTGCTCGCGGAGATGCGCAATCGCGAGCTCGACAGCACTGCGCCGCTCACGGACGCCGACATCGTCGATGTCGTGCGAAAGGCCATCAAGCGCCGCCGTGAGTCGCAGGAGATGTACCAGTCCGGCGGGCGCGCCGAACTCGCCGCCCGCGAAGCCGACGAGGCCACGCGTCTCGAGACGTATCTTCGGCCAGCGGTGAGTGGAGACGAACTGCGAGCGGCGGTACGCGCGGCCATCGCAGCGGGCGCGAATCAGCTGGGCGCCGTCATGGGACGCGTCCTCCCGCAGTTCAAGGGGCGCGCAGACGGCAGTGTCATCAGCGCCATCGCGAAGTCCGAGTTGGCGCAGCAGTAATCGCCGCGCGTCGCGGCGCGAGGTCTCATGAACGTCCACGCCCTCGGCATTCTCGAACTCGCGCGCGTCCTCACGCACGTGAGTCAGCGCGCGCACTCTGCGCCGGGCGCCGCGGCCGTGCGCGCCCTGCGGCCGCAGACCGATCGCGGGTGGATCGACGCCGAGCACCGCCGTGTCGGTGCAATGCGCACGCTCATCGCGGGTGATGGGCCATACACCCCCGAGCCCATTCCCGAACTCACGTCGGCTCTCGCGCGCCTGCGCATTGCCGGTGCCACGTGGACCGCCGAAGAACTGCGGCACGGCGGGACCTTCCTGCGCTCATCGCGCCGTACGCGCGAGGCGCTACGCGATCCGCGGCGCCCCGCCATCGCACGCGCGGTGCTCGCACCGCTGGCCGAACAGTTGGTCGAGGCCCGCGCCGAAGAAGACGCCATTGCGCGCGCCATCAACGACGACGCTACCGTGCGCGACGAGGCGAGCCCCGCGCTGCGCAAGCTGCGTCAGGAGCTGCGGCGCGCCGAAGGCGAACTCGTGCGCCTGCTGGAGCGCGAAATGCGGCAGCTCGAGCCGCATCACCAGGTGGTCGATCTCTCGGTCACCATGCGCAACGGCCGCTGGGTCATGCCGGTGCGCCGCGAAGCGCGCGCGGTCGTGGGCGGCATCGTGCACGATACCTCGGGGACCGGTGCCACGATCTTCGTGGAGCCACCGGCGGCGGTGGAGTTCGGCAATCGCTTGCGAGAGCTCGCGCTCGAGGAGGAGCGCGAGATCGAGCGCATTCTGCGCGAACTCACGGCGATGCTGCATCCGCGGTGGGAGGAGCTGCGCGGCGCCTACGACGCGCTCGTGGCGCTCGACGCGCTGCTCGCACGCGCCCGCTACGCGCAGGATGTGCACGCGGGCGAGCTGGAGTTCGTCGCACCGCACGAGGGATGTGAGTACGTGCACGCGCGGCACCCGCTGCTGCTCGCGCAGGGCATCAACGTCGTGCCCTTCACGCTCGCGCTCGACGCCGGCGAACGCACGCTGCTCGTGTCGGGACCCAACACCGGCGGCAAGACCGTGTTGCTCAAGGCCATCGGTCTGCTCGCGATGCTCGCCCAGTGCGGCGTACCGGTGCCGGTCGCCGGCGGCAGTCGCTTGCCGGTGTTCGATGACGTGTTCGCCGACGTGGGCGACGAACAGTCCATCGAGGCCAGCCTCTCGACGTTCAGTGCGCATCTCAAGCATCAGGGCGAGATCCTCGCGCACGCGACGTCCGCGTCGCTCGTGCTCATGGACGAGGTCGGTTCCGGCACCGACCCGGCCGAGGGCGCAGCGCTCGGCGGGGCGATTCTCGAAACGCTCACGCGTCGCGGTGTGATGACCATCGCCACCACGCACCTCGGCCAGCTCAAGCTGCTCGCCACCGAAGTGCCGGGCGTCGTGAATGCCTCGCTGCAGTTCGATGCGGTGGAACTTGCGCCCACGTATCGCCTCATCAAGGGCGTGCCCGGTCGTTCGTACGGCATTTCCATCGCGCGCCGACTGCAGTTGCCCGAATCGGTGCTCGAAGTGGCCGAGGCGCGTCTGCCGAGCGGAGAGCGTGATCTCGCGATCCTGCTTGCGGATGTGGAAGCGCGTGAAGCGCGCCTCGCCGAGCGCGAAGCCGAAGCCGAGCGGGAGAATCAGCGCGCGCGCAGTCGCATGGCGGCGGTGAGTGATCGTGAACAGAAAGTCCGCGAGAAGGAACGCGAGCTGGAGCGGTCGTCGCGGCAGGAGGCGCGCCGCTATCTGCTCGATGCCCGTGCGGAGGTCGAGCGCGCCATCGCGGCCGTACGCGAGGCCGCGACGCGGGCGTCGGTCTCGCCGGAGATGATCGAGGCGGCTGCGCGCGACGCGCGTCGGCAGGTGGAGGAGGCGGCGTCCACGCAGCAGGAGGCGGTGCGCGCGATGGACGAGCGCGCCGCACGCGGGACGGCGCGCTCGACTGGGACGCCCAAGGGGCGATCTGCACCAGCAGCGCCCCCGCGCCCGCTCGCCGCGGGCGATGCCGTGCTGGTGAGCACCCTCGGCGGCAAGGCGGGCACGATTGTCGAGGTGCGTGGTGATCAGGCGCGCGTCCTCGTGGGCTCACTCACGCTCACGGTACCGCGCTCGGCACTCACGCACACCGAGGCGCCACCGCCACCCGCCGTGCGTGTCCCGGTGCTCGGGGATCTCCCCGAGGTGGATCCGGTGCGCGAGGTCGATCTGCGCGGCATGCGGGCCGACGAGATCGAGTTCGTGTTGCAGCAGGCGATCGATGCCGCCGTGCGCAACGACCTCCGCGAGCTGCGCATCATTCACGGCAAGGGCACCGGTGCGTTGCGGGAACGTGTGGGCGAAGTGCTGCGCATCGATCATCGGGTGGCCACGCATCGGTGGGGCGCGTGGAACGAAGGCGGCGCGGGTGTGACCGTCGCCGAGTTGCGCTGAGCCGATGATTCCGGACGAGGTCGTCGAACGTGTGCGGGCCGCCGCCGACATCGTCCAGGTGGTCGGCGAGTACGTCCCCTTGCGTCGTGTCGGCACCGACTTTCGTGGGGCGTGCCCGTTTCATGGGGGCAAGAACCCCAACTTTTCCGTTTCGCCGAAGCGTGGGCAGTATCACTGCTTCGTGTGCCACGAGAGCGGGGACGTCATCAGCTTCCTCCGCAAACGACTCTCGCTTGATTTCACCAGCGCGGTCAAGCTGCTCGGCGAGAAAGTCGGCATCGAAGTGATCGATCGTCCCGCGCGATCGCAGGCGCCCGATCCCAACGAAGCCAACTGGGAGGTGCTCTCGCACGCCGCAGCGTTCTTTCAGGCGCAGCTCACCGACGACGACATGGGGCGCGTCGCGCGGACCTATCTCGAGGGTCGCGGCCTCGATGCCGACGCGTGGGCCCGCTTCGGCATCGGCTTTGCCCCGCGTGACGGACAGCTGCTGCTCAAGCATCTCGCGACGCTTGGCTTCGATCAGGAGCGGCTGCGCGTGGCGGGGCTGCTCGTCGTGCGTGAGGAGGATGGCAGTGTGCGCCCGCGCTTCCGCGGACGCGTCATGTTTCCCATCGTCGATGAACTCGGTCGGCACGTCGGATTCGGCGGGCGCGCGCTGGGCGATGACACGCCCAAGTACCTGAACTCTCCCGAGAGCGACGTCTTTCACAAGCGGCGTGTGCTCTACGGCATGCACAGCGCACGGCACGCCGCACGCGGCGCGGGACGGTTGCTCGTCGTTGAGGGCTATCTCGACGCGATTCGTGTGGCGCTGGGTGGCATCGCCGAAGTCGTCGCGCCGCTCGGCACGGCGCTCACCGAAGAGCAGGCCGCGCTCATCGTGCGTTACGCGTCCGAAGTCTTTCTGCTGTACGACAGCGACGAGGCGGGTCTCAAGGCCACGTTTCGCTCAGGGCTCGAACTCCTGCGGCACGGAGCCGCCGTGCGCGTGGTCTCCCTGCCGTCGGGCGAGGACCCCGACACGTTCGTGCGCGCGCACGGTGGTGCGGCGCTCGAGGCGGCGTTGCACGACGCCGTCGATGTGTTCGATCTGCAGGTTGATCTGCTCACGCGACGTGGTTGGTTCGCCGATCTGCATCATCGGCGTCGCGCCGTCGACAAGCTGCTGCCAACCGTGCGCGCAACACGCGATCCGATCACGCGTGATCTCTACATCGCGCGTCTCGCCGAAGCAGCGTCGCTCGACAAGGCGCTGGTGGCGCGTGAAGCCGAGGCCGTGGAGGAGCCACCGACGCGCACGCGCACGGCGCTCGTCCCCGTGTCGGACATGGCAGGACCACCGCCAGACGACGCCGGCCCACCGCCCGACGAGGCACCGGCCCCACGTCGCCGCGAGAGCAGCGGGCGAGGCCAGTGGAGGGGCCGTGGCAAGCCCAGCGGCCCCGAGTGGCTCGCGACCGCTGCGCCGCCGCGTGCGCCAGCCACCGAGGAACCCGTCGAGCGCGAACTGCTGCGCGTCATGCTGCGCGATCGCGGGTGGGCCGAGCGCATCGCGGAGCGACATGGTCCCGAGGCGTTTCGGGATACCCGGTATGGCGCGCTGTTCGCCGCGTTGCTCGCGCACGACGCAACCACCGAGCTCGCCGACGTGCTGCGCGATGCACATCCCGATCTGGTGCGCCTGACGGAAGTGCTGCTCGCCGAGGCGGACGCGCCGAGTGACGTGGACTGGAACCTGCGCAAGCTTGATCGCCGCGTGATCGAGGAGCGCATGGCGGCGCTGCAGCGTCGCATCGCCGACGCAGAGGGCGAGGAACAGCGGCTGCTGATTCAGGAAAAGGACCGACTGGCCCGTGAGCGGCAGGCGTTGCTGCGGCCGGGACGTCCGGGGCGCCCGACCGGTTGAGGGCGACGGCCGCCGCTTCCGCACGAGTCCGCGACGCGCTGTATGTTGCAGGGTCGCCGATCGCCGGCGCGTAGTGGGTTGAATATCCGTTCTGGAAGGAGGCGGGACGTGCAGGCCGAACTCGTGGCATTGCTGGCGGTGCAGGAAGACGACGGCGTCATCCGGGAGCTGGAGCAGGGGCTGGCGGCCTTCACGCCGCGCCTCTCCTCGCTCGACAAGGCGCGGCAGCGCGCGCACGACGAGGTCGAGCGCACGCGGTCCGCCATCGAGAAGGAGACGGAGCGCTACCGCGCGCTCGAAGCACGCATTCGGGATCACCGCGACAAGCACGAGCGCAACGTCGCGACGCTTGATCAGGCACGGAAGCTGCGCGAGGCGACGGCGGCGATGGCACAGGTCGAGATGGCGCGCCGCGTCCTCGCCGAAGAAGAGAGCGAACTCGCCGCGATGGCGCGTCGCCTAGGCGAACTGCAGTCGGCGCTCGAGGCGCATCGAGCCGCGTTCGCGGCGCTCGAATCGGAGCAGGCGGACGCGCGGGCCACCCTGCGTGACGAGATGGCTGTCATCGAGCGTCAGCTTGCGGACGCCCGCGCGGCGCGCCAGGCCAAGACCGCGGCTGTGCCTGCGCCACTGCTGGCGCGCTACGAACGCATCGCGCTGCGCCGCAAGGCACCCGCGCTCTACGCCATTCGTGGGCTCACGTGCGCGGCGTGTGACACGTCGATTCCGCTGCAGCGGCGCAACTCGCTGCTGGTCGGCGGCGCCATCGACTTGTGCGAAGTGTGCGGTGTGCTGCTCTACGCCGCACCGGCGCCGCCGGCGTCGAACCCGGACGCTGGCGACCCGGCGTGATTCCGATGCGGCGCGCAAAGTCGCGTCGTGCGTGACCGGGCACCCGCTTCTAGATTGGGCGGGTGCCCGCTGCTGATCTGACCCCTCGTCTGCGCCCGGCCCCTCGATGGCTCGCGGCCCCTGTACCACCCGACACCGTGGTGGCGCAGCTGGCCGAGTCATTGCAGCTGCCAGCGGTGGTGTGTCAACTGCTTGCAGCGCGCGGCTACGGCGAGCCCGAAGCGGCTCGCCGCTATCTGCGTCCGCGGCTCGAACATCTTGCGGCGCCGCACACGTTGCGAGACTGCGAGCGCGCGGTCGATCGCATCGAGCACGCCATTCGCACGCACGAACCCATCTTCGTGCATGGCGACTACGATGTCGACGGCATGGCATCGACCGCGCTGCTCACGCGCGTGTTGCGTGCATTGGGCGCGCACGTCACGCCGTGGGTGCCGCATCGGCTGACCGATGGGTACGATCTCGGTGCCGGAGGCGTGGCGGCGGCGCGCGCGGCGGGTGCGCGTCTCGTCATCACCTGTGACTGCGGCACGTCGGCGCACGCGCCCGTGCGGGATCTCATGCAGGCCGGCATCGATGTGATCGTCACCGATCATCACCTGCCGGGTGCCGGCCTGCCGCCCGCGTATGCCGTGGTCAATCCGCGGCGCCCCGACTGTCCGTCGCCCGACAAGGATCTCGCGGCCGTGGGGGTGGCGTACAAGCTCGCGCTCGCGCTCTGCGACGCGTTCAGCGTGTCGCCGCGCATCGCGCACGAGCAGCTCGACCTGGTGGCCCTCGCCACCATCGCCGACGTGGCGCCGTTGCGCGGTGAGAACCGCGTGCTCGTGCGGTATGGACTGAAGCTGTTGAACGAGACCACACATCCGGGATTGCGAGCGCTGGTGCGAGCCGCGGCGCTCGACGGCAAGGCGCTGACGGCGGGACGCGTGGGCTTCGTGTTGGCGCCGCGACTCAACGCTGCTGGCCGCATCGGCGACGCCAAGCGTGGGCTTGCGCTGCTGCTGGCGGAGAGCGAGGCCGAGGCCAACCCGATCGCGCGTGAACTCGAAGAACTCAACCGCGAGCGACAGGCCATGGATCAGACCGTGCTTAGCGAAGCGCTGCGTCAGGTTGACGCCCACGACCTCGACGACACGTTCGGTCTCGTGCTGGCGAGTGAAGGGTGGCACGCCGGCGTGATCGGCATTGTGGCGTCGCGCGTCGTGGAGCAGACGGCGCGTCCCGCCGTGCTGGTCGCGGTCGAGGACGGGGTCGGGAAGGGCTCGGGACGTTCGATTCCGGCCTTCGATCTGCACGCGGCCCTCGGCGCCTGCGCGAGCTGCTTCGATCGCTACGGCGGGCATCGGGCAGCGGCGGGGCTGACGATGCCCGCCGCGCGGCTTCCCGAGTTCCGGGCGAGCTTCGACGCGGCCGCGCGCGCGCAGCTCACACGTGAGGACCTCGTACCGTCGTTGCGCATCGATCTCACGGTGCAGGCGCACGAAGTGGGCGAAGAACTCGAACGGCTGCTGCGACACTTCGAGCCGTTCGGCATCGGCAATGGCGCCCCCACCCTCGCGCTCGACGGGGCGCGACTCGCCGCGCCACCTCGACGCATCGGACGCGATGGCCTGCGCTTCAGTGTGGCGTTGCCGACGGGTCCGGTGGACGCGATCACGTGGGGCGCGACCCACGACGCGCCCTCCTTGTCGCCGGCGACGCCGGTGCAGCTGGCCTTCCGGCTCGAACGAGACGAGTATCGTGGCGCGAATACGCTGCAATTGCGGGTGCAGGATGTGCGCATGTCCGTGAACGCGTCGGTCGATTGACGTGCGCATCATTGCGGGCACCTGGCGCGGTCGCCGCATCGCGGCGCCAAAAGGCACCCTGGTGCGCCCCACTGCGGACCGGGTGCGCGAAGCGTGGATGAACATCGTGCGCAGTGAGCTGCCGGATGCACTCGTCCTCGACCTCTGCGCCGGCTCCGGTGCGCTCGGTCTCGAGGCGCTCTCGCGCGGCGCCGCGCACTGCGACTTCGTGGAGCGCGCACCGCAGTCGCTGCGCGCCCTCGAGACCAACATCACGACGCTGGGGGCGGCCGAGCGCAGTCGCATCGTGCGCGCGGACGCCCTGCGACACGTCGCCGGACTCGCTGCCGGCGCATACGACGTCGCGTTTGCCGATCCGCCGTACGCCGACGAGACCGCGCGGCAGCTCGCCGAGGCATGGCAGGCCGTCCCGTTCGCGCATCTCCTCGGGATCGAACATCCTTCCACGGTGTCCCTGCCCGGCGGCAGTGACACGCGCCGCTACGGCGACATCGCCATCACCTTCTTCCGATGACCGACACTCCCCCGCCGTTTCGTCCGAAGGTCGCCGTCTACGCCGGCTCGTTTGATCCGTTCACGCACGGCCACGCCGACATCATGCGGCGCAGTCTCGCGTTCGCCGATCGCGTCGTCGTGGCGGTTGCGAACAACATCAACAAGAAGCCCCTCTTCACGGCGGAGGAACGAGTCGCGTTCATCGCCGAGAGCATCGGGACGGAGTCGCGCATCGAAGTGCGCGCGTTCAACGGGCTGTTGGTGAATCTCGCGCGCGAACTCGGTGCCACGATGCTGGTGCGCGGACTGCGCGCCGTGAGCGATTTCGAGTTCGAGTATCAGATGGCGCTGCTCAATCGCCACCTGCACCCCGGGCTCGAGACCGTGTTCATGGTGCCGTCGAATGACACGACGTACATCAGCTCGAGCATGGTGCGCGAAGTGGCACGATTCGGCGGAGACATCGGGGCGCTGGTGCACCCGACGGTGGCGCGTGCCCTCGCCGAGCGATTCGCGAGTGGCCCGGTGTGAGCGCGCGCGGATTTCTCGCCGCCATCGCGGAGCGCGCCGCGGCGCACCCGCGGACGATCCTCTTTCCCGAGGCAGACGATGCGCGCATGCGCGAGGCGGTCGCGCGCCTGCGCGATCAGTCGCTCGTGCGTGCGGAGCTCATGGGTGCGCCGGACGCTGATGATCCGCGCGTTGCCCGTGTCGCGGCGCATCTGCTCGCGCGTCGCGCCCACAAGGGCCTGCCGGAGGCAGAGGCGTGGCGACTCGCGCGCGACCCGCTCTACTTCGCGGACGGCCTGGTGGCGCTCGGCGAGGCCGATGGCTGCGTGGCCGGTGCCGTGCACACCACGGGCGATGTGATTCGCGCGGCGCTGTGGAGTATCGGCACGGCGCCGGGCGTGCGCACGCTCTCGAGCGCGTTCTACATGGGGCTCACGGGAAAGCGGTTCGCCGCCGACGTCCTCACATTCACCGACTGCGCGGTGGTCCCGGAGCCGAGCGCCGAGCAGCTGGCCGACATCGCGATCGCGGCGGCTGATGATCGCCGACGCATCGTAGGGGACGAACCGGTGGTGGCCTTGCTGTCGTTCAGCACGCGTGGCAGCGCGGAGTCACCCAGCGTCGCGCGGGTGCGGGAGGCGGTGGCCCTCGTGCGCGCGCGGCGCCCCGCGCTCCGGGTGGATGGCGAGCTGCAGGCCGACGCTGCGCTCGTCGCGGCGATCGGGGCGCGGAAGGCGCCGGACTCCGAGGTGGCGGGGCAGGCCAACGTGCTGGTCTTTCCCTCCCTCGACGCGGGCAACATCGGCTACAAGCTGGTGGAGCGGCTGGCGGGGGCCGTGGCGGTCGGCCCCATCCTGCAGGGGCTGGCCCGACCGGCCAATGACCTTTCGCGCGGCGCGACCGCCGATGACATTGTACAGGTGGGGCTGATCACCGCCCTGCAGGCGTCCGATCGCGCGACGGCGTGATCCCGGGATCGATCATCAGCAGCGCGGGGCAGGCACATGGCATCGTTCAGCACGGAACGGGAGGGCGACCTGCTCACCGTCGCGGTCGAGGGGCAGCTGGTGGTCGGCAATCGCGCCGACTTCAAGCAGCTGGTCTTCGACCAGATCGAGAGTGGAGCGCGGCGCATTCTGCTCGACTTTTCCGGAACGGCGTACATCGACAGCTCCGGCCTCGGGGCGCTGGTGTCGCTGGCGAAGCGTGCGCGTGACGAAGGTGGTGCGCTGCACATCACGGGACTCAACGAAGATCTGCGCACGCTCTTCGAGCTGACGCGCCTCGATACCCTCTTCAAGCTGTTCGCGACCCGTGGCGACGCCCGCTCCGCGTTCTGACCGCCCGATCGTCGACGGCGTGCGCCTCGAGTGGCGCATTGCCTCCGACGTCAGCGAGATCGAAACCATCGTGACCGAGGTCACGACCGCGTGCGCCAACGCCGGCTACTCGCAACGCGTGTGCCGTCTCAACGTGCCGGTCGCGCTGACGGAAGCGATCGCCAACGCAATCATGCGTGGCAACGGCGGCGACGCATCACGCTCGGTGCGCGTGTGCGCGATCGTGGGACAGGACATGCTGTGCGTCGAGGTCACCGATGAGGGCGCCGGCTTCGATGCCGAGCGGGCGCGCGCGATGTGCGACGACCCGGAGTGGCTCGAGCGTGAGGATGGACGTGGCGTGTTCCTCATGTACGCCCTCATGGACAAGGTCGAAACGTGGTGTGATGCGGGCCACACGGTGCGACTGGTGCTGCGACGCACATGAAGACGCTGGGCGCCGTCCTCGCCGCCTATCGGGCGGCCTCCGGACGGGATGCCGTACTCTGGGAGGTGCGCGGCGAGCGCGCCCCCGTGCTGCTGGCGGCGTCGTGCACGGACGCCCCGCTCGCGCGTGACGCTCCGAGCGCCGATGTGATCGCGTGGGCGACGCACCACGGTGCCGATGCGCGCGAAGTTGGTGGCAAGGTGCAGCCGGTGTGGTTGGTGCTCGCGCCGCGCGCGGATGACGACGCGCTGACGGATGCCGCGGCGGCGGCGCTCGACGATCTGGTGACCAATGTCGTGCACCTCGTGCAGCGACTGCTGCGTGAGCGCGACGGGGCCACCAATGAACTCGCCGAGCGCTACGAGGAAATCAGTCTGCTCTACGCCATCGGTGAGCTGCTCGGCAGCGGCGCCTCGGTGGAGTCGGTGGCGGTGACGGTGTTGCGCGAACTCGCGCAGACCGTCGGCGCGCCGCGCGGTGCGCTCATGCTGCATGATGCGTCGAGTGATGTACTGCGGCCGGCCGCGTTGCTCGGTGTCGCGCCGTCCACCAACACCGTCGTCTCGGCGCGTGATCCACTGTTGCTGGCCTCGCGCGCCTTTCGCACCGGCGATGCCTTCGTCGAAGCCGGCGGCGAGGCCGCGATTCGCGGCGCGCCGACGCTCGCGTCCGACGGTGGCCCCGTGCTCGCTGTGCCTATTCGCCGCGTCAGCAACGCGGGCGGCGAATCGCTCGGCGTCGTCGTGTTGGCCGGTCGCCCGGGGGATGCGCCATTCACGGCAGGCGATCGCAAGCTCGTGACGGCGATCGCGTCGCAGGTGGGCACCGCGTTGCACAATGCGCGCCTGGTCCGTGCCACGGTGGAGCAGGAACAGCTCGCGCGGGAGATGCGACTCGCGCACGACATGCAGCTCAAGCTGCTGCCGTCGCCGCGCGTGGTCGCCCCCGAAGCGCGCGCGGCCGCCCGCGTCGTGCCGGCCGAAAGTGTGGGCGGCGACTTCTACCTGCTCGCCCGACTCGATGCCGATCGCACCGGTGTGGTCATCGGCGATGTGTCGGGGCACGGGTATCAGGCCGCGCTCGTGATGGCGCTCGCGATGAGTGCGACGGCCATTCACGTGCAGGCCGTGATCGATCCGGCCGTCGCGATCGAGGCGGTGCGCCGCTCGCTCGAAGACGAACTCGAGAGTACCGACATGTCGCTCACGCTCTTTTACGGGGTGATCGACTCCTCGACCGGCACGTTGCGCTACGCCAACGCGGGACATCCGCACGCCTTTGTGTTGCGAGGCGATGGGCGCGCGGATCGCCTCGGCGCGCATGCACCACCGCTCGGGTTCGGCATGGCGCCCATTGTCGGGGACGCCACGCCGTGGCACGACGACGACTGTCTGCTGCTCTTCACCGACGGCGTGCCGGATGCGCGCAATCGACGGGGCGCGCGGCTTGGCGAAGGTCCGGTGCTCGATGCGGCGCGTCACGCGCGCGCCGATGCGACGTGTGTGGGGAGTGGGCTCGCGCTCGCAGGCGTGGATACGGCTACGGCCGTACTCGGTCGCATCTACGACACGGTACACGCCTTCGTCGACGGCACACCGTGGCTCGACGATCTCGCCGTGGTCGTCGTCGAGCGGTTGTCGTCGCGCGTCGAGGTCTGAGCGCGTGCCGCCGCGTTCCCCAGCGCGTCCATCGGGTCGCCCCGCACTCCCGCCACCTCGCAAGCGACTCGGTCAGCATTTTCTGCACGACAGTCGCGCGCTCGAGGCCATCGTGGAGGCGCTCGGTCCGCTCGAGGGACGCACCGTGGTGGAGATCGGGCCGGGTCGCGGTGCGCTCACCGAGCGACTCGTGGATCGTGCGGCGCGGGTCATCGCCATCGAACTCGACTCGCAACTCGCCGAGCGGTTGCGGCAACAGTACGCGTCGCGCTCGGATGTGCAGATCGTGGAATCGGATGTGCTCGATGTCGCGCTGGGCGAGCTCGCCAACGGGCCGTACGTGCTCGCCGGCAACGTGCCGTACTACATCACGACGCCGATTCTCTTTCACGCACTCGCCGCGCCACGTCCGGAGGTGGCCGTGTATCTCGTGCAACGCGAGGTGGCCGATCGCATGGCGGCCGCGCCGGGCTCGAAGACGTACGGCGCGTTGAGTGTGAATCTGCAGGCGTTCGTCGATGTCCGCTTCGTCCGTGCGGTGGGGCCGCGCAGTTTCCATCCCCCCCCAGCCGTCGAGTCGGCGATCGTGCGCGTGGTGCCACGCGAGACGCCGGTCATCGAAGCGGCGCTCGAGGACACGTTCCGGCAGTTCGTCATCGGGGCGTTCGGACTGCGACGCAAGCAGATGCTCCGCGTGTTGCGTACGCTGCGTGGCGTCACGCCGGAGCAGGGCGAGGAAGTGCTGCGCGCCGTGGGTGTGCCACCGGACGCACGACCGGAGGTGCTCACGCCCGCCCAGTTCGCCGCCATCGTCCGACGGCTTGCGTTGGCCCCTTGATCCGAGCGTGCGCTGGCCGGAGCCGCGCACGCGTCACGATCAGTCGCCGCGATTGGTCAAGGCGAACGAGAGTCCCTCGAGCTCCATGGCCATGTTCACGTGCTTGACGGCGACGTGCGTGGGCACGTGTACCTGCGACGGCGCGAAGTTGAGGATCGCACGCACGCCGGCCGCTACGAGGTCGTCAACCACGTGTTGCGCGTCGTCGGCCGGAATCGCGAGGACGGCGATGTCCACCGCCAGGGTGCGCACGTCGGTGGCGAGCGCCGCGATATCGCGGACCGTGGCGTCGCCCCACGCGCGTCCGATCTTCTCGGGACTGTTGTCGTAGACGCCGACGACGGTGAAGCCACGCTGCCGGAATCCGCGATACTCGGCGAGTGCCGAGCCGATCTTGCCGGCGCCGATGATGATGACACGCCACGACTGCGCGAGGCCGAGGATTTCGCGCAAGCGTGTGGTGAGTTCGTGCACCGGATAGCCGAGCCCTCGCTTGCCGAACGAGCCGAAGAACGACAGGTCCTTCCGCACCTGCGCCGGCGTTGTCCCCGAGAGCTGCGCGAGCGCGTCGCTCGAGGCGGTCGTCTGGCCCTCCTGATCGAGGTCTTCGAGGTACCGCAGGTACATCGAGAGACGGCGAACGGTGGAGTCGGCGATGCGCTTGGCGTGGACGGTCATGAGGTGGCTTGTGAAATTCTTCACAAACCTAGACAGGGGGCGCCGCGGCCGACAACCGGGGGCTGGCTCCCCCCGGTCGGGCGGCGGTCGTAGCTTGCGGCATGCCCCGCCGCTCTCATGGACCGCTCGACGCCGTGATCCGCCGCACGGCCGAGCCGTTGGCGCGTGTCGAGCCGTCGGCGCCGACGCTCTCGGCGCGTGCCGCGCTGCTGCTGGCCGCCGAGGGCCCACTGCCGCCAGTCGATCTGATGCGGCGCGTCTGCCGCGTTGACCGCCTGCAGGCGGAGGCGGCCGCGCGCATGGCGGACGTGCTGCTCGGGCAGCGGCCGGAGTTCGTGTTGCTGGACGATGACCGCTGGGCCCTGTTGCGGGACGGCGCGATCGTGGTGGCCCCCGAGGACACCGCCGGTGACGCCCTGCCGTCGCCGTCGGCGGAGCGACCGTCTGTTGGCCTGGTGGCGACGCCGGCGCCGTCTCTGCGCGACCTCCAATTTGCGGTGGTCGACGTCGAGACCACGGGCTCACAGCCGGGCTTGTGGGATCGGGTGACTGAAATCGCGATCGTGCCGGTGGAGCAGGGGCGCGTGGGTGAGCCCTGGTCGCAACTGGTGCACCCCGGGCGCCCCATTCCCCCCATGATCACGGCACTGACCGGCATCAGTGACGCGATGGTCGCCGATGCCCCGCGCTTCGCGGACATCGCGGACGACGTGGTGGCGCGATTGCACGGACACGTGTTCACGGCGCACAACGCGCCGTTTGATCGACGGTTCGTCGACGCCGAGCTGATGCGCGCGCGTGGCGAGCAACTCGCGGGGACGGCGCTGTGTACGGTGCGCCTGACGCGCCGGTTGGTGCCGACGCTCTCGCGTCGCTCGCTCGATCGTGTCACCGCGTATTTCGGCATCACGATCGCGGCGCGCCATCGCGCGGCGGGCGATGCGATCGCGACGGCGCACGTGCTGGTGCGCCTGCTCGAAATCGCCGACGAACGCGATGTGCGTTCGTGGGCGAGTCTGTCGCAGTTGCTCGGCACGGCGCCGCGTCGTCGCGGCGGCCGGCCGAGCGCGTTTCCCACTTCTGTCGTCGAGGATACGAGCGCGTGATGCACGCCGCCCCGCAGGTTCTGACCCGTCAGCTCGGTCGCTGGCGCCTTCACGCAATTCAGGCCGGAGAGCAACAGCTCGACGGCGGCGCCATGTTCGGCGTCGTCCCGAAGACGCTGTGGGAACGTCGCATTGCAGCCGATGCGCGCAATCGCATTCCTCTCGGGATGCGCTGTCTGCTGGTCGAGCACGACGATGGGCTCGTGCTGATCGACACCGGCTCGGGGAACAAGGAGACGGAGAAGTTCCACGACATCTACGGCATCCGGAACGCGGGGGCCGAGGGGCGTACGTGGCTCGAGGATGGCTTGCGATCGCTGGGGTTCGCGCCGTCGGACGTGTCGCTGGTGATCAACACGCACCTGCATTTCGATCATGCGGGCGGCAACACGTGGCGCACGCCGGACGGTCGCGTGGAGGCGTCGTTTCCGGAGGCGCGGTACGTCGTGCAGGCGGGGGAGATGCACTGGGCGACGCACACGAACGAGCGGACGGCGGCGAGCTACTTCGGGGCGAACTGGGACGCGATCGTGGCGGCCGGTCGGTTCGATCTGGTGACGGGCGAGCCGGAGGTGCGCCCGGGGATTCGGCTGCTGCGCACGCCGGGGCACACGCCGCACCACCAGAGCGTGCTGCTGACGTCGGGCGGCGAGTCGGCCGTGTTCCTGGGCGACGTCACGCCGACCGTCGCGCATCTGCCGCTGCCGTGGATCATGGGCTACGACGTGGAGCCACTGGTGACGCTCGAGTCGAAGCGGACGCTGCTGGCACGGGCGGAGGCCGAGGGGTGGCTTCTGGTGTTCGAGCACGACGCGAACACGCCGTGGGGGCGCGTGCGGCACGACGGCAAGGCGTACGGGCTGGTGGTGGAGCCTTCGGCGGGGTGAAGGGGGGCGTAAGTCCCGGCACGCGCGGGGGTTGACCTGCCGACGGATCCGTCTAGGTTTGTCATGTTGGTGTTGTCACAACTCGGCAAGCAGGGGTCACCGGCCCCTCACCCTTCGGCCCCGATCCGCGCTGCGGACGGCGCGCTGACGGAGTTCCTCGATGCGCACTCGGCGCGGCGTCCCAGGAATGGGACGCTCGTGGTCGTGCTGTGTTCCTACGCGGGCTCCGATCGGGGTCCGCGTTTTTTGTTTTGTTTCCCTCTTGAGGAGCACGGCGTATCCAGGATTCCACGAAGCGTCCGCCCCGGGTCAATCGACAGATCCGGATCAGCCCCGTCCGCGTGATTGCGGCCGACGGCAGTCAGTTGGGCATCATGGAAGTTGATGCGGCGCTTGCGCGCGCGGTGGAAGAAGGGCTCGACCTCGTGGAGGTTGCGGCCGCTGCCCGTCCGCCCGTGGTCCGCATCATGGATTACGGCAAGTTCAAGTTCGAGTCGGCGAAGCAGGCGCGGTTGGCGAAGAAGAAGCAGCACGTCATCCAGCTCAAGGAAGTCAAGTACCGTCCGGGCATTGACGAGCATGACTTCGCCACCAAGACGCGGAACGCCAGGCGGTTCATTCAGGATGGCAACAAGGTCAAGGTCACGCTGATGTTCCGTGGCCGACAGATCACGCACCCGGAACTCGGGCGCGCGGTTGTGGATCGGGTCGCGGCCGATTTGGCGGATGTCGCCAAGGTCGAAAGCGCCCCGCTGATGGAAGGACGATCCCTCACGATGATTCTCGCGCCGAAGTAAGGCGCAGTTCGTCGATCACCGCGAATCGGTTCGCCGGTTCGCCACCTGCAGCAAGCGAGCGAGCAGCAATGCCGAAGATGAAGACCCACAGCGGCGCCAAGAAGCGCTTCTCCGTGACGGGTTCGGGGAAGGTGCGGCGCCTGAAGGCGTACAAGAGCCACATCCTCACGAAGAAGGATCCCAAGCGCAAGCGTGGCCTGCGTCGTCCCGCCATCGTCGAGACGAACGGCGAAGTGAAGCGGATCAAGCGTCTCATTCTTGCCTGAGGAAATCACCGCATGCCTCGCGTCAAGTCCAACGTCGTGCGCCTCAAGCGCAAGAAGCAGGTCCTCAAGGCCGCCCGTGGTGCGTTTGGTGGCCGCAGCAAGCTGTGGAAGGCCGCCAAGGAAACCGTCGAGCGCGGCTGGCGCTACGCGTATCGCGATCGCAAGAATCGCAAGCGCGAGTTCCGTCGCCTCTGGATCGTCCGCATCAACGCGGCCGCCCACCTGAGCGGACTCAACTACAGCTCGTTCATCAACGGGCTCGCCAAGGCCGGCATCGAGATCGACCGCAAGAACCTCGCGGACATCGCCGTGCGCGATCCGCAGGCCTTTGCGTCGCTCGCTGAGCAGGCACGCGCCGCGCTGCAGTCGCAGGCCGCCTGAGGTCCGATTCGTTGCACGGGCGGCTCCTGCGCGATCTCGCGTAGGGCCGCCCGTTGCCGTCCCCGGCCTCGTGGCCGCGGGGCACTCCTCCATTCCTTGGTGCACTCGTGACCGACGTCACCCTTGACGCGTTCCTGGCGGCCTGCCGACAGCTCGCCGAGGACGCGCCCGCGCGCATCGATCAGGCCGCCACGCCGGCGGAGTTCGCCGACGTGCGGACGCAACTCGTGGGGCGCAAGCAGGGACGCCTCGCCGATCTCATGACGCAGCTCGCCACGCTGCCGCCCGAGGCGCGACGTGAGGCCGGGCGTGCGATCAACGACGTGAAGGCCGATATCGAACGGCGTCTCGATGAACGGGAAGCCGCCGTCGCTGCGGCCGCTCGGAGCGCGACGGCCATCGACGCCTCGATGCCCGCGCGACGGCGCTGGCAGGGATCGCTGCATCCGGTCACGCTCGTCATCGATGAAATCGCCGACATCTTCCGCGAACTCGGCTTCACGATTGCGCTCGGACCCGAGGCGGAAACCGAGTTCTACAACTTCACTGCACTCAACTTCCCGGCCGATCATCCGGCCATGGAGTTGCACGACACGCTCTACCTCGGCAACGACACCTTGCTGCGCACGCACACGTCACCGGTGCAGGTGCGCACGCTGCAGCAGTACGCGCCCCCCGTGCGCGTGCTCGCGCCAGGCAACGTGTACCGTCGCGATTTCTTCGACGCAACGCACGCACCCGCGTTCATGCAGCTCGAGGGGCTGGCCATTGACGAAGGCATTTCGTTCGTCGACCTCAAGGCCACGCTCTCCGAGTTCGCGCGACGCTTCTACGGCGGCACGCGTCGCGTACGCTTCGGTCCGTCCTACTTCCCGTTCGTCGAGCCCGGCGCACAAATGGACGTCGAAGTGAACCTCGGCGATGGCAAGGGCACGCGGTGGGTCGAGATTCTTGGCTGCGGCATGGTGCACCCGAATGTGCTCGAGGCGGCAGGCATCGATAGCGAACGCTACACCGGCTGGGCGTTCGGCATGGGGCCGGCGCGCATCGCGATGTCGCGTCACGGTATTCCCGACATCCGCATCCTGTACGATTCGGATGTCCGTTTTCTGGAGCAGTTCGCCCGATGATCGTCTCGCACGAGTGGCTCCGCGGCTTCGTGCCGCATGACCTGTCCGCCGCCGAAGTGGGCGAAGCACTCAGCCGTCACTGCGTCACGCTCGACGGCATCGAAGCGCTGCGCGCGGACCTGGCACCGTTCGTCGTCGGCCTCGTCGTCGAAGCCGGCCCGCACCCCGACTCCGACCATCTGTCCGTCACCAAGGTCGACGACGGATCGGGCGAACTGCTCGATGTGGTGTGTGGTGCGCCGAACGTGACGGCGGGACACAAGTATCCCTTCGCACGCACTGGCACCACGATGCCCGGTGGACTGGTCATCGCGCGACGCAAGATTCGCGGCGCGACGTCCAATGGCATGCTCTGCTCGGCGCGTGAACTCGGGCTTGGCGAGGAGCACGATGGCATCCTCACGCTCGACACCGACGCCGCGCCTGGCACGCCGTTGCTCGAGGTGCTGCCCGTGGGTGATGCGCGGCTCGATCTCGATGTGCTCCCCAACCGGCCCGATCTCCTGTCGCATCTCGGCGTGGCGCGCGAAGTCAGTGCGCTCACGGGTGTCGCCATGCAGATGCCGGCCGAGCTGCCTGCGCTTCCCACGGCCGACGCGGTGGGCGCCTCGGTCGCGGGCGCGACCGAAGCCAGCGGTGACGGGGTCCACGTGGCCATCGCGGATACGTCGGCATGTCCACGCTACATCGGCGTGGTCATTCGTGATGTGCAGGTCGGTCCGAGTCCCGCGTGGCTGGTGGAACGGCTCAGCGCCATTGGCGCGCGCAGCATCAACAACGTGGTCGACGCCACCAACTACGTGCTCCACGGCCTTGGTCAGCCGGTGCACGCCTTCGATCTCGATCGTCTCGCGGGGCAGCGCATCGAGGTGCGCGCGACGCGTGCGGGCGAATCGCTCGTCACGCTCGACGGCGTCACGCGAATGGTGCCGGAGGGCACAACGGTCATCTGCGACGGTGAGCGCCCAACCGCGCTCGCCGGCGTCATGGGCGGACGCGACAGCGAAGTGACCGATGCCACGCGCCATCTCCTGCTCGAAGTGGCCTGGTTCGATCCGAAGTTCGTGCGGCGCGTGCGACGCGCCGTGCAGTTGTCCACCGATGCGAGCTACCGCTTCGAGCGAGGCGTCGATGCCGGCTTCACGGGCAAGGCGGCCGGGTATGCGGCTGCGTTGATCGCGGCCGTGGCGGGTGGACGCATCACGGCTGTGCTCGATGTGGGGGCCGCCCCCGCCGCGGCGCCCGCGGTGCGCGTGCGCGCGTCGCGTGTGGCCCATCTGCTCGGTGCGCCCATCGCACGCACCGAGATCGAGCGCACGCTCTCCGCCATCGGTTGCACGCTCGCCGCGCAGGATGGCGACGCCTGGCTCGTCACGCCGCCGTCGTGGCGTCGCGATCTGGGGCTCGAGGTGGATCTCATCGAGGAAGTCGCGCGCCTGATCGGCTTCGATGCACTGCCCAACACGGTGCAGCCGTTCCGTCCCGGCACCGTGCCCGATCACGCGCTGCACGTGCTCGGTCGCCGCGTGCGCGACGTGTGTGTCACGCACGGCCTCGCCGAGACGCGTCCGATGCCGTTTGTAGCCGCGGCGAGCGATGAATCGTTGCGCGTGCGTAATCCGCTCGCCGACGACGAACCGTATCTCCGGGAGTCGCTGCTCACCACCCTGGGCGCGCGCGCGGAGTACAACTTGTCGCGCATGCAGGGCAACGTGCGGCTCTTCGAAGTGGGTGCGGCGTTCGTGCCAACCGGCGACCGGTTGCCGCGCGAAGAGATTCGTGTCGCGGCGCTGCTCATGGGGGCTGCGCGGCCACCGCACTTCACCGAGCCCGAGCCGCCCGCGTACGATGCGTGGGATGCCAAGGCGCTGGCCGAGGCCATCGCCTCGGCGGCGGCACCCGGCGCGGATGTTGTGCTCGTGCCCGATGCGGACGGCAGCGCGCGCTGGCACATTCAAGTGCAGGGAGAGACGCGCGGTGAGGTGCGCGAACTCGCGATCGAGCGGCCCGTCTGGTCGAGTCCGGCGTGGGGGATCGAGTTCACGCTCGGCGTGATGCGCTCCGACGATGTGGCCCCCGCCGGAACGCACGCGCACGTCACCAAGGTGACGCGTGTCCCGCCGGCGCACGCGGCCGTGCGCTTCGCGCCGCTCCCCACGTTTCCGGCGGCCAGCGTCGATCTCGCGCTGCTGGTTCCGGTGGACATGCACGCCGCGCGCGTCGAGGCGGTGCTGCGTGAGAGCGCGGGCGAGTTGCTCGAGGCGCTCGACCTGTTCGACGAGTTCCGCGGCGACGGCGTACCGGCGGGCTACCGCTCGCTCGCCTGGCGCTTGACGTTCCGTCACCCGGAGCGCACGCTGCGGGACAAGGAGATCGAAGGCCGGCGTGCCGGTCTCCTCAAGACCCTCGACCGGGAGCTCGGTGTTCGACCCCGCACCGCGTGAAACCCTCGGCCGGATGGCGCTCGCGGAACTCGAGAGCGTCATCCGGAACGTGACCGATCAACTCGTGGTCTTCCGTCGCCGCGCGCTGGCGGCGGAAGCGCAGGCGCGCGAGCAGCAGGCGACGGTGCAGGCGTTGCGTGAGGCGGTCGATCGCGCACGCCGCGAGGCGGAGGGATCGTCGGAGTTGCGACGTGCGTTGCAGGTCGCGCAGGACGAGGCCGCGCGCGTGGGTGGGCTCGAGGCCGCGCTGCGCGAGGCGCGGGAGGCCGCAGGTCGCGTGGAGGAACTGGAGGCAGCGCTCGCGGCGGTGTCCCGCGAGCCGGTACAGGGGGCGGGGGCCGCGACGGCGTCTGGCGAGCCCGCAGGCGTCGACAAACGTTCCGCCGCCGAACTGCTCGCCGAAAATGCCGCCTTGCGTGATGCGCTGC
>ERZ1066122.627-NODE-627-length-35827-cov-10.149391_pt1 | contig 35827 bp, 31 predicted proteins | sample MGYA00382769_ERZ1066122 | MGnify/ENA primary metagenome ERZ1066122 (study PRJEB33369, sample SAMEA5778352) | biofilm metagenome | biome: Industrial cooling water; feature: Water cooling tower basin; material: Biofilm | place: United Arab Emirates | collected... | reverse complement strand
CCAGCGCCTGGCCACGATCCGGGCGGACTTCCACCGGCACCTGGTAGGTGGCACCGCCCACGCGGCGGCTGCGCACCTCGATGCCCGGGCGCACGTTGGCCAGGGCTTCGTGGAACACGCCGAGCGGCTCGCGGCGGCTCTTGGTCTCGATGGTTTCCAGCGCCGAATAAACGATATTCTCGGCCACCGACTTCTTGCCCTGGAGCATGACCAGGTTCATGAACTTCGACAGCACGACATCCCCGAACTTCGGATCCGGGTTGACGATGCGCTTTTCGGGGCGACGACGACGTGACATTTTCTGATCCCCCTTACTTCGGACGCTTGGCGCCGTACTTGGAACGGCTCTGCTTGCGGTTCTTCACGCCCTGCGTGTCGAGCACGCCGCGCACGATGTGATAGCGCACGCCGGGAAGATCCTTCACGCGGCCGCCGCGAATCAGCACGACCGAGTGCTCCTGCAGGTTGTGGCCTTCGCCCGGGATGTAACCGATGACTTCAAAGCCATTGGTGAGGCGGATCTTGGCGACCTTGCGGAGCGCCGAGTTCGGCTTCTTGGGGGTGGTGGTGTAAACACGGGTGCAAACGCCGCGCTTCTGCGGGTTGGCCTCCATCGCCGGCACCTTGTTGCGCGCCTTCTGGGGGCTGCGACCCTTGCGGATCAACTGGTTGATCGTTGGCATCAGTCTCTCTTCTCGCTTCGACCGCGAACCCCCATGGCCCGCGACCTACTCCAGACCTGCCCCGTTGATGAATTCACATCACATAAGCGCGAAAGGCCCCCCGGAGTTCGGAAGGCCGTTCGCACACGGTGCCGTCTGGCGTATCCCCCGTGGCCGACGTTGCCGCTGCTCGGGGATGCGCGCCCTTAGACGTTATGGGGTGCAAGGTCAACCGCGGCGGCATGGCCATGCCCTCGCAGCGGCGCTAGTCTGATCGCCGAAGGGGAGGACGGGCCATGGCATATGCAGGCTACCAGCTGATTGACGTGCAGCAGGACGGCGCGCTGGTGACGGCGACGGTCAATGCGCCGCCGATCAACATCATCACCATGGCGCTGTTCGGCGAACTGGCACGGCTGTCGGAGGAGCTGGCCGCCGATCCATCAGCGCTGGTGTTCGTGCTGAAGAGCGCCGATCCGGAGTTCTTCCTCGCCCATTTCGATGTCGAGGCGCTGATCGCCATGGCCGATGCGCCAGCACCGCCCAACGAAGCGGCCAACAGCTATCACGACATGTGCCACCGCTTCCGGACCATGGACAAGGTGACGATCGCCCAGATCGAGGGCCGCGTCGGCGGCGGCGGTGCCGAACTGGCGATGAACTTCGACATGCGTTTCGGCGTCGTCGGCAAGACAGTCATCAACCAGATGGAGGTGCCGATCGGCATATTGCCCGGCGGCACCGGCACCCAGAATCTGCCGCGCCTGGTTGGCCGGGCACGGGCCATGGAGATCATCCTGGGTGGCATCGACGTGGACGCCGAAACTGCGGAACGCTGGGGCTGGCTCAACCGCGCCCTGCCGGCCGAGACAATCGACGCGCATGTAACGGCGCTCGCCCGCCGCATCGCCAGCTTCCCGCCCGAAGCCGTGCGGCTGGCCAAGCAGGCCATCGACGGCGCCGAAGCCCCGATGGCGGAAGGCTGCGCGCAGGAGGCGGCACTGTTCCAGCAACTGCTGTTCAGCGATCCCGCCCGCCACGCCATGCGCCGCTTCCTGGCGCTGGGCGGGCAGACGCGGGACGGCGAATTGCGCGTGGCCGACATCAGCGGGGCGGTGGCCGGAAACTAGTGCGAGGACACTGGGTCGCCGCGCCCGGCACATTCGAGCTGCCACGTCCGCTGCTCGCGGTCGATGGCGAGGCTGGTGCAGCGCTGTTCGATCAGCTGGCGGCGCGACAGTTCCAGGCTGCGCTCCTGCCGCACGACCTCGGCACCGCGCGGCGGTTTGGGGATCACGCCCAGCGCGTCGGTTTCCACCGCCACCGCATCGAAACGCAGCGGCCCGATCACCAGCGGACGCGCCAGCCGCAAGCTGCGCAACCAGGTGCGCAGTCCGAACATCAGCGTCGCCGGTTCCGGCAGTGCATCGAAGCGGCCGCCGCGCCTTGCGATCAGTTCGGCGGCCATGGTCGCCGATGCGACCGGCAGCGGCAGGTCCTCGCGCAGCCGGCTGCGCAGCACGAAGCGCCTGAGATCGGGCACCAGCACATCGCCGCCGGTGGCCTGCAGCATGGACGCCCTGATCAGCGGCACCTGCAGCGGCACCGCCGCATCACTGGAGACCGGCAGCCTGACCCGCACCCGGCGGTGCGGCAGCGCGGCGATATCGATGACACCGTCCGCCAGATCGCGATCGGCAATGGCCGCGCCAGGCAACCACGCCAGCATCTGAACGCCGTTGCGGCCGGCGACATGCACGCCCGCGCGCATCACCGCCATCATCGGCACGGCCGCGGTGCCGCGCCTGATCTCGCCGGCCAGATCCGCCTGTTCGATGGGCAGCCGCGCCATTGCGGCATCGTTCAGCCAGGCCGCCGCCGGCAGGCCGCTGTCGGGCAGCAAGGCCAGCGGCTGATCGAGAATGCGCGCATCAAGCGGGGCGTCGGCGGTGATGGTTAGCCAGCCATCGGCGGCCTCGGTCACCGGCGCGGCGGCGCGATCAAGTGGCAGCAGAGAGGGCGGCATTGGGGCCAGCAGCGGCACCGCCGCCGTGACGATCGGGTCAGCGCCGGCCGCAGGCTGGGCGCCGGCAGCGGGACAGTGAAGGATGAAGCGCTGCTCGCGCTTGGCCACCGTCATGCCCGTGCAACCGCCGGCTTCCAGATGATTGCGCGACAGCACGATCATGCGGGCCACCGCGCGGCGCACCAGCGTGCGGCCGCGCACCAGCGTTTCGGCCGGATCGGCCAGCGCATCGGGCAACGGCTTCTGGCCGGGGGAGAGCTGCACCGTGCCATCGCGTGCACCGCCAACCCGCACCGCCACGGCGCTGAACGACAGCGGCCCGATCATCAGCGGCCGGTCCAGCTCAAGGCGGCGCACCGGCCGGCGCACGCCCAGCATGATCTCCTCCTGCCAGGGCTCGCCAACCAGCCGGCCGCCCAGCGTGTCAACCAGGTCGGCGCCGGTGGAAGCACTCACCACTGGCAGCGGCCGCCGCATCCGCACATCGGCGCTGAACAGGAACACCCGGTCTGCCACGGCGGAAACGCCATAGGGGGCGCGATCGATGCCGCCCACCAGCGGCCAGGCAAAGCTTGCGGTCGCCCCCTGGCCCCAGCGCACGGAGACGGTTGCGGCCGGCAAGGCGAACGGACCAATGCTGCCATCCACCGGCAGTGGCGCGGCCCCGGGGAACCAGAACAGCTCCTGGCGCTGCACCTGGTCGGCAACGCTGACAAGGGCTCCACCATGGCGGCCCGGCCGCGCTACCCTGCCACCGATCACGAGATGGGCGATGCGGTCTGGCCGCGCTGCCCGCAGGCGCAGTCGCTGCACCACCGGATCGTTCAGCGTGACATGGTCAACGGTCGCCGTGGTCAGCGCCAGCGCAACCGGGACACCGTTGATCCAGGCGCCAACCGGCTCGTCGGCGGACAGCAGCAGCGTGTCGGAAGGCTGCGCACGCCCCGGCGCTGCGCCGGCCACTGCCCACGCCATGCCGAGCAGACACAAGAGACAGGAAAGCCTGCGGGACATAACCTTACATTCCTGTAAGGTTTATAGATGATGCACAGCCGGCTGCAAGCGCGCCGATGCGCGACCGGTGGTGCGCGGCCCGTCAGACGGCGCCTTGATTCACAGCGCGCCGTGGCAATGCTTGAACTTCTTGCCGGAACCGCACGGGCATTCGGCGTTGCGGCTCACCGTCTGGCGCCATTCCTCGACCTCTTCGGGGTCGATATCGATCATCTCGGCGGCACCCTGCGCGGCGGCCAGGGCGCCCGGCGGCAGCGCCGAGCCGAAGGCGTCGAAGCTCAACGTCGGTCCGGCTTCGTTCTGGCCGGTGACGGGATCGATGTGGGTGGTGATGAACGGCGGCAGATCGGTCTGCGGTTCATCCGCCTTCAGCTCGAACTGCGCGGCGCCCAGCATGCGCGTCACGTCCTCGCGCACGGCGGCCAGCATGCGCTCGAACAGCGCGAAGGCCTCGCGCTTGTATTCGTTGATCGGCGTCTTCTGGGCATAGGCGCGCAGGTGGATGACCGAGCGCAGCGAATCCAGCGTCGCCAGATGCTCCTTCCAGTGATGATCGAGCGCCTGCAGCAGGAAGCTCTTCTCGATCGAGACCCAGCTTTCGGCCGGCATCGCCGCCGCCTTGGCCGCGACATGGGCATCGGCCTCAGCGATCAGGCGATCGACCACGATTTCCGGATCGATGCCCTCTTCCTTCGCCCAGCCGGAGACATCAGTGGCCAGGCCCAGGATGCCCGACACGTCGTCCTGCAGGCCCGCCATGTCCCACTGTTCGGGATAACTGCCCTGCGGGCAGCGCGCCGCCACGATGTCGTTCACCGTCTCGTGGCGCATGTCGATCACGACATCGCCCACGGCCTCGCTGTCCATGATGTCGGCGCGCTGCTCATAGACCACCTTGCGCTGGTCGTTCATCACGTCGTCATACTGCAGCAGCTGCTTGCGGATGTCGTAGTTGCGGGCTTCCACCTTCTTCTGGGCGGTCTCGATCGCCTTGGAGATCCACGGGTGAACGATGGCCTCGCCCTCTTCCAGGCCCGAATTCATCAGGCGCGACAGCATCGATTGCTGGCCGAAGATGCGCAGCAGATCATCGTCGAGCGACAGGTAGAAGCGGCTGAAGCCCGGGTCGCCCTGGCGGCCCGAACGGCCGCGCAGCTGGTTGTCGATGCGGCGGCTTTCGTGGCGCTCGGTGCCCAGCACGAACAGGCCGCCAGCAGCCAGCACCTTCAGCCGCTCTTCAGCCACCTCGGCCTTGATCTTCGCTTCGGCGGCCTCGCGCTCCGGCCCGGCCGGCAGATCCTTCAGCTCGCGTGCGATGCGCGCTTCCTCGTTGCCGCCCAGCTTGATGTCGGTGCCGCGCCCGGCCATGTTGGTGGCGATGGTGACGGCGCCGATGCGCCCGGCCTGCTCGACGATGGCGGCTTCCTGCTCGTGATACCGGGCATTGAGCACGACATGCTCGACACCTTCGCCCTTCAAGAACTCGGAGAGCATCTCGCTCTTCTCGATGGAAACGGTGCCGACCAGCACCGGCTGGCCGCGCGTCTGTGCCTCGCGGATGGCCTTGACGATCGCCTTGTACTTGTCTTCGGCGTTCTTGTAGAATTCGTCGTCCACGTCCTTGCGCTGGACGGGCAGGTTGGTGGGGATTTCCACCACGTTCAGCTTGTAGATGTCGTAGAATTCCGCCGCTTCGGTGGCTGCGGTGCCGGTCATCCCGCCCAGCTTGGGATACATGCGGAAATAATTCTGGAAGGTGATGCTGGCCAGCGTCTGGTTTTCCGGCTGGATGGCCACGCCTTCCTTGGCCTCAACCGCCTGGTGCAGGCCTTCAGACCAGCGGCGACCTTCCATCATGCGACCGGTGAATTCGTCGATGATCACCACCTTGCCGCCGCGCACGATATAATCGGTGTCGCGCCGGAAGATGACGATGGCGCGCAGCGCCTGGTTGAGGTGGTGGACCACCTGCGTATTCTCGAAATCATAGAGATTGTCGGTGGCGAGCAGGCCGGCGGCGCCCAGCATCTGCTCCACCTTCTCGGTGCCTGCCTCGGTGAGGATGACCGACTTCTGCTTCTCGTCAACCTCGACATCCTCGCGCTCCAGCTCCTTCACCACGGCGTTGACCGCGGTGTAGAGGCCGGACTTGTCGTCGGTGGGGCCGGAGATGATCAGCGGGGTGCGCGCCTCGTCGACGAGGACAGAGTCCACCTCGTCGACCACGGCGAAGTTGAACGGCCGCTGCACCATCTGCTCGCGGCTGTATTTCATGTTGTCCCTGAGATAATCGAAGCCGAACTCGTTGTTGGTGCCATAGGTGATGTCGGCATTATAGGCCGCCCGCCGGCTGGCATCATCAAGGTTGGGCACGATCACGCCGACGCTGAGGCCGAGGAAGCGATAGACTTGGCCCATCCACTGCGCATCGCGGCTGGCGAGATAATCGTTCACCGTCACCACGTGCACGCCCTTGCCGGTGAGGGCATTGAGATACACGGCCAGCGTCGCCACCAGCGTCTTGCCTTCGCCGGTGCGCATCTCGGCGATCTCGCCCCGGTGCAGCACGATGCCGCCGATCAGCTGCACGTCATAATGGCGCTGGCCCAGGGTGCGCTTGGCGGCCTCGCGCACGGTGGCGAAAGCTTCGGGCAGGATGTCGTCGAGGCTCTTGCCGGCGGCCAGTTCGGCCTTCAGCTTGCCCGTCTGCGCCTGCAGCTGCTCGTCGGTCAGCGCGCTGATCTGCGGTTCCAGATCGTTGATCCGCTTCACCAGCGGGCGCAGCGATTTCAGGTAGCGATCGTTGCTGGACCCGAAGATGGACTTGGCGAGATTGCCCAGACCGAGCATGGAAATCCTGACCTTGGAATAATGACGTTCAGGCGGCATGCCGGCGCTGAGGGCGCCTCACACCTGTGGCATGGGCGGGGATGTAGGGTCAGACGCCGGCTTCGTCAATGAAGCGGCAGCTGCACTGGCACCCGCATTGGCCCGGCGGCGCTTGCCGCGCATCAGGCCGATGTCCACGGCGCGGCGCACCCTGGGGTGGCGGCGGGTGTAGAACAGGTAGCGCCGCCGCGCCCAGCGCGAGTTGCGGAACACCAGCGCCACGCCGGCCCCGAAAATCACGATGCCGATCGGCGCCGGCGATATCAGGCCCACAATGCCGGCCACGGGAATCAGCAGGGCGCCCAGCATGATCTGGAACACCCGAAACGGTTCCGAGCGCACCAGCGCATCAAGAAAGCCAAGCCGACTCATCGTTCACACCTGTTACGGGCCGGGTGTGGCAATCGTAAGGCGGCAATTGCGCGCCTGCGCACAATTTCCTAAGTCTTTGCACGGGTCACGAAAATATGCGCTTGCGAAGGGAAAGCGGCGGATGGTGGCCCATGTCGGCACGGTGGCGTTTCTGGGGCTGGAAGCCCGCCCCGTTGATGTGCAGGTGCAGATTTCCGCCGGGCCGGTGGCCTTTGTCACCGTCGGCCTGCCCGACAAGGCGGTGAAGGAAAGCCGCGAGCGCGTCGCCGCCGCCCTCCATGCCATCGGCCTGTCGCTGCCGCCACGTCGCGTCATCGTCAACCTGTCGCCGGCCGATCTGCCCAAGGAAGGCTCGCACTTCGATCTGCCGATCGCACTTGGGCTGCTCGCCGCCATGGGCGTGATCGCGCAGGATGCACTTGATGATTTCGTGGCGGTGGGCGAACTCGGCCTCGATGGCGCCATAGCGCCGGTGCCGGGCGTGCTGCTGGCCGCGCTGCATGCCGGCGCGCAGGAACAAGGGCTGATCTGCCCGGCCACCCAGGGCCCGGAAGCCGCCTGGGCCGGCGAGGTCAACGTGCTGGCCGCGCCCGATCTGTTGTCCCTCGTCAATCATCTGAAGGGCAGCATCATCCTGCCGCCGCCGCAGCGCGCCGAAGCCGAAGGCCGCACGCGCGGACCGGACTTTGCCGACATCAAGGGCCAGGAAACCCCCAAGCGCTGCGTGGAGATCGCCGCGGCCGGCGGGCACAATCTGCTGATGAGCGGCCCGCCCGGTTCCGGCAAGTCGCTGCTGGCTGCGGCGCTCGCCGGCATCTTGCCCGATCTCACCCCCGCCGAGGCGCTGGAAGTCTCGATGGTCGCCTCCATCGCCGGCGAACTGGAGGGCGGCAAGCTGAAGCGCAGCCGCCCGTTCCGCGCGCCGCATCATTCGGCCTCGATGGCGGCGCTGGTCGGCGGCGGCATGAAGGCGCGGCCCGGCGAAGTGAGCCTCGCGCATCTCGGCGTGCTGTTCCTCGACGAGCTGCCGGAATTCCAGCGCGGCGTGCTCGACAGCCTGCGCCAGCCGCTGGAAACCGGCCAGGTGCAGGTGGCGCGCGCGGCGGCGCATGTCACCTATCCGGCCCGCGTGCAGCTGGTTGCCGCGATGAACCCGTGCCGCTGCGGGCACCTCGGCGATGCGGCGCTGGCCTGCGCCCGCGCGCCGCGCTGCGCTGCCGATTACCAGTCGAAACTCTCGGGGCCATTGCTGGACCGCATCGATCTGCACATCGAGGTGCCGGCACTGTCTGCCGCCGATCTCAGCCTGCCGCCGCCAGCGGAGACCAGCGCCAGCGTGGCCGCCAGGGTGCAGGCCGCCCGCGCCCGTCAGACCGCCCGCTATGCCAGCACGCCAACGCGCACCAATGCCGAAGCCGATGGCGAATTGCTGAAGGCCCATGCCACGCCCGACGCCGAGGGCCAGCGCCTGCTGACGCAAGCGGCCGACACGCTGCGGCTTTCGGCGCGCGGCTATGCCCGCGTGCTCCGCGTGGCGCGCACCATCGCTGATCTCGCGGGCGCCGCCACCGTCACCCGCCCCCACATCGCCGAAGCGCTCAGCTACCGCCGCCGCCCGCCGGTGAACTGAAGGAGCCGTCCAATGATCGAACGCACCGCCCGCGAATGGATGACGCTGCCACTCAGGCGCTATGCCGAATTTTCCGGCCGCAGCCCACGCGCCGAATATTGGTGGTTCGCGCTGTTCACCCTCCTGGCCAACATCCCGGCCGGCATCATCGATGCCATGCTGGGCTCGCAGCTCGTTGGCGGCCTGCTCTCGCTGGCGTTGCTGCTGCCCAGCCTGGCGGTGGGCGCGCGCCGTCTGCACGATATCGATCGTACCGGCTGGTGGATGCTGGCGCCGCTGGTACCGCTGCTGCCCACGCTGGCCACGGCCGGCGTGATGGGGGCCGGCGGCGTGATCGGGGCGGCAACCGGAAGCGGTACGCTGGCAGCTCTGGGCGCTGGCGGCGCCACCGTTGCGCTGGCCATCGGCGGCATCGCCACGGCCGCTGTCGCCATCCTGCTGTTCGTCTGGTATTGCACGAAGGGCACCGCCGGTCCCAATCGCTTTGGCGACGATCCACTGGCACCGGCCGGCAACCCGACAGTCTATTACTGAAGGCCGCGATGTCGAAGCAGCCCCGCGCTTGGGCGGAACTGCCGCAGTTGCTGAAACGCGCCGGGCCAATCATCAAGACCATCGATTCAATTTCTCCGGCAAGGAGCCGCCAATGCGCCTGACGACTGCCGTTCTGCTTGGGCTTTGCCTGCTGTCGTCGGCGCCGGCCACCTACGCCCAGACGCCACCCGCGGCCGCCGCTGCCTCCGATACGGCCTGGCAGGCCTGGGTGCAGCGCTTTGCCGACAATCTGGCGCAATCCAATCAGCGGGTGAGCGAGGCGCTGGCCAAGCTGCGGCCGATCCAGGCTGATCTGGGATCACCGGTGAAGATGAAGGCCCATCTGCCGGCGGTCCGGGGCTTGCTGGCTGTCGTCAAGGCCGATCTCAACCGCAGCCGGGCAGAACTTGTGGCGCTGGCCGCCAGCGCGCCGCCGCTGCCGCCCGGCATTCCGCTGTCCAGCGAAAAGATCGCCAGCGATGCGCTGTCGCAAGCCGATGCCGCGCTGCGCCTGATCAGCACGATGGATCAGGCCATGGCAGCGGCAGCCGTCGGCGACCGGCCGACCCTCAGGCGCCTGCTGCCGGATGTCGTTGGCGGCGGCGTGCTGCTGGTGGACAATCAGGCCGCGATCTACCGCGCGCGTCGCGACGCCTTCACCAAGTTCCCGGCGCCGCGCGCCACGATGGGGCTGATGGCAAGCTTCTATGCCGCCATGGCCGAAACGATGCGCATCGCGGTCTATGGCCAGCCGCCCTTCAATGCCGATCTGGGCATCCCGATCCGCAACCTCGCCACGCTGGCACAGGCCGCCCGCACATGGTCCGACGTCGGCGATGCCGAGGCAAACCGCGAGCTGGCCATGTTCGTGGCGATGCTGCCGGCGCCCGCCGCGCCCGCAGATGCTGCCCGCATCGAAGAGATGAAGAAGATCTATGCCGGCTATGGCCAGGTCTTCAGCTTCGGGCGCGCGCTGTCAGACCAGATCAGCGCGATTCACGGCAACATGGGCAAGGGGCGCGATGCGGCGGCCGCCGTGGCCGGGCTTACGCAACTCACCGCCATGGAGCAGCAGGTCGTCACCATGATGCAGTCGGTGCAGGCCGCCGGCCGGGATGCCCTGGCGGTGCGCTAGGGTCAGGCGCTGGCCGGTTCGGCCTGCCCGCCATCCCATTTGGCGATCACCGCGGTGGCCACCGCATTGCCGATCACGTTGGTGGCGCTCCGCCCCATGTCAAGGAAATGATCGACGGCGAGGATCAGCAGCAGGCCGGCTTCGGGAATGTTGAAATAGGGCAAGGTGGCGGCGATCACCACAAGGCTGGCGCGCGGCACCCCGGCGATGCCCTTGGAGGTGATCATCAACAGGCCCAGCATGGCCAGTTCCTGCCAGATGGTGAGATCGATGCCATAGGCCTGGGCGATGAAGATGCTGGCGAAGGCGCAATACATCATCGAGCCATCGAGATTGAAGCTGTAGCCCAGCGGCAGCACGAACGAGGCGATGCGGGTGGGCACGCCATAGCGTTCCAGGCTGGCGAGCAGCTTGGGATAGGCCGCTTCCGAGGAGGCGGTGGCGAAGGTGATCAGGAAGGGCTCACGGATTTCCGGGATCAGCCGCTTGACCTCGGAAACGCCCAGCACGGCCGCACCTGCGCCCAGCAGGAAGGCCCAGAGCACGGCCAGGGCCAGGTAGAAGCCGCCGACGAACTTGCCGAAGGTGATGACGATGCCGAGCCCCTCGACCGCGATCGAGCCGGCAATGGCGGCGAACACCGCGAACGGCGCCATCTTCATCACATAGCCGGTGATCACCAGCATCATGTGCATGATGGCATCGAGGCCCTTGTTGATCGGCTCGGCCTTCTCGCCCATCTGGATCAACGCCACGCCGGCAAACAGGCTGAACACCACGATCTGCAGCACTTCGTTGCTGGCCATCGCCTCGATGATCGATTTGGGGAAGATGTGCTTCAGGAACTTGATGAAATCGAAGGCCTTGGCGGCAACGCCGGTCGCGGCATTGGCTGGCGGCAGTGGCAGGCCCACCCCCACGCCGGGGCCAAGCAGGTTGACCATCAATATGCCGAGGCCCAGGCTGAACACGCTGGCCGCGATGAACCAGGCCAGCGTGCGCACGAAGGTGCGGCCAACCGCGCCGCCCGAGCCCATGTGGGCAATGCCCACGGTGAGCGTGGCCAGCACCAGCGGCGCGATGATCATCTTGATCAGCTGCAGGAACACCACGGTGATGCCCGACAGATAGCGCGCCGCCAGCTTGGCATCATCCGGCGAGACATTGGTGTTGATCGCCCAGCCCACGCCCAGCCCGGCAACCAGGCCGATCAGGATCCAGCGGGTGAGACTGTTGGTGGGCGTCATGGCCTGCACCGTTCGGGCAGCGCCGCGATGCCGTCAAGTGCCCGCTTGCCCGGCCGGTCCGCTGGCGGCACAAGCAGCGCCATGAAACACGCGCTCCTGCTGCTCACCGCCGCCCTGCTCGCCAGCCCCGCCGCCGCCGCACCTGGCGATGAAGCCGAAGCGAAACGCCTGCTGATGGACAGCGTCGGCATTGCCTCCGTGAAGGGCCGGGCCCAGACGCCGGCGCTGGCCCGTTTCTATCGCGACTGGCTGGTGAAGGCAGGCTTTGCGCCTGCTGACTTCGAGATCGCGGAGATGGCCGATACCGCGATGTTCCACATGGTCTGGCATGCGGCGGGCAAACCCAAGGCGGCGCCCATCGCGCTGACTGGCCATCTCGACGTGGTGGAGGCCAACCCGGCCGACTGGAAGCGCGATCCGTTCACCGCGGTGGAGGACGGCGGCTATATCTTCGGCCGCGGCGTGCACGACAACAAGTTCGACATTGCCGCCATGCTGGCCACGCTGGCCCGGCTGAAGGCTGCCGGCTTCAAGCCCAGGCGCGACATTCACCTGTTCCTGTCGGGCGACGAGGAGACCGATGGCGTCACCAGCGCCGCCCAGGCGAAACGGGCCAAGGCGCTGGGCATCGAATATATGCTCAACAGCGATGGCGGCGGCGGCGCGCTCGATGCCGCCGGCAAGCCCTTCGCCTACCGGTTGCAGGGCGCCGAGAAGAGCTATGCCGATTTCACCCTGACGCTCACCGATCCCGGCGGCCATTCGAGCACGCCGACCGCCAGCAACGCCATTGCCCGCATGGGCCTGGTGGCAGCGCGCATCGCCGGGCACCGCTGGCCGGCGCAATATAACGAGATCACGCGCGCCAGCCTGGCCGATGCCGGCGCGCGGCGCAGCGATGCGCTGGGCGAGGCCATGCGGCGCTTTGCAGCCAATCCGGCCGACGAGGGTGCCATCGCCACCCTGCGCGCCAATCCCGGCACCATCGGCCAGATCGCCACCACCTGCGTGCCCACCATGGTCAACGGCGGCCACGCCCCCAACGCGCTGCCGCAAAAAGTCACGCTCACGGTCAACTGCCGCATCTTCCCCGGCACCACCATCGCCGCCGTGCAGGCCGAACTGGCGCGCATCGCCGAGGATCCGGGCATCAGCTTCTCGACCGGCATCGACTGGCCGGTGACGCCGGCCTCACCCTTGCGCCCCGACGTGACCGCCGCCGTGCAGGCCGCGCTGGCGGCGCGCGATCCGGCCCTGAAGGCCACGCCGGGCATGGACGCCGGCGCCACCGACAGCGTGTTCTGGCGGGCGCTCGGCATCCCCTCCTATGGCGTGTCCGGCCTGTTCATGCGCCCGGAAGACAGTTTCTCCCACGGCCTTGATGAGCGCGTGCCGGCCAGCGCCCTGGCCCCGGCGCTGACCCACTGGGAAATCCTGCTGCGCCGCCTCGCCGGTTGATCAAGACTCTGGAAACAATCCTTGCGCCAAGCCGGGAAATCCCCACAATTTCGTTAACCTTGATTGCGCTTCATCGCAGAATCGGCTGAATCAAGGTTCGCGCGAATCGGCTGATCGGGCGATTCGGCGCCTGATCAACTGCGTGTCACCAAGGAAAAACCGTGGCAGATCGGCACAATTGGCCGCATCAGCGCCACATTTACCCAATATTGACTCACATTCTGTTATGCCGGGCCGTAGAGCTTCGCTCGTGATGTGGCGTAACAACAGGGTGTAACAGTGATGGGTGGCTTTTCGATGCGCCGGCGCCTGTTGGGCCGGCTGAATGCAGTCCGCATCGGGCGCGCCGGCAACATGGCGGCGATGACCGCGATGCTGATGCCGGTGCTGATCGGCACCGCCGGTCTTGCCAGTGACACGGTGCAATGGGTGCTGGTGCGCCGTGCCCTGCAGCGCCAGGCCGATTCGGCGGCGCTGGCCGGCGCCTATGCGCTCACCCAGAATCGCGCGGCGTCTGAAGGCGCGCTGGCCGATCTGGCCAAGAACCAGAATTTCACGCTGGTGGGCACCCCGCTGATCGAGAATGGCCCCAGCACCGGGCCGTTTGCCGGCAACAGCGATGCGGTGCGCGTGCGGCTGGTGGCGCGTTCGCAGCTGCCGTTCAGCAGCGCCTTCCTGGGCAGCGGCGTGCAGATCGCGGCCGAGGCCACCGCCGGCCTGCAGCAGGATGGCGATTATTGCATCCTCTCGCTCGATACCGGCACCGCCATCGGCATCACCAACAGCGGCAACACGCTGGTCGATGCGCGCTGCGGCATGCACGCCAACGGCATCGGCACACCGGCGATCACCGGCAACGGCAGCGCCACCATCTATGCCTCGCCAGTCTCGGCCGTGGGCACCATCAACCAGAGCAGCAATTTCGCGCCCGGCACGGTGTTCACGCCGAACAATGTCTCGCAGCGCGATCCCTATGCCACGCTGCCCAACCCGTCGATCAGCAGCGGCGGGCCGCAGATCAATGTCGGCCCCAACCAGAACCGCACCTTCAACCCCGGCACCTATCGCGATGTCCGCATCCAGGGCACTGCCACCTTCAACCCCGGCGTCTATTACATCGATGGCCGCAACGGCGGCAGCCTCGACATCGGCTCGCAGGCGGTGGTCAACGGCAGCGGCGTCACCTTCGTGCTGACCAACTCCAACTTCACCTCCGACAGTTCGACTGGCACTGCGGCCGATGTGCGCATCAACGGCGGCGCCAGGCTCAACCTCACCGCGCCCACCAGCGGCACCTTCAGGGGCGTGCTGATGTATCAGGATCGCCGCGCCACGGCGATGAGCGACACGGTGCATGTGAATGGCAACTCGGCGTCCACCCTGCGCGGCGCGCTCTATTTCCCGAGGAACGAGCTGGTGTTCAACGGCACATCGGGGATGAACATCGATTGCCTGCAGATGGTGGGCTTCCGCATCACCTTCACCGGCACCTCCGACATCAAGAACATCTGCCCGGCGATGTCTGGCTCGGGCGCCTTCAAGGGCAATATCGTGAGGCTGATGGGATGATCCGCCGCAAAGCCTGGGCGCTGATCGGCAACCGCCATGGCGGCGGCGCGGCCGAATTTGCCATCATCCTGCCGATGGTGAGCGCGATGATCATGGGCGCGCTGGATTTCAGCCACGCCTGGACGATGCGGCTCGAACTGGAACAGGCCGCGCAAGCCGGCATCGAACAGGCGTCGGTGCGCAAGGGCGTGGCCTCAAACTATGATTTCGCGCTGACCACCGCCACCACCCGTTGGGGCAAGCCGCTCTATTCCTCGCAACTCACCACCTGGCTGGAATGCAACGGCGTGGTGCAGAGCAATCCCAATGCCGTGTGCAGCGGCCTGATGCGCGCCCGCTATGTCTCCATCCGGCTGCGCGCCGAATATATGCCGAAGATGAACTTCGGCGGCCTGATCAGCGGCGATGGCCCCAATGGCGGCTTCGTCGTGCTGGGCGATGCGGCGGTGCGCGTCCAATGATGCGGCGGATCAACAGGGCCCTGTCCCGATCGCTGGCGGCTGACCGGCGGGGCTCCACGGCGGCCGAATTCGCGCTCACCCTGCCGATCTTCGCGATGCTGATCTTCAGCTTCTTCAACATCGCGCGCGTCTACAATGGCCGCGCCGGCGTGCTGAACGGGCTGGGCGATGCCGCCCGGGTCGCCACGCTCTGGCCGCTGCGCCCACAGGCCGACATGACGGCCGCCTTCAACGATCGCGCCTTCGGCCTGGTGGATGGCGAAGTGCCCAGCCTCTCCTATGCCACCGGCACCGTGAATGGCCAGAATTTCGTCGACATCACCGTGACCTACACGCCGGTGATCAACTTCTTCCTGATCGAGGTGTCGCCAATCACCCTCACCTACAGCCGCCGCGCCTTCCGCCCGGCCTGACGCTGTCAGTCGGCGCGCGGATGCGCGGCGGCCCAGGCATCAAGCAGCTGGGCGGCATCCACTGCCGTATAGATCTGGGTGGAGGACAGGCTGGCGTGGCCCAGCAGCTCCTGCAACTGGCGAAGATCGGCGCCGCGCGCCAGCAGGTGCGTGGCAAAGCTGTGCCGCAGTGCATGCGGCGTGGCGCTCGCCGGCAGCGCCAGCACGGCGCGCGCCGCCTGCACCGCCCGGCGCACCGTGCCGGGATCGAGCGGGCCGCCACGCGCACCGCGGAACAGCGGGGCGCTCGCCGCCATCGGATGCGGGCATAGCGCCACATAGCTCTCGATCGCCGCGCACACCTGCGGCAGCAGCGGCACCAGCCTTGTCTTGTTGCGCTTGCCGGTGACCAGCAGGGTTTCGCCCAGCGGCAGCGCGGCACCGGTGAGCGACAGCGCCTCGCCGATGCGCAGCCCGCCGCCATAGAGCAGCAGCAGCACGGCGGCATCGCGGGCGGCGATCCACGGCTGGCGGGCGGCATCCTCCACCACCTCCACCAGCTGGCCGATCTCGGCCGGAGCCACCGCGCGCGGCAGCCGGCACGGCTGTTTCGGCGCCTTCAGCGCGGCGATGGCATCGCAGCTCAGCCGTTCATGGCGGCGCGCCCAGCCAAGGAAGCCCTTCAGCGCCGAGACCTCGCGAGCCAGGCTGGCCGGCCCCAGCCCCTCGCCGCGCCGCATGGCGAGATAGGCGCGCAAGTCGGCGACCGACAGCGCCGCCAGGCCACCGCCCGCCACCGGCCCGCCGAGATGGCGCGCGAGGAAATCGTCGAAGCGCTCCAGCGTCTGGCCATAGGCGCGCAGCGTGTGGGGCGACAGGCGGCGCTGGTCGCCGGAAAAGGCGAGGAAGCGCCCGATCAGGCTGGCAAGAGGCTCGCCGGCAGCACTCAAAGGATAGATTGCCCGGTCTTCGCCCAGTCCGCCAGGAAGGCGGCGAGGCCCTTTTCGGTGAGGGCATGGCCGGCAAGCTGGCGGATCACCGAAGGCGGCATGGTGGCGACATCGGCCCCGATGCGCGCGGCGGCCAGCACGTGCACGGGTGAGCGCACGCTGGCGACCAGGATCTCGGTCTTGAAATCATAATTGTCGTAGATGGTGCGGATATCCTGAATCAGCTCCATGCCATCATGGCCGATATCATCGAGCCGGCCGACGAACGGCGAGATATAGGTGGCACCGGCCTTGGCGGCGAGCAGCGCCTGGTTGGCCGAGAAGCACAGCGTCACGTTGGTCTTCACGCCTTCCGCGGTGAGCGCCTTGCAGGTCTTCAGGCCATCGATGGTCAAGGGCAGCTTCACGCAGATGTTGGGCGCCAGCGCGCGCAGCACGGCGGCTTCCTTCATCATCGTGGCGTGATCGGTGGCCACCACTTCGGCCGACACCGGGCCATCGACGATCCCGCAGATCTCCTTCACCACCTCCAGGAAGTTGCGGCCCGATTTGGCGATCAGGCTGGGATTTGTGGTGACGCCATCCAGCAGGCCAGTGGCGGCCAGATCGGCGATGTCGGCAACGTCGGCGGTGTCGGCAAAGAATTTCACGGGCGCTTGTCCTGCTGGCGATGATTCGTGCCGCCTCCTTAGCGCAAAGCGGTTGCGCTGTCCTACAGGCTGGCCCTCATGCTATCCTGACCGGCTTTTTCCCACGCAAATCCAACAGGAAAGGCTTCCTCATGCGCCCCTTGCACCTGGCGGTTCCGCTGGTTTGCCGCACCCCGTTCGAGATCAAGTCCGCACCCGATCCGCTGGCGCTGCCATGGCTGGACGTGGCCCGGGCGGCGCTCGGCGTCACCGAAATCGCCGGCCCGGCATCGAACCCGCTGATCATCAGCTGGGGCAAGCGGCTGAAGATCGATTACCGCAGCGACGAGACCAGCTGGTGCGGCCTGTTCGTCGCCCATTGCATCAAGGCCGCGCTGCCCGGCGAGGCGCTGCCGGCAAGCCCGCTGGGCGCGCGCAGCTGGCAGCATTTCGGCGTCCCCTGCCCCGTGCCCCAGCCCGGCGCGGTGCTGAGCTTCTGGCGGGTGAGCCGGCAGGACTGGCGCGGGCATGTGGGCTTCTATGTCGGCGAGGATGCGGGCGCCTATCATATCCTGGGCGGCAACCAGGGGGACAGGGTGAGCGTGGCGCGCTTTGCCAAGAGCCGCTTCCTCGCCGCGCGCTGGCCCGCCACGGCGCCGCCCCCGGCCGGCACGCCGCGCCTGCTGCGCGCCGACGGGCGATTGTCGGTGAACGAGCAATAGGCGTTCAGCCGACGGCCACCTGCTTCTTGAGTTCGGTCTTCAATATCTTGCCATTGGCGTTGCGCGGCAGCGGCTCGGTGCTGAAATGCACCGCCACCGGCACCTTGAAGGCTGCCTGCCGCGCCGCCACGAAGGCGCGCAGTTCGTCCTCGCTGGCGCTGCTGCCCGGCTTCAGCGTCACGAAGGCCACCGGCTCCTCGCCCAGGGTCTTGTGCGGGCGGCCCACGAGGGCGGCATCCATTACGGCGGGATGCTCATAAAGGGCGTTCTCGACCTCGACGCAGTAGATATTCTCGCCGCCGCGGATCAGCATGTCCTTGGCGCGGTCGATGATGAAGCAGAAGCCTTCCTCGTCGATACGGGCCAGATCGCCCGTGCGCACCCAGCCGTCGATGAAGGTGGCCGCCGTCGCTTCCGGCTTGTTCCAGTAGAGCTTCACCACGTTCGGCCCATAGCCATAGAGCTCGCCGACCTGGTTTGGCCCCAGCAGCTTGCCATCGGCGTCGCGCACCTGGAGATCACACACCGGCACCGGCGGCCCGCAGCTGTCGGGCCGATGCTCGTAATCCTCGGCCATGTGATGGGTGAAGGTGGCGCTGGTCTCGGTCATGCCCCAGCCGTTGCCGGGTTTGGCCTTGAACGTGCCTGCGATCTGGCGGACCAGTTCCGGCGCCGATGGCGCGCCGCCGTAGCTGACCGTCTCCAGGCTCGACAGGTCGTATTTGTGGCGATCGGGATGTTCGAGGATCTGCCAGGCGATGGTGGGCACGCCGCCGGCCGAGTTGCAGCGTTCGCGTTCGATCAGCGACATGGCCTCCACCACGTCCCACTTCTTCATCAGCACCAGCTTCACCCCGGCCACGAGGCTGGGGTTCAGCACGGCATGGCAGCCGGTGGCGTGGAAGAAGGGCACCGAAAGCAGGGTGGCCTTCTGCGGGGCGTTGGGATCGGCCACCGGCGGCTGCTCGCCGCGCCTGAGATAGGAGCGCGCCTGCGAACAGGCCGAAGCCATGATGTTGGAACAGATGTTGCGGTGGGTGCCCAGTGCGCCCTTGGGTTTGCCGGTGGTGCCGCTGGTATAGAAGATGGTGGCGTCGTCCTCCGGCCCAAGCGCCAGCGCCTCGGCCGGGATGGCGCGGTCTTTCAGCGAAGCCCAGTCCATCGGCCAGCCGATCACCTCTTCCAGCCGGCGGGCGCGCGGATCGCCCAGCTCCATCTCGCTGGCCCGCGTCACGTAGATTGTTTCGAGATCGGGGCAATTGGGCAGATGCTCGGCGATGCGGTTGTAGCGCTCGGCATCGATCAGTAAAATCTTCGTGCCGCTGTCGGTCAGGCCATATTCCAGCTCGCCGCCCGTCCACCAGGCATTCAAGGGCGTGACGATCGCCCCGCACAGGCTGGCGGCATAGAAGGCGACCGGCCATTCCGGCAGGTTGCGCATCACCACGGCCACGCGGTCGCCTTTCTGCAGGCCATCCTCGCGCAGCCGCTCGGCCAGTGCCAGCGTGGCGCGGGCGAAGGCCTCGAACGTCACCCGCTCATCATCAAGCACCAGGAAGATCTTGTCGCCATGGGCGCGGCCGGCGGCGAAGCAATGGGCCAACGATGCCGGCGCATTCTTCCAGACCCGGGTGGGACGGCCCTGGATGAGGACGGTCTCCATCTCCAGCGGTTGCCCCGGCGCGGTAAGCAGCGCATGCGCTTCGGCGATCGACATGGCGGGCCAGTTGGTCATGCAGCATTCCCCAGGGCATTTGTTGTTGGGCCGATTGTTGCCGCACTTCGGCGCCCCCCGCCAGCCTGACGAAAGGGCGCAGCCCCTTCTTTCCACCAAGCTTGCCGCCGCCGCCCGACGGGGGTTAGGCTGCGCAAAGGGAACAGGGAGACTTTGCCATGGCCACCGCCGCCCGCACCGAACAATGGGATGCCCGCGATGCCGCCGCGATGAGGGCGGTGCTGGAGGCGCAGCGCGCCAGCTTCACCGCCGAATTGCCGGTCACCGCCGCCACCCGCCGCGACCGACTGAACCGCGCACTGGACGTGGTGCTGGCGAACAAGGACCGCCTTGCCGCGGCGATGAGCGAGGATTTCGGCCACCGTTCCACCGAGCTGAGCCTGGTCACCGACATCATGGCCAGCGTGAAGCCGATCAAGCATGCGCTGAAGCATCTCGATCAGTGGATGAAGCCGGAAAAGCGCAAGCTCGATTTCCCATTGGGCCTGCTGGGCGCCAAAGCACGGGTGGAATGGCAGCCCAAGGGCGTGGTGGGCATCATCAGCCCGTGGAACTTCCCGGTGAACCTCACCTTCGCGCCGCTGGCCGGCGTGCTGGCCGCCGGCAACCGGGCGATGATCAAGCCTTCGGAATATACGCCGGTCACCAGCGCGCTGATGAAGGAGCTGCTTGAAGCCGCCTTCGATGCGACCGAAATCGCGGTGATCACCGGCGGGCCGGAAGTGGGCCGGGCCTTCACCGAACTGCCCTTCGATCACATCATCTTCACCGGTGCGACCAGCGTGGCGCGGCACGTGATGGCGGCTGCGGCGAAGAACCTGGTGCCCCTCACGCTGGAACTGGGCGGCAAGTCGCCAACGATCATTTCCCGCTCCGCCGACGTGGCCGCTGCCACCGAACGCGTGGCCATGGGCAAGCTGATGAACGCCGGGCAGATCTGCCTCGCCCCTGATTATCTGCTGGTGCCCGAGGAGAAGGAAGGCGAGATCGTCGAGGGGCTCAAGGCCGCCACGGCGAAGCTCTATCCCACCATGCTGGCCAACCCGGATTATACCAGCGTGCTGGGCGCCCGGCACCGCGAACGCCTCGAAGCGCATGTGGAGGATGCTCGCGCCAAGGGGGCGGACGTGGTGGTGGTCAACCCGGCGGGTGAGGACTTCAGCAAGCAGAACACCAACAAGATGCCGCTGCACATCATCCGCAACCCCACCGACGAGATGACGGTGATGCAGGAGGAGATCTTTGGCCCGCTTCTCCCAGTGCGCACCTACAAGGCGATCGACGGCGCCATCGACGAGATCAACCGCCGCGACCGACCGCTCGGCCTCTACTGGTTCGGCCAGGACGAGCTGGAACAGCGCCGTGTCCTCGATCGCACCATTTCGGGCGGCGTGACCGTCAACGACGTGATCTTCCATGTTTCGGCGGAAGACCTGCCGTTCGGCGGCATCGGCCCGGCTGGCATGGGCAATTATCACGGCCATGATGGCTTCAAGGCGTTCAGCCACCCCAAGGCCATCTACAGCCAGCCGAAGATCGATCTCGCTGGCATGGCCGGCTTCAAGCCGCCCTATGGCGAGAAGACGCAGAAGGCGCTGGCGCGTGAACTGAAGAAATGATTGAACGGGCAGCCTGGGCGGCGCTGGCGCTGATCCATGCGCTGCCGGCGCTGGCCCTGTTCAACCCCGGCCTGATCAGCCGGCTTTATGGCGTAGCGCCCGGCGATGGCGCCTTCTTGTTGCTGCACCACCGCGCGGCGCTGTTCCTGTGCGTGTTGATCCTGTGCCTGTGGGCGGCGGCGGTGCCGGGGGTGCGACAGGCGGCCAGCGTGGTGGTGGGCCTCTCGATGCTGTCGTTCCTGTGGCTGTGGCAGGGTGCCGGGCGGCCAGCAGCGCTGAACAGCATCGCCATTGCCGATCTGATCGGCCTGCTGCCGCTGGCTCTGGTGGTCTGGCGGGCGTGGGGGAAAGCGGCGGCATGAACCGCCGCGGCCAATGCCTGTGCGGCGCCGTCACGGTGGCGCTGGCGGCGGAACCGAAGATGGTCAACATGTGCCATTGCGCCGATTGCCAGCGTCGTAGCGGATCGCCCTTCGGCATGGCGGTGTGGCTGGCCGAGGCTGACGTGACGATCAGCGGTGAGACCCGCGCCTTCGTGCATCTCAGCGACAAGGGCCGGGAGCTCACCAACCGCTTCTGCCCCGATTGCGGCAGCACCATCTGCTACACCGCCGCGCTCAATCCCGGCCTGATCGCCATCCCGGCCGGCCTGTTTGCCGACCCCGCCACACCGCCGCCAATGCGCAGCGTGTTTGAAGAACGCCGCCATCCCTGGGTCGCCGTGCCCCATGGCGCGGTGCGCTTGCCCCGCGGTCGGGATGGTTGACCGCTTGTCAGTTGGACCAACTTGGTCTATCTTCAGTCCATGGATATCAACATCGCCCAAGCCAAGCCCCGCCTGTCGGAACTGGTCGAGCGCGCCGAACGTGGCGAAGTGATCCGCATCGCTCGGCGTGGCAAGCCGGTGGTGGAGTTGCGGGTTGTTCGTCAGCCAAAGCAGGCCGAGAAATTTGATTGGCAGGGCTTGCAAGCCAGGCTGGCCGATCAACCGATGTGGACCCCGCCGCCCGGTTATGAAGGCATGAGCTTTGTCGAATATCTGCGGCGCACCGATCAGCTTTGATCTATCTTGATGCCTCGGTCGTGGTGGCCGCGCTTGCCAACGAACCTTCGTCGCCGTCAATTCGGGCCTGGCTCGATCAGCAGGCCGACGGCGATATCTGTGCCAGCGGCTGGACAGCAGTCGAAACGGCCAGCGCACTTTCCGTCAAATGCCGGATTGGCGCTCTTTCTGCACAACAGCTCCATCAGGCGCTGCGCTCGCTCGATGTTCTCCTCGATATGAACTGGGCGATAATCGGTGTTGCGATGGACGATTTTGCTGAAGCGCGATTCTGGACTGGCCAATCGCAGTTGGGATTGCGCGGCGGCGATGCGCTGCACCTGATGATTGCCAGACGAAACGATCTGATATTGGCCACGCTCGACAAGAAGTTGACGCAGATCGCTGCCCAACTGTCCGTCCCTTGCGCGGAAGTGCCAGTGGCTTGATGAATCAGGCCGGCGGCTGCGTCGCGACGAACGCCGGTGTTGCAAGCAACCGGTCGGCCAGTTCCGCCAACGCGCCATTATGCTCCCGCCATCCGAGAACGGGGAAGCGGAAGCTGAGATAATCGCAGGCGACGGCGATGCAGATATCGCCAAAACCGCTGCCGCCCACGCGGCCGTTCATCACGGCGAGGGCGCGCTCGATGGCGCGATACTGGCGCTCCACCCAAGGGCCGGAGGTGATGCCCTGCGCCATGTTGAACCTGAGGATGATCGCGGCATCGAGCACACCATCGGCCAGCGCCTCGGTGGTGCGTGCCTGCCAATGATCATGGCCTGATAGGGCCATCAACTGCTGCCCTGGCACGCTGGCCAGCAGGAAGGCGGCGATCACCGGCGAATCGACGATGGCGCTGCCATCATCCAGCACCAGCGCCGGCACCTTGCCGAGCGGGTTGGCGGCCAGCAGCGCCGCCGGATCGGTCATCGGCGCGGTGTCCTCCACCGGCAGCGCGATGCCCAATTCATGGGCGATCACCCTGAGCTTGCGGGCATAGGGCGAGGTGGCAGAGGCGAGCAGCTTCACGGTGTCACCTTCAACTGTTCGAGCAGGAAGGCTTCGACCTGGCTCCACACCGGGCTGACCGGCGCGATCACCTCGAAATGGCCGGTGCCACCGAGGATAAGCGCTGATGCCCTGTCCTTGCCCTGGCGGGCCTCCGTCACCCAGCGAGCACTGGCGGTGGGAGACAGGAACAGGCTGGCCGAAACCAGCGCCGATTTCACGCCGAGTGGCAGCAGCGCCTGCGGGCTGCCTTCGGCATAACGCTTCGGCTGCTCGGCCGGCTTGCCGCCGAACATGCCTGTCACCGCCGGCACGCCGCAGCCCTGTTCGAACAGCTCAAGCTCGCTGCCGGGATCGGGCGGGCCATCGATGCCAACCACGGCGCCAATCTTCAGTGGATCTGGCGACGCGATCTCGCTGTCCTTCGGCAGCTTGTGGCGGCTCGCCACCCACAGTGCAGCATGCGCGCCGGCACTGTGGCCGGTCACCGCCACGCGGGTGAGATCGAGCGGATAGCGTTTGGCAAGATCGCGCAGATGATCGGTCGCCACCGCCCAATCCTGGAAGGTGCCGGGCCAGCCACCGCCAGCTTCGCCCTGCTGGCGATACTCGATATTCCAGGTGGCAAAGCCCTTCTCGGTGAGCCGGCTGGCCAGCGCGGCGGTGTTCTGCCTGGTGGCAAAGCCCTTCCACCAGCAGCCGCCGTGGATGACGATCACCACCGGGTGCGGCCCCGGACCTGCCGGCAGGCGCAACTCACCCACCTGAGCCGGCGCGCTGCCATAGGCCTCGACCAGCAGCGGCTTCGACGATGGCAGCGCATCGACATCGGCCGGGCGCATCCGCTGCGCCATGGCCGGGCTGGCCAGCAGGGCGGCGATCAGCAGCAGGCGCTTCATTTCAGCACCGCCGTCGCCGCTGCCAGCCGCTCCGCATAATCGCCCAGCGCCTTGGCGGCGATGCCAGCTTCGCGGACCGCATCGTCGAAGCGCCGTTCCTCCACCGCCTCGCGCACGCCCGGCAGCGTCTTGGAGCCATAGCCGGTGAAGCGGCCGGGGGCGTAGAGGATATTGCGGAACCATGGCCGGAACGGCAGGCCCGATGGGCTGAGCAAGGTCTGCTCGATGTCGCGCAACTTGCCATTGAGCGCGGCGGCTTGCGCCGGGGTCAGGCTGGCTTCACGGGCGGCGATAGCGGCATCGAAGGCCTTGGCTGCCGCGTCCAGCCGGGTGATCGCCGCATCCAGCGCCGCCAGATCAAGCACCGGTGTTGGCGCCTTGGGCAGCGGTGGCCCCAGCGGATCGCGCGGATCGCTGCCCAGGCGATAGAGGTCGGCGGTCAGCCCGGCGCGCTTGTCATCCTCGCGCCGGCGGCTGTCGATCAGCGCCTTGATCTCATTGAAATAGCTGCGAGCCGCACCTGCCACCGGGCCAAAGCGCACCGGCAGCGCATCGGCATCGGCCAGCCGCAGCACGAGGCGCCCCGCCACCTTGGACAGTGCCGCGCCATAGGCCAGGCCCGGATCATCCCAGCGCACAAAATGATCATAGCTGTCGTAGATGGAGTGATAAGAACCGGCGCTTTCGCCTTCGCCGCCAAAACCGATGTTGATCGACGACACGCCGGCATGGTGGATGAAGGCGGTATAGTCACTGCCCGAGCCCAGCGCATCCATCGGCTGATCGGCGGCCAGTTCTGCCGCCGCCAGCGCAGCCGGATTGCCGCGAAGCCCATCAAAAGCCTTGGCCCGCACCCCGGCCCGCCAGCGTGTCGCCACGCTGGCGCCCGTCTGCGGGTCCTTCACGTCGGCCGCGGCCTTGCCGATGAACGACGTGAACTGCCCGCTGCCATCCACCCCCAGAAAGCCGCGGCCATTGCTGTCGCTGTTGATGTAGACAACCGCCTTCTGGCGGAGCTCGGCGATATGCTCCTCCACCCATTCGGTGGAGCCCAGCAGGCCCGGCTCCTCGCCGTCCCAGCTGGCATAGATAATGCTGCGCTTCGGCCGCCATCCGGCCTTGTACAGCGCACCCAGTGCCTTGGCCTCGCTCATCAGCGCCACTTCGCCCGACAGCGGATCGGAGGCACCGAACACCCAGCCATCATAATGGTTGCCGCGCACCACCCATTCATCCTTCTTCGAGGACCCCGGCAGCGTGGCGATCACATTGCTGATGGTCTTCAGCGACCATTCGGACTGCACCTTCAGATGCACGCGCACATCGTCCGACCCGCCGAAGCGATAATGGAAGGGCAGCCCGCCGCGCCACTCGGCCGGCACCGGCGCGCCCTTCAGGCGCGAAAGGATCTCGGTGGCATCGGCATAGGAGATCGGCAGGGTGGGAATCTTCAGCACGGTCGGCGCCGTCTCGCGGGTCAGCCGCTGCGCGTCCTTCGTGGCGCCGACACCGGGGGTGAGCGGATCGCCGGGATAGGTGGTCATGTCGACCACGCTGCCGCGCTGCACGCCGGCCGGCGGGCGGCCACCACCGTTGGGATAGGTATCGGCGCTGCCATAGCCATCCTGCTGCGGATCGCTGTAGATCAGGCAGCCGATGGCGCCCTGCTCCTGTGCCAGCTTGGGCTTCAGCCCGCGCCAGCCACCGCCATACCGGGCGATGACGATCTTGCCCTTCACCGAAATGCCGCGCCGGGCCAGCGCCTCATAATCGGCGGGCAGGCCATAGTTCACATAGACGACCGGCGCCGTGATATCGCCATCGCCCTGATAGGCGACATAGGGCGGCAGCGCGCCGGCCAGCCGGTTGGAGGTGGCGTCTTCGGGGATGCCCGGCTCCTGCCCGCCGAGCGCCTTGTTCACCGGCCCGACCAGTTCCAGCGCGGTTGAGACCGGCGTCGGATAGAGCACCTGGTAATCGGCGCGCTTCACCTGCCAGCCCCAGCCCCGGAACATCTTCTCGATCAGCGCGGCATTGGCCTGGTTGTGCGGGCTGCCCAGGTGATTGGGCCCCTCCGTCATGGTCTTCAGCCAGGCCATCTGTTCGGCGCTGCTGATCTGCGCATCGAAGGCGGCTTCGCGGTCAGCAGATTTGGCAGCGGGCTGTGCCGCAGCGGCAGTGCCCAGCAACAGGGCGGCAAGCATCATCGTCTTCATGAAATCCCCCTTGGTGTTGCCACTGGTCTAGCCGCTTCGCCATGCCGGTGACGAGGGGGAAAAACATCGCTAGGTTGAGGCCATGTCGGGGCCGCTCTCAAACCTGCTTGTCGTCGATCTGTCGCGCGTGCTCGCCGGCCCCTATGCCACCATGGTGCTGGCCGATCTGGGGGCGCAAGTGATCAAGGTGGAACATCCCGATGGCGGCGATGATTCGCGCCGCTTCGGGCCGTTCATCGGCGGCTACAGCGCCTATTTCGCCAGCATCAACCGCGGCAAGCGCTCGATCGCGCTGGATCTGAAGGCGGACGATGATCGCCGCATCTTCGAAGCGCTGCTGGCCCGGGCCGATGTGCTGGTGGACAATTATCGCCCCGGCGTGATGGCGCGGCTGGGCTATGGCCCCGATGTGCTGGCCGCGCGCTTCCCGCACCTGATCCACGCTGCCGTGAGCGGCTTTGGTCATACCGGCCCCTACAGCCGCAAGGCCGCCTATGACATGGTGGTGCAGGCGATGGGCGGCATCATGTCGATCACCGGCACGCCCGGCGGCGAAGCGGTGCGCGTGGGCACCAGCATCGGCGACATCACTGCCGGCCTGTTCACGGCGATTGGCATCCTGGCAGCGCTGCATGATCGCAGCACCACCGGCAAGGGCCAGTTCGTCGATGTCGCCATGCTCGATGGCCAGGTTGCGATCCTGGAAAACGCCATCACCCGCTTTGGCGCCACCGGCCAGTCACCGGGGCCGCTGGGCACCCGTCACCCCTCGATCGCGCCGTTCGCCGCCTTCCGCTGCGCCGATGCCCAGATCGTGATCGCCGCCGGAAATGATGATCTGTTCCTCGATCTGGCCGCCGCCATCGGGCTGGATGCCAGGGACCCGCGCTTTGCCAGCAACGAGGCGCGCAGCGAAAATGTCGAGGCGCTGGCCAAGGCGATGGAGGCGCGGCTGAAGACCGGGCCCGCCGCCGAATGGCTGGCGATCATCGATGCCGCCGGGGTGCCGTGCGGCCCGATCAACGACATTGCCGCCATGGTGGCAGACCCGCAGGTTCAGGCGCGCAACATGATCATCCACACCCATCTGCCCGATGGCACGCCGGTGATCGCCGCCGGCAACCCGATCAAGCTTTCGGGCCACCCCGATCCCGATGTGCGACCGCCGGCACCGGCGCTGGATGACGACCGCGAGGCGATTCTGAAGGCGCTGGGGCTGGCCCCGCTGGTGGCGAAGGATACCGGCGATGGCGGTTGACGATCTCGCCCTTGCCCAGCGCCTTGCCGAAGCCGCCGGCGCCGCCATCCGCCCCTGGTTCCGCCGGCCCTTCCTGGTGGAAACCAAGGAGGATTTCTCGCCGGTCACCATCGCTGACCGCGAGGCCGAAGCCGCCATCCGCCGACTGCTTGATGAATATCGCCCCGATGACGGCGTGATCGGCGAGGAATATGGCGATGACCGGCCCGAGGCAGCCCGCGTCTGGGTGCTCGATCCCATCGACGGTACCCGCGCCTTCGTGGCTGGGCGGCCGCTGTTCGGCACGCTGATCGCGCTGCTGGAAGAGGGCAAGCCGGTGCTGGGCGTGATCGATCAGTGCATCATCGGCGATCGCTGGATCGCCGGACCCGGCCAGCCTACCTTGTTCAACGGCCAGCGCTGCCATGTCCGCCGCTGCGAGGCGCTGGCGAAGGCGCGGATCGGCACCACCAGCCCGCAGGCCTTCCCGGCAGGCGATTTCGACCGGTTCGAACAGCTGCGCGGCGGGGTTGGCGACGTGCTCTACGGCGGCGATTGCCACAATTATGGCCTGGTGGCCGCGGGGCATCTCGATGCGGTGGTGGAAGCCGGGCTGAAGCTGCACGACTGGGCGGCGCTGGTGCCGATCATAACCAGTGCCGGCGGCGTGATGACCGACTGGCAGGGCCAGCCGCTGCAACAAGGCGACAGCGATGGCCGGGTGATCGCGGCCGGCGATCCTGCCATCGCTGCCGGCATCGCCGCCGCGCTGAACCGGTAAAGCTGCCGCCCACTGCGCCGTTCCTGCACGGGGCAGGAGGCGATGATGGCAAGCCGGGTTGAAATGTTGATGCGCTCCAACCGCCTGCGGGTGGCGGTGGCCGTATCGATGGCGGCGCTCGGCCTGTGGGCCTTTGCGCCCTATGTCACCAGCGAAGTGGGCGGGGAGGCGCATGTCAACGCGCCAATCATCCGCATGGCCTCCCCCATTGCCGGCATCGTGGCGGCCGATCTGCCGCCGCCCGGCACAGCGCTGGCCACAGCGCGCACGGTGCGGCTGGTGACCGCCCGCAGCATCGACAGCGGGCCGCTGGCGGCATTACACGGCGAAGCGGCGGCGCTGGCGGCTGCGCGGGATCTGGCCCGGCGCCAGATCATCGAGCTGGACAGCGCCAGCCAGCGCCTGGCAGGGCGCAGCGCGCGCTTCGGCCGCGCCGCCGCCGCCCGGCTGGCCGCCGCCGGCACCGCCGCCCGCGAGGCGCTGGCCGGCTGCGAGGCGGAAGCCGCCGAGGCGGTGCTGCAGCGCGACCGCATCGAAACCCTGGCGCAACAGCGCTTTGCCACCTTCACCCAGCGTGATCGGCTGCGCGCCGTCGCCGCCGCCACCGCCCGGCGTTGCGCCGCGCTCGCCAGCCAGGCCGATGCGCTGGGCATCGAGACGCGCGCCGCCGGCCAGGGCCTCTATCTGGCCGGCGCCGCCATGGATGCGCCCTATGGCGACCAGCAGCGGGACCGGCTGCTGCTGCGCAGGCAGGAGCTGGAGATCGTCCTCGCCAATGCCGAGGCGCGGCTGGCAGTGCTGGCCGGGCAGATCAGCGCCGAGCAAGCCCGGCTGGCCCGTGCCGCGGCCTTTGATGCAGTGCTGCCGGCCGGCACGGTGATCTGGTCGCAGCCGGCACCGAAGGGCACCACGGTGGCACCGGGCGCCAGCCTGATCGAACTGGCCGACTGCCGGCGCCGCTATGTCGAGGTGGCACTGCCCGAACGGCGCATGGAGGCGATCCTGCCCGGCGAGCGGGTGGAGGTGCGGCTGATCGGCAGCGACGCGTGGATCGAGGGCCGGGTGGCCTCGGCGGTGGGCGCGGCGGCGCGGCGCGATGGCGCCATGGTGGCCGCCAACCCGGACAAGGAGGCTCGCGCGCTCACCGTGCTGGTGGCGCTGCCGCCGCCCGCCAGCCTGGCGCGGCGCTGCGATGTCGGCCGCCTCGCCGACGTGCGCTTCCCGCGCTGGTAGGAGCCATGCTGCCGGCGCTCGATACCGCGCCCGCCCTGCTGGTGGCGGCACCGCTGCTGCTCACCCTGGCGGGACTGCTCATCGCGCCGCTGTTCGATCTGGCGCGGCCGGCCACCCGCGCCGTCGTGGTGACAGGCGTGGCACTGGTGGTGCTGTCCTACCTGCGCTGGCGGCTGGGCGTCACCATCCCGTGGGATGCGCCCTGGCCGGCGCTGGGCTTTGCGCTGTTCTGCCTTGGTGTCGAGCTGTTCGGCCTGTTCGATGCCGCCATCCTCTATGCCGCGCTGCTGAAGCGCACGGATCGCAGCGGCGAGGCCGACGCCGGGGAGGCCCGTATGGCGGCCCGGCCGCGCAGCGAATGGCCGGCGGTCGATCTGATCATCGCCACCTACAACGAACCGCCCGAGGTGCTGGAAAAGACCATCCTGGGTGCCTTGGCGCTCGATTGGCCCAACCTCAATGTGTGGGTCGCCGATGATGGCCGCCGCGCCTGGCTGCGCGACTTCTGCATCAGCAAGGGCGCCGGCTACATCACCCGGCCCGACAATCTTCACGCCAAGGCCGGGAACATCAACCACGCGCTGACCGTGACCGAAGCGCCCTTCGTGGCGGTGTTCGATGCCGATTTCGTGCCGCAACGCAGTTTTCTGAAGCGCACGATGGGCTTTTTCGATGATCCAGCCATCGGCATCGTGCAGGTGCCGCACAGCTTCTACAACCACGACCCGCTGCAGCAGAATCTCGCGCTCAGGGATGCGCTGCCGGATGATCAGCGCTTCTTCTTTGAAGCCATCATGCCCGGCCGCGACGGCTGGGATGCTGCCTTCTGCTGCGGATCGAACAGCATCACGCGCAGGGAAGCACTTGAGGCCATCGGCGGCGGCCTGCCGGAAGGATCGATCACCGAGGACATGCTGCTGTCCCTCGCGCTGCTGCAGAAAGGCTATGTCACCCGCTATCTGAACGAGCCGCTGGCCTTCGGGCTGGCACCGGAAAGCCTCGACGCCTTCTTTGTCCAGCGCGCGCGCTGGGCGCAGGGTGCCATGCAGATCCTGTTCCTGAAGATGGGCCCGCTGGGGCCGGGCCATGCGCTGCGGCACCGGCTGTTCTTCCTGCCCACGGCCTGGCTGTCACAGAGCCTGCTGCTGCTCACCTCGCTGATCGCCCCGCTGGTGTTCCTGTTCCTCGACGTGCCGCCGCTGGTGGGCGTCACACCGGAAAGCGCCCTCTTCCATCTGGTGCCGATGGTCGTGGCGCAAGTGGGCGGCATCGCGCTCCTGGGCGGCGGCCGCTATTATCCGATTGCCGCCCAGGTGCTGGGCACATTCCAGAGCTTTCGCCTGCTGCCGGTGATCCTGAAGACGCTGGTGAAGCCGCACGGCCACGCCTTCAAGGTGACCCCCAAGGGATCAGACGCGGCGGGCGGCGGCTGGCAGCGCGGCATCTTCCTGGCCTGCACCGGGCTCATGCTGGCAACGCTGGCCGGGCTGGTGATCAATGCCATTCCCGATACCCGCATCGTCGCCCAGGGCGCGCTGGTGCCGATGGTGGCCTTCTGGTGCGGCATCAATGTGATCGTGCTGTTCCTGGCCGCCATGCTGTGCTTTGGCCGCCCTGCCTTGCGCGCCGAGGAACGCTTCGCCTTCGATGAACCGGTGGCGGTGTGGCGGCGCGGGGCGCGCGAGGCGGTGATTGCCCGCGGCATCGACATCTCGGTCTCGGGCATCGCGCTTTCCGGCGAAGGCGTGATGCGCGGGGAGCCGGTGCGGGTGCGCCTGAAAGGCGTGGGCAGCCTGGATGGCATTGTGGCGCGCTGCCACGGCGGGCGCATCGGCATCGCCTTTGCCGCCGGCGACAGCCCAGCGCGAGATCGGCTGATCGTGCGGCTGTTCACCGGCGGCATGAACAGCGCCATCCTCAACGTGCCGCTGTGGCAGGCGACGCGGGCGCTGCTGCAGCGCATCCTCACCGCCGATCTGTCGTTGCCCGCCAGCCCGGCAGCGCCGGCCGCTACTGCGCCCGACGACACGAGGCTGGAGAAGCGCACACTGGTGCTGCCACCCGCGCGGTCCGTCGGTATCGCGACTGCGGCGATGGCGCGCGGGGGCGGACAGACAGTGGCGGCCTAGCAAAGCCCTGCTAGGGTGGGCCGATGTTCCGCACCCTCTGGCTCGTGATCGGGCTCACCAGCCTGGCGCTCGGCATCGCCGGGGTGGTGCTGCCCCTGCTGCCCACCACACCGTTCGTGCTGCTCTCCGCCTATTGTTTTGCGCGCTCGTCCCCACGCCTGCACGATTGGCTGCTGGCCAACCGCACGTTCGGGCCACTGATCCGCAACTGGGAACAGCATCGCGCCATCGCGCCGCGCGCCAAGCTGCTGGCCGTGCTGTCGATGGCGGCGGTGTTCGGCATCAGCTTCCTGGTCGGCGCGCCGGAACGGGTGATCATCATCCAGGCGGTGATCCTGCCGGCCACCTGCCTGTTCATTCTCACCCGCCCCAGCGGACCGAAACGGCTCAGCGAGTAAGTCCCGTCCAGTAGCCGGCGAACGCCCACAGGTCGGCGGCTTCGGCAATGATCTTGTCGGTGGGCTTGCCGCTGCCATGGCCGGCACGCGTCTCGATGCGGATGAGGTGCGGCTTGTCCCCCGCCTTGGCCGCCTGCAGCGCTGCCGCGTACTTGAAGCTGTGGCCCGGCACCACGCGGTCATCGGTGTCGGCGGTGGTCACCAGCACGGCCGGATAGTCCTTGCCGCTGCGAATGTTGTGATAGGGGCTGTAGGCGAGATTGTAGCGGAAAAATTCCGGCTTCGTCACATCGCCATAATCGTCCACCCAGTAACGCCCGGCGGTCCAGTTGGCATAGCGCAGCATGTCCATCACGCCGACAGCCGGCAGCGCGGCGGCGAACAGGTCCGGCCGCTGGTTGGTGACGGCGCCGACGAGCAGCCCGCCGTTGGAGCCGCCCTGTATGGCAAGCTGGCCCTTCGTCGTCAGCCCGCGCGCGATCAGCGCCTCGCCGGCGGCGATGAAATCGTCGAACACATTCTGCTTCTTGAGCAGGCGGCCGGCATCATGCCAGGCCGCGCCATATTCTCCGCCGCCCCGGATGTTGGCGAGCGCGAAGACGCCGCCCATCTCCATCCACACCAGCCGCGACACGCTGAACTGCGGCGTCTGGCTGATGTTGAAGCCACCATAGGCATAGAGCAGCGCCGGGTGCGGCTTGCCGAGATCGAGATCCTTGCGGTGCGCGACGAACATCGGCACCCGCGTGCCATCCTTCGAGGGATAGAAGACCTGGCTCACCGAATAATCGGCCGGGTTGAAGGCCACCTTGGCCTCGCGCACCACGGTCGCGCTGTTGCTGTTCGCGTCATAGCGCCAGATCGAGCCCGGCGTGGCAAAGCTGGCGAAGGCGAAGTGCGTCACGCCATCATCTGACGCTTCAAAGCCGCCCGCCGTGCCAATGCCCGGCAGCGGCACGATGCCGATAGGCTTGCCATCCCGTTCATGGAGCCGGACCACTGATTTGGCATCCTCCAGCGTTTCCGCCACCAGCCTGTTGCCAACGAGGGAGGCGCTGGTGAGCGTGGCGGCGCCTTCCGGCACGACCTCGGTGACCGCGGCGGTGAGCGCGTTCATGGCCACAATGCGGCCCCTGGGCGCAGCCTTGTTGGTACGGAAATAAAGGGTGTCACCAACCGATCCCGCCAGCGACCAGTCGAAATCGAGGCCCGTCACCAGCGCGCGCGGCTTTTCGCCCTTCGCGATGTCGGCAATGCGCACCTCGTAACGGTCATCGGTGCCTTCGGACGTGATGATGATCAGCCAGCGGCCATCATCGGTCACCTGCGCGAAATGCCCGCGCTTGGGGTGATCGGGCGTCTCGAACACCAGGCTGTCGGCGGCCTGGGGCGTGCCCAGCCGGTGGAAATAGATCTTCTGGTTGAGGCTGACGGCGAGATATTTCGGGCCCGCCGTCTCCGGGAAGCGCGAATAATAGAAGCCGGAACCATCCTTCTTCCACGCCACCCGGCCAAACTTGGACCATTCGATCATATCCGGCAGATCCTGCCCGCTGGCGACATCGCGAACCTTGATGGTGCGCCAGTCGGTGCCGCCATCCTGCACGGCATAGGCCAGCAGCTTGCCATCGGCCGACGGCTCCCATTCCGCCAGCGCGGTGGCACCATCCTTGGCCCAGGGATTGGGATCGATCAGCACCCTGGGTTCGCCGCCGGGCGCCTGCACATAGAGCACGGACTGGTTTTGCAGGCCGGAATTGCGGGTGAAGAACTGCACACCGCCCTTCACGCGCGGAATCCCGAAACGCTCGAAATTGTAGAGCTCGGTCAGCCGCTGGCGGATGGCATCGCGCTTCGGCAGCGTGGCCAGATAGGCATCAGTCACCTTGTTCTGCGCCGTCACCCAGTCTGCCACCTTCTGATCGGTGCGCACATCGGCTTCCAGCCAGCGATAGGGATCAGGCACGCTGATGCCATGGCGCGCTTCCACGTCATTGCCAGTGGCGCTCGCCGGATAGGCGATGGGGGCGGCCAGAACAGGGGCGGCGCTCATCAGCGCCACCGCAAGCAGGATCGAACGCATGGGACTTGTCCTCCGGAACAGGGCATGGCGGCTGGTCTAGCCGCCCGCCCGCCCCGCGCCAAGCCGGTGCGCTATTTCATCTGCTTCTCGTACTCGATCGTGTGCGGCGCGGCGTAACCGGCCTCACCGAACGTAGCGGCAATCAGCTTGTTGGTGTCGAAATAGACCTGCCAGTAATGGTTCGTATGGCAATAGGGGCGCACCGCCAGCACCGTGCCGCGCTCGTTGAAGTCGAGAATTTCCACATCCGGCGCCGGCTCGGCGACCACGTTGGGGATCGCGGCCAATGCCGGCTTCAACCGGGCAATGGCATCCAGCGGATCGACGCCAAACGCCAGCTGCGCGGTGCGATCGACGCGGCGATAGGGGAAGGTCGAGAAATTCTTCACGACGTCGCCCGACATCTTGGAATTGCCCACGATGGTCTGCACATTGTCGGGGCTGGTGATGATGGTGTTGAACAGGCCAACCTCGGTCACCGTGCCCTCGACACCGCCGCCGACGACATAATCGCCCACCTTGTAGGGGCGGAAGATGATCAGGAACGCGCCCGCCGCAAAGTTGGCGAGCAGGCCCGACCAGGCGGCGCCCACCGCCAGGCCAACGCCGGCCAGCAGCGCGGCGAAGCTCGTCGTCTCGATCCCGAAGAAGCCAAGGATCGCCACCACCAGCACGATGTTGAGCACAACGGCCAGGATGTTGGCGATGTAGCGCTGCAGCGTGGGATCGAAGTTGCGGGCGGTGAGCACCTTGCCGAGCAGGCTGACGGCAAAGGAAATCAGCCAGCGGCCCACCATGTAGAGCGCGAACCCGGCCGCCAGCTTCAGGGCCACGGCCGTGATGGTTGCAGAGATCGTTGCCCAGTCCATGTCCATTCCCCCGAATGCTGCTGCGTTCGACCCCAGTGAAGAGCCTAACCCATTCATGGCACGACCAGAAGCAAGAGATTGCGCGGTCCGGGAGAATCTGGCGGAAAATCATATAAAGCAATCTTTATGCTTGCTCCTGAAGCCGGCTCCGCCTAGGGGAAATGCAATCCCATTCCAGTGCAGGAACCACGATCATGGCCCATGATTACGCCATTGCCGACATCAGCCTCGCCGATTTCGGTCGCCGCGAGATCGCGATTGCCGAAACCGAAATGCCCGGCCTGATGGCGCTGCGCGCCGAGTTCGGCGCGACGAAGCCGCTGAAGGGCGCGCGCATCACCGGCTCGCTGCACATGACGATCCAGACCGCCGTGCTGATCGAGACGCTGGTCGAACTGGGCGCCGATGTGCGCTGGGCAACCTGCAACATCTTCTCCACGCAGGACCATGCCGCCGCCGCGATCGCGGCAAGGGGCATCCCGGTCTATGCCATCAAGGGTGAGAGCCTGGCCGATTACTGGGACTATGTCGGCCGCATCTTCGACTGGGGCGATGTGACCTCGAACATCATCCTGGATGATGGCGGTGATGCGACGATGTTCGCGCTGTGGGGCGCCCGCCTGGAAGCCGGCGAGACCATGGGTGAGCCGGAGAACGAGGAAGAGGTTGAGTTCCAGCGCGCCCTGAAGGCGTTCGTGAAGGCCCGCCCCGGCTATCTCACCGAGACGGTGAAGAACCTCAAGGGCGTGTCGGAAGAGACCACCACCGGCGTCCATCGCCTGTATGAACTGGCCAAGCAGGGCCGGCTGCCGTTCCCGGCGATCAACGTCAACGACAGCGTCACCAAGTCGAAGTTCGACAATCTCTATGGCTGCAAGGAATCGC
>ERZ1066122.625-NODE-625-length-35873-cov-38.294963_pt1 | contig 35873 bp, 27 predicted proteins | sample MGYA00382769_ERZ1066122 | MGnify/ENA primary metagenome ERZ1066122 (study PRJEB33369, sample SAMEA5778352) | biofilm metagenome | biome: Industrial cooling water; feature: Water cooling tower basin; material: Biofilm | place: United Arab Emirates | collected... | reverse complement strand
GGCTTCATGCCCCCGGTGCCGTTCGGCCAGACCCAAGCCAACTGACCCACTAGTGTACGGTCAACTCGCGTCTGCGGCGAGCCCCAGTACAGAGCAGGCCTGCCAGGCGCCCTCACCCCCGGCTCGCTCGTGCCTCGCTCGCCACCCGCTCTCCCAAGCCGGGGAGAGGGGGGAACTGAGCCAGCCTCCTGCCGTGCTCCCCCTCTCCCGCGTGCGGGAGAGGGGCCGGGGGTGAGGGCCGCCGGCAGCCGGCAGCCGCCTGCTTGATCCTGCACTTGGCGGCCGCCGCGGGCTTCCGCCCCCGGGCGGCCGGTGTCGACCGATGCTACCCACCCGAGCGCCACGCCATGACACGCATCGCCCCGCTCGCCGCGTCCGCCGCGTTGCTGCTCCTCGCGGTGCCGCTGGCCGCGCAGTCCGCGCCCACGTCGCCCGCGCCCGACGCCGCGCTGCTGCAGCGCGCCTACCGGCTGCACCGCCAGGTGCCGCTCATCGACGGGCACAACGACCTGCCCTGGGAGCTGCGCGCTCAGGCCGCGGGGGACCTGGCACGCATGGACCCCGACCGGCCGCTCGCCGGCGTGCACACCGACGTGCCGCGGCTGCGCGCGGGCGGCGTCGGCGGTGTCTTCTGGGCCGCCTACGTGCCGGGCGGCGCGGCGAACCCGACGCAGATGGCGCTGGAGCAGATCGACCTGATCCAGCGCATGGCCGAGCGCTCGCCGGCGCTGCAGCCGGCGCGCAGCGCCGCGGACGTGGAGCGCATCCACCGCCAGGGCCGCATCGCCTCGCTGATCGGCATCGAGGGCGGGCACACGATCGGGAACTCGCTCGGCGTGCTGCGCCAGTTCCACGCGCTCGGCGTGCGCTACCTGACGCTGACCCACGCCGAGGGCCACGCCTGGGCCGGCTCCGCCACCGACAGCACGCGCGAGCGCGGGCTGAGCCGCTTCGGCGAGGAGGTGGTGCGTGAGATGAACCGCCTGGGCATGCTGGTGGACCTCTCGCACGCCTCGGACGCCACCATGCGCGACGCGCTGCGCGTGAGCGTGGCGCCGGTCGTCTTCAGCCACTCCTCCGCGCGCGCCGTCGCCGACCACGCGCGCAACGTCCCCGACGACGTGCTGCGTCAGGTGAAGCAGAACGGCGGCGTGGTGATGGTCAACTTCTTCTCCGGCTACGCCGTGCCCGAGGGCGCGCGGCGGATGCAGGACATGTTCGGCGAGCAGCGCCGGCTGAGGGAACGCTTCGGCGCCGACACCGCCGGCTACCGCCGCGCCTGGGCGGAGTGGCAGCGCGCCAACCCGATCCCGCGCGGCGACGTGCGCACCATCGCCGACCACGTCGACCACCTGGTGCGCGTCGCCGGCGTGGGGCACGTCGGCCTCGGCTCGGACTTCGACGGCATCAACGTCACGCCCGAGGGGCTCGACGACGTCTCGCGCTTCCCCTACCTCACCGCCGAGCTGCTGCGCCGCGGCTACGCCGAGGCCGATCTCAAGAAGATCCTCGGGCTCAACGTGCTGCGCGTGCTGCGCGACGCCGAGCGCGTGGCCGCGCGGCTGCAGAAGGAGCGCCCGGCCTCGGTGGCGACGCCGGAGGCGCGGGGCGCGCGCTAGCCCGCGACGGGCACGTCGTGGCTCCCGCGGAGGGCACGCGGCGACGGCCGCTCCGCGGGCGCTGGGCGGTGCTGACGGCGCTCGGCCTGAGCTGGGCCGTGATGCTGGCGCTGATGTGGGCCGCGTTCTGGCGGCTGCCCTCGCCGGAGCTGCTGCAGCGCCAGCGCCTGGTGCAGCCGCCGACGCTGGCGAGCCTGGCGTGGGAAGCGCTGCTCAGCGCGCTGGAGCTCGCCGCGTTCGTCGCCCTGCTCTGGCCGCGTTGGGCCCGCTTCTACGCCGCGCGGCTCGCTGCCGCCGTGCTGGGCGGCGCGCTCTGGTTCGTGCTCACCACGCCGCTCGCCATCAGCTCCATCGAGCGGGTGCACCGCCGCTGGCTCGCGCTGGTGGTGCTGGCGCTGGCGCTGCTGCTCGCCGGCCGGCTGCTGCGCGCGGGGCGCGCGCGGCGGCGGCCCGCCTGAACGCGCCTTGCGGCGCACGGGAACTTCGGGCATAGTGCTGAGAGTATCATAGGTCGGCGGCCGAGCCCCGGCCGAGCCCCGGCCGCGCCCGTCCCTTTCCTGCTCGGGGCCTGCCCGCTTCGCGTGCGGCACCCTCCCGGCAGGCCAGCGCTCACCGGGGCGACACGTACGATCCACCCGCAACGCGGAGGTCGGGTATGGGATTCCGGCTCTCTCTCGCAGGCTGCCTCGCCGCCGTTCTGTCCCTGACCGCCGCTCCTCCGCTGGCCGCGCAGTCGATCAACTCCGGCGACGGCTTCTTCTTCGGCGCGCCCGCCGGCAGCTTCTCCGTGAAGGGCGGCCTGGCACATGCGCTCGCCCGCAGCGACGTCTTCTCCGACCTCTCCAGCCGCCTGACGCTGGACGAGAACGCCTTCACCGGCGGCACCATCGGCGCGGAGCTGGCGCTGCGGCTGGCCTCGCGTACCGACCTGATCGTCGGCGCCAGCTACACCTCGCGCACGCTCGGCTCCGAGTACCGTGACTTCATCGAACGGGGCAACGACCAGCCGGTCGCGCAGTCGACCCGCCTGGCGCGCGTGCCGGTGACGGCCGGCGTCAAGCAGTACCTGCTGCCGCGCGGCCGCTCCATCGGGCGCTACGCCTGGATCCCCGCGCGCTACGCGCCGTACGTCGGTGCGGGCGGCGGCGTGATGTACTACTATTTCGGGCACGAAGGCGATTTCATCGACTTCCAGAGCGAGAACCTGCGCATCGTCACCGACCGGCTGGAGTCCTCCGGCTGGACGCCGACGGTGCAGGGCCTGGCCGGCATCGACGTCTCGCTGAGCCCGCGCTGGGCGCTGACCACCGAGGCGCGCTACGTCTGGGCGGCGGCCAGGCTGGACGCGGCGGACTTCGAGGGCTTCGATCCGATCGACCTCTCCGGCCTCGCGGCCACGGTGGGTTTCTCCGTCCGGTTCTGACGAAGGGAAAGGGGTGAGCACATGAGAACTCGCATGAGGAGCGCCCGCCGGCTGGCGGGGCTGGGCGTGCTGCTGGCGGCGCCGCTGCTCTGGGGCGCCACGCTCAGCGCGCAGACGCCGCAGCCGGACGCGCGCTGGCAGGCGTGGCTCGGCTGCTGGGAGCCGCTGGAGAGCGCCGAGGCGATGGCGCCGGACGCCACGCCGGGCGCCGAGCGCGCGACGGTCTGCGTGCTGCCGGCGGCCGGCGCGAACGCCGTGGAGGTCGTCACCCTGGTGAGGGGTGAGATCACGGAGCGGCAGCGCCTGGAGGCGACGGGCGAGCGCCTCCCGGTGCAGAAGGAAGGCTGCAGCGGGTGGGAGAGCCTGGAGTGGGCGGCCGCGGGGCAGCGCGCCTACCAGCGCTCGGACTATCGCTGTGAGAACGGGCTGCACCGCCGCGCCAGCGGGGTGATGGCGATCCTGCCGAGCGGCGAGTGGGTGACGGTGCAGGGCCTGGCGGCCGGCACGCAGACGGCGGTGCGCGTGCTGCGCTACCGGCCGCTGCCGCAGTCCGCGGCGCCGAGTGCGGAGATCGCCCGGGCGCTGGCGGGCAGCGCGCTCGCGCGCGACGCCGCGCGCCTGGCCGCCGCCGCGCCGCTGACCACCGCCGACGTCGTCGAGGCCTCGCGCCAGGTGGACGAGGCGGTGGTCGAGGCCTGGCTGGGTGAGCGAGGGCAGGGCCTGGAGCTGAACGCGGCGCGCCTGGTGGAGCTGGCGGACGCCGGCGTGCCGGCGCGCGTCACCGACCTGCTCATCGCGCTCTCCTACCCGCAGGTCTTTGCCGTCAACCGCGCCACCGGCACCGCCCGCTTCCGCCCGGAGGAGACTGGCCGCGTCAGCAACGCGCGCCGCCCGCCCATCTACGTGACGATGAACCCCTGGTCGTACGGCTTCGGCGGCTGGGGCTACCGCTACGGGTACGGCTACGCCCCCTACGGCTACGGCCGCTACGGCTACTACGGCGGCTGGTACACGGGTCAGCCGACGGTCATCGTCGTCAAGGACCCGAGCCCGACGCAGCCGCAGGGCCGCCTGGTGAAGGGCCGGGGCTACACGCAGGGCAACCGCGGCAGCCAGCCGCCGCGCGCGGAGGGCGGCGATTGGGGCCGCGGCTCCTCCGGCTCCGGCGGCAGCTCCAGCTCCGGCAACAGCGGCTCCGGCAGCTCCGGCAGCTCTGGCAGCAGCAGCTCCGGCGGCGGCGAGCGTACCGCCAAGCCGAGGCCGTAAGGCTGCCAGCTACCAGCTACCGGCTACCGGCTGCCGGCTGCCGGCAACCCCCGGGGGTTCGCCGGTAGCCGGTAGCCGGTAGCCGGTAGCCTTATTCCTGCGCGGCGATCCAGTCGTAGGTCTCCTTCAGGCCCTCCTGCAGCTCTGTCTTCGGCGCCCAGCCGAGCGCGCGCAGCTTGGCGGTGTCCAGGCTGGAGTGCCGCAGCTCGCCGGCGCGCGCTTCGGCGTAGTGCAGCTCCACCTCGCGTCCGCTCGCCTGCATCAGCCCGTGCGCGAGCTGGTTGACGCTGGTCTCGATGCCGGTGCCCACGTTGAAGCCGCGCGCGTCCAGCACGGTGGCGCGCGGGAACTCCTGCTCGGAGAGCAGCAGGTTGGCCGCCACCACGTCACCGACGTAGACGTAGTCGCGCGTCTGCTCGCCGTCGCCGAAGACGGTCAGCGGCTGCCGCTCGAGGAGCTTGGTGGAGAAGATCGCCACCACGCCGGCCTCGCCGTGCGGGTCCTGCCGCGGGCCGTAGACGTTGCTGTAGCGCAGCGCCACGTACTCCAGGCCGTGCACGCGGTGGTAGTAGTAGAGGTAGTACTCGCCCGCCAGCTTGGTGACGCCGTAGGGGCTCTCCGGCCCCTTGGCGTAGGTCTCGGGCGTCGGCCGCACCTCGGGCTCGCCGTAGACGACGCCGCCACTGGAGACGAAGACGAAGCGCTTCACGCCGCCGGCGCGCGCGGCCTCCAGCAGGTTGAGCAGCCCGTCGACGTTGACGCTGGCGTCGAAGCGCGGGTCGCTCACCGAGACGCGCACGTCCATCTGCGCGGCGTGGTGGTTGATCAGGTCGAAGCGCCGCTCCTGGATGAGCGCCGCGGCCGCCGCGTCGCGGACGTCGGCCCGGACGAACTCGGCCCCGGCCGGCACGTTCTCGCGCTTGCCGTGCACCAGGCTGTCCAGCACCACCACCTCGTGGCCGGCGCGCAGGTACGCATCCGCCACGTGACTGCCGATGAAGCCTGCCCCGCCGGTGACCAGTACCTTCATCGTGCCTCGCTTGCTGTTGGAGTGTGTACCGCCGTGGCCCCGCCGCCCTACCCCGCCCTCACCCGGCTCGCTTAGGCTCGCCACCCTCTCCCAAGTCTGGGAGAGGGTTGAACGGCACGAAGCTTCTCGTGAGTTCCCCCTCTCCCAGACTTGGGAGAGGGGGCCAGGGGGTGAGGGCGCCGTTCACCCGTCCACGAGGTGCGCTCCCGGCGAGGGCTCGGCGGCAAAGAGCGCGACCGGGTGGTCGTAGCGCGCGCGGTAGGCGGCGGTGACGGCGTCGATGAAGCCGGCCTCGCGGCCGCGGCGTACCAGCGCGACGGCACAGCCGCCGAAGCCGGCGCCGGTCAGCCGCGCGCCGTAGCAGCCCTCTTGGCGGGTGGCCAGCGCGACGATCGTGTCCAGCTCGGGCGAGGAGACCTCGTAGAGGTCGCGCAGGCTCGCGTGCGAGTCGCCCATCAGCCGGCCGGCGCTCACCAGCTTGCCGGCGCGCAGCGCCTCGGCCATCTGCCGCGGCCGCTGGATCTCGTAGACCACGTGCGTGGCGCGGCGGTAGGTGACCGCGTCCATCGCGCCCGCGAACTCGGCCAGCCGCTCCGGCGAGACGTCGCGCAGCGCGCGCACCTCGGGGTAGCGCGCGCCGATGATGCGTGCGGCCTGCATGCACTGCGCGTAGCGCTCGTTGTAGCCGCTGCTGGTCAGCTTGCGGCGCACGCCGGTGTCCATCACCACCACCACCGCCTCGCGCGGGATCGGCACCAGCTCCGTCTGCAGCGAGCGGCAGTCGAGCAGCAGCGCGCAGCCGTCGGCGGACATGGCGGAGGCGAACTGGTCCATGATGCCGCAGGAGACGCCGACGTACTCGCGCTCCGCCTTCTGGCCGGCGAGCGCCATCGGCGCCGGCTCCCAGCCGAGCCCCGCGGCCTCGGCCGCCGCGCGCGCGACCGCCATCTCCACCGCCGCGGAGGAGGAGAGCCCGGCGCCGATGGGCACGCGGCCCTGCATCACCAGGTCCAGGCCGCGCACGGCGACGCCGTTCTCCTGGAGCGCCCAGAGCACACCGGCGACGTAGCCGAACCAGCCGTGCTCGCCGCCCGCCTGGCGCTCGCCGACGACGGCCTCGGCGCGCTCGCCGAAGTCCGGCGAGTAGGCGCGCACGCGCCGGTCGTCGCGCGGAGCGAAGGCCACGGCGACGTAGCGGTCGATCGCCATCGGCAGCACGAAGCCGTCGTTGTAGTCGGTGTGCTCGCCGATGAGGTTGACGCGGCCCGGCGCCAGCGCCACGCGCAGTGCGGGGTTCGCGCCGAACTCCCGCGCGAAGGCGGCCCGCACCTCGTCTGCCAGTTGCTTCATGAGTTCACCGTGGGGCTCGGGGCGGCGGCCCGGTAGTGCAGCTCCGGCAGCGCGCGCAGCCGCGCCGCGCTCGCCTCCGGCGTGATGTCGCGCTGCGGGTTGCCCAGCATCTCGTAGCCGACCATGAACTTCTTCACCGTCGCCGAGCGCAGCAGCGGCGGGAAGAAGTGCAGGTGGAAGTGCCATTCCGGGTGCGGCTCGCCGTCGGTCGGCGCCTGGTGCAGCCCCATCGAGTAGGGGAAGCTGATCTCGAAGAGGTTGTCGTAGCGCGTGGTCAGCCGCTTCAGCATGTCGGCGAGCTGGTCGCGCTCGGCGTCGCCCAGCTCCAGCAGGCTGGCCAGCGGCCGGCGGCTGAGGACCAGCGTCTCGAACGGCCAGACGGCCCAGAACGGCACCAGCGCCACGAAGCCGTCGTTCTCGCAGACCACGCGCTCGTTGTGTTCCAGCTCCAGGCGCAGGTAGTCGGCGAGCAGCGTGCGGCCGTGCGCCTGGAAGTACTCGCGCTGGCGCTGCAGCTCCTTGGCCGGCTCCCCGGGGAGGGAGCGCTGCGCCCAGATCTGGCCGTGCGGGTGCGGGTTGCTCGCCCCCATCGCCTGGCCCTTGTTCTCGAAGATCTGCACGTGCCGGATCCACTCGCGCGCGCCCAGCTCCGCGTACTGCTCCGCCCACAGGTCGACGACGGCGCGGATGGCGGGCCGCTCCATCTCGGGCAGCGAGAGGTCGTGCCGCGGCGAGAAGCAGAGCACCCGGCAGAGGCCCGGCTCGCTCTCGGCGCGCAGCAGCCCCTGCACGTCCAGCGAGGCGGCGGGCACGTCGGGGTAGAGCGCGGCGAAGTCGTTGTCGAAGACGAAGGTGCCGGTGTACTCCGGGTTCTGCAGGCCGCCCGCGCGCGCATTGCCGGGGCAGAGGTAGCAGCCGGGGTCGTAGGCGGGCCGCTGCTCGGGCGGCGTCTTCTCCACCTGGCCCTGCCAGGGGCGCTGGGTGCGGTGCGGGGAGACGAGCACCCACTCCCCGGTCAGCGGGTTGAGGCGCCGATGCGGGTGGTCGGCGCCGAGGGCTTCGCTCATCGTCGGCTCGGCGGCGGAAGGAAACGGAGCACGGGCCGGCTCACAGCGCGTGCGCGCCGGAGACGGGCCCGCGACGCGCGGCGGCCGGTGGGCGGGGCGCGTCCAGCCGGCGCGTCGAGCCGCGCACCACCAGGCGCGCCTCCAGCGATACCCGCTCGATCGGCAGCTCCCGCGGCGACTCGATCTGCCGGATCAGCATCTCCGCCGCGCGGTTGCCCATCTGGCGCTTCGGCACGTGCACCGTCGTCAGCGGCACGGGGAAGAACTCCAGCATCTGCAGGTCGTCGAAGCCGACCACCGAGACGTCCTGCGGCACACGCAGCCCCAGCTCGCCCAGCGCCTTCAGCAGCCCCAGCGCCACCAAGTCGTTGTAGCAGGTGACGCCCGTGACCGGCTCCGCACGCTTCGCGCCGAAGAACTCCAGCCCCGCGCGGTAGCCGGCCTCCGGCGAATCGCCGACCGGCACCAGCAGGGCGGGGTCGAGCCCCAGGTGCGAGGCGCTGAAGGCGCGCCGCACCCCGTCCACCCGCTCCTGGCTGTGCTGCGAGTAGCCCGGCCCCTGGAAGTGCGCGATGCGCGAGTGCCCCAGCTCGATGAGGTGCTCCACCGCCTCCGCCGCGCCGCGCACGTTGTCCACGTCCACCATACTGGCGCGAATGCCGCGCACGTCCTCCAGCAGCACGAACGGCGTGCCGCTGCGCTTCAGCTCGTAGATGTGCGAGAGGTCCGCCTCGTCGTTCTGGATGGGGGTGATGATCAGCCCGCCGATCTCGCCCTCCACGCCCTGCTCCACGATGCGCTTCTCGATCTCGTACGTGCCCTCCGAGCTGCTCAGGTAGGGGACGTAGCCCTTCTGCGCCGCCACTTCCTGGATGCCCGCCAGGATCTCGCCGTAGTACGGGTTCTGCGCCTCCTTGACGATGAAGCTGATGCTCTTCGCGGCCAGCGGCTGGAAGCCTCGCCGCGCCGACGGGCTCGGCCGATAGCTCAGCTCGTCCATCGCGCGCAGCACGCTGCGACGGGTGCTCTCCTTGACCGCGCCCTTGTTGTTGAGCACCGCCGAGACCGTGGACTTGGAGACGCCCGCCAGCACGGCGACGTCTGCAATCGTGGGCCTGCTCATGCGTGGGTGCCTTGAGGGCGGTTGGTGCCCACTCCGGCGTCTGCGGCGCCGTCCCGCTCCCGCATCGGACAATCGAACCGATCCATACTAGTTCGCGCGCTCCACGCAGCGCAAGAGAGCTCCTCGCGCCCCCGGCGCGGACGGCCCCGTTCTCCGTACGACGCGACTCTTGCCGCTCGCCGGAGCGGCGCGTATGATGTGCTCTATTCGAACCGGTTGGAGTTCCCGGAACCGTTCAGGAGCACAACGGAACGGAACGAACCGAACGAACGGCGCCGCGGCGCGGCCAGTGCGCGCGCCGACGGGCCCCACGCGAAGGGAAGGGCAGCGACGCAGCACCACGGAGCGGCCGGGCAACCCGCCGCCCCCGTCACACCATCCGACCGGGAGGCGACTGCCATGGAGCGAAGTCCGCCGGAGCCGTAGCGGGGGGAGCGCACGCCAGGCCGCGTGCCCGTCGCGCACGGGCGCCCGGACGCGCGCCTCCCCCCGCTGTTTTTCGCCCTTACAACCATCCCACCCGACCCTGGTATGAAGACCATAGTACGATGGAGTCTGCTGCTGGTGCTGCTGGTGGCGGGGCTGTCGAGCGCCGCCGCGCAGAGCACCGTGCGCGGACGCGTGGTGAGCGCGGCGGATCAGTCGCCGCTGGCGGGCGTGACCGTGCGCCTGCAGGGAACGACGCAGGGCGTGGTCACCGACGCGGACGGCCGCTACACGCTGCCGGTGCCGGCGGGCACGACGGCGCTGGTCTTCGCGCGGCCCGGCTACGCGACGCAGGCGGTGACGATCAACGGCCGCAGCGAGATCAACGTCTCGCTGCAGACCTCGGCGGTGCAGTTGCAGGAGCTGGTGGTGGTCGGTTACACGACGCAGGCACGGCGCACCGTCGCCGACGCGGTGACCTCGGTCTCGGCGGACCAGATCGAGGACCGGCAGGTCGCTACGGTGGAAGAGGCGCTGCGCGGGCGGGTCGCCGGCGTGAACATCGTCTCCTCGGGGGAGCCGGGGCGCAGCAGCAGCGTGATCGTGCGCGGGCAGAACTTCCTGAGCGCCGCCGACCCGCTCTACGTGGTCGATGGGATGTACACACGGCAGAACCCGAACCTCAACCCCGAGGACATCGAATCCGTCGAGGTGCTGAAGGACGCCTCGGCGGCGGCGCAGTACGGCGCGCAGTCGGCCAACGGCGTCATCGTCATCCGCACGAAACGGGGTCGCACGGGCGCGCCCCGCGTCCAGTTGAACAGCTACTACGGCTTCCAGGACGTCCCCAATCAGTTGGAGATGATGGGGACGGAGCAGTGGCTGGCGTACGCGCGCGAAGCACGGCGCAACGCGGCCGATCCGAACATCCGCGCCACCGCCGACCTGCCGTTCCAGGCGCAGTTCAACACCGACTGGCAGGATGCCGTCTTCCAGAGCGGCGCCATCCAGGACCACAACCTGACCATCTCCGGCGGCAACGAGAGCGCCAGCTACCTGCTCAGCGCCGGCTACCTGGACCAGGTGGGCACGGTGATGAACACCGGCTTCGAGCGCTACAGCGTGCGGGTGAACTCCGAGATGCGCCGCGGCCGGTTGCGGGTGGGGCAGAACGCCGCGTTCGCGCGCTCCCTGCGGGACAACGTCGTGGGCTTCCCGCTCATCGACGCCGTCATTCTGACGCCGGTCGTCGGCGTGCGCGACCCCAACAACGCCAGCGGCTACGGCTTCGGCGCCGGCCGCGACACCGACTTCTCCGCCACCTTCGGCACCAACCCGGTGGGCGCCTTCGAGCGCGAGGACAACCAGGACATCAGCAACCGCGTGCTCGGCAACCTCTACGGCGAGATCGACCTCTTCGGTGGGCTGCGCTACCGGCTCAACGTGGGCATCGACTACGAAGACCTGAACTGGCGCTGGTTCCAGCGGGTGCGGCAGATCCGCCAGAACACCATTCAGCCGTACAACGAGGGGCGCGACCGGCGCGACAACACGGTGAACCTGCTCGCCGAGAACCTGCTCTTCTGGGACGCCAGCCGCGGCGAGCACGACATCAACGCGGTCGCCGGCATCACCGAGCAGAAGAACCGCTTCCGGCGGGTGGAGGCCTATGGCACCACCTTCCTGAACGAGAACATCACCGAGATCGGGGCGGCGACGGCGAACCTCAACAACGACGCCTTCACCTTCCCCAGCTCGCTGCGCGGCTACCTGGCACGCGCGTCGTACTCGTACGCCGGCAAGTACCTGCTGACCGGCACCTTCCGGCGCGACGGCTCCTCGCGCTTCGGGCCAGGCAACCGCTGGGCGGACTTCTTCTCCGGCTCGGTGGGCTACGTCCTCAGCGAGGAGGACTTCTACCAGTCCGTCCCGCTGCTGGGCAGCGCGGTGGACTACCTGAAGCTGCGCGCCAGCTACGGCTCGCTCGGCAACCAGGACATCGGTGACTTCCAGTACGCCGCCAGCATCGTCACCGGCCTGGCCTACCCCTTCGGCGGCGGCCTGCAGACGGGCGCCACGCAGGTGGCCCTGGCCACGCCGGACATCCGCTGGCAGGACCAGACGCAGGTCAATGTCGGGCTGGACTTCGCGCTGCTGGACCGCGCGCTGGAGCTGACGGCCGACTACTACGTCTCCGAGTCCGACGGCCTGCTGGTGCGCGCGCCGATCCCCTGGAGCCTGGGCGCGGCCGGCGCCCCGTTCGTCAACGCCGGCAGCGTGCGCAACCGCGGCTTCGAGTTCAGCGGCCGCTACACGCTGGAGCGCGGCGACCTGCGCCTGAGCGCCGGCGCCAACCTGACGACGATCAAGAACGAGGTCACGGCGCTGGGCAACGGTGGGCAGCCGATCTTCGAGGGCTTCGCCGGCGTCTCGCGCACCACGGTGGGCGGCAGCATCGGCGAGTTCTTCGTCGTGCGCACCGACGGGATCTTCCAGAGCGAGGCCGAGGTGCAGGCGCACACCACCACGCTGCCGAACGGCACCGTCAAGGTCATCCAGCCGAACGCCAAGCCGGGCGACATCCGCTATCGCGACATCGCCGGCCCCGACAACGGCCCGCCCGACGGCGTCATCGACGAGTGGGACCGCCAGGTCGCCGGCAGCCCGATCCCGGAGCTGGAGGGCGGCTTCACCCTCGACGCCGGCTGGCGCGGCTTCGATCTGGGCCTGGCGCTGCGCGGCAGCTTCGGCGCGGAGGTCTTCAACGTGGCGCGCTACTGGAACGAGCGCAGCGATGAGAACCACAACTTCCGCGCGGACTACCGTCCGTGGACCCCGCAGAACCCGAGCAACGAGAACCCGCGCCTCGTCTTCGGCCCCGAGGGTGCCGCCAACGCGCGCACCAACAGCGATCGCTGGCTGGAGGACGGCAGCTACCTGCGCGTGCAGAACCTGGTGCTCGGCTACGAGCTGCCGGAGCGCTTCGCACAGACGCTGCGGCTGCCGCTGCAGCGCGCTCGCGTGTACCTGAACGTGCAGAACCTGTACACCTTCACCGGCTACTCGAACTGGGATCCGGAGGTGCGCAGCTTCGACAACCCGCTCTCGCGCGGCATCGACGACGGCCGCATCTACCCGAACCCGCGCACCGTCTCGATCGGCGTGGACCTGAACCTGTAGCGCTGGACGGCACGCCCACTTAGCCACTCGATCCCGAGATCGTGAGATGAATAGAGCGACACGGAAGCTGGGCTCGGCGCTGCTGCTCGCGCTGATGACCGGGGGGTGCGTGGACCTGGAGCTCACCAACCCCAATGAGCAGACGACAGGATCCTTCTGGCAGACGCAGCAGGACGCCGTGCTGGGCGTCAACGCCGCCTACCGCGGGCTGGAGGAGAACGGCGCCTACGGCCGCTGGCTGCACTTCGCCTATGACATCCGCTCGGACATCGGCTACAGCCGCAGCCCGTGGGGGGAGCTGGCGAACTTCACCAAGACGATCTTCACCAACTTCGACTTCGAGCCGAGTCGCGAGATCTGGCAGCACCAGTACACCACGATCTACCGGGCCAACCAGGTCATCGCCTACGTGCCCGACATCGAGATGAACACCGGCCTGCGCGACCGCGTCGTCGGCGAGGCGAAGTTCATCCGCGCGCTGATGTACTTCAACCTGGTGACGCTCTACGGCAACGTGCCGCTGATCCTGGAGCCGAGCCAGGCGGCCGACCGGCCGCAGCAGGCGACGCCGGCGCAGACCTGGGCGCAGATCGAGAAGGACCTCACCGAGGCGATCGCGGTGCTGCCGGCCAGCTACAGCGGCGCCGACGTCGGCCGCGCCACCCGGGGCGCCGCGCAGGCGCTGCTGGGCCGCGCCTACCTGCAGCAGAAGAAGTGGGCGCAGGCGCAGCAGGCGTTCCAGCAGGTCATCGCCTCCGGCCAGTACTCGCTGCTGCCGAGCTACCGCGAGAACTTCACGGAAGCCGGCGACAACAGCCGCGAGACGATCTTCGAGGTGCAGTTCGGCGGGCCGGACGTGCTCTCCGCCGGCAGCCGCGGGCAGAACGTGCTGAAGATGCTGGGGCCGTGCAGCCCGACGGGCCCCTCGTTCTGCGACGGCGACGTACGCCCGTTCTTCCTGCAGCAGTTCGACGAGAAGACGACGGCCGGCGGCGACGACCCGCGCCTGGACGCCACCGTCTTCTTCCGCGGCGAGGCATACAAGCGCCAGTACGCGCAGTTCTTCGGCTCCAACGAGAACCGCCCGTTCTGGATCAAGTTCGGCACCTACTACCTGGACGACCAGAACTGGGATAACCCGATCAACATCGACGTGATGCGCCTGGGCGGCATCTACCTGCTGCACGCCGAGGCCGCCATCATGGCCGGGCAGCCGGCTGCCGCGCTGCCCTCGATCAACGCCGTGCGGCAGCGCGCCGGCCTGGCCCCGCTGGCCGGCACGCCAACGCTCGCTCAGGTGGAGAAGGAAGAGCTGCGCGAGCTGGGCTTCGAGCACGAGCGCTGGTTTTTCCTGGCGCGGCAGGACTTCCTGACCGACCCGGCCAAGATCGCCACGCTGCGCACGCGCGACGCGGACTTCGCCAGCTTCACCCCGTGCCGCGTCTACCTGCCGATCCCGATCTCGGAGATCAACCTCAACCCGAACGTGAAGCAGCACCAGTGCACCTATAGCTGACGCATGCCCGGCCCGGGCGGGGTGAAACCCGTCCCGGCCACTCTGTCCGTGCCCGGCCGCACCCCGGCGGCCGGGCCGAACCCGTGGAGGACCGCGATGATCAAGCTGTTACGCCCGCTGCTGCGAATCACCCTCCCCGCCGCCGTGGTGCTGCTGGCCGGCTGCTCCAGCGGCGGCACGCCCACCGACAACGGGATCAGGCCGGAGCCCTGCACCTTCCGCAACCCGGTCGGCGTCGGGCAGGACCCGTACGTCACCCGGTACGAGGGCTGGTACTACTTCATCGAGTCGCGCGACAATGGCCTCTGGGTCTCGCGCTCGCAGAAGCTGACGGAGCTGAAGGCCAACGCCGTCAAGGTGTGGACGCCGCCGGCCAGCGGCTGGAACCGCACCCACCTCTGGGCGCCGGAGCTGCACCCGCTCGACGGCAGGTGGTACATCTACTACGCCGCGGGCGAGAGCGGGCCGCCGTTCATCTACCAGCGCACGGGCGTGCTGGAGTCCGTGGGTGCCGACGCGCAGGGGCAGTACCTCGACCGGGGGATCGTCTACACCGGCGACGGCGCGCCGGGCAGCGGCGAGAACGTCTGGGCGATCGACATGACGGTCGAGCGGCTGAACGGGCAGCTCTACGCCGTCTGGTCCGGCTGGGAGCGCAACGCCGCCACCGACAAGACGGTGCAGCACCTCTACATCGCGAAGATGTCCAACCCGTGGACGATCAGCAGCCCGCGGGTGAAGCTCTCCTCGCCGGTGGAGAGCTGGGAGGTCGGCACGGAGTTGAGCCTGAACGAGGGCGCCCAGTTCCTGACGCGCAACGGGCAGACGTTCATCATCTACTCGACGCGCGAGAGCTGGCTGAAGGAGTACCGCCTGGGCCAACTGCGGCTGGCGCCGGGCGCGGACCCGATGAGCCCGACGAGCTGGACGAAGAGCGGTCCCGTCTTCCAGGGCACCGGCGACGTCTACGGCGTGGGCCACGCCAGCTTCACCAAATCGCCGGACGGCACGGAGGACTGGATCGTCTACCACACCAAGATCAGCACCACACCGGGCTGGGAGCGGCAGATCCACCTGCAGGAGTTCACCTGGAACGCCGACGGCTCGCCGAACTTCGGCACGCCGACCTCGCCGAGCCGGCTGATCCCGCAGCCCTCCGGCCAGTGCAGCGCCGGCGTCGCCGTCCGCTGGAGCGCGCCCGGCACGCCCGCGCCCGCCACGCTGGCGCTGGCCGCGGCGCAGCCTCCGCGCGCCCGCGAATTCCGCGGGACGCTGGTGGCGTCCGGCTCTCGCTCCACCGAGGCGGCGCGACGCCATCGTCTCGGCCGCCCCGGCCACGTAGCGGCGCGGCGACCGTGACGCCGGTTGGTGATGCGCGCTGCGTCACGCACGCGGCAGCCGGTGAAGTGAACCTACGCAGCGCAGTCGGCGCCCGCTCCGCGGCCACGGCTGCGCTGCGTCACGTCCACGGCGCGGCACGAGGACACTCGCCGCTGCGCCCGTGTCGAGCCCTTTCTCTACGGGAGCGATGAGCGATCAACCGATCTCGCCGCGCCGCGCCGGGCGCCGCGGCGCCCGCACGGCGCTCGCCGCGCTCTGCCTGGCCGCCGGCGCGGCGGCTGCGCAGGCGCCGGCGCCGGCGCCGTCGACCGTCTACACCAACCCGGTGCTGGCGCGGCCGCAGGGCGTCGCCGACCCGCATATCCTGAAGTACAACGGCGAGTACTACCTCTACGCTACCGGCGACCCGATCCGGGCGTACCACTCCACCGACCTGGTGAACTGGACGGAGATCGGGCCGGTGCTGCACGGCTCGCGCGCGCCCGACGCCTGGAACCAGGCCGACGTCTGGGCGCCGGAGGTCGTCTACCGCAACGGCAGGTTCTACCTGTACTACACCGCCTCGCGCGCCTCGCCGGACTGGCGCGTGGGCGAGATGGCGCGGCGGGTGGGCGTGGGCGTCAGCGACAGCCCGCGCGGGCCGTTCACCGACGTCGGTCGGCCGGTCACGCCGGGCTGGGCGATCGACGGCCACCTCTTCCGCGACCCCGACGGTGGGCGCGACTACTTCTTCTTCAGCTACCTCTACGAGCCGCGGCTGCCCGGCGCCGGCATCGTGGTGGACACCATGCCCTCGCTGCTGCAGACGGCCGGCACGCCGGCGCACGTCACGCGCGGCAGCGAGTACTGGGAGGACAAGGACGCCGACCCCGCCAGCGGCAGCCTGCGCTACACCAACGAGGCGCCGACCGTGCTCAAGCGCGGCGGCCGCTACTACATGCTGTACAGCGGCGGCTCGTGGGACCTGCCGACCTACGCCATGGCCTACGCGACCAGCGACCGGGTGATGCACCCCGGCGGGCTGGAGGGGCCGGGCTGGACGAAGGTGACGCCGCCGATCCTGCGCGCCAACCCGCTGGTGCAGGGCCCGGGGCACAACTCGGTGACGAAGGCGCCGAACAACTTCGACGACGTCACCGCCTACCACGCGCGGCTGGTGCCCTTCCGCAGCCCCGGCGACCGGCAGACGTTCATCGACCGGCTGTACTGGCACCGCGACCGGCTGTTCCTGCAGCAGCCGACGCCCGGCGCGCTCGCGGCGCCGGACCGCCCCGTCTTCGCGGACCTCTTCAACCGGGCGGGCGGCGCGCCCGGCGCGGGCTGGGAGGTGCGCGGCGGCTGGCGCATCAGCGGCAACGAGCTGGTCGGCTCGGGCGTGGCGCTGCCGCGCACCGAGCCGCTGGAGCACTACCTCTGGGAGGCGAACGTGCGGCCGGGCCGCAGCGCGGCCGGCGTGGTGGCGTACTACGCCGACGCGCAGAACCGCGTGGACGTGTGGCTGGACCCGGCGCGGCGCGCCGTGGTCAGCGGCGGCGTGCTCGGCGGCCGGCGGCTGCCGGAGCAGCTCTCGCGGCTGGACGACGACTTCCGCTTCGACGCCTACCACCAGATCCTGCTCACGAAGAACTCCGGCGTGCTGCGCGTGGCGGTCGACGGCGTGAACCTGCAGACGCGTACGCTGGAGCTGGGCCGCGGGCGGCCGGGGCTGCTGACCCGCTCGGGCAGCGCCGCCTTCGACGGCGTGGCGCTGACCGCGGCCTACGAGGACCTGTTCGACGCGCCGGACTTCACCTGGCAGACGCAGGGCGGCGCCTGGATGGTGGAGGAGGGCGCCTACCACCAGGTCGCGGGCGGCGCGACGCGCGCGCTCGCGCTCAAGGGCGACGCGGCCGAGGACTACGAGTTCACCGCCAGCGTGCGCACGCGCGACACCGAGAGCACCGCCGCGCTGGCCGGCGTCGTGGCCGCGGCCACGGACGACGGCCGGCTGGTGGTGGCCGGCTTCGACCACACCATCTGGCCGTTCGCGCGCTTCCACGTGCGCTACTTCGAGGGCGGGCAACTGCGGCAGGCGCTCGCCGTGGGGATGCCGCGCGGCTTCCGCTACGACGAGTACCACACCCTGCGCGTGGTGAAGCAGGGCGACGGCTTCACCTTCTACCTCGACGGCGTGGAGACCGCTGCCGCGCGCTTCCCTGTCGGCGTGGCGCGGCCGGGGCTCTACACCGAGGGCGCGCGCGCCGCGTTCGACGACCTGGCGATGAAGCACCTGGTGGTGCCGCAGAACCTGCTGCTCGACGGCTCCTTCGAGGCCGAGCGCTGGGAGGCGGCGCCGAACGCCGCGCCGCTGCCCTGGCAGCTCGCCGGCGCCGCCAGCGTGGTGGAGTGCTGCGCCTACGCCGGCGGCCGGCGCCTGCTGCTCTCCGCGCCCGACGGCCGCGCCACGCAGACGGTCACCGGGCTGGAGCCGGGGCGCTACACGCTCTGGGCGTGGGTGGTGAGCGCCGGCGCCGAGCCGCAGATCGGTGTGTCGCCCGCCGGCGGCGCGCCGCGCCTGAGCGAGGCCGCCGGCGAGGCCTGGCGCCGCGTGGAGCTGGACTTCGAGCTGCCCGCCGGCCAGAACAGCGCCACCGTCATGCTCGCCGCCCGCTTCGCCGGCGCGGAGAGCTACCTGGCGGTGGACAACGTGTACCTGTTCCGGAGGTAACGGCTGCCGGCTACCGGCTACCGGCAACGGCGCCCTCACCCGGCTCGCTTGGGCTCGCCACGCTCTCCCGGATCGGGATTCGGGATTCAGGGGGAACGGCAGGATGCCCGAGCATGAGTTCCCCCTCTCCCAGACTTGGGAGAGGGGGCCAGGGAGTGAGGGGTTGATGTTGACCGACAGCCGACAGCCGACAGCCACAACCCGAGGCACGCATGCGCAACACACTCTCCGCCGTGACGATCCCGGCCGCGCTGGCGGCCACGCTCTGCGCGGCGCCCGCGGCGGGGCAGCCGCTCTACGAGATGCCCGCCGGCGTCGAGACGCGCTGGGCCAGCCCGGAGAACCCGACCGGCGCGAAGGGAGCGGCCGCCAGCGCCAGAGGCGGGCGCAAGGGCTCGCCGACGATCGCCATCAAGGCCGGCCAGAGCGTGGTGCTTGCCGAGGCGCAGGGCACCAGTGGCACCGTGCGCCGCATCTGGATGACGTTCTGGGACCGCTCCCCGAAGATGCTGCGCTCGCTGCGGCTCGACATCTACTGGGACGGCGCCGCCACGCCGGCCGTCAGCGCGCCGCTGGGCGACTTCTTCGGCGTCGGGCTCGGGCGCACGACGACGTTCGAGTCCGCGCTCTTCTCCAACCCCGAGGGGCGCAGCTTCAACGCGGTGGTGCCGATGCCGTTCCGCCGCGGCCTGCGCATGGTACTGACCAACGAGAGCGACAGCGACGTGCCCGAGCTGTTCTATGACGTCGACTACACCCTCGGCGACCGCCATCCCGCCAGCATGCTGTACTTCCACGCGCACTGGCGGAGGGAGAACCCGACGACGCTGAAGCGCGACTACGAGATCCTGCCGCTCGTGCGCGGCCGCGGGCGCTTCCTGGGCACCAACATCGGCGTCATCGCCAACACGAAGGAGTACTTCAACACCTGGTGGGGCGAGGGCGAAGCGAAGATCTACCTGGACGGCGACCGCGAGCTGCCGACGCTCGCCGGCACCGGCACCGAGGACTACATCGGCACCGCCTGGGGGCAGGGCCGCTATGCGCACCTCTACCAGGGCTCGCCCGTGGCCGACGAGAGCGGCGGCCGCATGCAGTACGCGTTCTATCGCTACCACATCCCCGACCCCGTCTGGTTCCAGCGCGACGTACGCGTCACCATGCAGCAGATCGGCTACCTGACCGACTACAGCCGCGGCGCCATCACGCGCACCGGGCGCAGGCTGATCCAGGCCGGCGAGGGGAGCGTGGAGATGGACACCCGCAAGGACGGCAAGTTCGAGCGCAGCGACGACTGGTCGAGCGTCGCCTACTTCTACCTCGACCGGCCGGAGAACGGGCTGCCAGCGCTGGCGCCGGTGGCGGAGCGGGTGGCGGGGCTGTGAGGCGCCCACCGAATTGACGGCGGCTGGCGCCGTGAAGATCTTGGGGGACCGCGCACAACAGGTGGTTCCCGCGGCGCCCGCGCCGGGCCGGCGCCGCGGCGGAGCGCCGCACCCTCAGGCGAGACGGACGATCATGGAGTGGCGAGCCGTTCAGGGTTGGACCCGCGGGGTCCTCGTCGCGGCGCTGCTCGGCGCGGCGGCGGCGCCGGCGCGGGCGCAGGAGCCGCGCGTAGTGGAGCTGACGCTGGAGCGCGCGGTGGAGCGGGGCATGGACGACAGCTACCGCGTGCGGCGGCTGCGCCTGGACATCGAGCGCACGCGCGCGCTGCTGCAGGCGCAGCGCGCCGGGCTGAGGTCGCGCGTCTTCATGACCTTCCAGGCGCCGCGCTTCGAGCGCATCTCCGAGACCAAATGGAACTCGACGCTGCAGCGCGACGCGATCGTGCGGCAGAATTCGCAGCTCTGGCAGATGGACTTCTCCGTCGAGCAGCCGATCATCCTCTTCGGCTACCCGACGAACGGCTCGCTCTCGCTGAACAACCGCGTCTACCGCTACACGCAGATCGGCGAGGACGAGGACGACATCACCTACTACAACCGCTACTTCGTCCGCTACTGGCAGCCGCTCTTCCAGCCCAACTGGCTGAAGAGCAACCTGGAGAACGCCGAGCTGGAGCTGCAGCGCGCGGAGCTGACCTTCCAGAGCGACGCCGTCGCCCTCCTCGACGCCCTCGCCGACGAGTACCACGGCCTCTTCCGCCTGGCCTATCGGCAGCGGACCTACTCCACGCTGGTGGACGGGCTGCAGCAGGCGGCGGAGCTGGCGCGCGAGAAGGCGCGTGCCGACGACCGTCGCGCCATCGACGCCAACCAGGCGCAGGTGGCGCGCGCCAACGCGCGCGAGCGGCTGCAGCAGTCGCGCAGCGACTTCCGGCTGGCCGCCTCGCGCATGAAGCAGCGCCTGCGGCTGGACGCTACGGACTCCCTCGGGGTGCGCCCCGCGATCCGCATCGCGCCGCTGCAGGTGGACGAGGCGCGTGCCGTCGAGTTCGGCGTCACGCTGCGCCCGCAGTTGCGCACGCTGGAGATCCAGCGCCGCAAGGACGAGATCGACCTGAACAACACGCGCGGCAGCAACGCCTTCCACGTGAACCTGGAGTTCACCTACGGCACCGAGATGCAGGACCCCGTGCTGCGCCGGCTGCTGCGCGAGCCGAGCAACAGCTACACGGTGGGCGTGCGCGGCACGGTGCCCGTCTGGGACTGGGGCGCGAAGAAGGCGCGGGTGGAGGCCGAGCGGCTCTCGCTGGAGCGCACGCGCCTCTCGCTGGAGGAGACGCGCGAGCAGATCGAGGTGGAGATCCGCAACCTGGTGCGCAACGTCGGCGAGTACCAGCAGCGCGCGCAGAACATGGAGGCGAACCTGGAGCTGGCGCAGAACGTCGCCGCCATGAGCCTGAGCCAGTACCGCGACGGCAGCATCACCATGCTGGACCTGCTGCAGGCGCTGGAGCGGCGCGAGGCCACGGCGAACAACTTCCTGGAGGCGTTCCTGGGCTATCGCAACGCCGTGCTGAACCTGCAGCAGCAAACGTACTACGACTTCGAGAACCGCGCCCCGCTGCTGGAACGCTTCGGCATCCGCAGCTCCGTCGCGCCGGCGGCGGAGTGAGGTGCCGGGCTGGAAGGACGAGGTGGCTGCAGCCGCTAGACGCGACGGCGCCAGCGGCGGGGAGGTCGGCGCATGGGCATGCACGCGAGCACGTCGATGCTCCCGGCCGGAACGGCGTAGTAGACGGCGTACGGAACGCGGCGCAATACGGCCCGACGGGCGTGGCGGCACGCCGTGGGGTAGACATCCGGCTGGCGTTCGATCGCCGCCAATACGACATCAACGGCGCGCACGAACTCGGTGCCCAGACCGGGGCTTCTGGCCTCGTACCAGCGGAATGCCTCCTCGATGTCGGCTTCCGCGTCGGCACGAACGACCAGTGGGCGCATCAGCCGGAGTCCAACAACCGCGCCTTGACCTCGGCCCAGGACCGCCCCGCCCCCGGGTCCGCCTCTGCCTCGGACAGGCGCCGGTCCAGCTCCGCAGCCTGCGCGGGCGAGAGCGGGAGCGCGCCCGGCTCGGCGGCGATGCTGTCCCAGATGTCCTCGACGAGCTGGATGCGCTCGGCGACGCTGAGCTTCAGGATCTCGGAGAAAGGAATGCTGGCCATGATGGCGACGCTACCGCGCAGGTGACGATCCGACAAGGGTTCAGGTTCCTGGCCCCAGGGGGTACGCGGCTGCTGCCGCTCGACGGCCGACGCCATGAAGCCCCGACGCTCCCCTCGCCACCGGGGGCATGAAGCCCCCGGCAGGCAACATCTCGCCCTCACGGGCGGGTTTGGGCGCCCGGCAGGGCGCGCAGTGGCTTGCCGGGCGTTTCATACGCCCGGCTGCAGTGCCGGGGGCCTCATGCCCGCGAGGAGCACACCCCGAACCCCGACCGAGCGATGCACTCACGCCTGCTCCCAGCCCTGCTCCTGCTCGCCCCGCTCGCCGGCTGCGCCACGACGCCGGCGGCGCGCGGCGGCGCCATAGCCGAACCGCAACCGGCGGCGTGGAGCGCCAAGCGCGCGCCGCTGATGACGCGCTGGGCGGCGGAGGTCACACCGCAGAACGCGCTGGCCGAGTACCCGCGCCCCACGCTACGGCGCGCGGAGTGGCAGAACCTCAACGGCCTGTGGCAGTTCGCACCCGCCGCGCAGGGCGAGGCGCCGCCGTCGGGGCGCGCGCTGCCGCGGCAGATCCTGGTGCCGTTCCCCATCGAGTCCGCGCTCTCGGGGGTGATGGAGCGGCACGAACGCGCCTGGTACCGCCGCAGCTTCACCGTGCCCGCCGGCTGGCGGGGGCGGCGCGTGCTGCTGCACTTCGGCGCGGTGGACTGGGAGGCGAGCGTCTACGTCAACGGCCGTGCCGTCGGCACGCACCGCGGCGGCTACGACGGCTTCAGCTTCGACGTCACCGACGCGCTGCGGCCGGGCCCGGGGCCGCAGGAGCTGGTCGTCGGCGTCTACGACCCGACGGACGACGGCGTCTACCCGCGCGGCAAGCAGGTCGAGCAGCCGGGCGGCATCTTCTACACCTCGGTCACCGGCATCTGGCAGACCGTGTGGCTGGAGCCGGTCGCGCCCGCGCACGTCGCGGGGCTGCGCCTGACGCCCGACGTGCCCGGCCGCGCGCTGCGTGCCACCGTGCAGGCCACCGGCGCGGCGGAGCGACACCGGGTGCGGCTGCAGGCGCGCGAGGCGGAGCGTGTGCTGGCCACGGCCGAGGGCCGGCCGGGCGAGGAGCTGCGCCTCGCGCTGCCCGGCGCCCGGCTCTGGACGCCGGACGACCCCGCGCTCTACGACCTGCGCGTGGAGCTGCTCGACGGCACCCGCGCCGTGGACGTGGCCGAGAGCTACTTCGGCCTGCGCAGCATCGAGATCGGCAGGGACAGCGCCGGCGTCACCCGCATGCTGCTCAACGGCGAGCCCGTCTTCCACGCCGGCCCGCTGGACCAGGGCTACTGGCCCGACGGCCTCTACACCGCGCCGACCGACGCCGCGCTGCGCTGGGACGTGGAGGCGGCCAAGCGCGCCGGCTTCAACCTGATCCGCAAGCACGCCAAGGTGGAGCCGGAGCGCTGGTACTACTGGACCGATCGCCTGGGCCTGCTCGTCTGGCAGGACATGCCCAGCGTGCACCCCGAGCGCTTCGCGGAGCGGCAGACCGCTGAGCACCGCCGCCAGTTCGAGACCGAGCTGCGCGAGCTGGTCACGGAGAACCTGCACCATCCCTCGGTGGTGATGTGGGTCGTCTTCAACGAGGGTTGGGGCCAGTACGACACCGAACGGCTGACCGCCCGGGCGAAGCAGCTCGACCCCAGCCGGCTGGTCAGCAACGCCAGCGGCTGGGTGGACAAGAACGTCGGCGATCTCGTCGACATGCACCGCTACCCCGATCCCGGCGCCTTCCCGCCCGAGCCGACGCGCGCCTCGGTGCTCGGCGAGTTCGGCGGGCTGAGCCTGCCGGTGGAGGGGCACGTCTGGCAGACGCGCGAGAACTGGGGCTACCAGAGCTTCACCACGCCCGAGGCGCTGCGCGCGCGCTACGAGGGGCTGTGGGACGAGGTCTGGCGCCTGCAGCGCGACGCCGGCCTCAGCGCCGCGGTCTACACGCAGATCACCGACGTGGAGACGGAGATCAACGGCCTGCTGACCTACGACCGCGCGGTGTGGAAGATCGCACCCGAGACGCTGCGCGCCTACCACCGCGAGCGCGAGATGGTCTCGCTGCCGCGCCTCGCGCCGGACGGCACGCTCTTCCTGGACAGCGTGCGCGTCAGCCTCGCCAACCGCAACGGCGAGCCGATCCGCTACACGCTCGACGGCAGCGTGCCCGACGCGGAGTCGCCGCTCTACACCGGCGCCATCACCCTGAAGCAGAGCGCCACGCTGACGGCGCGCTCGTTCGCGGCCGACGGCCGCGCCAGCGGCCCCGTCTCCGCCGCGTTCACCCGCGAGACGACGCTGCGCCCGGCCGAGCGGGTCGCGCGCTCCGCGCCGGGGCTGGCGTACGACTACTACGAGGGCGAGTGGTCGCAGTTGCCGGACTTCGACGCGCTCACGCCCGCCGCCCGCGGCGTGGCGCCGAAGTTCGACCTGAGCGCCCGCCGCCGCGACGACCACCTCGGCTTCCGCTTCCAGGGCTACGTGCAGGTGCCGCGCGACGGCGTCTACACCTTCTACAGCGAGAGCGACGACGGCTCGCGCCTGTTCGTCGGCGACCGGCTGCTGGCGGACAACGACGGCATCCACGGCATGACGGAGAAGCGCGGGCAGATCGCGCTGCAGGCCGGCCGCCACCCGATCACCGTGGTCTTCTTCGAGGGCCGCGGCGGCGAGGGGCTGGTGGTGCGCTGGGAGGGGCCGGGCCTGGCGAAGCAGGAGATCCCGGCGAGCGCGCTGAGCCACGCGGCGAGATAAGCTGTCGGCTGTCGGCTGTCGGCCAACGGCGCCCTCACCCGGCTCGCTTAGGCTCGCCACCCGATCAGGATTCGGGATTCGGGGAAGAGGCTGCCGGCTACCAGCTACCGGCAACACCCGGGGTTCGCCGGAAGCCGGTAGCTGGCAGCCCAACCCCCTGAATCCCGCATCCTGAATGCGGGAGCCGATCAACGTTCGTAGCAGCACCTCACTTCAACCCGAGAGGACCATGAGAACCCGCGTACGCCGCTCCGCCGCGTTCCTGCTCACCGCGCTCGCGCTGATGGCGCCGGCGGCGCGCACCGCCGCCCAGCCGGCCGCCGGCGTCTGGCCGCAGGAGAAGGCCGCGGCCTGGCAGCGGCAGGCCGGCTGGCTGGTGGGCAGCAACTACGCGCCGAGCACGGCGATCAACCAGTTGGAGATGTGGCAGGCCGAGACCTGGGACCCGCAGACGATCGACCGCGAGCTGGGCTGGGCGCACTCGCTCGGCTTCAACAGCATGCGCGTCTTCCTGCACCACCTGCTCTGGCAGCAGGACTCAGCGGGCTTCCTGCGCCGCATGGAGCAGTTCCTGGACATCGCCGAGAAGCACGACATCCGTGTCATGTTCGTGCTCTTCGACGCCGTCTGGGACCCGTTCCCGAGGCTGGGCCCGCAGCGCGCGCCGGAGCCGCACCTGCACAACTCCGGCTGGGTGCAGAGCCCGGGCGCCGAGCTGCTGCGCGACACCAGCCGCTACGCGGAACTGGAGCCGTACGTGAAGGGCGTCGTCGGGCACTTCCGCAACGACCCGCGCGTAGTGGTCTGGGACCTGTTCAACGAGCCGGACAACCTGAACCGCCCGGCGTACTTCGCGCTGGAGCCGGACAACAAGCCGGAGCTCGCACTGCTCCTGCTGCGCAAGACGTTCGCCTGGGCGCGCGCCGTGAACCCCACCCAGCCGCTGACCGCCGCGCCCTGGAAGGGCGACTACGTGGAGGAAGCCCGCATGCTGCCCATCACCCGCTTCATGCTGGAGAACTCGGACGTCGTCAGCTTCCACAGCTACGACCCGTTGCCCGCCGTGCAGCGGCAGGTGCAGGCGCTGCAGCGCTACGGCCGCCCGATCCTCAACACCGAGTACATGGCGCGCCCGCGCGGCAGCACCTTCGGCCGCATCCTGCCGCACTTCCAGGAGCAGGGCGTCGGCGCCTACAACTGGGGCTTCGTCGCCGGCGACTCGCAGACGATCTACCCCTGGGACAGTTGGACGCGCGAGTACCACGCGGAGCCGGACCTCTGGTTCCACGATATCTTCTACGCCGACGGCAAGGCCTACGACCCCGCCGAGGTGCTGCTGATCCGCTCGCTGACCGGGCGGAAGTAGACGGCCAGGCGCCCGCCCCCGAACGAGAACCGCCTCCCCACCGTGTGTTCCCGGTGGGGAGGCGGTTCGTTACCCGAAGCCCGTATCATACGAAGTTCGGGTGAGGAGTGAGCGAGTGGGGGCCGCGAAGAAATCCGCTTTGTCCGAGCGAAGCGAGTGGATCGGATTTCGGAGAGGCCCCCAATCGGGAACGGAACCCCCGAACTTCGTATCACGCGGAGAGCGCGCTGACGTCCGGTGGCGGGGTCTCGACCCAGAGGCTGTCGCTGGCTTCGGATGCCAGCACGCGCCGCACCAGCTCCACCAGCCGCCGCGTCCCGATCATCTTGTCGGCGAACGCGCAGAAGCCGGCCTGGCGCAGCCGAACCGGGTCGCGGACGGGCTCGGCCGTGTGGGCGATGACGCGCAGCCCGGCGGTGCGCGGGTCCAGCGCGAGCGCGCGAGCCGTCTGCCACCCGTCCAGCACGGGCATGTTCAGGTCCAGCACCACCGCGTCCGGCGGGTGGCGATGGATGAGCGCCAGCGCGGCCCGCCCGTCCTCGGCGGTCGCCACGGTGAAGCCGGCGCGCTCCAGTGCGACACGGCAGGCGAAGCGGTGCACTTCGTTGTCATCGACGACGAGAATCAGCGGCGCAGGCATGGCGTCCCCCCGGCGACGGTACGGCGCGGGCCTCTCTCCCGGGCGCCCGCTCTCCCGTCTGTACCCGCCCCCGGACGGATCCTTCCCTGGATTAAGAAATCGTAACCCGGCCTTGCGCAACACCTTCTCCAGCCTCCACCGTGTCTCGGGCGCCGACCTGGTACGGCCGCTCCGAGGTCTGGCGCGCGAGCGCGAGGCGGCGGCTCAGCTCCTGCTCGCCCAGGGTGCGCAGGGCGAACTCCGCGGCCTCCAGGCTGTTGAAGCTGATGCGGCTGATCAGCGGCTCGGCGTCGGGCTCGTCGGCGGGGCGGAAGCCGAGCGCCGCGCCGTACTTGCCGTGTGCGACGGTGCTCTGCAGCGGCAGCGCCTGCCAGAGGCGGCCGTCCTTGTCGGTGAACTCGCGGGTCGTCATCGCTCTCTCGGTCTCGTTCGGGCTCGGGGGACGGGGCGCCCGCTCAGGCGCGCAGCGCGGCGAGCAGCGCCTCGCCGAGCGCCTCCACCTGCCAGCCGCGCACGTCGGGGAGCTCGCCCAGCTCGGCGCGCGTGGCGGGGTTGCGCCGCGCGATCTCGTCGAGCAGGGCGCGGGCCATGAGGAAGCCGGGGTCGAGGTCGAGCTGGTGCGCGACGGCGTTGCGCGCCTCGCGCAGGCGCTCGGCGCGCGCCTCCACCTCGGGGTCGCGCTCCCAACGGCGCGGCGGCGGGAAGCGCGGCAGCTCCGCGTCCGGCAGCGCGAGCGCGCGCCCGATGGCCGCCAGGATGTCGTGCCCGCGGTGGCGCAGCAGCCCCTGCCCCACGCCGCTCACCGACGCGAGCGCCGCCAGCGTGCGCGGCGGGCGCACGCTCAGCTCCAGCAGCGCCTGGTTGCCGAGCACGCGGAACGTCGCCTGGTCGCGCTCGCGCGCGACGTCCTCGCGCCAGGCGTACAGCTCGCGCAGCACGGCGAGCCCGCGCGGCGGCAGGTCGCGCGCGCCCTTCATGCGCAGGAACGCCTCGCGCGCGTCGTCGTTCTCCGCCCAGCGCGTCACCTCGCGGCGGCGGAACTCCTCCTCCGCCCAGTGCAGCCGGCCCTTCGCCGCCAGCGCCGCGCGCAGCGCGTCGCGCAGCGCCGGCAGGTGCGCGGTGTCGGTGGCGGCGTAGTCCTTCATGCCCTCGCTCAGCGGGCGCTCCGCCCAGTCCGCGCGCTGGAACGCCTTGGGCAGCGCCAGGCCCAGGTACTTCTCCACCACGCTGCCCAGCCCCAGCGCGCGCTCGCCCAGGAACGCCGCCGCGATCTGCGTGTCGAACAGCCCGGCGACCGTCAGGCCCAGGTCGCGGTGCAGGATACGCAGGTCGTAGTCGGCGTCGTGGAAGACCTTCTCCACGCGCGCATCGGCCAGCAGCGGCGCCAGCGGCGAGAGGTCGGCAAGCGCGAGCGGGTCTACGAGGTAGTTGCGCGGCACGGCGCCCGGCGCCTCGGCCGCCGAGAACTGCAGCAGGCTGATGCGGTCCAGGTAGCGGTGGTAGCCCGCGGCCTCCGTGTCGACCGCCAGCAGCGGCAGGCCGGACAGGCGCGCCACGGTGGCGGCCAACTGCTCGGGGGTGTCGACGTAGATGTAGTCCATGGCTCCAGGGTGCAAAATCGGCGCAAGATCGTGCCTTCGCCGGGCACTGGCAAGAGCGCGGCCGGCAGGCGGCATTGCCCATGCCGCGGCGGCGCCTCTATCTTGGGCGCGCCGCGGCCGGCGCGGCGCACGAATCGAACCTCAGTCCCCCGGCGATGCCCAGCGCTGCAGCGCGCGACCTGCTCGTCCTCGGCGGCCGCATCCACGTCCTCGGCGCGCACGCGCCCGTCGAGGCGCTGCTCGCGCGCGGCGGCCGCGTCGTCGCCCTCGGCAGCGAGCGCGAGGTGCGCGCCGCCGCGCTGCCCGGCGCGGAGGTGCTGGCGCTGCACGGCGCCACCGCCACGCCCGGACTGACGGACGCGCACGTGCACCTCTCCACCTGGGCGCTGGCGCGGCGGCGCGTGGAGCTGCACGCCGCCCGCTCGCTGGACGAGGGGCTGGCGCGTATCCGCGCCTACGCCGAACGCCACGCCGGCGGTTGGGTGCTGGGCGGCGGCTGGGACCTGCACCGCTGGGGCGGCCTCCCGACGCGCGCGCCGCTCGACGCGCTGCTGCCCGACCGGCCCGCGCTCTTCGACAGCCACGACCTGCACGCCGTCTGGCTGAACTCCGCCGCGCTCGCGGCCTGCGGCCTCACGCGCGACACGCCGGACCCCGAGGGCGGCCGCATCGTGCGCGACCCCGCCGGCGAGCCGACGGGCGTGCTGCTGGACAATGCCATGCCGCTGGCCTACGCGCACCGCCCGCAGCCCTCGCCCGCCGAGCTGCAGGACGCGCTCGCCGACGCGCAGGCTGCGCTGCACGCCTGGGGCGTCACCGGCGTGCACTCCGTGGAGCCGACCGGCTTCGCCGACTTCGAGGCGCTGCGCCAGGCCGGCCGGCTGCGGCTGCGCGTGCTGCAGAGCGTCGCGCTGGACCGGCTCGACGCCGCGCTCGCGCTCGGGCTGCGCAGCGGCTTCGGCGGCGAGTGGCTGCGCGTCGGCGGCGTGAAGCTCTTCCTCGACGGCGCGCTCGGCTCGCGCACCGCGCTGCTGAGCGAGCCCTACGAGGGCGAGACGGAGTACCGCGGGATCGAGACGCTGCCGCCGGCGGAGTTCCGCGCCGTCGTCGAGCGCGCGGCGCGCGGCGGCCTCGCCGCGACGGCGCACGCCCTCGGCGACGCCGCGGTCGAGCGCGCGCTGGACGTGCTCGGCAACGTGCCGGCGCCCGCCGCGCTGCCGCACCGCATCGAGCACCTGCAGCTCTGCCCGCCCGCGCTCTGGGCGCGCGCCGGGCGCGCCGGCATCGTGGGCTCGATGCAGCCGGTGCACCTGCTCTCGGACATCCCGGCGGCCGAGCGGCACTGGGGCCACGCGCGCTCGCGCGGCGCCTACGCCTTCGCGCCGCTGCTGGCCGCGGGGATGACGCTCGCCTTCGGCTCGGACGTACCCGTCGAGACGCCCGACCCGCGCGCGGGGCTCTACGCCGCGGTGCGCCGCGTCGGCTGGGACGACGGGCCGCAGGTGCCCGACTGGTTCCCGGAGCACCGCCTCGGCGCCGAGCAGGCGCTGCGCGCCTACACCGAGGGCCCCGCGCTCGCCGCCGGCGCCGCCGACTGGCAGGGCCGGCTGCTGCCCGGCTACGCCGCCGACCTCGCCGTCTGGGAGCGCGACCCGCTCGCCTGCCCGCCCGAGGCGCTGCGCACGCTGCGCTGCCTGGCGACCGTCGTCGCCGGCGAGGTGGTGCACCACGCGGAAGACGGGCGATGAGCGCCCCGCTCGCGCGCGCAGCCCGCGCGCTGGCCGGCGCGCGGCGGGTGCTCGTCTCCACCGGCGCGGGCATGTCGAAGGAAAGCGGCATCCCCACCTTCCGCGACGCGCAGGAGGGGCTGTGGGCGCAGTTCGACCCGCGCGAGCTGGCCACGGAGCAGGGCTTCCGCGCCAACCCGGCGCGCGTCTGGCGCTGGTACGCCGAGCGCCGCGCGCGCATGCTCGCCTGCCAGCCGCACGCCGGGCACCGCGCGCTCGTCGAGCTGGAGGCGCTGGTGCCGGAGCTGGCCGTCGTCACCCAGAACATCGACGGGCTGCACCAGCAGGCCGGCTCGGCGGACGTGGTGGAGCTGCACGGCAGCATCCGCCGCTTCAAGTGCCTGGACTGCCACCACCCCTTCCAGGGCGACGCGCCGCCCGCCGCGCCCGCTGGCGAGCCGCCGCCCTGCCCTGCCTGTGGCTCGCCGCTGCGGCCGGACGTCGTCTGGTTCGGCGAGCTGCTGCCCGAGGCCGCTACCGCGCGCGCCTGGCAGCTCGCCGAGCGCTGTGACGTGCTGCTCGTCGTCGGCACCTCCGGGCAGGTGTGGCCGGCGGCGGAGCTGCCGCACGTCGCGCGGCGGCAGGGCGCCACGCTGCTGGAGGTCAATCCCGAGCCCAGCGAGCTGACGCCGCTGGCGCACGTCTTCCTCGCCGGCCCGGCCGGCGAGCTGCTGCCCGCGCTCGTCCGCGCGCTAGCCGACCGGCGTCGGCAGGACGACCCACGCCCGTAAGTCCCTGCAGGACCGATTCGTGCGGCGCACCCCGAGCCCGCACCGCGTCCGGACGGCAGGGCCTGTCGGCCCGAGCGCAGGAGGGGGATCTGCTGGTCCAGCGGACTCCAGCTCCCTCGCTGCGCTCGGGCTGACAGCATGAGGTTCGAACCCAACTCTCTGCTTGTACGCAGATGGATTCCGGAATGCTCATCCGTCGTACCAAGATCGTCTGTACGCTGGGGCCGGCCTCCTGGTCGCCCGAGCGGGTGCAGGCGCTGATCGCCGCGGGCATGGACGTGGCCCGCATCAACTTCTCGCACGGCGACCACGCCACGCACGGCCGCACCATCCAGACGGTGCGCGCCGCCGCCGCCGAGCTGAAGCGGCCGGTCGCCCTCCTGGCGGACCTGCAGGGCCCGAAGATCCGCGTCGGCGTGCTGCCCGAGCCGGTGGAGCTGAAGCCGGGCGAGAGCGTCACTTTCGCCCCCGAGGGCGAGCACACCCCCCCCGAACTGCCCACGACCTACCCCGAGCTGGCCGCCGACCTCGCCGTCGGCGACACCGTGCTGCTCGCCGACGGGCTGATGGAGCTGGTGGTCACCGAAGTGCGGGTGCCCCGCGTGACGCTGCGCGTGGTGCACGGCGGCACGCTCACCTCCAACAAGGGCATCAATCTGCCGGGCATCCGCGTCAGCGCGCCGTCGCTGACGCAGAAGGACGTCCGCGACCTCGAGTTCATCCTGCAGCAGGACGTCGACTACGTCGCGCTCTCCTTCGTGCGCGAGCCCGCCGACGTGCAGGACCTCACCGAGCGCATTCCGGAGGGCGGGCCGCTGGTGGTGGTCAAGATCGAGCGCGGCATGGCGCTGGAGAACCTGCCGGCGATCCTCGACGTCGCGGCGGCGGCGATGGTCGCGCGCGGCGACCTGGGCGTGGAGCTGCCGTTCGAGCAGGTGCCGCTCGCGCAGAAGCGCATGATCCAGCTCGCGAACCGCGCCTCGCGGCCGGTCATCACCGCCACGCAGATGCTGGAGTCGATGATCGAGAACCCGCGCCCCACGCGCGCCGAGGCGTCCGACGTCGCCAACGCGATCATCGACGGCACCGACGCCGTGATGCTCTCCGCCGAGACCGCCACCGGCAAGTACCCGGTGGAGGCGGTGCAGTCGATGGTGCGCATCGCGCTGGAGATCGAGGGCGCGGTCATCAACCAGGGCGGGCCGCGCTACGACATGCCGCTGCTGGAGGGCGACGAGGAGACGCGCACGCCGACGGAGCGCGCCATCGCGGCGGCGGTCGTCGAGGCGGTGCGGCGGCTGCACGCGCCGCTGATCCTCTGCTTCACCACCTCGGGCGCGACGGCACGTATCGTCTCCTCCTTCCGCCCGCCGGTGCCGATCCTGGCGATCACCGACGTGCCGCGCACCTATCGGCAGATGGCGCTGGTCTGGGGGGTGACGCCGGTGCTCTGCGCGAAGACGGCCTCGTTCGAGGAGATGCTGCAGATCGGCCGGCGCGAGGCGCTGGAGCGCCGGCTGGCGCGCGCCGGCGACTGCGTGGTCGTCACCGCCGGCTACCCGCTGCACGTCGCCGGCACCACCAACCTGCTGCAGATCGAGGAGCTGTGAGTCCCGCCGCGCTTCCGCCGCCCCACCCTGGCTGCCGGCTACCGGCTACCGGCTACCGGCTGCCGGCGAACGGCGCCCTCACCCCCGGCGCTGCGGACCCCTTCCGCAACCCCGCCCCGGCCCTCACCCCCGGCGCTGCGCGCCACCCCCTCTCCCGCAGGCGGGAGAGGGGGCCGGGGGGTGAGGGCTTCGGTTGCCGGCAGCCGGTAGCCGGTAGCCGGCAGCAGGGGTGGGGAAGGGCGGCGGGGCACCCCCCGTGCGCCTGACGTTCCTGGGCACCGGCACCAGCTTCGGCGTGCCGGTGATCGGCTGCGGCTGCGCGGTGTGCACCTCGGCGGACCCGCGCGACAGGCGCACCCGCCACGGCGTGCTGCTGCAGGAGGCCGAGCGCGCGCTGCTGGTGGACACGCCGCCCGAGCTGCGGCTGCAACTGCTGGCCGCCGGCGTGACGCACCTCGACGCCGTCTGGTACACGCACTGCCACGCGGACCACGTGCACGGGCTCGACGACCTGCGCGTCTTCTCCGCGCCGCGCCGGCGCCTGCTGCCCGTCCACGCGCCGGCCGACTGCGCGGAGACGCTGCGCCGCCGCTTCGACTATGTCTTCGACCCGGACGTCCAGCCGCTGGAAGGCACCAGCAAGCCGGAGGCGGCGCTGAGCGTCTTTCGCGGCTTCGAGCCGATGACGGCGGCCGGCTTCGCGCTGCTGCCGCTGCCCGTGCCGCACGGCGCGGGTCAGGCGTACGGCTTCCGCTGCGGCGCGCTCGGCTACGTCACGGACGCGAAGGAGCTGCCGCCGCGCGTCTTCGAGGCGCTGCGCGGCGTGCGCGTGCTGGTGCTCAACGCGCTGTGGTTCGGGCGGCCGCACCCGACGCACTTCACCGTGGAGGAGGCGGTGGCAGTGGCGGAGCGGCTGGGCGCGGAGGTCACCTATCTCACCCACCTCAGCCACCGCGTCGGCCACGCCGAGCTGGAGGCCCGGCTGCCGCCGGCCGTACGGCCGGCCTACGACGGGCTGGTGGTCACCATTCCGTAACCATACTGCAACCCGAGATCAGCCATGCCGATCACCCTCGACTACAACAACATGCTGCGCCCGCGGCTGGGCGGCGAGCGCGGGATCGACCCGGCGCGCCTGCAGGAGATGGCCGAGCGCTTCCGCGCGGTGCACGCCGACACCGCGAAGCGCCGTGAGGCCGGCGAGCTGGGCTTCTACCAGTTGCCCCACGCCGGCGAGCTGCTGGACCAGATCGAACAGTTCGCCAACGGCGTCGGCCAGGCGTTCGAGAACGTGGTGGTGCTGGGCATCGGCGGCAGCGCGCTGGGCACCGTCGCCGTGCGCACCGCGCTGCTGCACCCGTTCTGGAACGAGCTGAGCGACGAGGAGCGCGAGTTCTTCCCGCGCCTCTACGTGCTGGACAACATCGACCCCGCCACCTTCGGCGCCTTCCTGAAGCGTATCGAGCTGGGCAAGACGCTCTTCAACGTGGTCTCCAAGAGCGGCGGCACGGCGGAGACGATGAGCCAGTTCATGATCGTGCGCGAGGCGCTGGAGGCCGCGCTGGGCGAGGGTTACCGCCGGCACCTGCTCTTCACCACCGACCCACAGAAGGGCGTGCTGCGCCAGCTCGCGGAGGCCGAGGGCATCGCCGCGCTGCCCATCCCGCCGAACGTCGGCGGGCGCTTCAGCGTGCTCTCGGCGGTGGGGCTGCTGCCCGCCGCGCTGGTGGGCATCGACGTGCGCGAGCTGCTGGCCGGCGCGCAGGAGCTGGACGAGCGCTGCCGCACCGACGAGCTGGCGCGGAACCCCGCCGGCCTCTTCGCCGCGCTGCAGTACCTGGCGGACACGGAGTTGGGCGCGCCGATCCACGTGATGATGCCCTACTCCGACCGGCTCAGGGACGTGGCCGACTGGTTCCGCCAGCTCTGGGCGGAGAGCCTGGGCAAGCAGCGCACGCGCGCGGGCGCCGAGGTCTTCGCCGGCCCCACGCCGGTGAAGTCGCTCGGCGCCACCGACCAGCACTCGCAGGTGCAGCTCTACGTGGAGGGCCCGTTCGACAAGACGATCACGCTGCTCGCCGAGCGCCAGCCGGCGGAGGACGTGGAGATCCCGCGCGTCTACGGCGAGATCGGCGAGCTGGGCTACCTCGGCGGGCACTCGCTCTTCGAGCTGCTGCAGACGGAGATGCGCGCCACCGAGGCCGCGCTCACCAAGCGCGGCCGCATGAACATGGCGCTCGAGCTGGACGCCATCACGCCGCGCTCGCTCGGCGCACTCTTCCACCTGCTGCAGATCGCCACCGTCTACGCCGGCGGCTTCTACGGCGTCGACCCGCTGGACCAGCCGGGCGTGGAGCTGGGCAAGCAGCTCACCTACGGCATCATGGGCCGCGCCGGCTTCGAGGCCGCCACGCAGGAGTGGGAGGGCCGCGAGCCGAAGAACGAGGAGTGGATGGTGTAGCAGGATTCGGGATTCAGGGAAGTGGCTGCCGGCTGCCAGCTCCCGGCTTCCGGCAACACCAGCGCTTCGCTGGCAGCCGGAAGCTGGCAGCCGGCAGCCCACCCCCTGAATCCCGAATCCTGAATCCCGAATCCTGCCTACAGCGTCTCTCCGCGGAAAACCGGCATCACCGGGCCGCGCAGGCGCAGGCTCCAGTCGGGGCGGACCTCCACCTCCAGCGTGCCGCCGGGCATGCGCACCCGCAGCGCGCGCTCGGCGACGAGGCCGCGCCGCACCGCCGCCGCCGCCACCGCGCAGGCGCTGGAGCCCGAGGCCAGCGTCTCGCCCGCGCCGCGCTCCCAGACCAGCGCGTCCAGCGTCGCCGGCTCCGCCGCCACGCGCGCGAACTGCACGTTGGTGCCGTGCACGAACGCCGGGTGCGTGGCGAGCTGCGGACCGCGCCGCCGCAGCTCCTCCACGTCCAGCGCGTCGGTGAAGACCACGCAGTGCGGGTTGCCGAGCGAGACCAGCGTCGCCTCCACGCGGTCGCCGGCCGGCAGCTCCAGCAGCTCCGTCGGGCTCTCGCCCGCCGCGCCGCGCAGCCCGACCGCCGCCCCACCGAAGACCGCGCGGCCCATCTCGACCTCCACGCTCAGCGTGCCGTCGGCGGCGACCTCCAGGATCGTCATCTCCACCACGCCGCCGGGCGTCTCCACCGTGAAGGCGCCGCCGACCTGTGCCTCGCCGCGGTCGTGCAGGTACGCCGCGAAGATGCGCAGACCGTTGCCGCTCTTCTCGGCCTCCGAGCCGTCGGGATTGAAGATGCGCAGCCCGAAGTCGGCCGCGCTGGAGGGCACGCGCGCCAGGATGCCGTCGGAGCCGATGCCGCGGTGCCGGTCGCAGAGCCGCACGATCGTCTCCGGCGCCAGCGCGCCGCCGCCGTCCGCCAGCTCCAGCGCGAGGTAGTCGTTGCCCAGGGCGTGGGCTTTGAAGAACTTGAGGCTGTCGGTCATCGGCTGTCGGCTGTCGGTCGTCGGCTGTCGGCTACCGGCTGCCGGCTGCCGTTGACCGACAGCCGACAGCCACTAGTGCAGGATCAAGTGAGGTCTTCGGCAGGTGGATTCGGTGGCTCGGGCCCTCACCCCCCGCCCCCCTCTCCCGCCTGCGGGAGAGGGGGAGCACGGCGGGAGGGTGGCTCAGTTCCCCCTCTCCCAGCATGGGGAGAGGGGGTGGCGAGCGAGGCACGA
>ERZ1066122.624-NODE-624-length-35937-cov-30.548659_pt1 | contig 35937 bp, 26 predicted proteins | sample MGYA00382769_ERZ1066122 | MGnify/ENA primary metagenome ERZ1066122 (study PRJEB33369, sample SAMEA5778352) | biofilm metagenome | biome: Industrial cooling water; feature: Water cooling tower basin; material: Biofilm | place: United Arab Emirates | collected... | reverse complement strand
GTCCGCCTTCCGGCCTCCCGCCTCCCGACGGGCGTGTGGCGCCGAGAACCCCGCGGGGAACGGCGCGGGGCGCGCGGGGAACTGCAATTATCGACGCGGAGGGCGCGGGGGAACGGCCGACGGTCGGCACCGGGGGACGAGGGTACGCCTCCGTGCCATCCGACGATCGAGTCGTCCGACATCGAGCTCGGAACTCGAGTCGCGAGCGGACGAGAAGAAGGGATTCAGAAAAAGATGAAGAAGAACGGCGGAAAGACGACGGAAGAACCAGCCAAGGACAGAAGAAGCATGGCTCGAGCCTCACGGCTGCCGACCCCTGTCCCCCGGTGCCGACCGTCGGCCGTTCCCCCGCGCCCTCCGCGTCGACAATTGCCGTTCCCCGCGCGCCCCGCGCCGTTCCCGGCGCCCTCCGCGCCGTCCTCCGCGCCCCGAACGCGAGGGGCGTGGAGAACGGCACGAAGCGGTCAGGCCGAGAGCCGTGCCGCCCCCTCGAACTCCTCCCCCCGCGCCCGCTCGCGCGACGAGAAGGGGATCGGCGCCCGGCCGATCAGCTCGGCGACGATCTTCCCGGAGCCCATCACCCCCGGCAGTCCCGCGCCCGGGTGCGTCCCCGCGCCGCAGAAGTAGAGGTTGCCGATGTCCTGCGACTTGTTGTGCGGCCGCATCCACGCGCTCTGGAAGAGCGTCGGCTCGACCGAGAAGGCGCTGCCGAGGTGGCTGTTGAGCGTGTCGCGGAAGTAGCGCGGGTCGACGTGCCGCACGACCGTCAGGTGCTTCGACAGGTCGGGGAGGTACCGCGCCTCGAGGTAGGCGAGGATCTTGTCGCGGTACTGCTCGGTGACGCGCGCCCAGTCGGTCGGCCCGCCCAGGTGCGGGACCGGCGAGAGGACGTACCAGCAGTCGTGCCCCGCCGGTGCGAGCGACGGGTCGGTCGCGGTCGGGCGGTGCAGGTAGAGCGAGAAGTCGTCGGCGAGCACCTTCCGGTCGAAGATGTCGCGCAGGAGCTCCCGGTAGCGGGGCCCCATGAGGATCTCGTGGTGCGCGACGTCCTCGTACCGCCGGTTCGTGCCGAAGTAGATCACGAAGAGCGACATCGCGTAGTCGTACTTCGCGAACTTGCGGTCGGTGTTGACCTTCCGGTGCCGCGCCGGCACGAGCTTCATGTAGGCGTGCGCCACCTCGCCGTTGCAGACCACGGCGTCGGCCGCGACCGTCTCGCCCGAGACGAGCCGGACGCCGCGCGCCTCGCGCGTCGCGTCGTCGACGAGGATCTCGGCCACCTCGCTCTGGAGCCGCACCGTGCCGCCGATGTCGCGGAAGCACTGCACGAGCCCCCGCACCAGCGCCCCGGTCCCGCCCATCGCGAAGTGCACCCCCCACTTCTGCTCGAGCGCGTGCACCAGGGCGTAGAGCGAGCTCGCCGCGTACGGGTTGCCGCCGATCAGCAGCGGGTGGAAGCTGAAGAGCTGCCGCAGCCGCTCGTCGCGGAAGCGCGCGTTGACCATCTGCGCCACCGACTGGTCGCTGCGCAGCCGCACGAGGTCGGGGACGACCTTGAGGAAGTCGCCGAGCTTGTTGAACGGCGCGTCGACGAGCGGCATCCCCGTGTTGAAGATGTCCTCGGTGCGCGCGTAGAACTTCTCGTACTGGTCGGCGTCGGCGGGGCTGAAGGCGCGCACCTGCGCGACGAGCTTCTCGCGGTCGCCGTTGTAGTCGAAGACCGAGCCGTCCTCCCAGCGGAGCCGGTAGTACGGGTCGACCGGGACGATGCGGACGTAGTCGGCCGTGCGCTTCCCCGCGATCGCGAAGAGCTCGTCGATCATCCACGGCGCGGTGATGATCGTCGGGCCGGCGTCGAAGGTGTAGCCGTCCTGCTCGAAGACGTAGGCGCGGCCGCCGGGCTTGTCGAGCTTCTCGACGATGGTCACGTCGTGGCCGGTGGCCTGGAGCCGGATCGCGGCGGCGAGGCCGCCGAAGCCGCTGCCGATGACGACGATGCGCATGGTGGATCGGGAGTCGTGAGGAACGGCGCGCGCGCCCTACCGGCTCGCGCGGAGGTGCAGGAGGTGGCAGGCGAAGGCGGCCGTCATCGCGGCCGCGAGCGCCTCGCCCGGCCAGCCGGCGGCGAGGCCGCGGCAGGCGAGCGTGAACGCGGCCCCCGCGCCGAGGAAGCTCAGGAGCCGCACCGGTGGAACGCCGCCCCCGGTACGCTTGTGCCAGAGCGTCAGCCCCACCCCCTCGAGCACCAGCAGCACGAGGACCGCGTCATAGAACGCCGGCCGGTGCAGCCACGCCATCAGGGACTCCACGGACACCGTGTCCCGATCGGGCGCGCGCTCAGCGCGCCGCGATCGCCACGTCGCCCACCGGCGCGGCCGGGCGCATCGCGGCCGGGGCGGGGGCCCGCCGCTTCGCCAGCAGCGCCAGCGCCAGCGGGAGCCCCATCGCCGCCGCCCCCCACCAGAACCCCGCCCACAGCTCGCGCCCGAGGCAGATGCCGAGCGGGAGGACGCCGTTGACCGCGTAGAGGACGAGCGGGAAGCGGTCCCACGCCAGCGTGCGCGCCCACTGCGACGGCGGGACGAAGGCGAGGATCACCCGCGCGATGATCACCGCCACCACGAGCCAGCCGAGCCAGTTCGTGAGCGGCATCGTGTAGAAGGCGGCGCCACCCACGAGTCGCTGGAGCGTCCCCATCGTCTCGGCCGGCGGGAGCTGCCAGATCCAGTGCGAGCTCGAGACCATCGCCGGGTCCATGCTCACGTCCCACGCCGTCATCACGAAGCTCGCCACGAAGGCCCACCACCACTTCGTCGCCCCGTCGTCCTTCGCGACCAGCAGCCGCCCGACGATCGCCAGCGACGCGTAGATCATGTAGAACCACGACGTCGGCAGGTTGAGCGGGACGTGGCCGAAGATGCGGTAGCCGAGGTTGGGCGTGTAGACGTACGGCCCGAAGGGGAGCCCGGTCATCGTCCCGCCGAGCTCGGACGCGAGGGCGATCGTGAAGCCGATGGCGAAGATCAGCCAGGCGCGCGCCGCGCCGAGGCGCCCCGAGAGGTGGAGCACCGTCGCGAGCGCCCCCGTGATCACCGTCGCCTGCCCGGCCCACTTATAGAGGAAGCCGTAGACCTTCATGTTCGTCGGCGTGGCGAGCCACGCCGGGAACGGCGGCGAGAGGAAGGTCGCGAACGCGAAGCCGGAGCCGATGTTGGCGGCGGCGTGGACCGTGAGCAGCACCGCCGCCAGCCGCAGCCAGCGCGCGTCGGCGCCGGGGGCGGTGTCGGGGGTCGGGAGCGTGTGCGACATCTCGGGGACGGCTCGGAACGGCAGGGGGACCGGCGCGCCGGTCCGTGAACGCGATCGGGGTGCGGCTCAGGCGAGCCGCACCAGCTCCTCGGCGGCGGCCGGGTCGGCCGGGGTCCAGTCGAGGTGCGGACCGGCGACCCCCGGGAGCGCGCGCGCGGGCTGGATCACCGGCGTCGCGCGCCAGACGCGCCAGAGCACGCCGAGGCGCTGCCAGTGCGACATCCGCGCCCGGTGTGTGATCGAGTCGTAGTCGAGCCGCTCGAGCGCGCCCAGGATCCCGCTGTAGCCGATCGCGCACGCCCAGGCGCAGCGCTGCGCGTCGGGGGCGAGGAGCGGGATCCCGGGCATCGCCGCCTCGTACAGCGCGCGCGCGCGGCCGACCTCGAAGGCCATGAACGGCTTCCACCGCTCGTCCTGCGCCAGCCGCCGGTCGTGGAGGACGTCGTCGGGGGTGAGGTGGAACATCGCGAGGTCCTGCACCGGGAGGTAGCAGCGCCCGCGCTGCGCGTCCTCGCCGACGTCGCGCAGGATGTTCGTGAGCTGCATCGCGAGGCCGAGCGTCCGCGCGTAGCGGAGCGCCGTCGCGCGCACGTCGGGACCGCCCTGCACGCCGAAGACGTAGGTGCACATCTCGCCGACCGAGCTCGCGACCCCCTCGCAGTAGGTCGCGAGCTCGGCCCACGTCTCGTAGCGCACCGGGCGCAGGTCGCGCGCGACGCCGTCGAGGAGCTCGCGCAGGACGTGCTCGGGGACGCCGCACCGCTCCATCACGCGCCAGAGCTCGCGGAAGACGGGATCCGAGGGCTTGCCCGCCAGCGCCTCGGCCAGCTTCGCCTCGTGCGCGGCGAGTTCGCGGGCGACGGGCGAGTCCTCGTCGGCGTCGTGCAGCCGGGCCTGGTCGGCACGATCGACGATGTCGTCGGCGACGCGGCAGAAGGCGTAGAGCGCGAAGGCGGCCCGGCGCTTCTCCGGCGGCAGGAAGACGCTCGCCAGATGGAAGGTGCGGGCGTGCTCGCGCACGAGGCGCTCGCACACCTGGGCGTCGCGATCGGTCATGGACGAGGGCAGAGGGGGCCGGGGCGGGGGGCCGCCACGGGAGCCGGCCCACCGGACGAACGCCAGTCCGTCCAACGGGTTCCGAGCGCGCACGCGCGGCGACCGGGATGTTGCACCGGGCCCGCGCGTCGGGCAAGCGCCGATCGGCGACGTCCGGGGATTTCCCACACCCGTCGCCCGCAGGGGGACGATGCCGACGCCGGGACTCGAACCCGGACCCCTCGCGAGACGGGATCCTAAGTCCCGCGCGTCTACCAATTCCGCCACGTCGGCCATGCGCCCGCGCCCGGCAAGCATAGCGTGCGCCGCCCGTCCGGGGGAGCGTGCGCCGCACCGCCCTGCCCGGTGCGTCGGCTTGGGCTGTCGAGTCCGGTCGGCATCGCCGGAACCGCCCGGTGGGGCAGGTGCACGACAGGAACGGTAGGAGGACGGCAGGCACGCCACGCATCCTCCCGGGTCGGCGAGCCCAGTGGAATGAGACACGATCACGAAGTCCTTTTCAGGCCGTCCTGCTCGTCGCCTGCCGTTCCTGCCGTTCACCTGCTCCACAAGGCGGTTCGAGCGATGCCGACCGCACGAGGACCGACAGGGACAGACAGAACGCAGACCGCTCACGCCCCCCAGTGCGCCACGTACGCTCCGTCCGAGTCGTAGAGCCGCGCCTGCCGCACCGGATCGAAGACGCGATCGCCGCGCGGGTCGTTGCCGACGCCGGCGACGTACGCCCAGTTCCCCCAGTTGCTGCACGGGTCGTAGTCGACGAGCCGGCTCTCGAACCACTGGGCCCCCGCGCGCCAGTCGACCTCGAGGCGCTTCACGAGCCAGCTCGCCACGTTCTGCCGCATCCGGTTGCTCGTCAGCCCGGTCGCCATGAGCTCGCGCATCGCGGCGTCGACGAACGGCTCGCCCGTCGTCCCGGTGCGCCAGCGCTCGAAGTCGGCGCGCGCGGCCGCGTCGTCGAGCGTGCGCCAGCGGAGGCGTCGCCCGTTGAAGCCGTCGAGCGCGAAGAGCCGCGTCCCCTGCTGCAGCGCGACGAAGCGGAAGAAGTCGCGCCAGAGAAGCTCGAAGACGAGCCAGTAGCTCCCCTCGCTCCGCCCGTGCGCCGCCTCCCACCGCGTCACCTCGGCGTGCACGCGGCGCGGCGAGAGGCAGCCGTGCGCGAGCCAGGCCGAGAGGACGCTCGCGTCGTCGGCGCGCAGCAGCCCGTTGCGCGTCTCCTTGTAGCGCGGCAGGCCGCGCGCCTCCCAGATCCACGACCGGAGCCGTGCGAGCCCCGCCGTCTCGCCGCCGGTGACGCGGCGCGTCGCGCGCGCATCGTCGCCCGGCACGGTGACGCCGAGCGATGCGGGCGTCGGGAGCGCCCCCGCGTCGAGCGCGGGCGGTAGTGGCGGCAGCACCGTCGGCGCGTCGAGCGGCGCACGCGGGGCGCACTCGCGGCGGAAGGCGCGATCGGCGGGCGCCTTCGCGGGGCGCTCGACGCGCTCGCGGAAGGTGGTGAACTGCACCGGGAGCCGCTCGACGTCGAACGGCAGGTCGTCGAGGTGGACGAGCGTGTGCCCCCATGCGCTCTCGCACGGGATGCGCATCGATGCGAGCGCGAGCTCGACGGCGTCCTCGGTGCGCGTCTCCTCGTCGGTCGCCTCCTCGTGGTACGTGCAGCGCGTCGCCCCCGTCTCGCGCGCGAGCGCGGGGAGCACCTCCTCCGGGCGGCCGTGGCGGATCACGAGGTCGCTCCCGCGCGCGCGGAGCGCGGCGCGCAGGTCGGCGAGCGCCTCGCAGAGGAAGCGCAGGCGGAAGGGCCCCGTCTTGTCGAAGCCGAGGGGCGTCGTCGCGCCGACGACACGCGGGTCGAGACAGTAGACGGCGATCACCGTGCCGCCCGCGTCGCGCGCGTGGCGCAGCGCGAGGGCGAGCGCCTCGTGGTCGTCGAGGCGGAGGTCGGTGCGGAACCAGCAGAGGGCGGTCATGCGGGACGGAGGCGGGAGCGACGGGCGCGTGGCGCGCCGCTCCGCAACGCGCGCGGGGCCGGCGTCCGTGCCCGGACACCGGCCCCGCGTCGTCGTGCACCGATCACGCCGTCACGGCCCGACGGGGAGCGTCACGAGGCGCGAGTCCTTCTGGCGCATGTTGTACACGGTGAGCGAGATCACGTCGCCCTCCTTGAGCCCCTTGAGCACGCCCTGCAGGTCGTCGACGCTGCGCACCGCGCGACGCGGGCGCGGGAAGACGATCTCGGTGATCACGTCGAAGCCGGGGTCGAGCCGCGTGCGCGCCGGGCTCCCGGTGGCCAGCTCGGTGACGCGCAGCCCGCGCTGGTTCGCCGGGAGGCTCGCCCGCTCTGCCTGTGCGGCGCTCAGCGGCGCGACGGTGATCCCGAGCTTGTCGGCCGAGATGCCGGCCGGCTCGGCCTCGGGAGCCTCGCTCCGCTCGATCGCCCCCACGGCCGGCGGCGCCGCCTCGTTCGGGGCCTCCGCCAGCTTCACGCGGAACGTCTTCCGCTCGCCGAAGCGCGCGACCTCGACCGCCACCACGTCGCCCGGCTTCTTGCCGCGCACGATGCGCTGCAGGGTGCTGATCCGGTCGGCGTCGCGCCCGTCGACCTTGACGATCACGTCGCCGACCTCGAGCCCCGCGTCCTTCGCCGGGCTCCCGGCGACGCCGTCGGCGCCGAGGCCCGCCACCTTCACGCCGTAGATGCGGTCGAGCCCCGCGGCCTTGGCGTCCTCGGGAGTGACGTCGCCGATCTGGATGCCGAGCACCGCACGGCGCACGCGCCCGAACTTCACGAGGTCGTCGGCGACCTGGCGCGCGAGCGTGATCGGGATGGCGAAGCCGTAGCCCGAGTAGAAGCCCGTCTGGCTCGCGATCGCGCTGTTGATGCCGATCACCTCGCCGCGGGCGTTGAGGAGCGGCCCGCCCGAGTTGCCGGGGTTGATCGCCGCGTCGGTCTGGATGAAGTCGGTGATCGCGTAGCGGCTCTCGAGCAGGCGGCTCAGGCCGCGCCCCTTGGCCGAGATGATCCCCGCGGTCACGGTGAAGTCGAGGCCGAGCGGGTTGCCGACGGCGAAGACCCAGTTGCCGATGCGCGCGGCCTCGTCGTTGCCGAAGGCGAGCGTCGGGAAGCCCTTGCCCTCGATCTTGATCACGGCGACGTCGGTCGTCGGGTCGCGGCCGATGAGCTTCGCCTTGAACGTGCGATGGTCGGCGAGCGTGACCGTCATCCGGTCGGCGTCGGCGACGACGTGGTTGTTCGTGAGGATGTAGCCGTCGGCCGTGATGAGGAAGCCGGAGCCCGACCCCTCGCGCGGGGCGCGCTGCTGCGGCGCCCCCTCGAACTGGCGGAAGAACTCCTCCATCCCCGGCGGCGGCTGCATCCGCCCGCGCTGGCGCGGGTCGGGGCGCCGCGGGTCCTGCTCGACCTCGATGCTCACCACCGCCGGCACGACGCGCTCGGCGACGTCGGCGAAGCCCGGGGCGCCGCCGTCGTCACGGGTCGCGCTCGGCCCCCCGGAGCGCGCCCCCCCCTGCGCGAAGCTCTCGCGCGGCCAGTCGAGATTCGACGCGAGCAGCACCCCGCCCGCGAACGCGGCCGTCACGGCCCCAGCAACCTTCGCTCGTCCCATCGGCATCATCCTCTGGTCTGCTCACCCGTTCGGTGTCCTGCGCACCGGATACGTACCCGGCTGTGCGGCCGGGGTTGCCTCGCGGGTCGTCACGTCGCGCACCGCGTGCGTCCGCCTCCGGTGAACGCACGCGGCGCGCCGGGAGGGTTCCCGGCGCGCCGCGGCGTCCGTCGCTCACTTCTTGTCGTCGACGATCTCGTAGTCGGCCTCGACGACGTCCTCGCCCTTCGCCCCCGCGTTCGGGGCCTCGGCCGAGGGGCCGGCGTTCGGGGCGCCGGCGTCGCCGCCGGTCGCGCCCTGCGCCTGGTAGAGCGCCTGGCCGGCCTCGGAGTAGGCGCGGCTCAGCTCCTCCTGCGCCGCGGTGATCTCGGCGCGGTCGTCGCCGCGCAGCGCCTTGCGGGCGCGCTCGACCGCCTGGTCGAGCCGGTCCTTCATCCCGGCCGGGAGGCGGTCGTTCCACTCCTTCGCGTTCTTCTCGACCTCGTAGGCGAGCGAGTCGAGCCGGTTGCGGGCGTCGATCCCCTCGCGGCGCGCCTTGTCCTCGGCCGCGTTCTTCTCGGCGTCCTTGACCATGCGGTCGATCTCGGCGTCGGAGATCCCGCTCGACGCCTCGATGCGGATCTTCTGCTCCTTGCCGGTCGCCTTGTCGCGCGCCGTCACGTGCAGGATGCCGTTGGCGTCGATGTCGAAGGTGACCTCGACCTGCGGCATGCCGCGCGGGGCGGGCGGGATCCCGGTGAGCTGGAACTTGCCGATCGTCTTGTTGTAGACGGCCAGCTCGCGCTCCCCCTGCAGGACGTGGATCTCGACCTGCGTCTGGTTGTCGTCGGCGGTGCTGAACGTCTCCGACTTCTTGGTGGGGATCGTCGTGTTGCGCGGGATGAGCGTCGTCATGACGCCGCCCAGCGTCTCGATGCCGAGCGAGAGCGGGGTGACGTCGAGCAGGAGGACGTCCTTCTGCTCGCCGGTGAGCACCGCGCCCTGCACGGCGGCGCCGATGGCGACCACCTCGTCGGGGTTGACGCCCTTGTTCGGCTCCTTGCCGAAGAACTTCTTGACCGTCTCCTGGATCTTCGGGATGCGCGTCGAGCCGCCGACGAGGAGGACCTCGTCGATGTCGCCCGGCTTCATCCCCGCGTCGGCGAGCGCCTTCTCCATCGGCGGGATGGTGCGCTGGATCAGGTCGTCGACGAGCTGCTCGAACTTGGCCCGCGTGAGCGAGTAGTTGAGGTGCTTGGGCCCCGACTGGTCGGCCGTGATGAACGGCAGGTTGATGTCGGTGCTCATGGTGCTCGAGAGCTCCATCTTCGCCTTCTCCGCGGCCTCCTTCAGGCGCTGGAGCGCCATCGGGTCCTTGGAGAGGTCGATCGCCTGGTCGCGCTTGAACTCGGCGACCAGCCAGTCGATGACGCGCTGGTCGAAGTCGTCGCCGCCGAGGTGCGTGTCGCCGTTGGTGCTCTTGACCTCGAACTGGCGCGAGCCGTCGACGTCGTAGAGCTCGAGGACCGAGATGTCGTAGGTGCCGCCGCCCAGGTCGAAGACGGCGACCTTCTCGTCCTTCTTCTTGTCGAGGCCGTAGGCGAGCGCCGCGGCGGTGGGCTCGTTGATGATGCGGAGCACGTCGAGCCCGGCGATCTTCCCGGCGTCCTTGGTCGCCTGGCGCTGCGCGTCGTTGAAGTACGCCGGCACGGTGACGACCGCCTTGGACACGGAGTGCCCGAGGTAGTCCTCGGCCGTCTGCTTCATCTTCTGCAGGATCATCGCCGAGATCTCGGGGGGCGTGTAGCGCTTCCCCTGGATCTCGACCGAGGCGAGGTCGTTCTGCCCGGCGGCGACCGTGTACGGGACGCGCCCCTGCTCCTCGCGCGCCTCGCTCATCTTGCGCCCCATGAAGCGCTTGATCGAGAAGACGGTGTTCTGCGGGTTGGTGACCGCCTGCCGCTTCGCGATCTGGCCGACGAGGCGCTCGCCGTCCTTGCTGAAGCCGACCACCGAGGGGGTGGTGCGGCCGCCCTCTGCATTGGGGATGACGACCGGGTCGCCTCCCTCCATCACGGCCACCACCGAGTTCGTGGTGCCGAGGTCGATGCCGATGACCTTGTCCGCCATGTGGGTCGTGTCTCGTCGGTAGGGGTGGGTCGCGGCCCGCGCGGGCCGGTCGGGGCGCCGGCCCGGCGCGACGGCCCCGAAGTCGGGGCGCGCGCGGCGCGGCGACGCGTGGCAAGGGGAGGGGCAATCGGGGGGCCACGCCCGGCTGCCGTTCCGGCCGAACGCGTGTGCACGGCTGGCAGGGGTGGTCCGCGGGCGACGGGCGGTCCGTCCGCATGGCAGGGGCGGCCGCCACCTCGGGCCGGGCCCGGGCGCCCGGCGCGGCGGCGCCGGTTAGCTTGCGCGCCGGCCCCCCTGCTTCCGGACGCGCATGTTCCCGATCGGCGACGAGAACCCCACCGAGCATCGCCCCGGCATGACCTGGGCGCTGCTCCTCGCCATCGCGGCGGCGTGGCTCCTCGTGCAGGGCGCGGGCTTCGACGCGGCGGCGCTGGTGGCGAGCGTCTGCAACCTCGGCCTCGTCCCCGGCGAGGTGACGCGCATGGCCCCCGTCGGCGAGGCGGTCCCGATGGGGCTCGGCTGGGCCTGCGTCGTCGACCGCGAGCCGATCAACGCGCTCACCCCGCTCACCAGCATGTTCCTGCACGGGAGCTGGGGGCACATCCTCGGCAACGCGCTCTTCCTCTACGTCTTCGGCGACAACGTCGAGGACGTGATGGGGCACGCGCGCTTCCTCGCGTTCTACGTCGTCTGCGGGCTCGCTGCGGCGCTCGCCCACGTGGCGCTGCAGCCGGCCTCCCCGATCCCGACGGTCGGTGCGTCGGGGGCGATCTCCGGCGTGATGGGGGGCTACCTCGTCATGTTCCCGCGCGCCCGGGTGCGGATGTACATCCCGCCGATCTTCCTCTTCCACTTCCCGGCGTGGCTGGTGCTGCTCTACTGGTTCGTGCTGCAGGTGCTCGCGGGGCTCCCGCAGCTCACCATGCTGCGGCAGGACCCGGCCGGCGGGGTGGCGGTCTGGGCGCACGTCGGCGGCTTCGTCGCGGGGGTGGTCCTCGTGCGCTTCTTCACCCACCCCGAGCGCCTCGCACGCAGGCAGGCGGCCGCGCGCGCGGAGCTGCTGCGCCGGTACGTCTGAGGGCTCCCGCCGCGGCGTCGGGCGGGGAGGGGCGGCGATGTAACGGTCGTGTGTCGTCGCGCCCGGCCATTTGCCATGGGGGCTACCTTCCCGCGCGGCGCGGGGCTGGCGCGGGCGGGCCGAGGGTGGCCGGTCGGCGACCCCTGCGCCGGGCCGCCCCCGGGCGGTCCGCACCCCGGTCGCCGGGGCGCGCTCCCGACCCGAGTCCAGACTCCCCCGTGCGATTCATCCCCCGCGACGAGCGCTTCTTCGACCTCTTCGCCGACATCGCGACCATCCTCGTCCAGTCGGCCGGCGAGCTGCAGGCCCTCTTCGCCGACCCGAGCCGCCTCGACGAGCAGGTCACGAAGATCAAGGAGCTCGAGCACGCCGCCGACCGCCTCACGGCCGAGGCGAACCGCAAGGTCGACACGAGCTTCGTCACGCCGATCGACCGCGAGGACATCCACGCCCTCGTCACGCGCCTCGACAACGTCGTCGACCTGATCGACGGCTGCGCGCGCCGCGCCCAGATCTACCGCATCACCGAGCGCCGCGACCCCGCCGTGCGCCTCTGCGCCGTCATCGGCGAGGCGTGCGCCGCCATCAAGGACGCCGTCGCGGCGATGAAGAAGCCGCAGCAGGTCTACGAGCACGGCGTGCGCATCAAGCGCCTCGAGGAGCAGGGCGACGCGATCTACCACGACACGCTCGGCAACCTCTTCGCCGGCGCCACCGACGCGCTCACCGTCATGAAGTGGAAGGACCTCTACGACGCGCTCGAGACCGCGCTCGACGAGTGCCACTACGTGTCGCTCGCGCTCGAGAGCATCTCGCTCAAGAACAGCTGATCCCGTGGAAGCCTACGTCGTCGCGATCGTCGCGATCGCGCTCGTCTTCGACTTCATCAACGGCTTCCACGACAGCGCGAACTCGATCGCGACGATCGTCGGGACCCGCGTCCTCGGGCCGTTCCAGGCCGTCCTCTGGGCGGCGGTCTTCAACTTCTCCGCGCTCTTCGTCGTCGGCACCGCCGTCGCCAAGGCGGTGAGCGCGGGCTACGTCGACCAGGCCGCCGTCGGCGCCAACGTCATCGCGGCCGCGCTCACGGGCGCGATCGTCTGGAACCTCATCACCTGGTGGTTCGGCATCCCGAGCTCGTCGTCGCACGCGCTCCTCGGCGGCTTCGGCGGCGCGGCGATCGCCTCGGCCGGGTGGGAGGCGCTCAAGTTCCCCGGCAAGTGGGGGCAGACGATCGCCGCGATCGCGCTCTCGCCCGCGCTCGGCGCGATCATGGGGCTCGCGCTCATGGTCGTGGTCTACCGCCTCTTCCAGCGCACCGCCCCGGGGAAGGTCGACAAGTTCTTCCGCCCCGCGCAGCTCGTCAGCTCGGCGCTCCTCTCGCTCGCCCACGGCGGCAACGACGCGCAGAAGACGATGGGGATCATTGTCGGCCTCCTCTCGGCGCCGAGCGTGAACCGGCTCTTCGCCGACGAGGCGGGGTGGCTGCGGATCTTCAACGTCCCGACGGCCGACACGATCCCCTTCTGGATCGAGCTGAGCGCCTACGTCGCCATCGCCCTCGGCACGCTCTTCGGCGGCTGGCGCATCGTGCACACCATGGGGACGCGCATCACCAAGCTCCGGCCGGTCGGCGGCTTCTGCGCCGAGACCGGGGGCGCGATCGTGATCCTCCTCGCCAGCCGGCTCGGCATCCCGGTGAGCACCACGCACACGATCACCGGGGCCATCGTCGGGGTCGGCGCGGCCAACCGCGTGCGCGCGGTGCGCTGGGGGCTGGCCGGCAACATCGTCTGGGCGTGGATCGTCACGATTCCGGCCTCGGGGCTGCTGGCGGCGCTGAGCGCCGTCATCTTGAACGCTCTGGTGGTGGCCGGGCGCGCCTGATCGCGTCCGGCCCCCCGGCGTCGCCGGGCGGCGGCGCCGGAGCCGGGACCGGACGCACGGGGCACGGATGAGCGGAGCGCGGCACGAGGAGCAGGACGAGGCGGGGACGCCCGCGGCGCACGGGCACGAGGCGGGGGCGCCGGACGCGCGTCCGGCCGACCCGGCGCTCTTCTTCAACCGCGAGCTGAGCTGGCTCGAGTTCAACGCCCGCGTCCTCCACGAGGCGCGCGACCCGCGCACGCCGCTCCTCGAGCGGCTCAAGTTCCTCGGCATCTTCAGCTCGAACCTCGACGAGTTCTACCAGGTCCGCGTCGGGGGGCTGCGCCGCAAGGTGCACGGCAACCAGCCCGGCTATCCGCAGGAGGCGCTGCAGCCGGTCGAGCTCCTCCCGGCGATCGAGCGGCGCGTCGCCGAGCTCCTCGTGCAGCAGCGCGCCTGCCTCTACCAGGAGATCCTCCCCGCGCTCGCGCAGCACGGCGTGCGCCTGGTGCGGATGAACGACCTCTCGCCGGCCGAGTGGCTGGCGGTCGACGAGTACTTCGAGCGCGAGGTCTTCCCCGTGCTCACGCCGCTCGCGGTCGACCCGGGGCACCCGTTCCCCTACATCAGCAACCTCTCGCTCTCGCTCGCGGTGCGGGTGCTCGACCCGAAGAAGGGCGTCGAGCACTTCGCGCGCGTCAAGGTGCCGAAGTCGCTCCCGCGGTGGGTCCCGGCCGGGCGCGCGCGGCACTTCGTCCCGATCGAGGAGGTCATCGGCGCCAACCTCGGGGCGCTCTTCCCCGGCATGGAGATCGTCGGGTGGCACGCCTTCCGGATCACGCGCTTCTCCGACCTCGACCTCACCGGCGTCGACGAGGACGACGACCTCCTCGCCGTCGTCGAGCGGCAGGTCTTCGAGCGCAAGTTCGGCGAGGTGGTGCGGCTCGAGGTGCAGGCTGGCATGCCCGAGGCCGTGCGCACGCTCCTCCTCGAGGAGCTGCGCGAGGAGGAGGGGGCGGCCCAGCTCTCGCTCCCGCTGGCCGAGCGTGACGTCGACGAGTCGGGGGCGCTCCTCGACCTCGCCGACCTCGTGGCGCTCGCGGGGGCCGTCGACCTCCCGGAGCTGCGCGACCCGCCGCTCGTGCAGAAGGTCCCCGACGAGCTGCACGAGACGGGGATGTTCGAGGCGATCCGCCACCGCGACGTCCTCGTCCACCACCCGTTCGAGAGCTTCCGCGACACCGTCGAGCGCTTCCTCGAGGTGGCGGCGACCGACGACCACGTGCTCGCGATCAAGGTGACGCTCTACCGCACCTCGGGCGAGACGGCGATCGTCAAGGCGCTCATCGAGGCGGCGCAGCGCGGCAAGCAGGTGGTGGTGCTCATCGAGCTGCAGGCGCGCTTCGACGAGGCCAACAACATCACGTGGGCGCGCACGCTCGAGAACTACGGCGTGCACGTCGTCTACGGCGTGCCGGGGCTCAAGACGCACACCAAGACGGTGCTCGTCGTGCGCCGCGACCCCGACGGCATCCGGCGCTACATCCACCTCGGCACCGGCAACTACAACTCGCGCACGGCGCGGCTGTACACCGACGTCGGGCTCTTCACCTGCAGCCCGAGCATCGGCGCCGACGTGAGCGACCTGTTCAACGCGCTCACCGGCTTCAGCCGCCAGAAGCTCTACCGCAAGCTCCTCGTCGCGCCGGCCAACATGCGCCCGCGCTTCGTCGAGATGATCGAGCGCGAGGCGGCGCATGCCCGCGCCGGGCGCGGCGGCCGGATCGTCGCGAAGATGAACGCGCTCGTCGATCCCGAGACGATCCTCGCCCTCTACCGCGCCTCGCAGGCCGGCGTCGAGATCGACCTGATCGTCCGCGGCGTCTGCTGCCTGCGCCCGGGCATCCCCGGCACGAGCGACCGGATCCGCGTGCGCAGCCTCATCGGCCGCTTCCTCGAGCACTCGCGCCTCTTCTGGTTCGCCAACGGCGGCGACGGCGAGTTCTGGTTCGGCAGCGCCGACTGGATGCCGCGCAACTTCGACCGCCGCGTCGAGACCGTCGTGCCGGTCGAGGACCCGACGCTCCACCCGCGGCTCCACTCGCTCTTCGAGACCTGCCTCGCCGACAACCGGCAGGCGTGGACGCTCGCGGCCGACGGGACGTGGACGCAGTCCGTCCCGCCTGATGACGGGGCGGTGATCGCGACGCACGTCGAGCTGATGGCCGACCCGTGGGGGCGGCACGCGGTGGCGGTGCCGCGCGGGGTCCTGGCGGCGCGGCCGGCGGAGTAGGGAGTCCGCGGCGGGGCCACCACGGTGCGCCCGCGCGGCGCGTGACACGCTCCCGGCGCCGCTCGTCCCTGCGGGGAGCGACGCCCACCCGCGTCCACGGGAGGTCGACACGTCACGCGGAGTGCCGATGCACGGAGTGCGGACGGGCGGGGGCCTGCGGGCCGTCGCCGGGGTGGGATGCGTCGTGCTGGCGGCGTGCGCCGATGCGCGCGCCCCCGAGGCGACGGCGCCGGCCGGACCGCCGGCCGCGGCGCTCTCGGCGCAGGAGCAGCGGGCCATCGACGCGACGCTCGCGCTCTGGCGCGACGCCGACCCCGCGAAGCATCCCAAGGGATCGTGCAGCGGCTGCCACGGCGCCGACTGGTTCGACCTCGCGCGGATCGGCTCGACCGACGCCGACCTGCAGCGCCGCGCGATCCTCGACGGTGCGACGCCGTCCGAGGCCGCGACGCTCGTCGAGGCGGTGCGCGCCTACCGCCGGCGCCACGCGCTCCCCGCCGAGACGGCGACCGGGTTCCGCCCCTTCCAGCCCGGCGGCGCGCCGCTCCCCGGTGCCACCGCGCGCGACCGCGACGTCGCCTTCGGCGAGCAGCTCGTCACGCTCCTCCCCACGCTCATGGGCGAGGCGCCGATCGCCGATCTCGCGCAGGCGCGCCGCGCGCACGCCGAGCTGGCCGACCTGGTTCGCGGCGCCAACGACGCCGGCGCGAACCCGCGGCGGCTACACCTGCGCACGCTCCCCACCGGCGTGGTCTATCCGCGCTGGTCGGCCGACATGGCCCACGTCGAGGGGACGCTCAACGACTGGATCGGCGACATGGCGCGCGACCCGCGCCCCGGGTTCGCCGCCGAGTGGCGCGCCCTCCAGGACGCCTACCTCGCGTCGCCCGACAACGCGACCTTCTGGGCGATGTACGGCGCCGTCGACCGGATGCTCCGCCCCATCGACTCCACGGTCTCGGTGCGCAGCTTCCTCGACGCCAAGTTCAAGTCGGCGCTCATCGGGCAGCACCTGCTGCGCATGGAGCGGCTCGGCCGGCTCGACGAGTTCGCGCTCTCGGGCGTCGCCTTCGCCTACCTGGATGCGCCGGCGATGCGCACGGTCGCCGGGCTCACGCACCGCGACCTTCCCAGCGCGCTCTGGGACTTCGCCGATCGCGCGCGCACCACGTTCGGCGGGCGCGGCATGCCGGGCTTCACCGTCGACGGGCTCGCCGAGGCGCTGCGGGCGGGGAACGCGCCGGCGTTCGTCGCGGCGAGCGTCACCCCCGGCCTCCGCTGGCGCGACGAGGAGCAGGCGATCCGCCTCGCGTGGTTCTGGCTCGGGTGGACCTTCGAGCCGACGCTGCAGCGCTCGGGGCCGAGCAACAGCACGCGCAGCGGCGAGTACATGAAGCAGTCGCTGCACCGTGCCGGCATGATGCTCCACAAGGGCTTCGCCGACGCGGCGCGGCACGTCGCGCTGCGCGCGCTCCCCGCCGGGCGCTTCGAGCCGCGCACCGGCGTCACGGCGCCGCCCCCGGCGTGGCGGATGGACAACGACCTCTGGGCCTACGGCCACTGGCGCGGCGCCGCCGCGCGCGACGTTCCCGGCGCCGAGGCGACGCTCGCCCGCCAGCGCGCCCTGCACGACCGCTTCCTGGGCAACTGGTTCCGCATGCAGGCGCACCTCCACCTCGAGGCGGCGGCGCAGGGGCCGGTGCCGCAGGTCGAGCGCGTGATGGACGAGGTGGGCCACCTGCGGCAGTTCCTCGCGGAGCGGCAGCCGGCGACGCACGCCGCCGACCTCGAGCTGCTGCGTCGCGTCGTCGCGACCGCCGGGGCGACGCTCCCGTGAGGTGACGGCGTGCGGCGCCCACGCCGCACGCACGCGCCCTCACTCGAGGGGCGCGACCAGCTCGGCGATCCGCGGCCCCATCGCCACCAGCGCGGCCATCTCGTCGGCGTGCCGCTCGACCTCGGCCACCACCGCGCGCCACGTGCGGATCCGCGTCGCGTCGTCGAGCCGCGTGAAGTCGCCACGGTCGGGGATGCGGCCGCCCGGGAGCCGCGACACGAACGCCGGGGACGGCGCGATCACGAGCGTCCGGCGCAGCCCCGCGCCGCGCCCCCGGCGCCAGGGGAGCGACTTGTCGAACCACCCCGGCACGAGGTGCGGGTAGAAGTGCGGGTAGAGCACCAGCCCGTCGCCCGCGCCGTAGTCGACGGCGAGGTGGTAGTCGATCACGCCGCCGTCGCGGTGCACGCGGTTCCCGTCGCCGGGGATGCGCACGCCGGGGAAGAGGAGCGGGATCGCCCCGCTCGCGAGGAGCGCCGGCGCGAGCGACTCGCGCGTGAGCGGGAGGTGGCGCGTCGGGAAGTCGGTGAAGGCCGTGAACGCCGCCGGCGACGGGTCGGCGTGGAAGATCACGCGCCGCACGTGGAGCGCGAGCGTGCGGCGGTGCACGAGATTGGACGCCGCCGCGAGCGCCAGCGCCGCCGCCTGCACGCCGTAGCGTTCGCTCGCGATCGCGTGGCGCGACTCGGCCGTCACCACGTGCAGCCGGAGCCACGGGTGGGCGAGGATCTCGTCGACCCCCGACTCGCCGAGGAGCGTGCCGAGGATCTCGCGCGCCACCCGCCCGATGTACGCGACGCCCGGCTTGGGCGGGTAGGTCTGCTCGATGTACGCGGCACGTGCGCGGTCGAAGGCGGCGAGCGGGTCGCGCTGCGCGGCGCAGGCGAGGCGCCAGCTCCCGATGCTGCTCCCGATGCCGTGCACGGGGCGCGTGCGCGCGCCGGCGAGGAAGTCGCCCCAGAGCCACCGGTCGAGCCCCGCGAGCACGAGCCACTTCGGGCCCCCGCTCGCGCCGGGGATCACGTCGACGTCGTCGGCCCGGAGCCCGCGCTCGCGCAGCAGCCGCAGCGCGTCGGGGCCGGCGCGCAGGACGAGGGTGCGCGGCGCCATCGCGCGTCAGTCGACGCGGTCGTCGTCGTCGTGCGAGACGGGGCGCCCGTCGGGGCCGATCACCTCGACCGCACGGTCGAGCACCGCGGCGAGGAGCCCCGACTTGCGGCTCGCCCCCCAGAGCTCGAGGCGCATCGACGCCGCGCGCGGGTCGGGGCGCGGCGTGAGCCGCACCGCCTTCTCGCCCACCTGCACCTCGAGGGTGCGCACCGCGCCGACGTGGCCGCGGTCGAAGCCGTCGGCGATGCGCAGCAGCGCGGCGAGCCGGCGCACGCGCTGGCGCTGCTCGCGCCCGAGCTGGGCGTACGGGCGGTGCCGCAGCTTGGGCTCGGGGCCGCGATGGTAGCGCGCCACGTTCGCCATCACCAGCCGCTCCTCGGGGCCGACGCCCACCAGCCGCGCGTGGCTGATGAGGTGGTAGGCGTGCTTGTGGTGGTCGTCGTAGCTGATGTGATAGCCGATGTCGTGCAGCAGCGCGGCGTCGGCGAGCGTCTGCCGGTCGGCGGGGCGGAGCGTGAGGTGCGGCGCGAGCGCGTCGAAGAGCTGGAGCGCGAGCGCGCGGACGTGGTGCGCGTGCGGCGCCTCGTAGTTCGTGCGCTCGGCGAACTGCAGCACGCTCCGCTCGCGCCCCTCGCCCGGGTCGGTGGCCTGCGGCGTCACCTCGGCCGCCTCGAGCAGCAGCCCCTCGCGGATGCCGTACGCGCTCACGTGCAGCTCGCGGATGTCGAGGAAGGCCATCACCTCGGCCGCCGCCGCGAGCCCGGCGACGATGATGTCGGCGCGCAGCGGGTTGAGCCCCGGCACCGCGAGCCGCTCGGCCGGCGAGAGCTCGACGAGGCGGTCGAGGAGGTGCTCGACGTCGCCGCGCGTCACCTGCGTCCCGTGGACCGAGCGCACCTGCTGCGTCGCGCGCTGCCGCGCGAGGAGCATCCCGGCGAGGTTCGTGAAGCTGCCGCCGGAGCCGATCATCGTCGCCCCCTTCCACTCCTTGAGCGCGAAGCGCGAGGCGACCTCCTCGCGCAGCGCCTTGCGGAGCTTCCGCACGCCGCGGCGCGCGTCACCCTTCAGGTACGCCTCGGTGGCGCGGATCGCGCCGAAGGGGAGCGAGAGGAGCCGCTCGACGAGGCCGTCGGCCGACAGCGCGAGCTCGAGCGAGCCGCCGCCGATGTCGCAGACGACGTGGCGCCCGCTCCCGAGGTCGAAGTGCGCCTTGGCGCTCAGGAACGAGAGCCACGCCTCCTCCTCGCCGCTGATGACGCGCGCCTGCAGCCCCGAGGCGTGCCGCACCCGCTCGAGGAAGGCCGCGCCGTTCCCCGCGTCGCGCACCGCGCTCGTGGCGACGCACTCGATGCGCGACGCGCCCAGCTGCACCGCGAGCGCCTGCATCCGCTGCAGCCCCTCGAGCGCCGCCTGCATGTTGGCCTCGCCCAGCAGCCCCGTCTCGTCGACGCCGGCCGAGAGGCGCGGCGCCGCCTTCATCTCGTCGACGACGCGGATCTCGCCGCTCGGCGTGACGTCGGCGATGATCGCGCGGATCGAGTTCGAGCCGATGTCGATCGCGGCGATGCGCCGCGTCCCCGCGGCGGCGACGGCGGGGTGGGGGACGGGAGGCGTGGGGGACGGCGTGCGCTCGGTGGCCATGCGGCGGGAAGGTGCGGTGCCGGGAACCTAGGGCGCGCGAGCCGCCGCGCCAGCCGAGACCGTCCCGCGCGCGACGGCCGATCGCCTCGCGCGCACCGCGCGCGTCAGGGCGCGACCGCGGCCGACGCCGGCGCCTCGAGCCCCGCGAGCGCGCGCCGCCGCATCGCCGCGGGGATCGGCGCGTAGCCGAGCGCGTAGGCGTCGTCGTCGCCGCGCTCGAGCGCCCAGCGGACGAAGCGGCGCGCCGCCGCGACGCGCGCCGTGTCGCGTCCGGCCATCGGCACGACGAGCCAGCTCAGCGACGCGATCGGGTAGCTCTCCGCCCCCGGCGCATCGACGATCGACGTCGCGAACTCCACCGTGTCGTCGATGCTGCCGAGCATCGCCTCGGCCGCCGCGCGCAGGTTCCCCGTGGCGGGCGTCACCCACGCCCCCGCGTGGTTGCGGAGCCGCGCCGCCGGGAGCCGGTTCTGCACGGCATACACCGCCTCGACGAGGCCGAGCGCGTGGGGCGTCGCCTTCACCTCGGCGGCGACCCCCTCGTTGCCGCGCACCCCGGTGCCGACCGGCCACGCCACCGCCGTCGCGCGCCCCGGCCCGGCCGCCCACGCGGGGCTCACCCGCGCGAGGTAGTCGGTGACGACGTACGTCGTCCCGCTGGTGTCGGCGCGGTGGACGACGCGCAGCGGCGCGTGGGGGAGCGCGATGTCGGGGTTGAGCGCGACGAGGCGCGCGTCGTCCCAGCGCACGATGCGCCCGAGGAGGATGTCGGCGAGCGTCGCGCCGTCGAGGTGGAGCGTCCCCGTGACGCCGGGGAGGTGGTAGGTGACGGCGACGCCGCCGACGACCATCGGGACCTGCCGCACCGCGCGCGACGCGAGCGCGCGGCGCGCGGCGGCGTCGAGCGGGACGTCGGTCGCCGCGACGTCGAGCGTGCCGTCGACGAGGCGGCGCACCCCCTCGCCCGAGCCGACGGTGCGGTAGTCGACGCGGGTCCCCGTCTCCCCGAGCCAGCGGGAGAACCAGCGCGTGTAGACCGGATACGGGAAGGTCGCGCCACCGGCGACGAGGTCGACGCGGGCGTCGTCGCGGGCGGCGCGCGGGGCGGGAGCGTCGCACGCGGCGAGCACCACGCCGGCGAGCGCGGCGACCAGGCCGCGGGCGGTCGCGCCCGCGCGACGGAGAGGCATCGCGTTCAGAGGTCGTTCGCGAAGCTCATCAGCTTCACGCGCCCGTCGCGCTCGAGCACGAAGCGCGCGAGCGACACGCTGTCGCGCGCCCCGCCCGGGCGGCGCAGCACGGCGACGCACGGGCCGCGCATCGTCCCCGTCCCGACGGGGATCGCCGTCGGCCCGCACCGCACCGCGCTCACCTCGGCGGTGCCGCCGTCGCGCAGCACCAGCTCGCGCGCCCGCGCGAGCCCGGCGCCGGCGCGCAGCTGCATCATCTCCCACGCGACCGCCGGCATGAGGCGCTGCCCCGCCTCCGGGCTGTCGGCGTAGTAGAGCCACGCGAACTCGCGCTCCGTGATGGTGAGCGAGTCGACTGCGGCACGGTCGCCGGCGGCGAGACCGGCGGCGTAGGCCCGGAAGAGCGCGAGTGCGGTCGGTGCGCCGCCGGCGAGCGCCGTCGGCCCCTCGCCGCCCAGCTTCGCCTTCCAGCGCCGGAGCGCCTCGGGCGGGGGGAAGATGCTGTCGACGACGTAGCCGGGGATGCGGCGGAGCGAGTCGGCCGAGGCGATGACGGTGCCGTCGCTGCGACGCTCGACCATTCGCGGGTCGACGCCGGCGGGGACCCACGCGAGGCTGTCGGGGCGGGCGGCATCGCCGGCGCCGGGAGCGCAGGCCGCGGCCGCGAGGAGGGTGGCCGCGAGCGCGGCGAGTCGGGAAAGGGCGCGAGGCATCACGAGGAGGAACGAAAAACGCTCGGGGGACCCGGGGCCAGCGCCCCGGGCCCCCCGAGCGGACTTTCGAGGACTCAGTTCCGGCGGTACGAGGTCCAGCCGGTCCACCACTGCTCGCCGATCGGCGTCGCCGGGTTGGCGGCGCCACGGAACGCCGTCCCCGAGAGCGTGCCCCCGAAGAAGCCGCCGGCACGAGCCGAGATGCGGGCCGGGAACGTGGCGAGGCCGCCCGTGCGCGCGAGCGTGTTGGCCGTCGACGGCGTCCAGTCGAAGGTCGCGTCGTTGGCGATCACCGTGCTCGCCGACGGGACGCCGACGAAGTTCGCCTCGACCGTCGTCGCGACCGAATCGATGCTGCGGCCGGTCAGGCGGCCGCCGTTGCCGAAGCGACGCGCGTTCGCGTCGGCCACGGTCTCGAACGAGAGCGAGTCGAGCGTGCGCCCCTGGCCCGCGCCGCCGTGCTCGACGAAGAGCACGTTGCGGATGTCGAGCGAGTCGTCGGTGAAGCGGGTGAGCGTCTCGGGGTTGAAGATCGAGATGCCCGCCTCGGGCCAGCGGCCGATGATGCCGTTCACCCAGACGCCGCCCGTGCCGCGACGGATGTTGGCACCGAGGCCGCCGTCACGCCCCGCGCGCGGCGGGAGGACGCCCTGGCCCGGGCCGATGAGCGTGAAGTTCGCGAAGACCGGGACCGAGAACGGCGTGCTGTTGAAGCCGTTCGCGCAGGTGCCGGCGGTGGCGCCGCAGCCGTCGACCTCGAAGCCGCTCTGCTCGGCCGAGAGGTTGCCGACGTTCCCCGGGCGATCCTCGACGCGGGGGCCGGTCTGGAGGCCGATGAGGAACTGGTTGCGGCCGCGGTAGCCCTCGGCGGCGTCGAAGTGGTCGTCGCCGGCCTCGTACGAGACGAGGTTGCGGCCGTCGACCGTGCCGCCGAACCACTCGAAGTGGTCGTCGAGGCCGCGCAGACACTGCACGTTCTGGATCTGCGTGCCGCGCCCGACGGCGTACATCGAGAGGCAGTTCAGCTCGACGTTCACCTGCGCGGCGGCGCCGGCGAACTCGATGCGCACGAAGTTGAGCGAGCCGCTGTTGTCGCCGTCCGCGGTGCCGCCGTTCCAGCTGATCGTGTCGACGGGCGTCGGCCCCTCGACGACGGTGCGGCCGGTGCGGTTCGACGTCGCGTTGCCCACGATGACGACGCCACCCCAGTCACCCGGGAAGGCCGGCTGGCCGGCCTGGCGCGCCGACGAGGTGAAGACGATCGGGGCGCTGCGCGTCCCCTCGGCGATCAGGCGCGCGCCGCGGAGCACGACGAGCGCGGCGACCGTCGGGTTGGTGCCGTCGGCGACGGCCGGGCCGATGATGCGCGTGCCGGGCTGGATCGTGAGCGTCGCGCCGTTGGCGACCGAGATGATGCGCGTCAGGCGATAGACGCGGTCGGCGGTCCATGTGGTGGCCGTCGTCACGTCGGCCGTCACGTCGATCGTCCCCGCGGCGCCAGCGGCGAGCGTCGCGCCCGAGACCTCGGGCGAGAAGACCGAAGTGTCGGTGCCGCGCACCGTGGCGACCTGGTAGCGGTAGGTCGTCGACGGGATCAGCCCCGTGTTCGTGAACGTCGTCGCGGTGCCCGTGACCGCGTTCGGGATGACCGTGGGCGTGCCACCCGTCGCGCCCTCGAGGCGGCGCACGACGTAGCCGGTGGCGCCGTTGACGGCGGTCCAGCTGACGGTGAGCGAGGTGGGGGTGGCGCCGCCGACCGTGACGTTGGTCGGGGCGGCCGGGCGCGACGGTGCGTCGTCGTCGTCGCCGCACGCGCTCAGCGCGAGCGAAGCGAGGAGGACACCGGCGAGCGGACCGCGACGGAGGAAGCTCGACATGGAGAGGACGGTGGACTGTGTCCGGAGGAGGGAACGACCGGCCGCCGACGGGAGCGGCTCGGCTGGGACCAAATGAAGAGGGTGGCACCGCGCGCTTCCGTGACGGCCATGTCACGGTCACGTCAACGGGCCACCCTCCGGCTCAGGTCGCGGGCGACGCCCGCCGACCCTCGGTCAGTTGCGCCACTGCAGGCCGAAGGAGACCTGGCGGCCGAGGCGCCACTCCTGCCGCGTGAAGCCCCCCTGGTCGAGGCGGAAAGGCGCGTCGAGGAGGTTGCGCCCGTCGAGGCGGAGCGCGACCTGCCGCCCGACCGGGATGCGCAGCGAGAGGTCGACGAGGTTGCGGGGCTGCTCGTAGAGATCCGGGAAGGGGATCGTGCCGGCGGAGAAGATGCGCGGCCCGACCACGCCGTACTGCAGCGTCGCGCTCGTGCGGCCGTCCGTGCTCGTCCAGGTCGCGCCTGCGTTCACCACCCACGGGGCCTGGCCCACCATCGGACGGTTGGCGTTCGTGTTCGCTGACTCGCCCTCGCCGATGCGGATCTCGCTCTGCATCACGGTGACGTTGCCGAAGACCGTGAGCGGCGAGAGCGCCGCCGCGAAGGTGCCGAGGTTCTTGCGCACTTCGGCCTCGACGCCGTAGTTGAAGGCCGAGCGGGCGTTGAAGAACGAAATGAGCTGCTCCGTCCCGCCCGTGGCGATGTCGATGCGCTCGATCGGGGCGTCGAAGTTCTTGTAGAACGCGCCGAAGCTCAGCACCTCGCCGGCGCTCGGGTACCACTCCCACTTGGCGTCGTAGTTCTGGATCAGCGTGCGGCGCAGTTCGGCATTGCCCCTCGTGATCGCGCTGCCGACGACGTCGAGGAACTGGACGGGCGAGAGCTCGCGGTATTCCGGGCGGGCGAGCGTCTGCGTCGCCGACAGGCGGACCGCGCTGTTCTCGGTCGCCTGCACGTTCACGACGAGCGACGGGAGGACATCGGTGTTCCGCAGGCGCGCCGGGAAGCGCGACCCGTTCGAGAGGAACGTGGTCACCTGGATGTCGGCATCCTCCACGCGGGCGCCGCCGATGACCTTGATGCGGCTCGTCATCGGCCACTCCGCCATCGCGTATCCCGCGTACAGCCGCTCGGTGGCGCGATACTCGCCGTCCTCGGCCACGTTGCCGACGCGCCAGGCCGACGCGGTCGGCGCAAGGAGCGCGTCACCGAAGAGGGGGTCGATGGGCCCGCTGCGCGCAGCCTCGGACAGTGCGCCGGCGCGGGCGAGCAGGAGAAACTGGCGGTTCACGGCGTCACGATCGGTCGCGCGCCCCTGCGCCCCGAACTTGAGCACCACCGGCGACGCCTCGTTGCCAAGGCGCAGGCGGTAGTTGGTGCCGAGCACCCAGTTCGACTCGTTCAGCCTGCCGAAGGTCTTGCGCAGCCCTTGCGGATCCTCCTCCGGCAGCACGAAGGCGCCGCCGTCGCGGAAGCGCGCGCGCACGTGGTCGACGCGATCCGGCTCGAGGCGGTTCACGCCCGACGAGGTCACGTTCCAGTCGAGCGCGTGCCGGCCGAACTCGTGCTCGCCGCGCAGCTGGTTCGAGCGGATGTCGCGGCTGAGGAAGCGGAGCGTCGTGCGCTCGGCCTCCGCATTCGTGAAGTAGAACGTGGGACCGCTCGTCACCCTCGCCGTGTTCTCGCCGGTGCGCGTGTACGTGTTGTTGAACGAGATGCGCGAGTTCGTGCCGATCAGCGTGCTCAGGTTGAGGAGCCCGCCCCAGAGCGTGCTGAGCGTCGAGCTCTCGCCGCGCCACCCCTCGTTGCGGATGATCCGGCCGTCCAGCACGTTCGGATTCTGCTCGAGCTCCGACGCGCGCACCTCCTGCGAGGTGCCGTAGTTGAGTGACGCGAGGTAGCCGATGCGCCGGCCGAAGACGGGGTCCTGCCCGCCCACCGAGACCGCGAACGACCCGTTCGGCAGCCCGTTGCCGGCGAGCGGCGTGTAGCTGTGCCGCAACTGTGCGATGGCGGCGTTCTGCTGCGCCTGCGTGATGAGCTGCGACGCACCCTGTGCCGTCGCGAGCGCCTCCGGAAGCTGGCGCGACGAACCCCCGAAGCCGAACCACTCGCCGCCTTCGCGCGGCGCGACCAGCAGCGTCTGCCCGGTCGCGGCGAGGTTCGCCCCCGCCGACGACGAGACGGTGATCGACCGGCGCGCCGGGAACTCGCGCGTCTGGATGTCGACCTCGGCGCCCGAGAAGTCGCCGTTCCGGTCGGGGGTGAAGGTCTTGTACGTGTTGATGCTCTGCAGCAGCCCGGTCGGGAAGATGTCGAGCGGGACGAAGCGCTTCTCGGGCTCGGGGCTCGGAAGGCGCGCGCCGTTGAGCGACGTCGTGGTGTAGCGCTCGCCCAGGCCGCGCACGAAGACCGAGCGGCCGTCCTGCACCGTCACGCCGCTGACGCGCGTGATCGCCTGCGCGGCGTCGCTGTCGGGGCTCCTCGCGATCTGCTCCGAGGTGACCGCGCTCACGATCCCCGTGGCGCGACGCTGCTTGTCGAGCGCCTCGCCCACGGTGCCGCGCTCGGCGCTCGCCGTCACGGTCGTCGTCGCCAGCTGGACCGTCGCCTGCCGCAGCGTGACGTCGGTCTCGACGCCCCGGTTCGCGACGACGACGATCCCCGTCACCGTCTTGCTCTGGTAGCCGATGCGACGGACGAGGATCGAGACCGTCCCCGCCGGGGCGTTGACGGTGAACCGGCCGTCGACGCCCGAGAGGCCGCCGATGGTCGTCCCGACCACCTGCACCTGCGCGTTGGAGAGCCCCTCACCCGAGCCGCCGTCGATCACGCGGCCGGTGATGCGCCCGCGGGCCGCCGCCGGGGCGGTCGACGACGGGGCCGGGGTGGCGCCCTGCGCGCCGAGGGCGGGAACGCCGAACAATGGAAGAGCGGCCAGCGCGAGAGCGCGCCGCGTGCGACGGACGACGGTCATGGCAAGTCGGGCGGAAGGAAGGCGGAACCAGGCCCGCCATCGGGGATTCCGGCCGTTACGTTCGGGCCGCTGCGTTACGAATGCCCCGCTTGCGCGCAACGGCCGTGTCACGGCCATGCCGCAGTCCGGTGACGTGTCAGCGGCATTCCGCGTCGGGACGGCACCGAGGCGCTGGCCTATCCGCCCTTGCGGCTCCGGCCGCGCAGGCCCGTCAGCCTCCGCCCGGCACCGGCCACGTCGTCGCGATCGTCGTCCCCCGCCCGGCCTCGCTCGCCGCGCTCGCCTGCCCGCCGTGGCTCTCGACCAGGTGCCGCACGATCGCCAGCCCGAGCCCCGTCCCCCCTTGCTCGCGCGACCGCGCCGCGTCCACCCGGTAGAACCGCTCGAAGATCCGCGGCAGGTGCTCGGCCGGGATCCCGACCCCGGTGTCGGTCACCGCCACGTCGATCGTGTCGCCGTCACGGCGCGTCACGATCGTCACGGTCCCCTGATGCGTGTGGCGCACCGCGTTCTCGACGAGGTTCCCCACCACCTGCCGGAGCGCCGTCGGGTCGGCCCAGACCTGCTCGGCGTCGGGGGCGATGTCCACCCGCAGCACCACCTCGCGCGTCGCCGCGGCGTCGCGCACCGCCGTCATGACGTCGGCCGCCATGTCGGCCACCGCGCACCAGCGCGGGTTCGGGCGCCACCCGCCGCTCTCGATGCGCGAGAGGTCGAGCAGGTCGTCGACGATCCGCTGCATGCGCCGCGTGTTGGTGACGATCGTCTCGGCGAAGCGACGCCGGTTGTCGGCGCCCATGTCGTCGTCGATCAGGATCGTCTCGGCGTAGCCGCCGACGATCGTGAGCGGGGTGCGAAGCTCGTGGCTGACGTTCGCCACGAAGTCGCGCCGCACCTGCTCGAGGCGCCGGATCGGCGTCAGGTCGTAGAGCGCGAGCACCGCGCCGCCGTCGGTGAGCGGGCGCGCGGTGCAGGTGACGCTCCGGCCGAGGAGCGGGAACTCGCGCGGCTCGGCCACCGTGCCGGCGAGCGCGGCGTCGAGGGCGGCGCGGAGCCCGGGTTCGGCGGGGAGCCGGTCGAGCGGGAAGGGGACCTCGCCGTCGACGCCGGCGAGCTGCCGCCCGACGTCGTTGATGCGCACGACGAGCCGCGTCGCGTCGACCGCGATCGCCCCCTCGTTGAGCGAGTCGAAGAGCTCCGTGAGCAGCGACTCCTCGGCCTCGAGCGTCGCGAGGCGCGCGCCGAGCTGCTCGGCCAGGCGGTGCACCGCGCGCGCGAGTTCGCCCACCTCGCCGGGCGCCGTGAGCGCGGGGCGCCGGGACAGGTCGCCGGCGGCGAGCGACTGCGCGACGTCGCGCAGCGCCTCGATGGGGCGGCTCACCGAGCGCGCGAAGAACCAGCCGAAGACCATCACCGCCGCGATGGCGCCGAGCCCCGTGAGGACGATCTCGCGGCGCGAGCGCTCGAAGATGTCCTCGACGAGCGCGGTGCGGACCGAGACGCGCGAGACGCCGAGGGGCATGCGCACGGCGACGTAGAGCTCCTCGTCGCCGGCCGACGCCGAGACGCGCCGCGCCGTCCCCTGCCCGCGCGCGAGCGCGTCGCGGACCTCGGGGCGCGCCGCGTGGTTCTCGAGCGCGGCGAGCGCCGCGCCGTCGAAGCGCGAGTCGCCGAGCACGCGACCGTCGGCGCCGATGAGGGTGACGCGGTGCCCGGTGACCGCGCCGGCCGCATCGGCGAGCGAGTCGGCGTCGGTGGGGCGCGCCCACTGCACCGCGAGCAGCCGCGCCTCGCGCTGCAGCGCCGCGACCTGCTCGTCGGCGACGCGGACGTAGAGCCGCCGGTCGAGGATGAAGACCACCGCCGCGATCAGCACCGCGACGCCGAGGACCAGCCCGGCCAGCAGCCTCGTCGTCAGTCGCATGTCCGCAAAGCTACCGTCGCGTCGGGCCACGTCGCGAGGGGCGACGCATGGCCTGCATCACGGCTTATGCCCGGGAGACCGAAGGGTTCACCACAGGGGGCACAGGGAACACAGGGACGGCGATGGCCTTGCAATCCCTGTGTCCCCTGTGCCCCCTGTGGTGAACCCGTTCTTCGCGTCGACGCAGGTGCTGCGTGTCGCCGGGAGTTACGCCCGCGCGCCCTGGCCGCGCATGCGGTAGCCGAAGCCGCGGACCGTCTCGATCAGCTCCCCGGCCTCGCCCATCTTCGTGCGGAGGCGCTGGATGTGCATGTCGACGGTGCGCGTCTGGATGTCGGGGGCGGCGTCCCAGACCGTCTCGAGGAGGTGGCCGCGCGCCTGCACGCGCCCGCGACGCTCGGCGAGAAGGACGAGGAGCTTGTACTCGGTCGGCGTGAGGTCGACTTCGGCGCCGTCGATCTGCACGCGGTGCGCGGCGCGGTCGATGCGCACCGGGCCCACGGTCAGCACGTCGCCGGGGGTCTCGGCGGCCGCGTGCGTGCGGCGGAGGATCGCGCCGACGCGGAGCACCAGCTCCTGGGGCGAGAACGGCTTGGTGAGGTAGTCGTCGGCGCCGAGCGAGAGGCCGCGGATCCGGTCGGCCTCCTCCTTGCGCGCGGTGAGCATGAGCACCGCGATGTGCCGCGTCCCCTCCTCGGCGCGGAGCTGCTCGAGGACGTCGAAGCCGCTCATCCCGGGGAGCATCAGGTCGAGGACGAGGAGCGCGGGGCGCTCCTGCCGCGCGACGTGCAGCGCGTCGGTGCCGTTGCTCGCCGTCGAGACGCGGTAGCCGCTCTTGGCGAGGTGGTAGGCGACGAGCGCGACGATGTCCGGCTCGTCGTCGACGACGAGGATCCGCTCGTGGGGCAGCTGGGCCGGCGCGGTCATGCGGTCGCCTCCGGGACGTGCGCGGCCCGGGCCGCGCCGTGGGGGTGATGGCGGTGATGCGGACGCGCGTCGTCCGCGACCATGGGGATGTGGGGAACCCCGCTCAGGGCGAGGCGCTGCCGGATCTTCGCGACGATCATCTCGATGGCCACCGTGTTGTGCCCGCCGCGCGGGACGATCACGTCCGCCCAGCGCTTGCTCGGCTCGATGAACTGGAGGTGCATCGGCCGCACCGTGGAGACGTACTGGTCGAGGATCTCCTCAAGCGGCCGGCCGCGCGACGCCATGTCGCGACGGATGCGCCGCACGAGGCGGATGTCGGCGTCGGCGTCGACGAAGACCTTCACGTCGAGCCGCGACCGCACCCGCTCGTCCACGAGGAGCAGGATCCCGTCGACCACGATCACGTCGGCCGGCTCCACCCGCTGCGTCTCCGCGCGCCGCGCGTGCGTCGCGTAGTCGTAGATCGGCCGGTCGATCGCCTCCCCGCGCGCGAGCCGGTCGAGGTGCGCGGCGAAGAGGTCGATGTCGAAGGCGTCGGGGTGGTCCCAGTTCAGCCGATGGAGCTCCTCCATCGTCAGCCCAGCGTGGCTGCGGTAGTACGCGTCCATCTCCACGAAGGCGACCGAGGCGTCCTCGAAGGCGGCCGCCACCCGGCGGGCGACGGTCGTCTTCCCCGAACCGGTGCCGCCGGCGATGCCGATGATCAGCGGATGCGAGGCCACGAAGACTCCTGGGTCACGGCGCGGAAGGGTGGACGTCACGGGACGGGACTTCGTGACGGTGACGTCACGGGTCGGTATCGCCGGCGGGCGACCCCCGACGGAGGCCCGGCGAGAATCTACCGGGGCCCGGCATCCCCCCGTGGCGCCGGCCCGTTGCCGGAGGCGGGTAGATTCCGCGGATGGAACGCGTCTCCCCGCGCCGGGCGATCTTCGTGACCGCCGCGCTGCTTTCGATCACCGGCCCGGCGCCCGCCGGCGCCCAGGCCGCCCCGCCCACGCGACGCCTCGTCGTCGCCGCGACGACCGACGTGCACGGTCGCCTCCGCGGGTGGGACTACTACGAGGGGCGCGCCGACCCCGCCCGCTCGCTCGCCGCCGCCGCGACGATCGTCGACTCGCTGCGCGCCGCCGGCGACGCGCCGGTGCTCGTCGACGCGGGTGACCTGCTGCAGGGCAACCCGCTCACCACGGTCGCCGCGCGCGGCGGGCTCCCCGGGCCGCACCCGGTAGTCGCCGCGATGAACGCCATGCGCTACGACGCGGCAGCGATCGGCAATCACGAGTTCAACTACGGGCTCCCGCTCCTCGAGCGCGCCGTGCGCGAGGCGCGCTTCCCGTTCCTCTCGGCCAACACGCGCCGCCTCCGCGGCGGGCCGCCCTTCCGCGGGTGGACGCTCGTGCGCCGCGGCGACGTCACGGTGGGGATCGTCGGCGCGACGACGCCGGGGGTGATGATCTGGGACCGCGACCACGTGAAGGGGCGCGTCGTCGTCGGCGACATCGTGCCGGCGGTGCGGCGCGACGCGGCCGCGGCCCGGCGCGCGGGGGCCCACGTGGTCGTCGCCGTGATCCACGCGGGGCTCGACGGCGTCGCCTCCTACGACACGGTGCACACGAAGCTGCCGAGCGAGAACGTGGTCGCGCGCGTCGCCCACGAGGTGCCCGGGCTCGACCTCGTCGTCTACGGGCACTCGCACCGCGAGATGGCCGACACCGTCGTGAACGGCGTGCGCCTCCTGCAGGCGCGCCACCACGCGGCGAGCGTCGGCGTGGCGACGCTCGAGCTCGCGCGTGACGGGCGCCGCTGGCGCGTGACGCGCTCGACCGGGCGCTCGATCGCGGTCGCCGGGCACGCCGAGTCGCCCGCGGTGCTCGCCGCCACCGAGGCGTGGCACGCCCGCGCGCGCGCCTTCGTGAGCGAGACGCTCACCGTCGCCTCGCGCCGCTTCGCCGCCGACAGCGCCCGCGCCTTCGACACGCCGCTCCCCGACCTGATCGGCGAGGTGATGCGCAAGGCGTCCGGCGCAGAGCTCGCCGCGACGCCGGCGTTCTCGCTGCAGGCCTCGCTCGGCCCCGGCCCGGTGACGGTCGCGCAGGTGGCGCGGCTCTACCCGTTCGACAACACGCTGCGCGCGGTCCGCATCACGGGGCGGCAGCTCCGCGCCTTCCTCGAGCACTCGGCGCGCTACTGGAAGACGTGGACGCCGGGCGACAGCGGCGCGCTCCTCGCCGGCGTCCCCGGCTACAACTTCGACATGGTCGTCGGCGCCGACTACGCGCTCGACCTCTCGCGCCCCGCGGGCGACCGCGTGCGCGACCTCGCGGTCGGCGGCACGCCCGTCACCGACGACCAGCGCTTCACGCTCGCGCTCAGCAACTACCGGCAGGGGGGCGGGGGCGGCTTCGCGATGGTCGCCGACGCGCCCGTCGTCTTCGACTCGCAGGTCGACATCCGCGAGCTCATCGTCCGCGAGCTGCGCGCGCGCCGGCAGGTGGCGCCGGCCGACTTCTTCACGCCGAACTGGCGCATCGTCCCCGAGGGGGCGGCGGCGGCGGCGTGGCGCTCGCTGGCGCGCGAGCGGCGCACCACCGGGAGCGCCGCGGCGCCGGCGGGCGGTCGCACGCTCCGCGTCATCGGGATCAACGACTTCCACGGCACCTTCACCCCGCGCGCCGACGCGCGCGGCGTGCGCTACGGCGGGGCGGGGGAGTTCGCGGCCCGCATCCGCGAGGCCGAGCGCGAGTGCCGCCCGCCGCGGTGCACGAGCCTCCTCGTGGACGGCGGCGACGCCTTCCAGGGCACCCCCGCCTCGAACCTCGCGTACGGCCGCCCGGTCGTGACGCTCTTCGACTCGCTCGGCGTCGTCGCCGGCGCGCTCGGCAACCACGAGTTCGACTGGGGCCAGGACACGCTGCGCGCCCGCATGCGCGAGGCGCGCTACGCGATCCTCGGCGCCAACGTGCGCGACACGACCGGCCGGCGCCCCGCCTGGCTCCGCGCCGACACCCTCGTCGAGCGCGACGGGCTGCGGATCGGCGTCATCGGGATCGCGACCGTCGAGACGCCGAACACGACGCGCGCGAGCAACGTCGCCGACCTCCGCTTCGTCGATCCCGCGCCGGTCGTCGACGAGCACGCGACGGCGCTCCGCGCGCGCGGCGCCGACGCGGTGATCGTCATCGCGCACGCCGGCGGCTTCGAGGGGCGCGGCGGCACCGACGCGTCGGGCGAGATCGTCGAGCTGGTGAACCGGCTCACCCAGCCGATCGACGCCGTCGTGAGCGGGCACACCCACTCGTTCCTCGACATCCGGGTGCGCGGCGTGCCGATCACGCAGTCGCGCTCCAACGGGCGCGCGATCGCGACGATCGACCTCGCGCTGGGCGACACCGCCGGCCGCGCCCCCGGGGCGATCAACGCCAGCCGGGTGCTCGGCACGCGCGTGCGCGACGTCCTCACCGACAGCGTCGCCGCCGACCCGCAGGGGGCGCGCATCGCGCAGCGCGCCCTCGAGGCGGTCGCCCCGATCGCCGCGCGCCCGGTCGGCCGGATCCTCGAGCCGATGCGCCGCGGCGGCGGCGAGACGGCGATCGGCAACCTCATCGCCGACGCGATGCGCGAGGCGACCGGGAGCGACGTCGCCGCGATGAACAACGGCGGCATCCGCGCCGACCTCGCCGCGGGCGAGGCGACCTACGGCACGCTGTACGAGATCCAGCCGTTCGCGAACATCCTCTACGTGCAGACCGTCCGCGGCGCGGACCTCCGGCGCAACCTCAACGCGCTCCTCGGCGGCGACGCGCCCCGGGTGCACGTGAGCGGCGTCGAGGTGGTCGTCGACCGGGCGCGGCCGCGCGACGACCGGCTCGTCTCGATCACCGTGAACGGCCGCCCGCTCGACGACGCACGACCCTACACGATCACGCTCAACGACTTCATGGTCACCGGCGGCGACAACGTCGAGCTCTCGCGGCGGGCCGAGCGGTCGGTGAACACGAACATCGTCGATCTCGACGCGCTGATCGCCTACGTGCGCAAGCGCCCCGACGGCGTGCGGGCCCCGGCGACGGGGCGCGTGCGGGCGGTCGGCGCGCCGACGAACTGACCCACGCCCACGCACGACCACCATGACCGACCAGCCCACCGTCCGCGCCTTCGTCAACGGCCGCGGCGTCGACGTCCCCGCCGGCGGCACCGCGCTCGACGCGGTGCGCCTCGCCGACCCGGCCGAGGCCGAGCAGGTCGCGCAGGGGGCGCGCGCGATCGCCGACAGCCGCGGCCTCCCGCTCCCCGCCGACGACGCGGCCTACGGCGGCGCGATCTACCGCACGATCAGTGCGCGCGCCGCGCAGAAGGCGCTCGACGAGGGCGCCGCGTGAGCCCGGTGCCGGTCGCGAGCGACCGCGCGCTGCTGCGCCGCCTCCCCAAGGCCGAGCTCCACTGCCACCTCGACGGGTCGGTGCGCCCGGCGACGCTGCTCGAGCTGGCGCGCGAGTACGGGGTCCGCATGCCGGCCGACGACCCCGAGGCGCTCGCCGGCTACATGCGCGTCGACGACGCGCGCAACCTCGAGGAGTACCTCGAGCGCTTCGACATCACGCTCTCGGTCATGCAGACCGAGGACGCGATGGAGCGCTGCGCCTACGAGCTCGCGCTCGACGCCGCCGACGAGGGGGTGCGCTACCTCGAGGTGCGCTACGCGCCGACGCTCAACACGCTGCAGGGGCTCGAGCCGGGGGCGGTGCTCGAGGCGTCGCTGCGCGGCGTGCGGCGGGCCGAGCGCGAGCGCGACATCACGGCGCGCGTGATCGTCTGCTCGCTCCGCCACTACGACCCGGCGCTCTCGCTCGAGCTGGCGAAGCTCGCCGTCGCCTACCGCGACCGCGGGGTGGTGGGCTTCGACCTCGCCGGGGGCGAGGCCAACAACCCGGCGTCGCGCCACCGGGAGGCGTTCGAGTGGTGCCGGGCGCACGGCCTCGCCTGCACCTGCCACGCCGGCGAGGGGGACGGCGCCGAGAGCGTGCGCCAGGCGGTGCACGACTGCCACGCGCATCGGCTCGGCCACGCCACGCGGCTCGTCGAGGACGAGGCGCTGCTGCGCGAGGTGCACGAGCGCGGGATCGCGCTCGAGCTCTGCCTGACGAGCAACGTCCAGACGCGCGCCACCGACCGGTACGAGACGCACCCGCTCAAGCAGTATCTCGCGCGCGGCATGAACGTCTGCCTCAACACCGACAACCGGCTGATGAGCGGGACGACGCTGGTCGACGAGTACCACCACGCCGCGGTGCAGTGCGACTGCACCTTCGACGAGCTCGCCGGCATGGCGCTCGATGGCTTCCGCTCGGCGTTCCTCCCGGACGCCGAGAAGCGCGCGCTGGTCGCGCGCATGGAGGGCGAGATCGCCGCGCTGCGCGAGGGGAGGACGCCGTGATCCCGCTGCCGCACGCGCCGCACCCGAGCGACGCCGAGCTCCTCGACCGCTACGGCGCCGCCGCCGCGCGGGCCGCGGCCGACACGATCCGCCGGCTCGCGGGGCGCGAGCTGCCGCCGCCCGTCGCCGCGATCGTGCTCGGCTCGGGGCTCGGCGGGCTCGCCGCGCGGGTCGAGGGCGCGGTGCGCATCCCGTTCCACGACGTCCCGGGCTTCCCGCCGGCGACGGTCGCGGGCCATGCGGGGGCGCTCCTCGTGGGGACGCTCGCCGGTCGCCCCGTGCTCTGCCTCGCCGGGCGCTTCCACGTCTACGAGGGGCACGCGCCGCAGGTCGCCGCCTTTCCGGTGCGCGTCGCGCACGCGCTCGGCGCGCCGGTGCTCGTCGTCAGCAACGCGGCGGGGGGGATCCGGCGCACGTTCACGCCGGGCACGCTGATGCGCATCGACGATCACCTGAACCTCATGTTCCGGGCGCCGCTCGCGGGGCCGGTGCAGCCGACCGACGTGCGCTTCCCCGACATGTCGCGCCCCTACGACGACGCGCTCGGCCGCCTCGCCGAGTCGGTGGCGCGCGAGCAGGGGACCCGGCTCGAGGTGGGCGTCTACTGCGGCCTCACCGGTCCCACCTACGAGACGCCGGCCGAGGTGCGGATGCTCGAGAAGCTCGGCGCCGACGCCGTCGGGATGAGCACCGTCCCCGAGGTCATCGTCGCGCGCGCCCTCGGCATGCGCGCGCTCGGCATCTCCTGCATCACTAACGCCGCCGCCGGCTACACCGGGCAGCCGCTCTCGCACGACGAGGTGATCGAATCGACCCGCGAGGCCGCCGGGCGCTTCGAGGCGCTCGTGACCGGGGTCGTGGCGCGGCTCTGAGCTCTGGCGTTCCGCAAGCACGTCGTCGGAGCGCCGAACCCCTGAACTGCGAACCGCTGAACTGCCAGAAGAAGGGCAGGAACGGCAGAAGAACGG